>Ga0307475_10001154_pt1 | contig 15770 bp, 13 predicted proteins | sample atmos_gasesECM1C_FD_203317 | JGI IMG/M metagenome (GOLD analysis project Ga0307475, IMG submission 203317) | Hardwood forest soil microbial communities from Morgan-Monroe State Forest, Indiana, United States - atmos_gasesECM1C_515 | ecosystem: Environmental > Terrestrial > Soil > Temperate... | reverse complement strand
CGCGGCGGACTCTCTCCCCGCCGCGGGCGAGCCGGTATGGTATCCTAAACCATGCCGGCTCGCGGCGGGCGGAAGCACTAACCATCCTGTTCCTGCTACCGCGTCATCCTATCAGCTGAGCCGCGCTCCTTCGCGGGGGAAATCGTAGAGGGGCTCTTCCAAACGGGGTCAGGCAGCTTATGTCCACACTCATTGAATCGCCGCTGACCAAGCACCGGCGCGAAAAGATCGATCAGGCCGTCATCCGCTTCGCCGGGGATTCCGGCGACGGCATGCAGATCACGGGCAGCCAATTCACCAATACGGTGGCGCTGTATGGCAATGATATCGCCACGTTTCCGGACTTCCCCGCGGAGATTCGCGCCCCGGCCGGAACTCTGCCGGGCGTAAGCGGCTATCAACTCCATTTTTCTTCCAATGACGTGTACACGCCTGGGGATGCTGTCGACGTGCTCATTGCCATGAACCCTGCGGCGCTGAAGGTCAATGTCGCGGATTTGAAGGCCAATGGCATCCTCATAGTCAATTCCGACAGCTTTAAGGAAACCGACCTGCGCAAGGCGCAGATGACTTCCAATCCCCTGGAAGACCATTCGCTGGACAAGTTCCGGCTCTTCCCCGTCGAGTTGGAGCGCCTCACGCGCGTGGCCCTGGAGCATCTCGGCCTGGATGCCAAGTCCGTGGACCGCTGCAAGAACTTCTTCGCGCTGGGGATGTGCTATTGGCTGTACAACCGCTCGATGGATTCGACGGTCCGCTGGATTGAAGACAAGTTCAAGCACAAGCCGCTGCTGGTGGAGGCCAACAAGCTGGCCATGAAGGCTGGGTACTCGTACTGCGAAGCGACGGAAGCGTTTCAGATCAGTTACGAGATTCCGCCGGCGCAACTGGCGCCCGGTGCTTACCGAAATTTGAGCGGGAACCAGGCGCTTGCGCTTGGCTTCATCACCGCTTCGCAAAAATCGGGCCTGCGACTCTTTCAGGGCAGCTATCCGATTACGCCTGCCTCCGACATCCTGCACGAACTCTCGCAGTACAAAGACTTCGGGGTGATGACGTTTCAGGCGGAAGACGAAATCGCCGCGATTACTTCGGCCATTGGCGCGGCTTACGCGGGTGCTTTGGCGATTACCACCACCTCCGGTCCCGGCATGGCGCTGAAGACCGAAGCTATGGGTCTCGCCGTGGCTGTGGAAATCCCCTTGGTCATCTGTGACATTCAGCGCGGTGGACCTTCCACCGGGCTTCCTACCAAGACCGAGCAAGCCGACTTGCTGCAAGCGCTGTTCGGGCGCAATTCGGAAGCACCGATTCCGATCGTTGCCGCCGCAACGCCCAGCGATTGCTTCTGGGCCGCGATGGAGGCGAGCCGCATCGCTATCAAATACATGGTGCCGGTGATCTTGCTATCCGACGGATATTTGGCGAACGGCGCCGAGCCGTGGCGTATCCCGGAAGCGGACGACATTCCGGAGATCCCGGTACATTTCGCGACCGAGGCGAACTCCCCGACCGGCTACTTGCCTTACAAACGGGACCCGCAAACTTTGGCGCGACCGTGGGCTGTTCCGGGAACGCCGGGGTTGGAGCACCGCATCGGCGGCCTTGAGAAGGAGGACGTCAGCGGCAATATCAACTACGAGCCGCTGAATCACGAAAAAATGGTGCGCATCCGCGCGGCGAAAGTTGCGGCCGTCGCACAAGATATTCCGGATATCGAGCCGGTAGGCGATGCGGAAGGTGATTTGCTGATCGTCGCATGGGGATCCACGCACGGCGCGATTACGGCTGCGGTAAAGGCGCAGCGCGCCGAGGGACGTAGCATCGGGCACGTGCATCTACGACACTTGAATCCGCTGCCTTCGAATTTGGGCGAGGTCATCAAGCGCTTTAAGCAAGTGCTGGTGCCGGAGCTGAACATGGGGCAGTTGCTGTGGGTCCTGCGCGCCAAATATTTGGTGGACGCGGTGGGCCTGAACAAAATTCAGGGCCGCCCGTTCAAGCAAAGCGAGCTCGAGCAAAAGATCGAAGAAATGCTGGATGTCTAGGATTAATCCGAACGCGATCCGAAGAATTTGAGTCTGGAGCCATAGGAAATGTCGACCGCGACGCTGCCACCGCCACTGACAAAAAAAGATTTTCAGACGGACCAGGAAGTCCGCTGGTGCCCGGGCTGCGGAGACTATGCCATTCTTTCCGCGGTGCAGTCCGTGTTCCCCGAACTCGGCATCAAGCGCGAAAATTTTGTGGTGGTCTCTGGCATCGGCTGCTCCAGCCGTTTTCCGTACTACATGAATACGTTCGGTTTCCATACGATTCATGGCCGCGCGCCCGCGGTCGCCACGGGGATCAAAGCGATTCGGCCCGATCTTGAGGTCTGGGTAGCCACCGGAGACGGCGACGCGCTTTCCATCGGCGGCAATCACACGATTCATATGTTGCGGCGCAACGTCGGAATTAAAGTTTTGCTCTTCAACAATCGCATTTACGGGCTCACCAAGGGCCAATATTCGCCCACGTCGGAATTCAACAAGAAGACGAAGTCGACGCCATTTGGCTCGGTGGACCGTCCGTTCAATCCCGTGTCGCTGGCCATCGGCGCGGAAGCGACTTTCGTTGCGCGCTCCGTGGATGTTTTCCAATCGCACCTGAAAGACACGCTGAAGCACGCCGCCGCGCACAAGGGCTCCGCATTCGTGGAAATCCTGCAGAACTGCAACATCTTCAATGACGGCGCATGGTTTTCGATTACGGAGCGTGACGCGCGCAGTGAGCACGTGCTGCAACTCGAGCACGGCAAGCCGCTGGTATTCGGGAAGAACCGCGACAAAGGCATCCGCCGCAAACCCGATGGCGACATCGAAGTCGTGCCACTCGGCAACGGCATCACCGAATCAGATCTCGTCATTCACGACGCGCATCATCCACGCCCGTCGTACGCCTTCTTGCTCTCACACATGGAGCATCGACCCGGCTTCCCCACACCCATCGGAGTCTTTCGTGCATGGGACGATCTGCCCCGCTACGAAGACGTCATGAACCAGCAAATTAAGGACGTTATCGCCAAGCGCGGTCCAGGCGACCTGAACAAACTCTTGCACGCCGGCGACACCTGGGAAGTGCGTTAGCTCCGCGCCGTACACGCAGACCCCAAAAACTCAATCGAGTGATTCCTCCTGCATTGGTACTCTTTTGGGCCGAAGCGTTTCAGGTGTATACTCCAGCCACTTTGGCAATCCTTGAGCTTTAAATGGCGGACTCTCCCCTCGGTGAACGTCAAATTCCGGATCCTCCGACCGACGAGCCCCGGCTCGAATCGTGGGGAGAGATTGCCGCGTACCTACGTCGCGAGATTAGGACTGTGCAGCGCTGGGAAAGGTACCAAGGATTACCGGTACGCCGCCTGCTGATCGGGAAGCTCGGCTCGGTTTACGCCTATCGCTCCGAGTTGGACAAGTGGTACCGCGAACGCCAACCGCACGCCGACAATGGCGAAGAAGACGTCGCGAGGAGTGCGACTGGCGAGATTGCAGCTGAAGTTACGGTCCCTACCGATGACGAGCAGGAAGAAGCAAAGAACGAAGCGTCCAGGAGCGAACTCCCGCGTCCGCGCCCGCGCATCACCCGTTTGCACATAACCGTCACGCTGCTAAGCTTGCTCGTCGTTGCCACGGTAACTGGGGGCGTCTACCTCTCTCGCAGCACGCACTCTCCCCTGCGATCAGCGAGCGGGAAGATTCGGCTAGTCGTTCTCCCCTTCGCAAACCTGAGTGGCGACTCTCAACAGGATTATTTCAGCGCCGGCCTGACCGACGAAATGATCACGCAGCTCGGCCGCCTGGACCCGAAGCGCCTGGGCGTGATTGCAGAGGAGACTTCGAAGCTTTCCGCGAGCAAACCTATCGCAGAGTTGGGCCGTGCGCTCGACGTGCAGTATGCCCTCAAGGGCAGCGTGCGCCGGGGCGGCAACGAGGTCCGCATTAATGTCCAGCTGATTCAGGTGAGCGACCAGACTCACGTCTGGGCGAATTCGTACACCGGGGATCTCCGCGACATCCTGCATGTTCAGGACGAAGTTGCTGCCGCGGTCGCGAGCCAGATTCGTGTGGCACTTCCTGTCGGAACGGTCGGTGTTTTTGACTGGAAAACGAAGACAGCTCGCGCCGTCAACCCCGAGGCCTACGAAGCTTATCTTCGCGGCCGCCTATACTGGACCAATCGCGGCGATCTCCACAAGGGCATCGAGGCCTATCAGCAAGCCATCGACAAAGATTCTAATTTCGCGCTGGCCTATGCAGGTCTCGCCAGAACCTACGCCCTGCTCGGCCAAGTGCCGTATGACGATATGTCTCCGGTTGACGCCAAACCCAAGGCCCGCGAGGCGGCGGAGCGCGCCCTTCAGCTCGATCCCCAGTTGGGAGAGGCCTACTCTGTCTTGGCCAACGTGTCCTTCAGTTACGACTGGGATTTTGAAGCGGCCGAGCGCGAGTTCCAGCGCGCCTTCGCCCTCAACCCGAACGACGCCACCGCGCACCTGTGGTGTAGCCACTACAACATGATGCGCAACCACATCCCGGTAGCGCTACAAGAGAACTCGCGCACGCTCGATCTCGACCCAGTTTCGCCACTGTTCAACACCGTTCGCGCGGAGATCTACTACAACTCGCGTCAGTACGATTTAGCCGTCGACCAGGCAAGTCACACGATCGAGCAGTACCCGACCTACTGGCTGACCTATATTTGGCTGGGCTCCGCCTATCGCGAAAAGAAAATGTACGCGGAAGCGCTGCAGCAGTTTTCCGAGGCGCGCAAACTGTCCAGCGACCATCCTGCCATAATGGCCCTATACGGTCACACGCTCGCGCTGGCCGGCGATCGCGCCGGCGCACGCCGGACTCTCGCGGATCTTCACCTTCTTGCGCAATCGCGTTACGTCTCCTCACTTTACTTTGCAGCCGTCTATACCGGTCTGGGCGAAAAAAGCACCGCCATGGACTGGCTCGACAAAGCCTACAAGGAACGTAACGACCGCCTCCTCTATCTCAATGTGGATCCCATGGCCGATCCGCTGCGCTCCGAACCTCGGTTTCAGGACCTAATGAAGCGCCTTCATCTACCCTAACGAGCACGCCTTTCGCCTCTTATTCGCAATTTGAACGTAACGTTGTCTACCGCGGGACACACCTTTTGGCGGTACCGGCCTGATTGTGCTTCCGGCGGCGCGACAAACAACGACATTAAGCGCCTATCTCCTCACATCGTTCCTTGTCGCTTGAAGGACTCCTCGCTGCCGTTTACCGTGCCTTCACCGGCTGAATTTCCGGAAAACTTCACAAGGGAGCCCAGACAATGCGAAAAATCTTCCTGACCGTCACCCTGGCGATTCTGGCCGCACCATGGCTCGTTGCCGCACAGGACAAGCCGGCGATTGTGGTTCATAGCTTCACGGCCACTCCCGGGCAACCCTGGCCTTACGACATGAAGCAAATGGCCGCTCAAACCGTGGCGGAGCTGCTACGCAAAGATGGAAAGCGGTTTGACGTCGCGGTGGAGGCACCGGCTGGCCAAGTCAAAACCTACACGCTGAACGGCGAGGTGACCGAATGGCATCCCGGCAACCGCGCTAAGCGCTGGGTCGTCGGTATGGGTTCCGGCCGCGAAACCGCCAAAATTCATTATTGGCTCACGGACGCGAGCGGCAAGAAAGTTTTCGATCACACCGACACCATCCGCGCCGCTTTTTGGGGAAACGGCTACGCCGATTCTGTGGGCCAGCTCGCGCAACCTTTCGCCGACAAAATCGCCGATCGCCTCGCCGAAGCCAAGCTCTGAAGTCAGAACGGCGGCGGCAAAACGGTTGTTGCTGGGCGTGACCTGCTGACTCGGCCACCTCCTGAAAGGGGAAACGAAAATGTTTTGGTTCTGTGCGGCTCTATCTGCGGCAGGAGTGCTAGAATCGGTCATCTGTTCGTGCCTCGTTGCGGAGTTGACAGGCTATTGGCTGCATAGGCTGCTCCATAGTGACAAGCTGCCCGTTCTGAGCCGCAGTCACATGGTTCACCACCTCCTCCTTTACGGACCAATGCAGCCGATGCGCGCTGAGCATTACAAGGACGCCACTCGGGGACGTTTTTCGCTTGGCAACGTCGGTCTTGAATGGCTCGCTCCGTCCGCTGTCGTTCTGGCTTTCTGTTGGGGCATTATGTTCCTGTTTCACGTACGGCCCGTATATAAGGTCTTGTGCCAGGCAACGTCGTTGTCTGGCCGTTCTTCACCTTCAGCTTTCTCCACGATGCCATGCACCTCCGCGATTTCTGGATGGCTCGTATGCCACTGATCAATCACTGGTTCCGGCGTGCCAGGCGCCTTCACGATATTCATCATCACAGCGTTGACGGCACGGGACACATGGATACCAATTTTGGCATCGGCTTTTTCCTTTTCGACCAGATCTTCCGCACCCTGGCCACCCGCCATCGCCCCCTTAACCGCAAGGGCTTGGCAATTGCCTTGCAACGTTATAAATTGACAATGTCTTTAGGTTCCCTGCGGGGCGAAAGCACAGCGGAAGGAGAGGCGGCGTTTCAATGACGGACACCATGGTCAAGGAAATCGCCCGTTCGAACGACTCTGCGCCAGATACCCGTCGGCGTGCCGCAAAACCCCCGCGTGCCGACGCTCGCAAAACTCCAGCCGAGAATATCCGCGTCTTTGTGGCTGCGGAGAACCGCTTGCTTCGTGAAGCTTTGGCCCGCGTTCTAATCAAGGGCGGTTGCGTCGAAGTGATTGCCACCGACTCCGCCGCGCCATTCCACACGGATGCTCTGCTGGACGCACGCCCGGACATCCTTCTCCTTACCTCCCGGGGAAGCCTTCAGGAAGACTTGTCGGCCATTCAACAGGTCCGCACTGCGGCACCCGGCGTCCGCATCCTGCTGATTGGCATGGCCAAGGACGAGCGCGAATTCCTTCAGTGTGTACGCGCGGGCATCAGCGGCTATTTGCTGCGCGACGCTTCCGCCGGAGAGGTTCTGCAAGGTGTGCAGGCCGTACACGCGGGGGAAGCCGTTTGTCCCGGCGCGCTTTGCGCCGCACTGTTCCGTTATTTCGAATCCGATACCGCCAGCCTTCCGTGCGCCAGCGGCCGTCGCCGTTTGGGTCTCAGCCGCCGCGAACTCCAGCTTATTCCTTTGATTGCACAGGGACTGACCAACAAGGAAATCGCCAATCACTTCTCCCTTTCCGAACAGACCGTCAAGAATCACTTGTATCGCATGAAGCACAAAATCGGCGCCGAGGACCGCCTCGAAATGGTGCAACTCTATCGCACCCAGGGCTTCCTGGTTTGATCTTGTCCATCCGCGGCTTCCCGAGTTGCAATGGTATGATTTCTTCTTACCGCTGTGACTACCTGGGAGCCGCAAACTTACCTTCGCTACGCTGACATCCGCTTTCGTGCGGGCCTCGATCTCATGGCCCGCATCCCGAAATCCGAATACTCCTCAATCTATGACCTCGGCTGCGGCACCGGCTACCTGACCCGCATCCTCGCCGATACCTTCTCCAATTCCAGAGTCATCGGCATCGATTCCTCTCCCGAAATGCTCGCCGAAGCTCGCCGCGAGTTCCCCGCGCTCGCATGGCAGCAAGCTGACATCCGCTCGTGGCGCCCGGCAGCTCCTCCGGATCTCATCTATACCAACGCCGCCCTGCAATGGGTTCCTGACCACGAAACCTTACTGCCCGCGCTCCTGAACCAGTTGCGGCCCGGCGGCGTCCTGGCCATGCAAGTCCCTCGGCACTTCGAGTCGCCTTCGCACCTCGGCCTGAAAGATCTCGTCATGCAAAGGGAATGGCGGGCCAAGCTGGAGCCCCTTTTGCTCGCGCCCATTCCTCCCCCTGAAACGTATTGGCGCTGGCTCTCGCCGCACGCTAGCAATATCGACCTCTGGGAAACCATTTATCTACACGTTCTGGACGGTAAAGACCCCGTGGTCAACTTCATGCGCGGCACGGCACTCCGTCCTTTCTCTCTGCTCTTCCGGAGCACGATGCCGCCAAGTTCATGGGCGCTTTCGCCGAGCGCATGGCCCTGGCTTACCCCGCTCAACCCGACGGCCAGACGCTTTTCCCTTTCCGCCGCCTGTTTTTAGTCGCAAGGCGCTAGTCACGCGAAAATTTTTCATAGTCCTAGTACACCCGCGACGGCCTGCGTTCCAGCGCATGTGTCTGATTTGATTTCGTTTACAAAAACGCATCGGCCCGGAACTTTGGACCTCTCCATGCCACCTTTACCGCAACCATCCCGGAAATAGTCTGGAGGAAGGGATAATGCGATTCCGCGCTACCTTGATCCTGGTTACTCTGTTCATTGTGGCCGCATTTGTGGCATGCTTAGGTGTCGTGATTTCGCCCGACGCGCTAGCCTCCCAGCCGCATAGCCGCCTGTTCAAAGCAGCCACCGAGCGCGCTTCCGTTTCCGGCAAAATCTCAGCCATCGGAGACGCTTCCTTTTCGGTGGACGTGAAAAAGGACCAGGACTCGGTCACCTTCCAGTTTCTGATCGACGACACGACCCAAGTCGAGGGAAGGCTTGAAGTTGGCGCCCAGGCCACGGTCGATTATCGAACCAACGACGGAATCAACATTGCTACTCACGTAGCCGTGCAGCCGTCGAACTCATCGCAATAAATGGACGCGCTTTCTTTGGCCCTGCGGATTCGCGTCGCCCTTGCGAATCCGAAAACGGAATCTTCGCTCTTGCCCAAGGGGAAGTATTCATGCGCACGACACTGAAACTTATCTCGCCTCTCATTGTCAGCGTCGTTGTCGTATCCCTGCTCTTCGCCGGCTACCAGGTCCGCACCGAGCGCCGCGTCCTGCGCAATGATCTCTCCCGTCGAGCGGAAATTCTCGGGGAAAGCTTGCAGGAAAGTGTCGAGCCGCAATTTGACCGTCCCTTGCCGGACAAGAGTCTGCAACGCCTGGTGGATCGCTTCGGTCAGCGCGAGCATTTGAAGGGCGTCGCCGTTTACAACGCCAACAGCGTGGCCCTCGCCGTAACGTCTGGTCTTGCTTCTCTCTTCCAGCTCCGCCCCGCCGCCGCGGCGCTTGCCGCCGAACGCGATACCGGCTACGGGGAGTTCCTCAGCGCGAACAACACGCCCATCCACGTTTACGCCCTGCCGCTTCACCGCAACGCCCAAGTGGTCGGCACGCTCGCCCTGGTTCACGACGCCACCTACATCGACCAACAGGTTGCTCGTACCCTGCGCGATTCCCTGGTCAACGCTCTGGTACAAACGCTGCTCATCACCCTTCTCGCGCTAATTCTTGTTCGCTGGACCCTCACTGGACCGCTAACGCTTATGGCCAAGTGGCTGCGCACCTTGCGCACAGGCCAATCGCACGCACCACCTTCGTTCCCGGAGGGTGAACTTTTCGATCAGCTCCATCACGAAGTGACGCATCTCGCGCGCGACCTCAGCGCCGCTCGTGCTACCGCCGAGGAAGAAGCCCGCCTGCGCGACACTAACGATTCGTTGTGGACCGCGGAGCGCCTGCGTGTGAGCTTGAGCAGCAAATTGCAAAACAAGCCGCTCTTCGTCATCGCCAATCGCGAGCCGTATATGCACGTCCGCGGCAGCGGCAACAATGAAAATGTCCAGGTTATCGTTCCCGCCAGCGGTCTGGTCACTGCTCTCGAGCCCGTGCTCCTCGCCACCGAAGGCACCTGGATCGCCCACGGAGCGGGCAGCGCCGACCGCGAAACCGTCGACGCCAAAGACCATCTGCGCGTTCCACCCGACCATCCCCGTTACACGCTGCGCCGCGTCTGGCTCAGTGCCGAAGAAGAGAAGGGCTACTACGAAGGCTTCGCCAATGAAGGCATCTGGCCGCTCTGCCACATCGCCCACACTCGTCCCATTTTTCGTCCTGAGGATTGGGTCGCTTATCAGGAAGTCAATCGCCGCTTCGCCGATGCCGCCATCGGGGAGATGGATTCCACGGAGTCACCCATTGTTCTGGTGCAGGATTATCATTTCGCGCTGCTTCCGCGCATGATCAAAGAAGCTAGGCCCGACGCCCGCGTGGCCATCTTCTGGCACACTCCCTGGCCCAATCCCGAGGTCTTCGGCATCTGCCCCTGGGGGCGGGAACTGATTGACGGCCTGCTCGGCGCCGACCTTGTGGGCTTTCAAATCCAGTCTCATTGCAACAATTTTCTTTCCACCGTCGACCGCGCGGTGGAGGCGCTCACCGAATGGGATCGCTTTTCAGTGAATCGCCAGGGACACGTTACTCGCGTGCGGCCTTTTCCCATCAGCGTCGCACTTCAGGAAAACGGTCATTCCGCGCAGCTGCCGCGCACCATGGCCGAGGAAAGTGCCGCTCTGTGCAACGAGCTCGGCATTAGCGCCACGCTTCTAGGCGTGGGCGTCGATCGCGTCGATTACACCAAAGGCATTCTCGAGCGCTTCCGCGGCATCGAGCTCTTCTTCGAGCTTTACCCTTCTTACCAGCGCCGCTTCACCTTCGTTCAGCTCGGCGCTCCCAGTCGCACGAAAATCGAACGCTATCAAACCCTGCTCGACCAGGTCGCCGCCGAAACCGAGCGCATCAACGCTCGCTTTCAGGCTGGCCACTGGAAGCCCATCGTCTTTCTCAAACGCCATCATTCGCACCAGGAAATCGCCCGTTTCTATCACGCCGCTTCGCTGTGCATGGTTACTTCGCTGCATGACGGAATGAATCTCGTCGCCAAGGAGTTTGTCGCTTCTCGCGGGGACAATCGTGGCGTCTTGGTCCTCAGCACGTTCGCGGGCGCGGCTCTGGAGCTTACCGACTCCCTGCTCGTCAACCCTTACGATGTCCAGCAACTAGCCGGCGCCATTCATCGCGCGCTGAACATGCCCGCCGACGAGCAAGGCGCCCGTATGCAGCGCATGCGAGACTCGGTGCGCGAACACAATGTCTACCGCTGGGCCGCCAACTTGCTTTCCGATCTTACGGAGATTCGCATCGACGCGCCGGAGCGCGCGGAATCCGCGGAAACGCTAACCCGCTGATTTTGCAGCGCGGCGGTCGTTTTTCTTACTTTCCCGCCTTAGCCGGATACTCAATGTGCGCGCGATTTCCTCTTTGTCCTTCGCGTTCTGCAGATTCTTCATGTAAAGAAATTCTATACCACGGAATTGCGGCCCAAACGAGCTCTGCGGCAACCGCGCCAAAGCCGCGAAATAAGCGGCCCGTCATCGCCACGAGATTGCCCTACCTCAGTGAACTCTGAGCGCTTACCCCTCCATGTGCTCTGTGTTTAGCCTCCTCTTTTCGCAAGAATTTGGCGCAGCCCCCTGTTTCAACTCGCGACGCGCCCTTCCACCTATCGAGCCGCTCCCCGGGACAGGCCCACCCCCGCGCCCTGTCCTTCCTCTGCCCACCCGGCCAGCCGTTCAAAATAAAGCACATAGCTCCGTACTGGAGCGCTTTGGCTATTGCCCGTACCTCCCCGAATCCCTACAATCTGTCTCATCCTGAGAGCGTGTGTTTCTTTCAGGTACACTGCATCTAACCATTTAGGCGCTAAGTACCGTCAAATGTGAGGCCTCTCTTTTGGCCAACGGGGTGCAGTTAGTCTGAGCAGTTCGACGCGTTCTCGCGAGCTGTGCAGCGAGAACGGTTCGTGGAATGAATGGTTGACCTCAGGCAACGTCCTGGGATACAAAGCCGTTTACAATGCGAATCGGAGTCGGGCACTAAAGTTTTCGGAGCAAACCTTGAAGCAAATGGGACGAGTTTTCCTAGCCGCCGTTCTCGCTGTGACTGTAGCCGTGCCGATGCCGGCCGCGCCCGCCGCGCGCAGGGCTTCGCTGCATCACATCTCGCGTTTTCGCGGCGTCCCGACCTTCGCTGATTCCACTCTCGCGGATATCGGCACCTTTGATGATCCCGTCGTGCGCTCTGCTGCTGTCGATGGCCTCGGCCGCTACAACGGCGCCGTCGTCGCCGTGGATCCCAACACTGGCCGCATCCTCACCATCGTCAATCAGAAAATCGCTTTCGGTGACGGATACATTCCCTGCTCCACCATCAAGCCCACCGTCGCGCTCGCCGCTCTGGAAGAAAATGTCATTACCCGCGACACCATGCTAAAAGTCGGCCGCCGCAAGTACATGAATTTGACCGAAGCTATGGCCCATTCCAACAACGTTTTCTTTGAAGAGCTGGGCCGCCGCATGGGCTTCGACACCGTTTCGCGGTACGCGCGTCTCCTCGGCTTGGGCGAGCTCGCCGGCTACAATCTGCCGGAAGAGCATCCGGGCTCTTTCCCGATGCAACCGCCCGCGCATGGCGGCATCGCGCGTATGTCCAGCTACGGTGAAGGTATCCATATGACGCCGCTGCAGTTGGTTTCGCTCACGGCTGCTTTCGCGAATGGCGGCACGCTCTACTATCTGCAATATCCGCGCACCGCGGATGAAATCCAGAATTTCGCGCCGCGCGTGAAGCGCGATTTGAATATCGCTGAGGTCCTGCCGGAAATTCGCGAAGGCATGCTCGCCGCTGTTCTCTACGGCACCGGCAAGCGCAGCTTCGATAGCGGCGGAGACGAAATGCCGCTCGGCAAAACCGGAACCTGCAACGATCCCACGTCCCGTGTAGGCTGGTTCGTCACCTACGCCGACGAAGCGCATCCGAAAATCGCGCTGGCCGTGCTCCTCCGCGGCAGCTCCCGCCAAGTCATCGGCCCCACTGCCGCCCTCGTCGCCGGCCGCATCTATCGCCGCCTCCGCGAACAAAACTATTTCGCCAACCAACCCCAGGCTCAAGCCCAGGCCCACCGCCCCGATCTAAAACTGCTGTCCACCGGCAACTAGACGCGAGCTGTCATCTTGGGGCTATCCGACGATCCGAAGGATCGAGCCTTAAGTAGCACGGCCTTTAGGCTGCACAAGCCTCAAATCCATCGTTTCTTGCTGCGACGCAGGACAAAACCTCCGTTCCTGCGATAAGCTGCCAGGCTGATTCGCACCGACCGGGGGATTCGAACTGACCGTGGGGAATATTTGACGCGCCGCTCTCTCTTCTTATTCCTGATCCTGATCGCCGCCGCGTGCGGCACGCTCGCCTATATTTTCCGCCTTCGCCTCGACGCCGTAACGGAAATGCAGAGGCAAACACAGCTCGCCCGCGAAGAAGCGGCGCGCATTCGCGCGCAAACCGTACTCCCCACGGAAAAACAGGTTCCCGCAGGCCAGCATTTTGCAGCCGCGCTGCAAAAATTCGGCCTCAGCGCCGCAGACGCCGCCAGCGCCTCTGACGCCGCGCAGCGCGCCTTCAATTTGCGGCAGGTGCGCGCGGGAAATACCATTACGGTGAACCGCAGCGTGGATGGGGAGTTGCGCGAAATCGATTACAAAATTGACGCCGATCGCATGCTTAAAATCACTCCGGCGCAAAGTGGATTCAGCGCGGAAGTGCGGGAAATTCCGTCGCGGCTGGAAGTTACGGTGGTGACGGGACAAATCGACGATTCGCTCTTCAACGCCGTGGCACAAGGCGGGGAATCCGCGGAGCTCGCGATGCACCTCGCACAGATTTTCGGATACGATCTGGATTTTTACACTGACCCGCGCAAGGGCGATACGTTTCGTGTGGTGCTGGAGAAAAAGAAATATTCCAGGGGGCAGTTTGGCGGGTATGGGAAAATCTTTGCGGCCGAATACGACAACGGCGGCAAAAAATATCAGGCGCTGCTCTTTCACGAGGAAACGGGTCGGCCCGCTTACTACAACGCGGACGGCAAATCACTGCAAAAAGTTTTCTTACGCTCGCCGCTAAAATTCTCCGCGCCGGTGACTTCGCATTTCAGCCGCGCGCGTTTCCATCCGGTCCTGAAAACGGTGCGCGCGCACCTGGGCACCGATTACGGTGCGCCGGTAGGCACTCCGGTGCAAAGCATCGGCACGGGCCACGTGGTTTTTGCCGGGCGCAAAGGCGGCGAAGGTAACATGGTGCAGATCGCGCACCCCAACGGATACGAAACGATGTACCTGCATTTGTCGCGCATGTACGTGCGCAACGGGGAGCGCGTGGAAATCGGCAAGACCATCGGTCTGGTGGGCAGCACGGGACTTTCCACCGGGCCGCATCTGGATTTTCGGATTTTGCAGCGCGGGCAATACAAAAATTTCGAGAAACTGGGCCTGCCGCCTTCGGATCCGATCGGCAAGAAAAACCTTCCCGAGTTCGCCGCGGTGCGCGAAAAATGGCTGCCGCTGCTGAAAAATCCTTCGCTTCTACAAGTGAGCGTCGGCCCTGTGGCCGCGCAATAATTCCGCAAAATCCTTTCTCATCTCAGTAAATGATGGGCATCTTCGAGAAATCGGTCGAAGTGTGATCGGTTAGGCGGAGCACCAGCAAGGTGCGGTCGTCCGAGGGAGTGAAGCCGCCGCCGGCGTAGGCGTCTGTGGCGTTCAGTACGAGGTCGCAGATTTCACTGGCAGACTGCTGCGGCGAGACGCTCGCCAGAAGGGCGCTGAGCCGCGCGATGCCAAATTCCTGCTCCTCGGAGTTTTCGGATTCGAGGATGCCATCCGATGCGAACATTACGACGTCACCCGGGCGAAGAGCGACGGTGACCTCGTCATATTCCGTGTCCGGAAAAAGGCCGAGAGGGACACCCGCGAGGCGGATTTGTTGCACTTCGCCATCGCGCACCAATACCGGATAGGGGGCGCCGGCATTTGCCAGCGTCAGCCGGCGTTCGCCTGCGTCGTACACAGCAAAGGCCATGGCGATGAAGCGCGAGTCGAGGCGGGCGCCGTGCAGACGCCGATTCAGCAAGGCCAGCATTTGCGGCGGCGGGCAGGGATGCTCGACGATGTGCTCGCGCATGATGCCGATGGCGAGCGAGCCAAAGAGCGCGGCGGCGGTGCCTTTGCCGGAGACATCGCCGAGCGCGACCGCGAGGCGGCCCTTGCCGTAGGGAAGAAAATCGTAGAAGTCGCCGCCCAATTCGCGCGCGGAACAGTAGCCGGCGGCGAGATCGAGGCCGGGAACTTCGCGAGCTCCGCTGGGAAGGAGCTGGCGCTGAATTTCGCGCGCAGTGGAAAGATCCTCGTGGAGGCGGCGCTCAGTTTGGCGGGCCTCTTCATAGAGGCGAGCGTTTTCGAGTGCAATCGCTATGTAGGAAGCGAGCGTGGCGAGCATGCGCTCGTGTTCGGCGGTGAACGCGTGCGTGTCGGCGCTTTCCAAGTCCAGGACACCGATCAGACGATCCTGCATCAGAAGGGGAACGACAAGTTCCGAACGAACGGCGACTCCGGTTTCGACTTCACAGCCGATGAAGCGAGGATCCGTGAGAGTGTCGGTGACGCGCACGGAGCGGCGTTCGGAGGCGGCGGCGCCAGTGAGCCCTTGACGGAGAGGAACGCGCATGCGCGCGGCGATGGCGTCGCCATAGCGCATGACGAAGGCGCTCTCGAGGTGCTGCGTCTTTTCATTCCACAGCATGACGCTGAAAACGTGGTAGTTGACGAGTTTCTTGACGCGCTGCGCGACGCGGCGCAGGAGTTCTTCACGGTCGAGAATGGAAGTGATTTCGCGGCTGACTTCATAGAGGAGCGAAAGTGTATTGGCCTGTTCGGGATAGGAAGCGAACAGACTGGCGGGAACGGGGTCAGCGTCACCGAGCGGGAATGGCGCTAGTTTTGTGCCTTCATCCATGGACCTGGAACCTTGAGCTTGCAGCAATGATAGTTGGATGT
>Ga0307475_10001153_pt1 | contig 15773 bp, 8 predicted proteins | sample atmos_gasesECM1C_FD_203317 | JGI IMG/M metagenome (GOLD analysis project Ga0307475, IMG submission 203317) | Hardwood forest soil microbial communities from Morgan-Monroe State Forest, Indiana, United States - atmos_gasesECM1C_515 | ecosystem: Environmental > Terrestrial > Soil > Temperate... | reverse complement strand
ATGGCTCGGCATCCCGGTGCCCGCGCTCCAGGTGACCTTCAATTTATTCGCCGCCTGAATCGCCTGCCAGGGCTTCTCCGCAACCACACCCACGAAATTTTTCTTGAACACTACTTTCACAAGGCCGGGCATACCTTGCACCGAGCTTTCATCCACGCTGACGACCGTCGCGCCAACAGCCGGCGGTCTCACTACTCGGCCGTGCAGCATTCCTGGCAATCGCACGTTATGCACAAACTCAAATTGCCCGGTGACCAGCGCAGGCAAATCCGGACGCCGCGCCGGCGTTCCCAGCACCGTCCACTCACTGGCGGGCTTGCGCTTGGCGTTCGGGTCTAGCTTGATTTCGAATTTCTTCCCGCCGACCAGTTCACCGTAGCCTACTTTCTTCGAAGCGTCGCTCTTCGCGCTGATTACGCCATCCGTAGCTACAAGTTGATTTGCCGGTACCCCCAGCCGCTTCGAAGCCAACTCCACCAGCGCCTCGCGCGCCGTCGCCGCAGCCTGCGCCAGATTCTTCTGATTGAAGTTTGTCGGGTGCGACTGGCTGCCCGACGTAATCCCCTGGTCCGGAGTGATCCCAGTGTCGCAATAAGTCAGCTTCACGCGATTGAACGGCACGCACAATTCTTCCGCCACCAATTGGATCTGCGCCGTCGAAATCCCTTGGCCCAATTCTGCTTTGCCCGTATAGGCGGTCACGCCCCCGTCCGCCGCGATGGCCATCCACGAATCGAGTTGATTCAGCGGCGGCGAACCCGCGGTCCCTCCTTCGAATGCTCCCTGCGCCGCTGCCGTTTGCAGCGCGCCTCTCATGCTGAAGCTGACGACCAGCGCTCCCGCGCCTGCGAGAAAAGATCTGCGCGAAAATCCTGCTCGGCCTAATGCCGCTGCGGCATCTTCGGTGAGCGTGGGCTTGTGCGCGACTTCTGGTTTATGCATGCCATCTAAATGTGTGCTCATTTCGCCGCCACCTCCTTAGCACGCCCTTCCCGCACCCGATTTATGGCGCGCAGCATTCGCACGTGTGTAAAGCAGCGGCACAGCACGCCCGACATGGCCTGCTCGATCTCTTGCTCGTTAGCTTTAGGATTCTTGTCCAGAAATGCCTTAGCCGTCATGATCACGCCGTTGATGCAAAAGCCGCATTGCGCAGCCTGCTCCTCGATGAACGCTGTCTGCAGCGGATGGGGCTTCTCGATCGTACCGATGCCTTCGAGAGTGATGATTTCGGCACCTTCAACGGACTTCACGGGCGTGACGCACGAGCGGATCGCCTGCCCTTTGACGATCACGGTGCAGGCTCCGCACTGGCCGAGCCCACAGCCAAACTTCGGCCCGTTCAGCGCCAAGTCGTCGCTCAACACGTACAAAAGCGGCGTCGTCGGGTCGACATCCACCGCGTGAACCTTGCCGTTAACCTTCAAATTGATCGCGCTCATATCTTGAAGGTATTGCCGCCACGCATCCGGCGTCAAGTCCGATATTTCGAGACCTAAGCCTTGAGCACCGCGCCGCCAACCGCAATCACCGGCCGTCCAAATGTTGCGTTCGTCACTTCCGCGAACGAAAGATACAGCGCATCGAGGCCCGTAATGATGCCCATCCAACCCCCCGCTGTGCGCCAACCCGATCCCATCCCCAGATCGCCCCCCGCAAGCAGAAAGAACGTGATCCACAGCAGCAGGAAAATGGACCACAATGTGAAGTTCGTTCGAAATGTCGGTATCCACATGTAAAGGGTGAACACTCCCCACATCAGCAGCGCCACTCCTACCCCTCTCGGATCCGGCGCCTTGATCCAGCCTGCTCCCACGGTCCAATTCAGGAACGCGTACCACCACCAAAACGCCCCGTAAGAAGTGAAAGCCACCATGCCAAATGTGTTGCCGTTCCCGTATTCCAGAAGGCCGGCGATTATTTGCGCCAGGCCGCCAAAGGAGAACGCCAGCGGCACGACCGCCGCCACGGCCCCAGGCGGCAATAGCCCGGCGTTGATTGTGCTCAGTACAACGGTGGTCAGCCCGAATGCAGCAAGCCCCAACGGCGCGGGATTCGAAACTTTACCAGTCGCGGATATTGCATCTTTGGCAGTCGTTAGCTGGGCCATGGGAGTCTCCTTTCAGTGAGTTTTGGGTGGAATGGGCCGCGTGATCTAGAAAGGTCGCGCATGTCGGGCTGGTGTATACCCCATTTCCCTGTTCGGCACCAGCCCCGGTACTGCCCCTAACTGCCCCTCAGGCAATGCTTGAGTGCCCGCCTAACCGGTTTACCTGTGCGCAACTTACAGGTAATTATTTGCGCAAGGGTCATACGATTGGCGCCCCGCCCACGCAGGCTGGTTGTTAACCTATGTTCAAGCAAAGCCACTAGAACGGCCCTAAGGCGCGAGCGCAGTGTGATTTTTCGGCGCTTGCCATAAACCCTAATTCGAGTGAGCAGGAGTCAACTGTGAAAATCGGCAAAGTACTTCTCAAACCGGCGGCAATCCTGGCGATTTCCTTAGGCCCGGCCCTTACCGGTGCCGTGGCCCAAACCCCCGCTGCGGCCTCTGCCAGCGTGACGAACACCAACGCGGTTTCGCACACCACCAAAGCTATGAACTATCGCCGCGCGGGCGGCTCGACTAAGGTCAGCTTCGCGGGCACCAAGCTCATGCCCACCGCCTGGGGCGAGGCCGAGGTTAAACCCAAAAACAACCGCATGGAAATCGAAGTTAAATTGGACCGGCTGGAAGACGCCACCAAATTCGGCTTGGAATATCTGACTTACGTCTTTTGGGCCGTATCGCCCCAGGGCCGCGCCGAAAATCTCGGCGAAATCACGGTAAAAGATGGCATGGCCGAAATCAAAGCCGATACGGACATGCAGACCTTCGGCATGATCGTCACGGCGGAGCCCTATTTTGCGGTCACGCAGCCCGGCAGCATGGTCGTTCTGGAGAATAGCTTCTCGAGCCTTCCTTCCGGGAAGGTCGAAAACATCGATGCCACTTACCAATTGCTGGGCCCCGGCGCCTATTCGTCTTCCAACACAAAGATTGACAACGCCATTTTCGGCATCGACCGCAAAACGCCGCTCGAGCTATTCGAAGCGCGCAATGCCATTCGCGTCGCGCACAACGCTAATGCCGACAAATATGCGCCGGCCGCATGGGCCAAGGCCCAGCAGCAATTATCCGCAGCCGAAGACACCTACCGCCAGAAGCGTGATCGCAAGCTGATCGATTCCGCTTCGCGCGACGCCGTGGAAACGGCCGAGGAAGCCCGTGTGATGGCGGTCAAGCAAAAGGCTGAAGAAGACGCGCAGGCCAAGATCGCCGCCGAGAAACAGGCGGCGGAGCAGCGCGAAGCCCAGGCTCGCGCCGACGCCGCTACCGAAGCGCAGCGCCGCCGGCAAGCCGAGCAGGAACGCCTTCAGGCCGAGCAGGCCAAGGCGGAAGCCGAGCGCATGAAGCAGGAGGCTCAGCAAGCCGCGCAGGAAGCCGCCAGGCAGCAACAGCAGGCCGAAGCGGCCCGCCAGGCTGCTCTCGCTCAGCAGCAAGTCGCCGAAACCCAGGCCCAGCAGGCCGCACAGGCTCGGGCAGCTGCGGAAGCGGAAACCGACAAAGCCCGCCAGGCAGCCGCCAAAGCCGAAGCCGAAAAAGCGCAGTTGCGGGCGCAACTTCTACAGCAGTTGAACGCCGTCTTGCAGACGCGTGACTCTGCTCGCGGCCTGATCGTCAATATGTCCGACGTGCTTTTCGATACCGGAAGCGCCGATCTCAAGCCTGGTGCCCGCGAAAAGCTCGCCAAAATTTCCGGCATCGTGCTGGCGCATCCTGGACTTACGCTTCAAATCGAAGGGCACACGGATAGCGTGGGCTCTGACGAGTTCAATCAGGAACTCTCCGGCCGCCGCGCCGATGGAGTGCGGGATTATCTTGCCCAGGAAGGCGTTCCGGCTTCTTCAATGAGCGCCAAGGGATTCGGCAAGACTCAGCCAGTCGCTTCCAATGACACAGCCGAGGGCCGGCAGCGCAACCGCCGCGTCGAGCTCGTCGTCAACGGCGCCGCCATCGGCAACTCCACAAGCAGCAGCGGCGCGACCCCTGCGCCCAATCCCGCTGGCTCGCCCCCGCAAGCGGGCGGCAGTCTCCGCGGCGTCTCCGCCCCACAAACCAAATAAGCGGTGTCGTGTTTCAGGTTGTAGCCCGGGGCGCTCGTGGTTTTCCGCGCGGGGCCCCGGGACTTTCGTTCCTTCCCTCAATCGCAGTGTCATCACTGAGCGTAGGGAAAGATCTCTGCTATGCGGAGGCGATCAGCATCGCCTCCGCCTGATCTCCGCCCCAATCAGCTCAACTAAAGCTGAACGAAACTAGGGAAGCGAAGCACTTGTAGCTCAGGTCGCCTGACGAATTTGGTCGGAGACCTGAGGCCTTTGCGGCTCGCGGCCTCTTTATCGTGAGCGCAGCGAAATCCACAGCCGCGACACTCAGGCCGTTCAGATCAGAACGCCCTTAAGCCGCTTGGGTCTCCATTCACTCCCTAGCTATAACTTGGGCACAACCGTGCAACGCGCATTTCGTCCCAGACGTCTATCTCTCCACGGGTATAGCCATGCATTCAACGACAAGGGCCCATCTTGCCGCTCGCATATTCTTAATTTTCGTTGCAAGTGTCTCGCTGCACTCGGCTGCGCGCGCTGAAGCCGCACCGCAGCCGCCGAATCCCCAGCAGGCCTCGGCGCAAACCGCCAAGCAGGTTCTTGGCGCCATCCAGTCTATTCAGGGCGACATGATTACGCTCAAGCCCGATACGGGGCCCGCCGTTAACGTCGTCGTTCAAGGGGCAGTTCGCATTCTTCGCGTCGCTCCCGGACAAACCGACCTGAAAAACGCGGCGGCCATCCAGTTCGCCGATCTCCAGGTCGGCGACCGCATCCTGGTTCGCGGCATTCCCTCCGCCGATGGTCAATCCCTGACGGCTTCCACCGTCATTGCTATGAAGCGCTCTGACGTCGAAGCCAAGCAGCAGCAGGAGCGCGAGGATTGGCAAAGGCGCGGTACCGGCGGCCTCGCAAGCGCCGTCGACCCGGCGTCTGGCACAATAACAATTTCCGTCCCTGCCCCAGGGGGAACCAGAACTGTGGCCGTTCACACGACCAAGGACACCATCATCCGCCGCTACGCTGCGGATTCCGTGCAATTCGACGACGCCAAATCTAGTTCGCTAAGCGAGATCAGGGCGGGAGACCAGCTTCGCGCACGTGGTGCGCGCAGCGCCGACGGAAGCGATTTTGCCGCCGAGGAGATCGTGTCCGGCGCGTTCCGCAACATCTCCGGTACGGTTAGTAGTCTCGATGCCGCCGCGAACACCCTTACCGTGGCGGATTTGGCCACCAAGAAGCCAGTCGTGGTGAGAATCAGCGCGCAATCGCAAGTTCTAAAGCTGCCGCCGCAAATCGCGCAGGGCCTCGCCTTCCAGATGAAAGGCGGCGCGAGAGGCGCAGCCTCGGGCGCTCCGGGTGGCACCGCAGGCGGCACGCCGCCTTCAGGCACAGCCGCCGGCGAACGCGCTGCTCCGCCCGATTCCGCGCGCCAACAACGCCAACAAGATGACCAGCGTGCCCCCGGCGAAGGCGGCAACGCCCGCCCCGGCCGCGCCGCGGATTTGCAACAAGTCTTGAATCGGCTGCCAAAAGCTTCGCTTGCCGATTTGCAAAAAGGCGACGCCGTCATGATCGTCTCCACCGAAGGCACAGCCTCCGGCGGCGTTACCGCGATTACGCTTTTGGCAGGAGTCGAGCCCATCCTGCAGGCTTCGCCGGGCGGCGCGCAGGCAATGACTCTTTCGCCGTGGAATATTGGCGGGGCTGGCGGAGAGGCGGGCGACGCCAATCCCTAGCGGCATAACGCCGACGCCCTGCCACGAACTGGCGCCACGACCTAGGGTATGATCGCGTCCACTGGGAGTAAGCTGTGAGACACAAAATGAGAAGTCGTCTGGCTACCCTTCACATTCGTCTCGCCCTCACCCTGGCGTCCGTCTTGAGCATCGCCGGCGCGCAGGTTCTGCTGGCCCAAAACGCCACAGGCTCGCTCCACGGTCAGGTCATCGACCCTTCAGGCGGCGCTGTGCCCAACGCCCCGCTCCAGCTGACAACTCCCGGCGGGCAAACTTTGACGGCCAAAACCAATGCTGCCGGCGCATACGAAATAAACAATTTGGCGCCTGGAAAGTACACCGTCGAAGTCACGGTGAAAGGTTTCGCGTCTTACCAGAAAGAAGCAGTGGAGATCGTCGCCGGCCGGGCCGCGGAACTTAATGTCACTCTTTCCATCGCCACCGAAAAACAAGAAGTAACGGTTTCCGACGAGGCTCAGTCCGTGGATACCGCCCCTTCGGCCAACGCCAGCGCCGTGGTGCTCACGGAAAAGGAACTCGAAGCCCTCCCCGACGACCCTGACGAATTGCAGCAGGACCTACAAGCGCTCGCGGGTCCGTCCGCCGGCCCCAACGGCGGCCAGATGTACATCGACGGCTTCACGGCCGGCCAGCTTCCGCCCAAATCCTCGATTCGCGAAATTCGCATCAATCAAAATCCATTTTCCGCGGAATTCGACAGAGTCGGCTACGGGCGGATTGAAATTTTCACTAAGCCCGGCACTAACCAGTGGCACGGGCAGATTTCCGTCAATGAAAACGATGCCGCCCTGAACGCGCGAGATCCTTTCGCCACCACCAACGCCGGTTTCAAGTCCACGCAAGTCGAAGGGAACATCGGCGGGCCGCTGGGTAAGAACGCTTCCCTTTTCTTCAATATAGAGGACCGCGACATTCACGATCAGGCTTTGGTCAACGCTTTTACTTTGGGCGCGAATTGCAACCAGGGCGTCTCGCTTCTGCAGGTTCCCTGCAGTCAATCGCTCTCCAGCCCGCGCGCGCGCCTGAATGGCGGCCCGCGGATCGACTATCAGCTGACCAAAAACAACACGTTCTCTGGGCGCTACCAATTCTTTCGCAATCGCGCCACCGACAACGGCATCGGCGGCCTCACGCTGCCTTCCGATGCTTACAACGTCCTCACCACCGAGCAGACTCTGCAGCTCACCGATACGCAAGTGATCGGCTCGAAAGTCATCAACGAGACGCATTTTCAGTATCGCCGCGAAGGCGGCACCGAAAATCCCTTCAGCACGCTGCCCGAGCTTGATGTAATCGGCGCCTTCAACGGCGGCGGAAACTCGCTCGGAACAAATAACGATCACGAAAATCTTTACGAGCTGCAGAACTATACGTCCATCGTTCGCGGCAAACACTTTGTGAAATTTGGCGTGCGAGTTCGCGCCATGACCGATTCCAACACCTCCACCGGAAACCAGGCCACCGGTTTCAACAGCGCTTTCACATTTTCTTCTTTGAACGCTTACGCCATCACCGAGCAGGGCCTCGCCAACGGCTTGTCCATCGCCGCGATTCGCGCTTTGGGAGGCGGCCCCAGCCAATTCTCGATTATCACCGGCACTCCCTCTGCCAGCGTCACCATGTACGACCTCTCGCCCTACGTGCAAGACGATTGGCGCCTGCGCCCCAATCTGACCGTCAGCGGTGGCCTGCGCTTGGAAACCCAGAACCACATCGCCGATCACGCCGATTGGGCGCCCCGTCTGGGCGTAGCCTGGGGCGTCGGCGGTGCCAAGCCCAAATTTGTCCTGCGCGCCGGATGGGGAATTTTCTACGACCGCTTCCCTCCCAATCTCGTCCTCCAGTCGGAACGCCAGAACGGCTCCACTGAACAGGAATTCGTGATCGCGCAGCCGGATTTCTTCTGCCCCAATTCCCTGGCGGCTTGTCCTTCGATCGGCACGTTGCAAAGCACGTCTGTTCCGACGATCTATCGGATCTCGCCGAACCTCCGCGCGCCGATGCTCATGCAATCGGCTGTCAGCGTGGAGAGGCAATTAACGAAGAACGCCAACGTCTCCATCTCTTACCTCAACTCGCGCGGCTGGGACCAGTTGGTCACCAACAACGTCAATTCCCCCGTGCTTCCGGGAACTCTCATCCCCGCGAGCCCTGCGCGTGGAGGCGTCTACCCCAACGGAATCGCCGAAAATATCTATCAATACCAATCGGCCGGCATTTTTCGGCAGAACCAGTTGATGTTCAATACAAGCATCCGTGCCGGAGCGAGACTCTCGCTGAATGCTTTTTACTCCCTGAACTTCGCCCATAGCGATACCGCGGGCGCCAATAGCTTTTCCTCCGATCCCTACAATCTGATGGCCGACTATGGTCGCGCCGCTTTCGATATCCGCAGCAGGGTCTTTTTCGGCGGCACAGTCGGGCTTCCCTACGGCCTGCGCCTCAGCCCGTTTCTTGTGGCCAGTTCCGGAGCGCCTTACAACGTCACCCTGGGCCAGGATTTGATTGGCTCGTCGATTTTCAATCAGCGCCCCGCGTTCGCCGGCGCGTTATCGAATCCGTCAAATGTGGTCGTTACGCCGCTCGGCGCCTTCGATACTGTTCCCCAGCCCGACGAAACGCCCGTCCCCGTCAACTTTCTCACCGGGCCAAGCCAGTTCTCCTTGAACTTGCGGCTCGCTAAAACCTTCAGTTTCGGGCGGCTTCCCGAAGGTTCGGCGGGACAGGTGGGCGCTCGTCAGAATGGCGGTGGTGGCGGAGGGCGACGCGGCCCCGGAGGTGGAGCTCCCCCGGTTGCCGGCGGCTTCGGCGGAGGATTCGGCGGCGCGCCAACCGCGGGCCGTTACAGCATCGTGCTCAGCATCAACGTTCGCAATATCTTCAACAACGTGAATTTGTCGACACCCATCGGAAATCTCGGCTCGCCGTTGTTCGGTGAATCCACTGGCTTATCGGGAGGCGGATTCGGTTTTGGTGGCGGAGCCCAGACCAGCGGTGCCGGTGCCACTGCCGGCCTCCCCAGCGCGGGCGGCGGCGCTCCCGCCGCCAATCGCCAAATCTTCCTCCAAGCCACCTTCGGCTTTTAGCTTCCGCGCCGTCTCCGGTACAATCAGCACAAATTAAGATAGCGTTGTCATCCTGAGCGAAGGATCTCTCTTGCCCGCTCGACCCCACACTAAGCCCCGGGATTCTCGATCTCGTCACGCCATCGCGTGTCATCCTGAGCGGGTTTAAACCTTATACTTCGAGCCACCCCGCACTCGCCTTTTCAGACCCTCTCATCACGAGCGCCGCAGCGCGAGGGATCTGCTTTAGCTTTTGCGGGTGCCCTATGCCCTTGCCCTGAGCGTGTGAAGGGTCGCTTTTAAGGGTGGGTTCGTGTGCGTTTCTACCCCGCATCGTTCCGGCACTGTCATTCCGAACGGATTTACGCCGTACCCTGAAGGATCTCTTGTGTGGAGGCGATCGGCATCGCCTCGGCGCCATCTCCGCCGAAACGACGCTTTTCAACCGGCCTGGAAGGCTGCGAATTGCTCCGGCGAATTGCCTTCAATATTTGCAGGTGAGCCATTGTTCGAACGTAGTCCACGCTTCCGCCGTTCGAACAAACCCGCATTCGCGCACAGATGGTTTGGAACGTGGGTGCCGCACCCTCTTGCACTGAGCTTCGAAGGGCCGGTGTTGAGGGTGCGGTTTTTTGGCCGAATACCAGCTATGTAACAATAATATGTCGATAACTATATGATAATATGCTACACTCGCGTATGCTCTTCGGTGGCTCCTCCCGATTTTCTCCCCCCAACGCCGACTCCTGCCTTCCGGACGTTTCCGGTTGCCCGCGCATCGCGCTCTCCGACTCGCACCGTCCCTCGCCAAGCCCGAAGCTACCCTTCGGCTCAGATCAACCCACTCCCGCGGCCCTCCACTTTGAATCCCCAACCAAGAATCCGCCTGTGTCGGGCAAGTCTCGCAGAATGAACACTTGCGCAAAAATGGTAGGGCGGTACCCCGGTCCAAGACACCCGGATCACGGGGCAGATTCAGTTGGAAAGCGGTGGTTACCCGAGACGCAACCGCCCGAAACGCCAAAGCGTCGTATGATTCAGGCAAACCTATGCGGAGCTTGACGGCAGGCGCGGTGTTTTATTTGCTCCTGATTCTGGGCGCAATCGGTGGCCCGGGTGCAGCCGCCCTCGCACCCGGCGCGACTGCATTCGCCCTCACGACAAGGGCATTCGCAAAAGATAAGCCCCTCGCCTTTAAGCCGATCGAGAGCGCGCTCTTGCGCGTGAATGACGCGCCGCCGAAAGATTGGGAAGTTTATCGCACTGGCAAGAAGAACGAACCGCTCCTGCTCCAGATTGGAAATCGCTTCCTGCTACTGGAGATTAACCAGCATCAGGTTTTTGAACTCGATCCCTCGAAGATCGAGCACAAGACGGGGGAGCTTCTCTGGAGCCTTTCGGATCGCCCTGACAAGCCGCTCGCCACTTCGGATTGGACCGTGGACGATATCGGCGCCGCGTTCGTCGTCAAGATCAGGCTGCAAAGCGAAAATGCGCTCGTCGATTTGCAGCTTCCCCATCCACCGAACGTCGGCGACCTGCCCGATCGGCCGCCTGCGCAGCAAGAGCAGCAGCGCCGCCGCAATTACTTCGTGAACTGAGGAACATTGCGCTACTTCACGTTTTTGTTGATCCAGCCGTCGATGAACTTGATGACCTCGTCGCTGTTCCGGTCAAGAAACATCTCGTGCATGTTCCCGTGGATTCCCACGTCTTCCAGGCGCACGAAATCGTCTTTCGCTCCCGCCTGATTCAGCCACTTGGGAATACACACATCGAAGACGCGGTGATAAGTGCCCTCGGCGGAGATGGAGAGAATGCGCATGTTCTCGAAGCTCACGAGCTTGTGAACCGGCGCGTCCTGCATGTAGCAGCCGACTTCGTCGCCTGGCCGTTCCGAAGGCTCCAGGTGAACCTTGAGCTCTGACGGGCCGTTGATCGGCGGATCGAACTTGAATGGCATCGTCGTCAAGCCCCAGGACTTGGGATTCACGCGCGTGTAGTCGACCTTAGCGGTGTCGGCAACGCCGATTTGCGGTCCGCCCGGCTCGATCGCCACCATGCCGGCGATCAGCTTCGGCCGCTCATTAGCGACGTTGAATCCCATTCCGCCGCCCTGCGAGTGCGAGAGCAGGATCACCGGCGTGCCGATCTGATCGAGCAACGCCACACCCGCGGGTACCGTGAGCTCTTCCTGGTCGTCCACGAACTCCATCTGGCCCTTGATGAAGTTGTCGAAGACGGGATCGCCTCGCATGCCCTTCTTCGGGGAATCGCTCGGCCATTGCGTGTACTTCTTCATGCGCGGGAAGTCCCCGCCGGACGTGACCGGAGCAGTCCAGATCTGCTCCAGCTCGAGCGCGGTGCGGATTCCCAGCTTGCCGTCAACGCCGGGCACGTACGGCGAGCGACCGCGCGCCGGGTAGTCCACCATGTAAACGGTGTAGCCCTGCCCAACGAGGTAATACGCCCAGCCCGGCCGCCCGTCCGGCGTCTGCCGCCAGACCGCGCCGCTTTGCCCATTGCCATGGAAGAAGACGATCGGGTAGGGATGCCGAACCTGCTTGGGCACCCACACTTCCGTATACATCGCGTCGCCCATGACCTTCTTGCCGTCGTAGTCCTCATATCTGCCGCCGGCGTAGAGGAATCCCTGGCGCGCGATACTCTCGGTAGAAAAAGTTGGGATAGTCGATGGCGGGGTGGCCATCGATGACTTGTCCTTCTGTGGCACGTTCTTCTCGATCCAGTTGCCGATGTACTTCGCGATATCGTCGCTATTCTTTTCCAGCATCAACTCATGGCCGTTGCCGTGAATACCCACATCTTCGAGGCGCACGAATTGCGTATGCACGCCCGCCTGATTCAGCCACTTCGCAAGACACGGATCGGATTCGCGGTGATAACCGCCTTCGGAGGAAAGATAGACGACGGGAATCTTTACGAGATTGATGAGTTTGTGCGCGGGCTCCTTCTGCACGTAACAGGGAACCACATCGCCGGGCGCGTCGGATTTCGCTTCCAACACCGGCTGCAGCTCCGCGGGATCCTTCACCGGCGGATCGTAGGTGATCGGCCCAGCCGCAACTCCCCACGTCAATCCGCCGGGACCGTCCGTATAGGTGAGAGTCGCGGTGTTCACACCTTTGATTGGCGGTGCGGCGGGCTCAATGGTGACGATCGCCTTCACCTGGTTCGGACGCGAATCGGCCGTCAGCCATCCGGGCGTTCCGCCCTGCGAATGCGTCAAGAGAATTACCGGTGAATTGATCGCGTCAAGGAGCGCGACGAGAGCGCGATGGGTCATCTCATCCTGTCCAACCGGCCCTCCGCCGGCGAGAAACTGCACCTGAGTCTTCGCGAAATTATCGAAGATCGGATCGCCCATCAGTCCGGTACCTGGAAACTGGCTGTGCAGATGTGCGCGCGGGAAATTGCCCTTCTTTGCGGAAGCGGTGAAGATCTCCTCGAGATTTGGAACGTTGCGGATGGTTAGGTTGCCGTCGACTCCGGGCACATACGGCGAACGGCCACGGGCCGGCGAATCCACCATGTACTGCACGTAGCCTTGCTTGGCGAAGTAATAAGCCCAGCCGGGACGTCCGTCGGGCGTTTGCTCCCAATCCGTCGCGGTCTGCCCCGCTCCGTGGACATACACGATCGGATAAGGATGCTTTATCTGCTTCGGCACCCACACCTCGACGTAGGCGTCCCCGCCCATCGTCTCTTTACCCGGCTCGCCCTCGTACTGGCCGCCAGCGTAGAAGATTCCGGTACGCGCCAAATCTTCAGTCGAGAAAGTGGGAATCGAGGCCGACGTGCCGGCGTGTGCGCCGGCTTTTACGGTTTTCTTCGCGCTGTCCGCGCGCGGCGCGCTTGTCAGCAGCGCAAGCGATCCTGCAATCAGCAGGAACGGAATAACGTGCGAGATCCGCAGTTTCACGACGACCTCCCTTATTTCAAAAATGACGTGTCAAGAATGGCCAGTTCGGCTCATCGAACACAAGAACGGCGTGGTCTCTTCAGCAAAAGCCCAGGTTTCCCTAATCGATTCGGTTACACAGCCGGTCCGACGGCTCGGGACGAGTTTACTACAGCGGCCAGCAAAGTTGCATTCCGCACTCCCTGAGGGCTGCTTGCAATCATGGTCTGAAGAGCAGCAGTGAACGGCGGGTAACCCCAGCTCGGCCGCGTGCGTGCGGCATGCTCATTTCAAGCGCCAAACCATCCGGGTTATCCTTCATTAAATTTGATTATGCATGTGGCGCGGCGGTTTGATGCTTCCCGCACCGCATTTCGATTTTTCGTGCCCGCTGTGCTACTTTCAATTTAGGTACTGGCATGGCCTCAACACTCGAATCCGTAGCTCGAACTTCGCCGCAGGTTGCCGCGGGCGCGCCGGGAGAACTGACGGTGGTTCCCTGGTATGTGTGGTCGCTTTTGGGGGCTGTCGTATCCGTTGTGATCGGGGGCTATTGGGACATTTCCTGGCACATGTCTATCGGCCGCGACACGTTTTGGACTCCGGCGCACATGCTTATCCAATTGTGCGGAATTCTGGCCGGATTGACCAGTGGATACCTGATTCTCTCCTGCACTTCAGGACGCGATCCGGAACTGGCTTCGGCCAGCGTGAGCGTGTGGAGATTTCGCGGGCCGCTGGGCGCCTTTATCGCGGCTTGGGGCGGCGCGACCATGCTCACGTCAGCTCCGTTCGACAATTGGTGGCACAACGCCTACGGCCTGGACGTAAAGATTTTCAGCCCGCCGCATGTGGTGCTGGATGGAGGCGTTCTGGCGATTCAGATCGGCGCGCTGGTGCTGATTGCGAGCACGCGGAACCGCGCAAGCGGTGTAGTACGGCGGATTCTCGACTGGCTGCTGCTTCTGTTGGGCGCCATGATCACCATGCTGGCGCTCACGGTGGTCTGGGAATCAACTTACCGCGTGCTGATGCATACGGCGCAGTGCTACCGGGCGGTGGCGATCGTGATTCCCGTGGTTTTTGCAGCTTTCGCTCGGATTTCCGAGAATCGCTGGGCGCGCACGATGGTGGCAGGTGTGTATACAGCTTACGCCATGATCATGCTTTGGATCTTTCCTTTGTTCCCGGCGACGCCAAAGCTTGGTCCGGTTTATCAGCGAATCACCCATATGGTGCCCATGGAGTTTCCACTGCTCGTGATCGTGCCCGCCTTGCTGCTTGACCTGCTCGAGCCGCGATTGGCCGCCTGGAGGAAATGGCCGCAAGCAGCCGCATCCGGTGTGATCTTCCTGGCTGCTTTTCTTGCGGTGCAATGGCCGTTCGCGACGTTTCTCGTGTCGCGGGCCTCGGCGAACTGGTTTTTCGGCACGAGATATTTCGCTTATTTCGCGACGCCCAATGGCTACGACATTCGCCACCTGTTTGTGCCCATTGATTACGCCGCGTTCGGCTTCTGGATAATCACGGCGGAAGCTGTGCTTCTGGCGATTCTCAGCAGCCGGCTCGGTGCGGCGGCGGGAGTGTGGGTGCGGGCGATTCGCCGGTAACAACCGCCGCTGATGCGATGAAACGCCTTATTGGAATTCTCCTGGGAAAGCAGATCCCTCGCTTGCACTCCTCCGGCACGCAAAAGCGGCGCGAGTTGGTGGCCCGGGCGACGCTTGGGATGACAGCTTTTTTTCTCGCTGTCTGGGCCGCGCCGGTGTGCGCCCACGTGGGCAGCCCGGATGTATTTCTCGAGGGCAACGCCGGGCCGTACAAGTTATTCGTCACGGTCCGGGTGCCGCAGGTGATTCCGGGCATCGCGGAAGTCGAGATTCGCAGCGAATCGAATGACGTAAGCGAGATTCGCATCGCGCCCATGCAGCTCACGGGGCCGGGTTCTAAGTACGCTCCGGCGCCGGAAGGCGCGGAGCGATCAAAAGACGACCCGCAATTTTTCCGCGGAAGTCTCTGGCTGATGGAGTTTGGTTCGCTGCAAGTGCGGATTGAGGCCGATGGAGCAGATGGCCAAGGGTGGCTTGCCGTGCCGATTCCAGCCATCGCGCAGCGCATGCTGCCGATGCAGCGATCCCTAGGTGCGGTTCTGTTTGTTCTGCTGATCGTGCTGTCGTTGGCGATGGTTTCCATCGTGGCGGCGGCGGTTCGTGAAGGAAATCTGACGCCGGGTGCACCTGCTCCAGCGACGCGCAAACGACGGGTGCGATTCGCGGCAGCTGTGGCGAGTTTCGTGGTGGCGGCGGTTCTTACAGCTGGCGGCTTGTGGTGGAGAGCAGACGCGCGTCAGTACGCGAGCCACGTCTATACCACTCCCGAAATCGAGGCCGCGGTTAGCGCGAGTGGCGAGTTAATCCTGCACGCAAAACCCATGCGGATGACCTCGGGAAATCCTCGCCGTCCGCAAGATTGGATCGACTTTCGCGATCTCATTCTGGATCACGAGCACCTGATGCACCTTTTCCTCGTTCGCAGTCCTGGCATGGACGTTTTCTGGCATTTGCACCCGGAGCGCGCGAGCAGTGGTTTCACTCAGAATCTGCCCGCGATGCCGGCCGGCCACTATCAGATTTATGCGGACGTGGTCTTGAGCACCGGTTTTCCCGTGACGATGACCGGGCAAATCGATCTTCCTTCTGCGATCGTGGGACACCCGCTCACGGGCGACGATAGCGGGATCGATAGGAACGGCAGCCCGTCCGAAGGGGCCTCAACTGCAGACTATTCGCTTTCCGATGGCAGTCGCATGGTATGGGATCGCGACGCGCAGCCGCTCCAGGCTGGCGTTCCGCTGATTCTGCGGTTTCATGTAATCGATGG
>Ga0307475_10001152_pt1 | contig 15777 bp, 17 predicted proteins | sample atmos_gasesECM1C_FD_203317 | JGI IMG/M metagenome (GOLD analysis project Ga0307475, IMG submission 203317) | Hardwood forest soil microbial communities from Morgan-Monroe State Forest, Indiana, United States - atmos_gasesECM1C_515 | ecosystem: Environmental > Terrestrial > Soil > Temperate... | reverse complement strand
TCCAAAGCCCGAAACTGCGACGCCCACATGCTGTGATAGATACTCTCGAATTTATTTACTATGTACGCAGAAGCCAGATAGCGAATGAGGAGTTTCTCCCTCTCGGAAGGAGCGTGAATGTTTTGTTGCTCCAGAAACTCCGTGATATGGTTCTCTTGTTCAACCAAAAGTTTATTGTCGAAACTTTTGAGCAATTCGTCTGCTTTGGAAGGCTTCACAACATTTTTGACTTCCTGAACAGTAATCGCATCCGTGACTACACCATCCTTTGTAACCGCCCGCGTGCGGTCAATGAAGCGACTGATTTCCTTCTTGAAGATAAGCAAACCAATCACTGCCGCGATGCAAATGCAGAGAGGCCAAGCAAAATATGTCACGGGTGATTATTCCTTCCTAACCCCCTGCGGGTCTTAACTGCTTATACTACACCCTACATAGGATGAAAATTCAACACGCCGTATGCTCCGTGAGTTTCGGGCAACGCGGAAATCGTGATAGCATTTGCCAATGAAGCAGATAAGCATGTTTAAAATTCCATCAATGCGCAGCCTCGACACGGATTTCCTGTGCCAGCACCTCTATCAAATGGTGAAGCAGGGAGAAGCAATCAACATGGAATCCGACGTCGGCCAAAAGAGCTTGCTCACGATGAAATTGCCTGATGCGCAATGGGCGCAACGAGAAGGGATGTTATGTCTTCAGTGTACGCCCGAATACATTGGGCACAGGGCTGAGCTTATCGTTGAGATTGATACGGCTGTCGCAAAACTGCCGAAACTGCCCTACTGATTGTTAGAATCTGGCGCGCCATGATTAGCCTAAACGACATCCTTTCGGCCCTTAAACTGTGGCCCAAATGGAAGCGAATAGAGAGTGCTGTTGAGGAAGTGGATGCGCTTGAAAAGCGCGTTGCCGCATTAGAAGGTCGTCTTGCTCGGTGTCCGGGGGAAGGATGCCCGCGCTGCGGGGAACTCGCATTCCGGGCCGAAAGCAGCCATCGGCATCCTGTGTTTGGTGAAATGGGAGGGGTTGTTCGAAAGATGAAATGTGAGAAGTGTGGCTTTGAAGAAGACCACTTGATAACTTCCTCGAAATCCCGATAGCCCTATCAGAATCCCACCGGCTCCAGCGCCTTCCAATCTTGACCCTTGAACGTTTCTTCGGCCCTCCCCGCTTCGATTTCCAGCCCTGCTATCACCAGCGGGTCGTCGGGATGCGCGGCAGCATATTGTAGGCGGTGATTGTTTCCCTGTTCCTTCGGCGTGGCCCATCTGCAATTCCCCGGCTCGTAGTTGCCAAATGGATTTTTCCTATCGAGGCTTTTCCCGCGTGGCCGCAACCCCACGTCTGCGATGAACTGCCTTAGGCCATCCGGCCCTTGCCACTGCGGACAAATAGTTATCCCGCAAGCTCCGTAGTTTTTGTAACTACTGTCTTCATGGTTCAAACATCGCCGCAACATCGCGTTATAACTGCTTCCCGTTCGCTTGTTTCGGATTCGATTGAATCCAGAGAAAAGCCCGCTGCCACGCGCGCGGCACTGACCGACTTTGCAACTCTTATTTATCCCATGCCGCGCAGCGTCGTTGATGTAGCTGGTACTCAAAAAAATGTCGCGGCCACAATCACACAGACATAGCCACATGTGGTTCGGTTCGCGATATCCCGATGGGAGGGCGTGAAAGTATCGCCGCTTCGCGCGCCTTACGACGACAAGTTTTCCTATCCTCTGGCCGGGCACAATAGGAAGTCGAGGAGCAGGCACGCATTGAACCTCTCAAGGAGGTCTGCTTCTACTTATGACTGCTCTACCATTAGACGATAGCTCCGCGGCGGTTTCCATTCGGATTCAAGAATGTAACCGCGATGGAGCATGATTCCTGCGCAACTAGGACCGCACTGTTCAACCTTCGCGGCCTTGGCTGCCGTTAAGGATTCAAACCGCCGCGCCCGACCGCACACGACGAGCAGGTACTGCCCGGAGCCAGTGACCGGCACGCCGGGATTATTGCGGACATAGTCTTGAAGTTTCATCTGCTTATACTGCGGCGTGTAAAGGCGACAGGGCGGCTCGCACCGCCCCGTGCCAGTTTGTTTTGCAGCGCCCCGATTAGGAGTGCATCTGCAAAGTGTTTAGTGGGTGCGTACCGGCATCCACCAATTTGCTATCAATACGGCTGAAACCAACGAATGCGATTTCGCCGTAATCGGCAAACCGTTCATCCAAGCGCAGGATTTGCAAATCCTTAACTTGGCGGACGATGAATTTGCTCCACGCTCCGAAAGCCACGACAGTGTTGCTCGGGGCAATCTGCGGCATGGATTGGTTGATGGCGTACTGATAGCCACACAGCCGGTCAGGTTCGCCTTCCCGAACTGAAGGTACCCACAGCGGGCGTCCGAAGAGGTCAACGCGGGTTTTCAGATGGGCAAGGGTCAGGTCGTGGAACATAAACTTCGCGTTGCGCCGGTAGGTCGGGTCAACGCTATGAATTAAGTTCACGAGGTCTGGATAACCGATGCTGTTTACGCCAGTGTTTGTCGAAACGCCATCATTCGCTTTGGAACCGGCAGCCGTAACCGGCACGGCTCCGCTGTTAATAATCGCGGGCAGCAAACCAGTCGGCTGATTGACGCCGTTTCCATTCGTCAGATAGGCTTCATAGCCACGGCCCAAACGCTCCGCAAAACGCTCGACCAAGAAAGGTTCAAGGTCGAAAGCGGAGTCCTGAATCAGTTCCAGCGAAACGCGGATAAGGCCGGTACTGCCCTTAAACGCCTGGAACTGAACGTTGTTTAACAACACGTCCCCGGCATCCATCGAAGGCGGCGTGCCAACATTGGGATAGTTTTGGCCAATGCCTTGGTCAGTAATCTGCGAAGATTCGCCAAGGATGTGCCAAGCCTGTTCCGTATCGTTGGCAGTGGGGTACGGCATAACTGCGCCCGTTTTCGTGCGCAGAACGCCAACCACGTTAAGCAAATCAGCGTAATATTTGGTCGCCGTTTCGATGTCATACACGAATCCGGCAGGCACAAAATATCCGCCAACGCTTCCTTCCGTGAAGGACACGGATTGCTGACCCGCAAACTGGTCTCTTTTTTCTACAGGAGCCGCGTCGATTTTCTTGCGGACTTCCTGCAACCGCGTTAGCGAATCAGCACTGCATCCGCCGTCCACTAGCGCAATCGACTTACCCGATTCACCACAGCGGAGGTATTCCACGAAGGCTTCACGGTACTCCTTGGCCCGGCTGGATGCTTCGCCAGAAGCAACACTTCCACCCGATGGCCGCAAAGAATTGCTTCGGCCTTCGATATGGGCTGTGATTTGGTCTGCGCGATTTATCCGGTCAATGTCCGCAGACATCGTTTCGATTTCTGCGAGCATTTTATCGGTTTTACTTCGTACATCCGGCGACTGGAAACCGTTAAGCAACTCCACCATATCCGCGTGAACTTTCGCGCGCGCGGACAGTAATTCTCGCAACTTAGACATACACTTATCCCCTCTTCCGGCAAAAGCCGGACAAAACAAAGTTGTGGTTCTATTGCCTTACGGGGTTTTGCCCGCGCGCCGAAGCCGCGTGCCGCACGAACGGAGTGACCGTCTTACGAGGGGTTTTGCCCCGCTTTCCGGGGCCGGGCCATCAGCGGTGGCCAGCCGTTTACAAATTCAAAATTGCCGCGCCGTGTTATGCCGTTTGTGAATCATCTTCATCGGAATCGGCGTGCCGGAAATATTCTTGCCGCCGCCGCTTCTCACCATGTTGAAGTTTCTTACCGGGGAACTCGGAAGGCAGAAACGAAATCAGTTCCCAGTTCCCCGCACAATTCCGCATCGCCACGCATCGAACTTTTGTCCCTTCAAAATACAAATCAAAAACGTACTTTCGGCCATTCGGCGAACTGGAATGAATTTGATGGGTGAATTCGCCCGTTTTTAGTCGTCGGACAACTTCTTCGGGATTCAACCAATCGCCATATATTTCCAGCGCACGCTGTCTCGCGTGGTCAGTGACGCCATTCAGTTTCATCATTGGAGCATCCTTTATAAAATTTATGCCGGGGCTGGCGTGTCGGACAGCCCCGGCACTTCGGGCGTGGCGGCTGTGTGGGAAGGAAGGAGGTGCATGCCCACCCCCTTTGCGATTTTCCAGCCGCCACATTCCATCCTGTGCGCAAATCGCAGCCCGCGCATTTGGTGGAAACTGTTTACGCGCGTGCGTACCGCGCTGCCCGTTCCGCATCCTGCTTCTTGATATATTCCTGATATTCCCGTTGCTGTTCTTCCGTCGTTTTCGTGACATAACCGCGAAGCGTTGGGAACTTTTTGTACGCCTTGAGGTAGCCCTCGCAAATTTCATCCGGCACGGCGCGCCCAAAACCATTCAGATAGCGCCCGCCGCCTTCCCACTGGCGACGAAGGTTTACATTTTCAGGTTTTCCGCTGTAATAGGTTTTTTGCTGGCCAACGGCGCACTGGATGACCAATTCTTTTTTGCCACTCACTGGCAAATCCCGGACTAAAACTTCCCAAACCGGCTGCACGGGCGCGGGCGTTCCCATCGTCTCCTGAAGGTTTGCGCGCGCGACATCCAAAAGTGATACAGCCGGGTCAAGTGGGACGTATTCGGCGACGCCCAATTTCACCATTTCCTTCGCAATATCCCCGCGCACATTGCTGACTTCACCCGTAAGCTTGCTTTTGATTTTCATTTTATTGCTCCTGTAGTGTGAATCCCTTTACAGCGTGGTGGCTCTAGCACAGCGAGCCATCTTGAGGATTCGCACACTACCCGGCGTGTGTTACGCCTTGACCTTGTTGGCGACCAGTCGCACGGATTGCTTTTTCGAGGATGGTTTTGTACGAACGAAGGCTCACTGCCTCGATGTACGGGTCGCGCGCGAAAAAGTCGATAACCACACCCTTACCCTGTGGGTCAGCCCCGCCGCCGCGCGGCGCTTCAGGCGTAAATGAGACGATATCGCCAAGCTGAAGGTCAGCCATTAGCTGGTGGCGCGTAGGCACAATGGCTAACTTTTCATCGGACGTTTTAGCAAGAGCCGTAGTCTCTTTAATTGAAATCACTTTCGCCCAAATTCTCATTTCCTTCTCCTTATGATGGAATATCTCCATCCACTTTCGCGTTTTGCAGTTGCACCAACAATGCCCGGTAGCCGTTTTCCGCCGCAAAACCGGATAGCTCCGCCAATTCGCCCGGCGTCAGTGTCACGTGTGGTTCCTGCTTGAGCAGAAGGTGACGGAAAGATGCGGCAATAAGCTTCCACAAGGATGTGAACAAATCCCTCATTCGAGCGCCTCCCGAATTGAATCAATAATTTTGTCCAGCACTTTTTGTTTTACGGATTCCCACGCGGAAGTTGCGAATGGATGCCCTGAGCGCGTGCGGCTTCCAAATTCCAGCATCTTCACGATGAACGCGGCTGTACGCGGTAGCCCTTTCGTTTCACCGCTGGTGCGTGTTTCCAAAACTGTATTGGAAGGCCCGACGTAGGCGCTTCCTGCGTAATCTTCGGGGCGGCCCTTATACCGGATTTTCCACGACTTCAAATCCCGAAGGTGGCCGAGGATAGTGCGGCCAGTACCCGCCGCTTCCGTGCGCTTGCCACCTTCGGCGTATGTTTCTGGCGATGGCGCGGCTGCAATGAAAGCATCGCGGACGATTTCTGCCCCATCGCGCAAACCTTCCCTCAGAACTTTCTGCGCAACCTTTGGCGGAAGCTCTTCCAGCTTCCGCTGCAATTCATCCAACCCCGTGATTTTCGTTTCAACCCAAGCCATAATTCCTCACACACAAATAGGTGCACTAATGATGCTTTTCACGTAATCCACGCCTTCGCGCCAAAGTGGGGTGCCTTCTTCGCCACCCGGATGACAGTGCTCGCACAGTGCGAGCACGTTCGTCGGGTCCAAAAACAAATCCGGGCGCTGCCGAGGCGAAATCAAATGGTGTACAACCGTTGCCGCTTCGCGGCATTGCTCGCCTTTGATAATTCGCTGGCAGATTTGATTGCGGTTAAAAACTATCCGGCAGAACCGCTTCCACGAAGCCAACCAATACAGCCGGTTTATGGGATCGTTCCGCTTGCGGAAGCTGTTCGTTTCGCGGCGCTCTTGCGCCTTTCCATCATCGGCTTTGGGGCATCGCCGCATTTAGAATCCCGAGATAGGCGAAGTTAGCCCGCCGCCAGATGCGCCACCAGTGCCGCCACCGCCTTTCGGTGGTTTGCAATCTCCGTCCCATTTGAAAAGTTCATCATCGCTTTCATCCCAAGTGGAAACCGCGCGCGGCCCGCCAGTTTGCCGCGCCAGCGACGGACGCACTGGCAAGAGCGAAAGAACTTGTTCGGCCTTATCCATTGGCAGCCAATCGCCGTCGGGCTGGTGAAAAGCCCAATCCGATTCGACCAAGATGCCAGAAAACTGTTTCAGCGACGCCGCTCGTTCATCTTTGTTCTTGGAAAGCTTTAGACCCACGCCGACGGCAAAGTTCAAAGGCTTCTTGCACTGGCCGCATGTGTAGTCGCGTAATTTTTCCGCTTCCAATATTGGGTAGCTCGTACCACAACGGCAGTTGAAGATGAAACCCGTTCGGATTCCAATTTGGTTCACGCACTGATACCACTGGCCTTGCTGCATCTGCTTTGCATTATTGTCGTCGTACTGTTCGGCCAACACCTGCGAATCGCTGCGACCAAATCGCTCTGGATGAAGAAGGCCCCGCAAACCACCAACTAATCTGTTTTTAACCGTTGGCATTTCTGTTTCTCCTTTTGAAAAATCCACTGCTACAGCCGCGTGTTAGATAAAAATCACTCGGCCTGAATATCGCGGCGGCGCTGCAAGCTGCCGGTGCAAAGCATTTACCAGAGCTTGAATGCCATCGATCTTTTCAATGGCCGAAAGCTTTTCCGGCTTAATACCGCCTGTCTTTTCGTTTTCTTCGAGGATCACGTTCGAAGCGTGCCATGCCAAGACTGGATTCCCGAAGGTCACAAGTTCGCCGCGCCGTATCAAGTTCAAAAGTTCGCGACAGGGATTCGTCAGTTGCGAAGGGATTTGTGGGATTTCAACGCACTTCACGGCGGTTGTGGTGTTGATATCCGCCCCAATCTGCATAGCATTCCATTTATCAAACCCAAGCTCTTGAATGCTTTGCAGCCGCGCAGTTTCCAGAATGTGCTTCGTAATATCGCGGGTGTCGATGATGTCGCCCGGCAAAAGTGTTATCCAATCTTCGCGAACCCAGGTTGAAAGTGGTACCCGCCAAGCCCGTTCCTTTTCGAGCAATCCATCTTCCGGCATAAAGAATTCGGCAATCACTACGCGCTTGTCCGTAATGAGCGTGGCTTCCTTAACAACCTTCTTGGTCGTTGGGTCAACCACATCGGAATCCACGTAGAAATGGTCGAAAAGATAAATGATTGCCGTCATATCGCTGGTAAGCCCCACGTCCAATCCGCAGAAACAGAGCACGTCTTTGTTCAACGGAATAAATTTGTCTAGGGCGTGCCCCGGCGAATCTGCACCTATTAGTTCAAGGTGTGCGCAGGCATCCCACTTTTGGCGCGAGATGCTTCCGGGGCGGCGCAGAGTTTTCTCCGGCCAGATGTTCATGTGGTACTGAAGCCACGCGTTCAGCCCACTGCCGTCCTGCCTTACTTCGTCGCGAATTTTCTGTAAGTGCTCGAGCTTTAGCGTCACGCCAAGCGAAGGGTTCGCCTTAATCCAGCACGATTCATCGTTCAGATGGTCATCATCCGGGTCAATGGTGAAGATGGCGACGAAAACGTTATCGTTGGGGAACGTACCCGCCAGAATCTTCTCGGCCAAATCAAACTTGCCCCATGCGAAGCAATATCTGTCCCGGCCCGCCGTGGAAATAGCAAACGTCAGCGGTGATTGTCGGCTCACTACGCCCTTCACTACCTTGTCCCAAATATCTCGGTCGTCCCAAAACGCCACTTCATCCGCGATGATGAAAGACGGGCGCAAGCCGTCCATCGACTTTTCGTCAGATGAAAGCGGGGCAAAGGTGCCGTCGGTTTCGGCAACTTCCAGCGCCCCGGCCAACCGTTTCACGTGTGCTTTTAACTCAGGATTCGCACCTACAGCGCGCTTCGCGTCGCGCCACACGATGCTTGCTTGTTCTTTCTTCGTCGCGACCGCGAAAACGTCAGGGAATTTCTCGCCATCGCAAATCAGGCCCCAAAGGGCAATGCTCGCTGCGACGGCCGTCTTGCCGTTTTTTTTGGCCGTGGATATCCATGCCTCAGTAAACCGGCGCTCGCCGTGGATGCGCTTCCATCCGAACAGATTTGCGAGAACCCATACTTCCCAGTCCATCAACTTAAGGCCGCAGTACTCTTCAGCGAATTGGCAAATCAGCGACGCGGCCACAGGGTCAAACCACAGCCCAAGCGCGGCCCCGTTCTCAAGGTCATTCAGGAAACGAACACACGCACGGCGCAGCGATAATCCGGCCCCTGCTTCGTCATCACGCCGCGTCTTCGCGTAATCCCGCGCCCGCGTAGGGAAATCGCCATCCGGCCATGCGTAAGGCTGGCCATCGGCATTGAGGCACACCGTTGCCGCATCCGCCCGCCGATGTTGGAAGGACGTGCTGGCAGCCCGGCAATCGCTAAGAAAATCGGACAGCGGGCGGCTCGTCGCTGGCGTTGTATCCTGTGGCGCGGACTCCGGGGCAATCTCAGCCGGTACCGGCTGTGGCTGGCGCGCCATGAAGGATGAGAATATTTCTTCGGCCCGCGCTTTGGCTTCAGCCCGTCGCTCTACTGCCGCTTTGTATATGTTCGCCCGTGCTTCAATCAGCTCCAGCAAAAGCGGAGCATCATCTTGACGAAGCACGCGCGCCTTGGAAAGTTCATCCACGAGCGCATTCCACGCCCGGCGCGTGGCCCAGAGCTTACCCTTCGGGCGCGGCGGCGCGCCGTAATCGTGGCTTGGCGTTTTGTCATTCCTTCTGAATCGCTGACGTGGCATGTGTAGCAGTGTCCTTTCACTTACCGATAGATTCTCGTGCCTTTAACCGACATTAGGTTTCCATCCTGTAGCAATCGTCCGATTTCTGTAGCAGTTCATGCCCCACACGCAAAAAACTGACGCGCGCCGGGCACCGAAGCGTGATTCTCAAAAGAGTGGAGTGCATACCTGTCATCGTGCTGGCAGCTTCGGAAAATGTACTCGCAAGCGCGCAGCGCCCGGCACCGGCCACTGTGCTTCCTTTCCACGTGCCGTTACCCGCGTGCGTTACCCGTTGTTGTATCTCACAACGGGGTAACGCTTTTGTACGCGCAGCGTTTCCCGCGTTACCCAACATGGGGTAACAGTCTAAGCATTTATTTATCAAGTTAGAACGGCGCATTATCGTTACCGTTTCCCCAAGTGTTACCCGAAGCGACGGATTTGGCTGTTACCCGCGCGTTACCGGGAGTAAAAAGGGGTTTTGAACCAAGATTGATTTCGCCGGATTCGCTTACCTTCAGCCATCCAAGCCCTATGGCTTTGTCAATCGCTTCCAGCCTGCTTTCGCCCCGGCCTTTGATTCGCTTGAATAGGGCGCGCTTACTTTCTGCCGGACCATTCGCTTCTACTTCCTGCATTACCTTTAGCGCCGCTTCTTCTTGCGATTCCAGCCCGGAATCTACACACAGATGGCCCTGCTCAATGATGTGCGGGAAGGCCAGTATGTGAAGCGTGGGCGGCTGCGCGCCCCGGCTTGGTTTGCCGATGAGATGAATTCGCTTTACCCCGTCTTGCGGTTCATCGCCTACCACGGCGAACAGGAAATCGACGTTAGCGCCAATCGCGCTGGAATCGCGGTACTGCTCTTCATCCGCTTTTGTGGCGTGATGAATGAGAATTACCGTAGCGCCTGCCACGCACAGCTGACGAATCTTTTCCAGCACTGGCTCGTAATCGCCAGAATTCCATGCGCTGCCGCCCTTTCTCTCTTTTTCCCTAGTGAACAGTTTGTGGAGCGAATCTAGAACGATTACCGGCTGCATCTGTGAGCACAGCGCCAGCAAGCCGGGGTCATCCAAGGGCGGGACTCCGTTTTCACTTCTGATTGTGATAAAGCGGACTTCCTCATCGCCCACGCCGCGGAGCCATCCGATGTACGCGCCGACGATGCCGTCCTCAAGGTCGATGTAGAGGCAGGGGGTTTTGACCGTCCTTCGATTCAGCCACCGCACGCCGTTTGCGATGTGCGTGACCATATCCAGCGCGATAATCGACTTTCCGCTTTTCTCTTGGCCGAACAGCATCGTGACGCGATGCTTCGGAATGATTTCATCGACGATGTATTCCAGCGACGTGCCTTGCTGTTTGAGAATGTCCTTTCCGGTTTCCAGTGCTTCCCACGTAATCGCTTTCTGGCCGGGCGACGGTACGTATTTTTCGACCCATGACTTCCACTTACCGGCTTCAGCTTCCGCCGCCTTCACTCGCTTGGAAGCTTCGAGCACAAGGGTCGGCGTAGTCATCGCCGCGCATTTCTCCCAATCCAGTCCTAGTTCACGCGCAATACCTTCCCGTAATCTGCCTTCCTTGATGACGGCGACTAGCGATGCCCATTCAACTTCCCAATCGTGGCCGTATTTTGCAATCTGCTCTTCAGGAGGGTCCCAGTTCACAGTTGCAGGGGTTATCGCCCGACCATCGCCAGCAAGTTCGCGCATGACGGCGAAGATTTGGCCGAAGGTGCTTTGGGTGAAATCAGCCGGACTCAGCGCATCGAACGCGGAGAGGCATTCTGGATGCTTCATCACGGAACAGATTACGGATAATTCCGCGTGCTGATTCAGTGGTGGCTTATCCGACATATTTTTCTACCTTGAACTGTGCATCGCAATTACACGAGCCCCGGCCTAGCTTCTCTGAACAAAATTCCTCGTGCTGGATAGTCAGCGTGTACGTGTTTCCTTGTTCGGTGGCTTCGAGCGCCTTTTCAAACTTCGCCCGCTGCGTCGGGTCGGCCATAAAATCCGGTACTTCAATCGTGATGCGCATTTATGCCGCCGCCTTTTTCTTGCTTTTTGCGGCGACGAGATTCAATTCACGTGCCGCGATAAATTCCTTCAGAACTGGCAGGCAGATTTCCTTCGCCAGCGAACGAAGGCCATGGCCTTCACCTTTGGCGAGAATTTCCAAAGCAGTGCGCATTTCTTCAGGAACATCGAACGTGAGATTTGTTACTACCTTCGCTGCTTTACCTTCACAGCGCGCGATGTACCTTCGCAACCATTCGACGGAACGTCGGGGTTCGCCTTCGGGCGCGGCGGCGTCGAGATATTCCTGCGCCCTCTCATAAGGCGCAGCTTCTCGATGGTGGGTCCAGGACAAGCGGGGATTTCGCTTTTCTGGCGGAAAGGCCCGCGTTGCCGTGGCTCGATTTTCGAGAGTGTGGACGGCCAGCCCTACTTCTTCAGCGACTTGCACGATGAACCGCTTCGGGCGGGTGCTGTGGCATTCGCCAAGGCCTGTTGGTTGGCTGATTAGAAGATGGCTATCAATGTCATCCCAATCGTCATCGTGGTTAAAATGTTCCTCGCCGTAAACAATCCAATCCCCTAGCCGCCACTGATTCTCATCGTGGGACGACACAAGTATTCGCCCCTGCTCAATCCACAAATTATAGAGGGTGCCTTCGCTCAATCCCCTTAAGGGGAATTCGGTGGGTTTCATCTTCTTCTCCTTCGTAAATTTCCCTAGGTAGCGATTCTGCCGCCTGTTAAGGGGGCTTCACGCGCGCACACCTACTCGTTCGATTGACCTTTATTTTTCAGCCCGGCGTGTCCGTTTGGGCTATTGGAAGGAATTGCTACTGAAAATTTTACGCGCATCCCAAAAGTGGTTGCAAGGGAAATCCGCAATTGAGGCAAAGATTTTTGACGAATAAGTCCGGCATGCCGGTCAAATCAAGGCCCGACCAGCGCCCCGAAACACGCCCTGCCCAATTCGCAGCCAAAACAAATAGGCTGCCGCAGGACGTGCAATGAAGCCACAGCAACCATCCCCCGATTCAGCCGCGGACTTGCAACCCTCCCCGACGCAGCCTATATTCCCCGCCGCACAGAATCAGCGGGCCAAGGAAGGGGGATTTTCCTTGGCTCGAAGAAGATGGCAAGAGGGAACTGTGTACGTTCGCAAGAGCAAGAAATTGCCTGATGCTTGGTGGGGCAGATTCGTTGAAACCGTGGAGACCGAAGCAGGCACGCGCCGCGTTCAGCGGAACGTGCGGCTCGGGGATGCACGGCAATTCACGAAGCCGCTTGCCAAGCGTGCTCTACGCGAGTACGTGGACCTGGCCAACAACTACCAGCCACAGGCCGTGAAAATTCAGCAAATGGGCAAGGCAGCCGTCCCGTTTGCGGTCTTCGCGGCGCGCTGGCAGGAAGAGGTCTTAATCCACACGAAGGCGTCAACATCATCGACGATGGAGGGGCACATAAAAAATCTGCTCATACCGGCGTTTGGCAAGCTGGCCGTGGGCGATATTGATTCGGAGCGCGTTCAATCGTTTCTAAACCGTTTAATGGGCAAAATGAGTGCCAAGACGATAAGCAACGTCTGGACGACGCTTCATATCATGTGGAATTCCGCCGTCGCTTGGAAATATGTGACTGGCGATTTGCGCGTCGAACTTCCAAGGCATCGCAGGCTTAGGATGCGATGCTACACCGTGGAAGAAGTGAGGCGCATACTTGCCGCCACAAAGGGTGCGGAACGGATTTTCTTCTGGCTCGCCGCTGAGACCGGGATGCGGGCTGGAGAGCTTATCGCGCTTCGCATTAGCGATGTTGACCTAGAAAAATTGTCCGTAGAGGTAAGTAAGTCGATTTCGGGCGGCGAAGAAGATAGCCCTAAAACCGAAGCAGGTTTTAGGAGCATCTGCATTTCAAACCGACTCGGAACGGCGATACGGGAATATGTGGCCGGTAAACCGGACGGCTACTTGTTCCAATCCTCTCGGGGCAATCCTTGGGATACCAGCAACGTGCTTGGGCGGAAGCTGAATGGTCTGCTTGAGCGCCTCGAAATTCCGAAGATAGACCTAAAGCTCCTCGCTAAATTTGTGTGCAAGGACAGAACCATTGAGCAGGCCACGCGCAGCGAAAAGCGTGCGGCTTCGCTTGGGCTTCATTCCTTCCGCCATACAAATGCAACAGCGACGGATTCGTTGGGCATTCCTCAACAGGTTCGCAAGCAGCGAATCGGGCATGGCGGGGGAGATGTGACCGAGAATTACACGCACACTTTCACGCAAGATGAACGCGCGGCTGCGGAAAAACTTGGGGAGCTATTCGGAACCGGCTGGCCGGAAACAGATAAGGGAAACCTGATTCCTTTCCCAAGTCTTTCCCAAAAAGAAGAAGGGCCTGTTGGCGTTACCCAACAAGCCCTTGTGAATCTATAAGTTTGGTTGCGGGGGTTGGATTTGAACCAACGACCTCCGGGTTATGAGCCCGACGAGCTACCAGGCTGCTCCACCCCGCGCCATGGATACTACGCCACTTGCCGCTGTTCTGCAAACATGAGCCCGACGAGCATCGACGAGCAGCGCACGTGCCTCGTGAGCAGGCGCATCGGCAAAGGGACTGGCCCGGAGACAAGCGCGGGCCAATCAGGATTTATCCTACTATCATGTGCCGATAATCGGAGCACGGCACGTGCACATTAGGGCAAAGCCAGCACAGGCAGAACCTTCAAATCCTCGCATACAACGTACAATCTCAACTGGTTATGACGCTCTCCAGTCCTATTTTGAGAAGGCCCACAAAAAAACTAATCGCTCACGCTCTTACTTTCTTGGGAGAACAGGACGGTCCTTCTGAGAGGATGCTTAAAGGGCAACTTTATGATCTATTTGCCGAAAGCAAGAATCTGCTGAAGGCATACCTGGCGCGGACGCAATACCGAGAAGCCGCGAACGAATCAGTCTGTCTATGCCTGTCGGTTTCTAGCGGCGCAGATGAGCCGCTCGTTGAGGAAATCCACTCCTTGTTCGCTCAGCTTTTCAACCGTGCAGTTCATCTGGACATTCTGTTTCTAAGTCCCAAACAAGAAGAACAAGTGGCTGCCGTGTGCAAACCGTTTTATCGACGAGCCCTAATTCAGTAGGCCCTCCCAAGGCTGACTCCTGGTTATCCGGACTTCCGGACAAACCCTTTCCTAGTAGTCGAATTATCGGCTAACCGCTTTAATCAGGCACTAGGGATGCACCAGGTTGTGAGTTGCGGCTCTTGGCCTCCAGCACTGAGGCACAATCACGCAACATGTTAATCCTGCCCGGGGAGCCAACCTCAGATTTCTCAATCATTTGGATTTTCGCGAGCACATTCGGTTTTGTGCAGAATATTTTCGCGAAGTTATTTCGTGTGAACTGCGCCTCCGCCGCGCAATACCCAGTGCAGCAAACTATGTAACCCCCACGAGCCGAATCGGACGTGCCCGCGAACCCTGCGTTCTTCAGGTTGCGACCTCGCGTTGCAATTTCAGTCCGCGAAGTAACTGAGCATTGACGGCTACGATGATGGTAGACGAGTTCATCGCAATTGCTCCGACACTCATGGGGATTTCAAATCCCCAGCGGACGAAGAGACCCGCGGCGACCGGGATAGCGACTATGTTATAAGCGGTTGCCCAAACGAGATTTTGGATCATTTTTCTGTAAGTAGCGCGAGACAATTCGATTGCTCCGACAACGTCGCGAGGGTCACTCCGCACGAGCACAATTCCCGCAGACTCAATTGCCACATCTGTTCCCGCACCTATTGCGATTCCTACATCTGCGGTCACCAGTGCCGGTGCGTCGTTCACACCATCGCCAACCATCGCGACCTTCTTGCCGCCAGCCTGAAAGCGTTTCACAGCCGAAGCCTTGTCAGCGGGTAGAACCTCCGCTTCGACCTCATCGATTCCGATGCGCCGAGCGACCGAATCGGCAACCGTCTTCGAATCGCCGGTGATCATGGCGACCCGGATACCGAGCCGATGAAGCTCCGTGACCGCTTCCCTAGATTCGGGCCGAATCTCATCTTCAATGGCGAAAGCACCGAGCGGTCTGCCTTCCGCAATGGCATAGAGAACTGTCTTCCCATCAGATGCCCATGCGATTGTCAGTTTTTCAACGTCTGGCGGCATGGTCACCTTGGCTTCCGTCAACAAACGGGGCCCGCCGATTTCGACACTCTTGCGTTCCACCAATGCCCTTGCTCCTCGACCAGGCAGCGCCTCGAAATTCGTGGCTGACAATCGGGTCACGCTTCGGCGCTTGGCTTCGGTTACGATTGCCTTAGCGAGAGGGTGTTCAGAGTTGGATTCGACAGCGGCAGCGCGTGCAACCAAATCATCCTCGGTAATTCCAGGTGCGGCCACCACTTCAGAAACCGCCGGAGAACCGCGTGTCAGAGTTCCGGTCTTATCGAAGATGACGATGTCCAGATTTTGCGCACGTTCGAGTGCGAGTCTGTCCTTAACAAGTAGCCCGTTTTGAGCGCCTAGCGATGTTGAGATCGCGATTACGAGCGGAATCGCCAGTCCAAGTGCATGCGGGCAAGCAATGATGAGGACCGTTGCCGTTCTGATCAGGGCGTGTTCTTTGTCGCCGGAGATCGACCAGTAGGTGAAAGTGGTTGCGCCAGCCGCGACCGCCACGTAAAAAAGAATTGCAGCGGCACGGTCGGCAAGAGCCTGCGCGCGAGAGCCAGAAGCCTGGGCGGTGGCGA
>Ga0307475_10001151_pt1 | contig 15779 bp, 12 predicted proteins | sample atmos_gasesECM1C_FD_203317 | JGI IMG/M metagenome (GOLD analysis project Ga0307475, IMG submission 203317) | Hardwood forest soil microbial communities from Morgan-Monroe State Forest, Indiana, United States - atmos_gasesECM1C_515 | ecosystem: Environmental > Terrestrial > Soil > Temperate... | reverse complement strand
CGCACGTCATTGTACTTCCAGGCCGTGCCCACCGGAGGCGGGCCCTTGGCCAGCTCGCTCCATGGCTTGCCGGGCTCGGGCCGGTCCGCCCACCAGGGCTTGCCCCACATGGTGCCGATCCAGCCGGAATCCTGGCGCAGCATATTGTCCCATGTGATGGGCTGGTTGTGCGGCAGCATGAAATCCGGCGTTGGCCGGACATAGTCGATCACGCGATCGTTGACGTTCTTGATCATGCCGCGATCGACGGCGATGCCCGCCACCGATGACAGGAAGGTCTTGCTGACCGAGAAGGTCATGTCCACCTGATGGGTGTTGCCCCACTCTGCCACGATATAGCCGTGACGAATGATGATGCCGTTGGCAGGGGCGCGCGGCTTCAAGGGGCCGAGCGGCGAGGAGAAGGGCTCGCCCGCGTATTTCAGCGGTACGGAAACGCGCAGGTCGCGGATGTCCACCTTGGCGGCCAGGTCCGGCGGATATTTGGTCTCCGCGGAAATGGCGAAGTCGATCGCCGCTTTCAGCTTGGCGGCGTCGAGATGTTCCTGGGCCGGTGTGTGAGTGGCCCATTGATCGCCCTTGGGCGGGAAGTAATCCGCGGCGGTGGCAGGCGTGAAAGCCAGGATTGCCGCGCCGGAGAGCGCGAAGAATAGAGATCGCATGGGTTCGACCCTCTTTTTTGGGCGGTCCGGTTCGCACCTCACGCCCTCTTTTTTTGGGAAGCTTCCGGCGCTGGCCGGTCTTTGTCAAATGGCCGAGCGCTTGGAAATGCGGGGTGGGGGCAATAGGCTGGCGCAAAATAGCCGGGGGACCGCCATGTCACTGTCTTTTGACCGCTCCGCGGTGCTGATTGCGGAGAATGCCAACTTTGTCGCGGGCGGGGTGAACAGCAATTTCCGCACCGGCATGGCGGGCGGGCCATTGGTGTTTCAGCGCGGCGAAGGGCCGTATCTGATCGATGCCGATGGCAACCGGCTGATCGACTATTACTGCGGCATGGGCGCGATGATTCTGGGCCATTCGCCAAAAGGCGTTCAGCAGGCGGTCAAGGATCAGGTCGACAAGGGCATCCTTTATGCCGGCCAGTCGGAAATCGAATTCGAGGCCGCGCGAATTCTGTGCGAGCGCATTCCATCCGCCAAACGTCTGCGTTTCGGCTCCTCAGGCTCGGAAGCGGCGCAGGCCGCCTTCCGCCTGGCGCGCGCGGCAACGGGCAAGCGCATCATCCTGAAGTTCGAAGGCCATTATCACGGCTGGTTCGACAATATCCTCTGGTCCACCGCTCCGGGAGAGAATGCCGCCGGTCCGGAAGATGCGCCGGTTCTGGTGGCAGGCAGCAAAGGACAAGATGTCGTCGATGCCGCCGGCCTCGACGCGCTGGGCTGGAACAATCTGGCGCGGCTGGAGGCGCGGCTGGCGAAGGGCGATGTCGCGGGCGTGATCATGGAGCCCGCCATGTGCAACCAGGGCGCAATTGCGCCGGCACAGGGTTTTCTGGAAGGCGCGCTGGCTGCCTGCCGCAAACATGGTGCCATCCTGATCTTCGACGAAGTGATCACCGGCTTCCGGCTGGGGCGGGAAGGCGCACAAAAACGTTTCAACGTGACACCAGATCTTTCGATTTTCGCCAAGGCCGTCGCCAATGGCTTTCCGGTGGCGGCGGTTGTTGGCCGCGCCGACCTGCTGGACATGTTCGCCACCGATGGCGTGCTGCATGGCGGTACTTTCAACGCACAGCCGGTGACCATGGCGGCGATGGTGGCAACGCAAAAGGCGCTGACGCCAGAAGGTTATAAGACGGCCTCGAAACGCGGGGTGCGGCTGCGCGACGGGATTGCCGGCATACTGACAGATGCAGGAATCAAGGCGCAGGTCACCGGCTTCGAGCTGATGTTCCATGTCGGCCTCGGGCTGGACGCGCCCGCGCGCAACTATCGCGACCTGCTCAAGGCCGACAAGCCGCTCTATGTTAAATTCACCCACGCCCTGCTCAAACGCGGCGTGCGGGCGTTGGAACGTGGCGCCTGGTTCGTGTCCTTCGGCCATGACGATGCGGTGATCGATGCCACGCTGGAGGCGGTGCGCGGCGCAGTCAAAGAAGTCGCTTAGCGCCGCTTGAAAAGCAGCCAGGTCAGGGCATGGGCGCTGGAACAGGCCAGCAGCGCCAGGCCGAAAGCAGGCCACATAGCGATCCTGCCCAACAGCACATAGAGGACGAAACAGAAGGTCCCCACTGACGCCAGCCCCATGGTCATGCCGGCGACGGCCTCCTGCACCGCATGGCGGCCATATTGCAGTTGGCTGGAAATGCAGATGATCGAGCCCATCACTGGAAAGGTGGAGAAGATGCCCGACCAGCTGCTGCCCAACCCTCCCGCGAATTGGGTAATCACGACCGTGAGGCCTGCGCCTGCGATCATGCGGGCGGGCTGTCCCCACCAGACATGCTCCCGCTCCTCGTCCGACGGCGGGGCCCGGGGGTAGACGAACTGGGCGCCCACAAAGCTGGCAAACGGCACCACGTCCAGCCAGTGCGATCTTTCGTGCATCTGAATCGCCAGCAGCGCCGCCAAGGTCCAGATCGCAAAGCTGATGGCGGTGGACCAGAACCAGTTCAGGCGCCGGGAACAAAATGCATAGCTCATCGTAAAGGTGAGCCACGGCACCAGACCGAAATAGGCGCCCAGCGCCGCTTGGGAACCAAAGGCCAGGCCGTGATCCAAGGTGACAAATAAAAGTAGCGGCCCGCCCACGATCGGGAAGCCGGCCAGCCAGCCAGCCACACGCGGGCCGTGCAGTCGTTCGACGATGCCGAACAGCAAGAGCCCCAAGGGCACGATGGTCAGTTTCAGGATCAGCAAATCATTTCCCCGTCGCGGCCATGGTGACGGGAATTGGGCGCTACGCCAATGGTGCGCTGCGACGTGGCTTGCAGTCGCCCGGAAAACCGCAGAAGCTTGGTTGAGGATTGGCTGCGTGGCGTGACATGACCAGGGTTTTCATCGCAGGCATTTTTCACGAGACCCATTCCTTTTCCGGCGACACGACCGGGCTGGAAAGTTTCGTCATCCATCGCGGCGACGAGATCCTCAAGCGCCGCGGCGATGCCTCGCAGGTCGATGGTTTCCTTTCGGTGGCCGAACGCGAAGGCTGGGAAGTCGTGCCCAGCGCCATTTATACCGGCGGCGCATCGGGGACCGTGGACCATGCCGTGTTCGAGGCTTTCTGGCACGAGGTCGAACCGGCGCTGAAAAAGGCCCTGTCTGAAGAGCTGGATGCGATCCACCTGTCGCTGCATGGCGCCATGGTCACCAGCGAATGCGACGATCCGGAAGGCGAGCTGATGGCGCGCATTCGCGCCATACCGGGCGCCGAAAATTTGCCGATGTATTGCGTGGGCGATCTGCATGCCACTCTGACACCCAAGATGGGTGATCTCAGCGACTGCATGATCTTCTACCGGGAATGCCCGCACACCGACGCCTTCGACAGCGCGGTTCTCTCGGGCAACTTGCTGGCGCGCCGCCTTAAAACAGGGATCAAGACGAAGCATTTTGTGCTGGTGACGCCCATTGTCTGGCCGCCCACCGGCACTGGCACGCGCGACGGACCCATGCGGGCGCTGGAAGACGCCGCGCGCCGGATCGAGCAGGACGTTCCCGGCACGCTGGCGGCGAATGTCGTTGGCGGTTACGCCTTTTCCGACGTGCCGCATGCCGGCGTCTCCTTCAGCATCATCACCGAAGGCGACGCAGCCGCGGCGCAAGCGGCCTTGCGCTCGCTGGCGCGGATCGCCTGGAACATGCGCCAGGGCGGCATTCCCAAACAGCACGACCTGGACCAAGTGGTGCGTGATTTCAGGCCCGGTAGCAAAGGTCCGGTGCTGCTGGTCGAGCCGGCGGACAATATCGGTGGCGGCGCGCCCGGCGACGGCACGGATGTGATGCGGGCGCTGCTGAAATACGACATTCAGGGCGCTGGCGTGGCCATCGCCGATCCGAAAAGCGTGGCTGCACTTCAGGATATTCCCATCGGGGGAAAAATCACTTTGCCCATCGGCGGCAAGGGCAGCCCGCTCGATCCCGGGCCCGTGACCCTGGAAGTCGAACTCGTGTCGCGCAGCGACGGCGTGTTCGAGCTGGAAGACAAGCATTCTCATCTTGTGGGTTCGCTGGGCAAGATCATCCGCATGGGGCCCTGTGCGGTGGTGAAACATGGCGGTCTCACCATCCTGCTCACAAGCAAGAAACTGCCGCCCTTCGATTTGGGCCAATGGCGCAGCCAGGGGATCAACCCCGAAGACCTCAGCATGATCGGCATCAAGGCGGCGGTGGGCCACCGCGTCGCCTATGGCAAGATCGCCTCGGCAGAATTCACCGTCAACACCAGCGGTCCCTGCACTTCCGACATTACCCGTCTGCCCTACAAGCATCTTCGGCGGCCGGTGTTCCCGCTGGACCATCTGCCGATCGAGACGATGGATGCCTGATGCTTGACCGCCGCGCCATTCTGGGGGCGGCAGGTCTGCTTGCCTTTCCCGCCCAGGCCTGGAGCCTGTCGGGCAGGGACCGGATCATCAATGCCATGATGTTCGACGATCCGGCGACCTTGTGTTATCCGCTGAACAACACAAGGATCATTCAGCAGATTTGCGGCAACATCAATGAATCGCTGCTCCTGTTCGATTGGCAATTCCGGCCACATCCCAATCTGGCGCACGCCTTTGAAATCTCGCCGGATGGGCTGGTCTACACCTTCCATCTGCGCAACGACGTATCATGGCATGACGGGGTGAAATTCACCGCGCGCGATGTGGTGTTCAGCTGCGGCGTGATACTGCCCGAGCTCAATCCCAGAAGCCGCAATTCCTTCAGTCATATCGACACCATCACCACACCTGACGCTTACACGGTGGTGGTGCGCCTGAAACAGCCTTTCAATGCCTTTCTTCTGTCATTGATGGCCTCCAGCGCACCCATGATGCCTGCTCACATCTATGAGGGCACGGACTTCCGCACCAATCCTTTCAACTTCAATCCCATCGGTACCGGTCCATTCAAGTTCGCGGAATGGAAGCGCGGGCAATACATCCATCTGGTGCGCAATGAGCATTACTGGCGGCCCGGCCAGCCCGGCATGGACGGCATCTATTACCGTATCTGCCCCACGCCCGAGCAGCGCATGGTGGCGATGGAGACCGGCGCGGTGGATCTTGCCATGGCCGATGACATCGACACGGTGCTGACCTCCCGGCTGAAGGCCAATCCCGACATCGTCACCTTCACCGGCGCCTATAACGGCACCGCCGAGATCTTTGTGATGGAACTGAACCAGCGCCGCTGGCCGTTCAGCGACCGCCGCTTCCGCGCCGCTTTTCTGCATGCCGTGGACCGGCAATTCCTGGTCAAGGCGATCAATTTTGGCATCGGCAAGGTAGCGACCGGCCCGATCCCATCCAGCGCACCTTATTACGATCCCAAGGTTCTGACGCTTTATCCCTATGACCCGGCGCGTGCCCGCGCTTTGCTGGATGAAATGGGACTGAAGGCCGGCCTGGGCGGCGTGCGTCACCGCTTCGGCATCATGCTCACACCGGATGGGGGCGGTGCTTTCACGCGTAGCGCCCAATATGTCAAGCAGGCGCTGTCGGAGGTTGGGCTGGATGTCTTCCTCGAAGCCACCGACTGGCCCACACAGTTGCGCCGCAGCGGCAACTGGGAATTCGACTGCGATACCAATTCCTATGGCGAATATGGCGATCCCGCCATCGGCACTTCGCGCTTCTATCTTTCGTCCAACATCCGCAAGGGCGTGCCGCTCACCAACCTGCAGGGTTACATCAATCCGGAAGTGGACCGGCTGTTCCCCAAGGCCGCCGTTGCGGTCAGCCATCAGGAGGCACAGGCCTGCTACAGCCGGCTGCAGCAGATCCTGACCCATGACGTCGCCATGCTGTGGCTGTATGAGCGCAATCCCGTCTTGTTCTACAACAAACGCCTTGCGGACGTCGTGACCGGCCCCAACGGCCCCAGCGACGGTTTCGGCGCGGCCAGGCTGGCATGATGTCTGGCCTGAAACCGCGCTACGTCGCCATGCGCCTGGTCAAGACGGTGCTGGTCGCCATCGCCGTGGTGGTGCTCAGTTTCTTCCTCATCCGTCTGGCGCCGGGCGATGCCGCCACCGTGATGGCGGGGCAGGCCGGCTATGCCGACGAAGCCTTCATGAAGAGCCTGCGCGCGGAATATGGCCTGGACCAGCCCCTGCCCGTGCAGTTCTGGAAATATGCGGACGCGGTGGCGCATGGCGATCTGGGCACGTCCTATGTGCGACGCCAGCCGGTTTTGGGCGTAATCATGGAGCGGCTGCCCAATACGCTGTTGCTGGATGCCTTTGCGCTGCTGGTCGCGGCGTCGGGCGGGGTGTGGTTGGGGGCGCTGGCGGCGCGCAAGCCCGGTTCGGTCGGCGACAATGCGGTCTCGGTGCTTTCCATGCTGTTCTATGCCGTTCCGCAATTCTGGCTGGGCATGATGATGGTCTTGTTCTTTGCTGTATGGCTGGCGATGTTGCCGCCGTTCGGCATCGAAACCATGGGTGCCGATTATACCGGCCTTGCGCGCATTGGTGACGTGGCCGAACACATGATCCTGCCGGGTCTGACGCTGGCGCTTTATTACATGGCGAGTTATGCGCGGCTGACCCGCGCCGCCATGATCGAGGTATCCGAGCAGGATTTCGTCAAGACCGCCCGCGCCAAGGGCATCAGCGAAAGGCAGGTGGCGCGCCGCCACATCCTGCGCAATGCGCTGATACCGCTTGTTACCTATGCCGGCCTGCAGGCCTCGCTCTTGGTCGGCGGCACTGTGCTGATCGAGAATGTCTTTTCCTGGCCGGGCGTGGGCACGCTGGCTTACGAGGCGGTGCAGGGGCGAGACAATCCGCTTCTGCTGGGCATTTTCATCGTCACCGCCATTCTGGTCAGCCTGTTCAATCTTGTGACCGACATCACCTATGCCATCGTCGATCCCAGGGTGGAGCTGGGATGACGAGCTTTGCGCGCAGCTTCTTTTGCCGCCCCATGGCCGCTTTCGGCTTTGCCGTCTTTATCGTCATCCTGGTGATCGCGCTGGCCGCGCCACTGATCTTTGTCCGCGGGCCTTTCACGATTGTGGGCATGCCGCTGCTGGCACCGGGATCGCCAGGGCTTTTTGCGGGCAGCGATGTCCTGGGCCGCGACATGGCGGTGGGCCTGGCCTATGGCGCGCGTATTTCGCTGCTGGTCGGCGTCACTTCGACACTGGGCGCAATCGGGATCGGCGTCCTGCTGGGGGCGACAGCAGGTTATTACGGCGGCATGGTGGATGATCTTCTGATGCGGATCACTGAATTCTTCCAGATCATTCCCACTTTTGTGCTGCTGATGGTACTTGTGGCCTTCATGCAGCCTAGCCTGGGCTCGGCGGTGATCGGCATCGCCCTGATATCCTGGCCGCAAGTTGCGCGGGTGGTGCGCGGTGAATTCCTGTCGCTCAGGGAACGCGAATTTGTCCAGGCGGCGCGGGTGCTGGGCTTGAGCGATGCCCGCATCATCTTCGGCCAGATATTGCCAAATGCGCTGTCACCGATTGTGGTGATCAGTTCCATGATGGTGGGCAATGCCATACTGACCGAGTCGGCCCTGGCCTTTCTGGGGCTGGGCGATCCCAACCTGTTGAGCTGGGGCAGCATGATCGGCGGCTCGCGCTCGGCCATGTGGGTGGCCTGGTGGACCACCGTACTGCCCGGCCTTTGCATCATGGTGACGGTGCTGGCGCTGAATTTCATCGGCGACGGGCTTAACGATGCCCTCAATCCCCGGCGGAGGCGCTGATGCCGCTGGTTCGCATTGAAAATCTCACCGTGGGGCTGCCGCCAGGCGCCGATCGGCCACTGGCCGTGGAAGATGCGAGCCTTCAGATCGGCCAGAACCAGATCGTCTGCATTGTGGGTGAATCCGGTTCCGGCAAATCGCTCGCCGCCCATGCCGTGATGGGTCTTTTGCCGCGCGGTGTCTCGGCCAGCGGTGGAAAAATCTTTTTCGACGGTGTCGATCTTCTCGAGGAGCCGCCCGAAGCCATGCGCAAGCGGCGGGGCCGCGATATCGCCATGATCTTCCAGGACCCGATGGCAGCGCTCAATCCGGTGGTGGCCATCGGGCACCAGGTGGCCGAGCAGATCAGGGCTCATCGCTCCATGTTCGAAGGCCAGGCGCTGAAGCAGGCGGGCGAGATGCTGGAGCAGATGGGATTGAAGGATGTGGGCGGGCTGCTTAAGGCCTATCCGCATCAGCTTTCAGGGGGCCAGCGCCAGCGGGTGATGATCGCCATGGCGCTGTCGCTCTCACCCAAGCTTCTGATCGCTGACGAGCCGACCACGGCGCTGGATGTGACGACCCAGGCGCAGATCCTTGCGCTGATAAAGCGCATGCAAACCGCGCGGGACATGAGCGTGCTGCTGATCACCCATGATTTCGGCGTGGTGGCCGACATGGCCGATACCGTGTCGGTGATGCGCCATGGCCGTATCGTGGAAAGCGGGGATACGAAAACCGTGCTGGGCAGTCCGGCCCATTCCTACACCCGCGCATTGATTGCTGCTGTGCCGAAAGGTGAATGCCGGCTTGGAGCGGCGCCAGCATCCGCGCCGGTGGTGAAGGTCGACGGTCTTACCAAGCGTTTCCGCCGTGGCGGGCTGTTCTCGCGCGCACCCGCCATCACGGCGCTGGACAATATCGCACTGACCTTGAGCCGGGGCGAGACCTTGGGCGTCGTCGGTGAATCGGGCAGCGGCAAATCCACGCTCGCCCGCTGCGTGATCCGGCTGCTCGACCCCGATGCCGGCCAGGTTCTGCTCGATGGCGCCGACATCGCCCACATGAAAGAGAAAAACCTCAGGCCCCTGCGGCGCCGCATCCAGATGGTGTTCCAGGATCCCTTTTCCTCGCTCAATCCGCGCCAGACCGTGGGCGACATCGTCACCGCCGGCCCCCGCGCCCATGGCGAAGATGCGAAGGTGGCACGCGCGCGTGCCACCGACATGCTGAGCCTGGTGGGCCTCGGCCCCGAAACCATGCACCGTTTTCCCCACGAGTTTTCCGGCGGCCAGCGCCAGCGAATTGGCGTCGCGCGCGCGCTGATGCTCAAGCCCGATGTGCTGATTGCCGACGAACCGGTATCGGCGCTGGACGTCACGGTGCAGGCCCAGGTGCTGAAGCTGCTGGACGATGTGCGCCGACAGATGAATCTTGCCATGCTGTTCATCACCCATGACATGCGGGTGGCGGCCGAAATCTGTCACCGGGTGATGGTCATGCGCCATGGCCGGATTATGGAATGCGGCCCCACGGCCGAGATTTTTGCCAATCCCGCCACGGATTATACCAAGGCCTTGCTGGCGGCCATTCCGGGCCGCCGGACAAGGTAGACCGGACATTACACGGAGGACCGATGCCCATCGCCCTTGCCGAGTTCAAACAGGAAACCAATACCTTCGTGCCTTTCACCACCACGGTGAAGACCTTCGAGGAACAGTATCTTTATCGCGGCGCAGAGATGCTGACCCGTTTTGGCAAGGCGCGTCTGGAGATTCCGGGTGCGCTCGATGCGATCCGCGAGGCGGGTGCGGAGCCCGTGCCGATTCTGGCCACCATGGCGATGGCATCGGGAACTGTGGAGCGCAAAAGTTTCGACCTGTTGATGGGCGAAATCGAGGAACGCTTGAGATCGGCCGGACCGGTGGATGGCGTTTTCCTGGCGTTGCATGGCGCCATGATCATCGAGGACGAGCCCGATGCCGAAGCCGAGATCGTGCGGCGGGTGCGCGCCTTGCTGAAGCCCGGGACGCCGATCGCCGTCTCGCTGGATCTGCATGGGCATATCACCAAAGCCATGCTGCAGCCGGATGTGGCCTATATCGGCTATCGCGAATTCCCCCATATCGACATGTACGAGACGGGATACCGCGCAGGCCGGCTTCTGATTGATTGGGTGAATGGTAAGGTCAACCCGGTGATGGCGCTGTCCAAGCGCCACATGATCCTCAGCCCGGATTCGGCACGCACCACCACGCCGCCCCTGGCCGATATCGTGGCCGAGGGCCGCGCCATGGAAGCGCGCGGCGAGGTGCTGCATGTCTCGCTTTTTCCCGTCCAGCCCTGGATCGACACGCCGGATCTGGGTTTCGCCGCTCTGGTCTGCGCGCAAAGCCAGGAGGCAGCGCAGCAAGCAGCCGACAAGCTGGCCAAAATGGCCTGGGACCGGCGCGCCGAGTTCGAGCCGGTTGTCACGCCGCTGGACGAGATCATCCGTATCGGACTTGCCTCCCCGGGCCTCACGGCGGCCAGCGATGCCGGTGACTCGCCGTCGGGCGGCGGGGCGGGGGACTCAACCGCCGTGCTGAACGCGCTGCTCCAGGCCGGCGCCGACCGGGCAGAGCGCATCACCATCTGCACGATGTGCGATGCCGAAGCTGCGGCCGAAGCGGCGCGCGCCGGGGTCGGCAAGACCGTGACGCTCAAGGTTGGGCACAAGCGCTCCGGCCTGGGTGAGCCGTTGACGGTGACCGGTAAGGTCAAGGTGATCAGTGACGGCAGTTATGTGCTGGAAGGCCCCGGCGGCAACGGCATGGCGGGCGAAATGGGCCTGACCGTGGTGCTGGCGATCGGCAGCATCCGGCTCAACCTGCGTTCCATTCCGCATTTCGAATGGGACTTGGGCATCCATCATTCGGTGGGGCTGGATCCCGCCGGCGCGGCGCTGGTTTTTGTGCGCTCGCCAGCACATTTCCGCGCCTCCTACGCGCCAATCGCGGCACGCATATTCCTGGCCGACACGCCGGGTCCGACCTGCCTGAACATGCGCCGCATCGCCTTCACCAAGGTGACGCGGCCGCTTTATCCCTTGGACTTGGTCAATGATTGAAGCTGGTGCCTGCCCTGCGCCGGCTGCCGTTGCGCCGCATGATGCTTGCGGAAGTCCTTGAGCACCGCGCGCAGGCCGGGCTCGGAAACTTTCGCCGCTGCCTGTTCGAGCGGCACCCAGACGATGCTGCGCTGGCCTTTCTCCGGCCAGTCATCGACCTGTTTCGTCACGGCAAGCGCGAAAACATCGACGCTGACAGGAATGCCGCCGCCTTCACGCCGCTCCTTCAGATAGTGATAGTGGCCGACGGGCTGGATGCCGATCTTGCCAGTGACGCCAGCTTCCTCAAAGGCCTCGCGGGCGGCATTTTCAGCCGGGCTCAGTTCGGGCTCCGGCCAGCCTTTCGGCAAGATCCAGCGTTTTGAGTTGAGGGACGTGACCAGCAGCACTTCCAGGCCGTGCTTGCCCATGCGCCAGCAAAGGGCCGCCACCTGCTTGCCATGCTCACGAAACAGAGCCTCGCTCTTCACTGCGCCCCCAAATCTCGCGTGATTCGCCGGCCCCATATTACGATTCATCCGTCTACGGCCAAAATGCCAAAACCTAACAAGGTAAATGGCGGCCCGTCGGTTCCACGGCCGGTCATGACGGTGCGATTGCAGATGTCAGACCAGGTGCACGGCCCCGGCGAGCAGGGTGAACATCGCGGCGATCAGCCCCGCCGCCGGCATTGTCACAATCCAGGCGACAATGATGTCCTTGGCCACCGTCCAGCGCACCGCCGAAGTGCGCCGCGCCGCGCCCACACCGATGATAGCGCCGGTAATGGTGTGGGTGGTCGAGACGGGAATGCCCATCAGTGTGACACCGAACAAGGTGAGCGCGCCCGCGGTCTCGGCACATACCCCTTGCATCGGCGTGAGATGGGTGATGCGTGAGCCCATGGTGCGCACGATGCGCCAGCCGCCGAACATGGTGCCGAGCGCCATGGCCGCCTGACAGGACAAGACAACCCAGAATGGGACATGGAAGCGTCCGCCTTCCAGGCCATGCGCGAACAAGAGTGCGGCGATGATCCCCATGGTCTTCTGGGCGTCATTGCCGCCATGGCCCAGGCTATAGGCGCTGGCGGAAATGAACTGCAGGTGACGAAAAATCCTGTCCACCCATAAAGGCGTCGCCTTGAGGAACGTCCAGGCCACCAGCAGGACCAGCAGCATCGCAAGGATCAGGCCGGTCAGTGGCGACAAAAGGATCGCCGCGGCGGTCTTGCCCAGGCCCGACCAGACGACGGCCTTGAAGCCGCCTTTGCAGATGCCGGCGCCGACCAGGCCGCCGATCAGGGCATGGGAGGAGGAAGATGGAATTCCCGCCAGCCACGTCACCACATTCCAGGCAATGGCACCCATCAGCGCGCCGAAGATCACCTGATCGTCAATGATCGACGGCGCGACAATGCCGGTGCCGATGGTTGCAGCGACATGCAGGCCGAAGACCAGGAAGGCAACAAAATTGAAGAAGGCCGCCCAGCCCACTGCGTAAACCGGGGACAAAACGCGGGTTGACACGATGGTGGCCACCGAATTGGCAGCGTCGTGCAATCCGTTGAGGAAATCGAATACCAGGGCCACGCCGATCAGGATGGCGATGAGGATCATCGGCCTCAGACCTGTTCTATCACGATGCCGCTGATGCGGTTGGCGACATCCTCGAAACGGTCCACCACCTTCTCCAGATGGTCGTAGATTTCCGCCCCGACGATGAAGGCCATGGCATTGCCGTCCTTGTGGCGCTGATAAAGGGCCCTGATGCCGGCATCGTTGAGGTCGTCGGCCTGTTCCTCCAGGCGGGTTATTTCCTCTGCGATGGCATTGATACGGGTAACATTGCTGCGCAGCGCGCCAAGAAGGCCGACCGCCTCGACCGTCAGCTCGGCGCAGCGCAGGATGATATCGGCCATCTGGCGCATTTGCAGCTGAAAGCTGGTCACCTCGAACAGTGTGATGGCCTTGGCGGTCTTCTTCATCTGGTCGATGGCGTCATCGAGCTGGTTGATCAGCTCCTTCATGTCGCCGCGGTCGAATGGCGTGATAAAGGTGCGCCTCAGTCCCACCAGCACGGCGCGCGTGATGGCATCGGCTCGGTCCTCATGCTGCGCAATGCGCCGGCAGGCCTCGGGCACGCCGGACCCGCCTTCCAGGAGGTCGCGCAGGGCCACCGCACCGTCCACCAGGGTGCGGGCATGATCATTGAATTGCGCGAAGAATTTCTCCTCCCGCGGCATCAATGCCTGGAAAAAACGCAGCACTGGCATCCCCTGATTTTGGCCACTGCTTGTAATGGCGGGATGCGGGGCGTCAAGCGGGGGAGGGATAAGGATTATTTTTCAGTATTTTCAAATGATTAGGGGCGCCCCAGGCAGGGCGCCCTCAGCATTTTGACCGGCCTTGTGGTTACTTGTCGTCGGGCAGACCGAAGACGAACAGGGCATAACCGTTCGGCGGCCGGTGGACTTCGCTCAGCATGGTGCCCGGCTTTGCTTCTGGGCTGCCGCCGCCAAGGCCCGTGGTGACGGCGACATACTGCTTGCCGTCCACGCTGAAGCTGACTGGGAAACCTTGCACGGTGGTGCCCAGCCGGGTCTTCCAAAGGGTCTGGCCGTTTCTCACATCCACCGCGCGGAAGACGCGGTCGAAGTCGCCGACAAAGGCGACATTGCCGGCTGTCGAGATCACGCCGGTCAGGAAGGGTGCGCGCTGCTGGAAGGACCAGAGCGGCTTCATGTCGGCGGTACGATAGGCCGACAGCCGTCCCATATTGCCGTCGCTACCCGGCATCTCAAAATAGGCCTGGGAACCGTTGCCCAGCATGAAGACGCAGGATTGCGAAAGCGGGATGATCAGCGTGTCGCTGGGCTGGTGATAGCTGGTCGCCTGCCAGTCATGGCCGCCTTCGGGGCCGGGGCAGGAAGACAGCCACTGGTCCACCTTCTGATCCACGATGTCCTTGCGGTACTCGGGACGGCCGGTCTTGGGATCGATGGACTTCCAGATGTTCTGGAACACCGTCTCCTTGGCGGCGATAAACTTGCCGGTGACGCGGTCCAGCTTCCACAGAATGCCTGCCTTGCCGATGGTCATCAGCGTCTTCTGGTCGCCATGATTGATCAGCACGCGCTCATAGACTTCATCCAGATCGAGCGACTCGCCCGGCCCGTGCTGGAACCACCATTTCATCTTGCCGGTGTCGGGGTCCAGCGCCAGTGTGGAGTTGGCATAGTTGGTGTCACCACTGCTCGAACCGCGCAGGTCGCGCCGCCAGGGCTTGGCCTGGGCGACGCCCCAATAGGTCGTGTTGAGTTCCGGATCGTAGGTGCCCGCAATCCAGGTCTCGGCGCCCTTGCGCTGATTGTCCGGCAGGCTGCCCCAGCTGTCGCCGCCGGGATCGCCTTTCAGCGCCACGGTGACGAATTTCCAGTCGCGCTTGCCGGTCTTGGCGTCATAGGCGCTGATATAGCAATGGTCATCGTTGCCGGGCCGCCCGCAATTGGTCATGCCCACAAGGACCTTGCCGTTGATGACGATCACACCGCCTGTCGAGCCGCCGATGCCGGGCTTGTAGTCGACGATATTGGTTTCCCAGATTTTCTCGCCGGTGCGCGCGTCGAGTCCATAAAGCATGCCGTAGGGCGTGTTGACGAAGAGATAGTTGCCCCACAGGCCCAATGCGCGGGTTTCCTCGGTGGAGGGTCCGGGGCCGGGATTGCGCGGCGCCGGACCAATGCGGTTTTCCCAAAGCAGATTGCCGGTCTTGGCGTCCAGCGCCTGGATGGTGTTGCCGGTGCCCCAGACATAGATGATGCCGTTATGCACCATCGGCGTGATCTCCATGGTGCCGTTCTCCGGCATCGACCACATCCATTTGAGCTGGAGCTGGGAAACGTTCGAGGTGTTGATCTGGTTGAGGGGGCTGTAGCTCCAGCCGGCATAGGTGCGGCGGAACATCAGCCAGTCGCCGTCCGGCGGATTGCGCAGCATCTCGTCGGTGACGGGAACGTAGTTCTGGATATTGCCCTTGAGCATCAGGCCGAACTTGGTCGGCAGGCTGAAACGGCCAGGATCCGGCCGGCGCGGCGGCACGCGCGCGCCACCGGCCGCTTGCGCCCCGCCCTGCGCGACGCGGGCCGTGTTCAAGTCCGCCGGCATTTGGCCGTTGGCGATGGAGCCGATGGCCACGGAGCTGGATGGCGTGAAGGCGCTAGCACCCGGCGTGGCGCCATTGGCCCGCAGGATGTAGGCGGTGATGGCGGTATAGGTCGCTTCATCCAGATCGCCGGGATTGCTGGCCGGCATGGTCTTGGCGATCTTGCTGTAAAGGGCGTCGGTGGTGCGGCCTTTCCAGGCGCCCATGAACGCCGTGCCCGTCAAGGCCGGCGCATCATTGGTTCCAGCCATGTCGGCCCGATGGCAAAGAGCACAATTATCAGCGAAAGCCTGGCGGCCGGTTTCAACCTGCCCTTGCGTGAACGGACCGGGCTGGCCCTGGGCGAATGCCACCGTGCCGATCGCGGCGGCGACACAGAAAGCGGCACCGGCCAACAGAAGAGTCTTGTTACCCATATTTATCCTCATTGAATTCGCAAATCGCGCGGAACTGTGTGATCAGCTCTGGGGCGTGTCATATTGCGGAAGGAACCAGTGACCTTGCTCTGGTTCGTCCTGGCCCGCGGTCGGATGCGCTGGAAAGATCCAGCCCCACAATGTGCCCTTGGGGCCCCAGGGCGTATCCGCCGGTGCTTTCTCGCTGTTGAGCTGGATGTAGAGCTTGCCGGTGTGCAGCGCCAGCGCCTGGGCCGGTGTCAGCTTGTACTCACCGGAAATGTCG
>Ga0307475_10001149_pt1 | contig 15780 bp, 13 predicted proteins | sample atmos_gasesECM1C_FD_203317 | JGI IMG/M metagenome (GOLD analysis project Ga0307475, IMG submission 203317) | Hardwood forest soil microbial communities from Morgan-Monroe State Forest, Indiana, United States - atmos_gasesECM1C_515 | ecosystem: Environmental > Terrestrial > Soil > Temperate... | reverse complement strand
GCAAATCATATAAGGGAGTGCAATTTTGGGTACTCGGCCCGTGTTACAGATTGACCCCCTGTGGGGCGGCCTCTATCCTAAGAACAAGTCCCCTTGGAGAGCAAGATGCCGCGTTCGCGCGGAGTCGCATCTGTGAACCTATCTGTATTATTATCAATAAGTTTACTGGCCGCGCCGATTTGGGCGAATCCCGGTTTAGGCTCGGGGACCGTGGTGTACGCAGAGAACGCACATATAGGGACCGCTGCGGCCTCCGTGGGAGCAACGGTATTCGCCGGGGACACGTTCGACACGGAGCAGGTGCGCGGCGGCCTGCAGATTCGGGCCGGGGCGGCTCGCGTGTTGCTGACCGCCTCGAGCCGCCTGGTTTGGGGCGCGGAAGGCGGGTCGCCCAGCGCGACGTTGATGCGCGGCACGGCGGCTTTCTCGACTGCTGGCGCGAAAGCGTTTGTGCTGCACGCGGGGACCGCGACTTTCAGGCCCCGGAGCGATGAGCCGACCGTGGCGAACGTGACTTTGCTCAACCCAAAGGAACTGGTGGTGCGCTGCTCGCGCGGAGCAGTGCTGATCGCGGTGGCAGACGATGTGCGCGTGATACCGGAAGGTGCGGCGTATCGTGTCGTGCTGGACCCGGAAGCGGCGGGGCGTTTGGGTGGGGCTCCGGTACCGGCAGCGCAGAGAACATGGGGCCAGGACCCGCCGCGTCCACAGGGGAAGAGCAATTTTATTTGGTATGCGATTGGATTCACGGCGTTGGTCACCGGCTTCGCTGTCTATGAAGCGCTGGAAAGTCCGGATCGGCCGTAGAAACTGGCAGAAAGCCAGCTACCGTACTCCTCAACCCTCGTTTCGTCCTCCTTCCCAACCACAGCTAGGCCGCCGAGTTCTCGAAGGTCAGGTGGAGGCGGTTACTTCGATTTCTACCAGGGCATCTTTGGGCAGGCGAGACACTTGCACCGTGGAACGGGCAGGAGGAGCGGAGGTGAAGTAGCGAGCGTAGACTTCGTTCATGGCGGAAAAATCGTTCAGGTCCTTGAGGAACACGGTGGCCTTGACGACGTGATGGAGATTGGCGCCGGCGGCTTCGAGAATGCCCTTGATATTCTCGAAGACGCGCTCGGTTTGCTGGCGGATGTCGGAGCCCGCCATTTCTCCGGTCTTGGGATCGAGCGCGACCTGCCCGGATAGAAATACAAAACCGTTGGCCTTGATGGCTTGGGAATACGGGCCGATGGGCTTGGGACCGCGATCGGTGTTCACGGGATTTTTCATGGCATGGTCTCCTTAAAGGTGAGCGCCGACGCGGCAGTGCTTTCGTAGCGCGCGCGGAAATCTTTGGGAACGCCGGCGTGCTTCATCCACAGACGCACGAATTGCGCGACGTCTTGATGCGTTTCCTGTTCGAAGGCGGCGATGAGATCGTCCAGATCGAAGCCGCCGCCGCGGCGGGCGCCGAGCATGTGGCTGAGCGCGGCGCCGAAAGCTGGTTGGCCAAAGCGGTCCTGAAGGCCATAAAAAAATAGAAGACTCTTGGCGCGAAGGACGTCGTCGGTTTCTGCCTGGCGGGGCTGGGGATTTGCGGGTATGGCGCGGAGCAATCGACGCACGATCTGGGCACGAACCTGCGGACCCTCGACAGCTTCGCGACCGCGCGCGGCGGCAAATGCCGGCAGAGCGGAGAGAGGCGGCGTTTGCTCGAAGAAACCGGGATTTTGGCCGTAGCCAAGCCAGCTGGCCGCAAGTGAGGGTGCCGCGGCGGCAATCTCCGGCGCGCCGCCGCTCAGGTCGACCATGGCGGTGTCCTGCGAAGCCATTTCCGCGTAAATTTTTTCGGTGTCTTTCAAGATAAGCCGGGAAAAATTAGATGTCGCGCTGGTGAAGCAGCCGGCCACATCGGGACACTCGACGATCCAGAGGCGATGAGAATCTTTCGGACGCGCCCCAAACGTGGAGTCGTAGGCTTGAATCGTTCTGACCAGCGCCTCGCTGGGCTGGCGCAAGGCGCCGCGATCCTGCGGGGAGCGCGTCCAGAGGCTCACGGTTTCCTGGCCGGCGGTGAGCGTTGCAGCGATGTACCGGCCGGCGATGACAAAGGGATAGCTGTCTTTGGAGGTCTGCGGGATACGAATCGTTCGTTCGGCTGCGTCGCGAGAATTCTTCGCCGATTGTTTGTTTGGCTGGCCGCTAGTGTGTACGAGGAAATCGCCGGGGACGCGTACGACGAGATTCCAGGATTTGGGCGGCACGCCGCCGGTGGCGAGAATGCCGCGTTGGGGCAGGAGCTCCGGGCTCCAACCTTGGGCCGGGAGAAAAAACGCGTCGGGAGTGAAACTTAGGGACGTTTCGTCAGGAGCGGAGCGCCGATAGTCGACGGATAGATGCAAGGTGTGCTGCGAGGAAACCGTCCAGGGCTGCGGGAAGGAGAGGAGGACATTGCGCGGGCTGTCGGGCGAGGTAGCAAAGGTAAGAGAGGTTGTGTCCCACTGGGCGCTCGGTTCGGAGAAATGAAAGCGCCGGCGGCCGGGAAGGCGCAATTCGAGGGAAGTGAGCGGCTGATTGCCGGTATTCTTAAGTTGATAGACGCCTTCGAGACGAATTATAGGTTGCGGAACGGGAACGAACTGTACGGTGATCTGTTGTTTGACGATGGTGTAGCCGGGGCCCAGCGCGACTGCACAGCCGGTCGCGTAACAAGCGGCGCCGGCCAGCAGCAAAGTAAGAGGCAGGCGAATTCGGCGGCTAAGTTTCAAAGCGCTACGATTGTAGCGAGGGAAATGAATTCCCGCAAAAAGGCGATGACGTTGCTCGGAAGAAAGTGCGGGTGGGCGAAATCAGCGAGCCTTGCGGCCGCGGACGCGGACGAAGCCGGTGCCCGCGTGATTGCGGGCCGCTTCGCGGGCGGCGACTTCGCGATCGGCCTGCGCGTCGGTCATGCCCGCCTTGATTTTTTCCAAAATCTGCGCTTCGCTAAGACCTGTATTTTTCAGGCGCGCGATTTGCGGAGTGTCCAGCGTAGAGCGCCCCTGCAGACGGCGTTGCAAAATATATTGCACAAAGCCGTCGGACAAGCCGATGAGGCGGAGCGCGACGGCGTCGCCGCTGATGGCATCGAGTTGATCGGCGCGAGCGATTTCAAGAATCTGGTTTTCGGAATAGCCCGCGCCGGCAAGATTGGCGGTCGAGTCACCGCTGGTGAAGGGGTGCTTCCTTTCATGAGCGGCGGCGACCAGAGCTACGCAAGCATCATCGCTCAACCCCGCATGCTTGACCTTGACGAGCTGGTCGACCTCGGAATCCGACGCGTTCAGCGCTTTGAGTTGCTCAAGGCCGCTGGACCACATGCCAGATTTGTCGAGTGGACGGTAATCCGTCAGCAAGTGCTGTTTGCAACCGGCCGCGAAAAAGGCGCAGACACCGAGAATGAGAGCGCGCGACTTCATGATTCCATGTTAGCGCGCGGCAAGAGCAACGGGCTGGCATGTGCTGTCGGGGATACTTGTGCGGAAGGACAGGTGGTGAGCAGAATTTCAAACCGCTGTAGGTAAGTGAAAAGTAGCGCTTGAAAGGCAGAAGTTCAGACCTGGTAAACGCGCTCCACCCCAAATACGCCGGAGATTTTGCGGATATTGGCGACGATGCTCTCAAGCTGGCGGCGATCAGCGATTTCCAAGCTGGCGTCGATGCGGGCGTTCGAACGCTCGGGGCGGCTTTCCAGGCTGTGGATGTTCGAACCAGCGCCGCTGATTGCGGCGGTAATCTCCGCCAAGAGGCCGGCGCGGTCCCGCGCGCGGATCATGAGCTGCACCTGGAAAGTGGCGGCTCCCGCGCCGCCCCACTCGACAGCGATGCGGCGCTCCGTTTGATACAGCAGATTTTGGACGTTCGGACACGCGCGGGTATGAACGGCGACTCCACGCCCGCGGGTGATGTAGCCGATGATGTCGTCGCCGGGAATGGGATTGCAGCACTTGGCGCGATACACGAGAAGATCGTCGTACCCTTTGACGATAAGCGGCGCTTCGCCAAAGCCCAGCATACGCTTTACGGTTTTGACGAGCGTCGGCTTCGCGTCTTCTGTTGGCAGCTCGGCGTCCTTCACGGCGTCGGGGAGGACGCGCGTGAGGATGTGGCGCGCCGAGTATTTTCCGAAGCCCACCGCCGCGTAGAGATCCTCAATCTTTGAAAGGCCAGAATCCGCTGCTACCCGCAGCAGGTCCTCCTCCGGGATTTTCTTGAGGCTGCGGCCGAAATGGCGCGCTTCCTTTTCCAGCAGGCGCTGACCCATTTCCATGGCTTCTTCGCGCTCTTGCAAGTTGATCCAGTGGCGGATTTTGCTGCGGGCGTGCGAGGATTTGGCGAAGCTGAGCCAGTCGCGGCTGGGCGTGTGGCCTTTCTGCGTCAGGATTTCAACGACATCACCACTGACAATTTCGTGGCGGAGAGAAACCATTTGGCCGTTGACCTTGGCGCCGACGCATTGATGGCCTACCTCGGTGTGCACGTGATAAGCGAAATCGACGGGAGTGGCGCCTCGCGGCAGCTCCAGCACGCGTCCTTTGGGCGTGAAAGCGTAAACCTCGACCGGCGCGAGATCGACCTTGAGCGTCGACAGAAACTCGCCGGGCTCTTCCAATTCTTGCGACCACTCGATCAGTTGGCGCATCCAGGTGATGCGCTGATCGTCTTCTTGCATGGGCTTGCCGTCTTTGTATTTCCAGTGCGCCGCCACGCCTTCCTCCGCGATGCGGTGCATTTCCTGGGTGCGGATCTGCACTTCAAAGGACTGGCCGCCGTGAAGCACGGTAGTGTGCAAGGATTGGTACAGATTCGGCCGGGCCATGGCGATGTAATCCTTAAATCGCCCAGGGACAGGCCGCCAAATGTGATGCATCACGCCAAGGGCCGCGTAACAATTGCGCTCGGTATCGGTGACGACGCGGACGGCAAGCAGATCGTAGACCTGCTCGAGGCCGCGCTCCTGGCGCACGATTTTGCGGTGCAAGGAGTACAAGCCTTTGACGCGGGCTTCGAGTTCCGCGGGGATCCCATTCTCGACGAGCTTAGAACGAATAGTGCTTTGCACTTCCTCAAGGAACTTCTTGTGGAGCGGTGCCTTGTCCAAAACTTCCTTTTGCAGCGCCAGAAACGATTCGGGTTCGAGGTAGCGGAACGCAAGGTCCTCCAGCTCGCCGCGAACGATGCCCATGCCGAGCCGATGAGCGATAGGCGCATAGATGTCGAGAGTTTCGCGCGAAATACGCTGCTGCTTGGCAGGCTCCAGATATTCCAGCGTTCGCATGTTGTGCAGACGGTCGGCAAGTTTGACCAGCACCACGCGGACATCATTCACCATGGCCAGAAGCATTTTGCGAACGTTTTCAGCTTGGCGCGCCTCCGGAGCCATCATGTTCAGCCGGCCGATTTTGGTGACGCCTTCCACCAACCGCGCGACTTCGACGCCGAAGCGCTCTTCGATTCGTGAAACCGGGTACTCGGTGTCCTCGATGGCGTCATGCAGAAGGGCGGCGGTGAGCGTGGTGGCGTCCAGACGCATGTCGGCGAGGATGTGGGCCACTTCCAGAAGATGAGTGAGGTAGGGGTCCCCGGAACTGCGAAGCTGGTCACGGTGGCGCTCCGCAGCGATTTCGTAGGCACGGCGCACCATCCAGGGATCCTCGGAAGGCCGATTCTTGCGCAGTTTGACGAGAAGCTCGTCCAGGCGGGCGTCCAGCTCGCGCTCGGTGCGGTCGCGGTGAAAATGGAGGGGTAGATTGCTAGGCGACGGCATAGCCTAGTTTACGTCAGAAGAATGGCGCCGTGCGAGGGTCGATGGCGCTTCAGAAAAAAAGAGCGTCCTCGCGAACCCCCTTTTTCGGTGGGGTTGTCCGGCTGAGCAAGGCCAAGGTCTTTGACGGCCAATGGTAATGCTGCATCGAATGAAGCGTCTGAACGGAATTGACGCTTAAGCGAGTCTCGCATACGATGCGCGCGGCGAAATTGTTCTTGTGAGCTTTGGGGTCTGCAGCGTGAAACGACTCGGACGGATTTTGATTTGGGTAACGGTGGCTCTGCTGGGTGCGGGCGCGCTCGAAAAAATCGCGCTGCATCGCGGCGAGGCACTCAACGCGATTTGGTTTGTGATCGCGGCGGTGTGCTGCTACCTGGTAGCTTACCGGCTCTATTCCGCGTTTCTCGCTGCGAAGCTTCTTGCGCTGGACGATACGCGCGCGACGCCTTCGGAGCGCCGTGACGACGGCCGCGACTTTGTACCGACCAGCAAGTGGGTTTTGTTTGGGCACCATTTCGCGGCGATTGCGGGGCCGGGACCCCTTGTGGGACCCACCTTGGCTGCGCAGTTCGGGTATTTGCCGGGGACGTTGTGGCTGATTGCGGGCGCGGCGTTCGCGGGGTGCGTGCAGGATTTCATCATCTTGTTCTGCTCGATACGGCGGGACGGCAAGTCGATCGGGCAAATGGCGCGGGAAGAAGTGAGCAAGCGCGGGGGATTCATCGCCCAGCTCGCGGTCCTGGCGATCATGGTGATTCTGCTGGGAGTGGTCGCGCTGGTGGTGGTGAACGCGCTGAAGTCGTCGCCGTGGGCCACATTCACGCTGGCCATGACGATTCCGATTGCGCTGTTGGTCGGCGTGTATTTGCGTTTTGTGCGGCCGGGGCGCGTGTTGGAAGCGTCGCTGATGGGAGTCGCCCTGATTTTGTTCGTGGTGTTTGCCGGGCAGTGGGTGGCGGATTCTCCGTCGTGGGCGCGCGTCTTCACGCTGGGCGGCGTTCCGCTGGCGTTCGCGATCATTGTGTACGCGTTCGCTGCGTCCGCTTTACCGGTTTGGTTGCTGCTTGCTCCGCGCGATTATTTGAGCGCGTTTATCAAGGCCGGAGCGATTTTCGCGCTGGCGGCGGGAATCCTGTTTGTTCGCCCGCACGTGCTCATGCCTCCGCTGACCCGTTTCATCGATGGAAGCGGCCCCGTATTCGCCGGGAAGATTTTTCCATTTTGCTTCATCACCATCGCTTGCGGAGCGATCAGCGGGTTTCATTCGCTAATTTCCTCGGGGACAACGCCGAAGATGATTCTGCGTGAGAGCCATGCGAGGTTCATCGGCTACGGCGCAATGCTGCTGGAGTCGTTCGTCGGCGTGATGGCCATGGTGGCGGCGTGTGCGATGACGCCGGGCGTGTATTTTGCAATCAACAGCCCTCCCAGCATCGTAGGAGGGACGCCTGACGCGGCGGCCGCGACGATCAGCGGCTGGGGCTTTCCGCTGACCGCGCAAACAATGAGCGGCCTCGCGCACGCGGTAGGCGAGCAGACGCTGTGGAATCGCGCGGGGGGAGCTCCGTCTCTTGCGGTCGGGATGGCGCAGATTTTTTCGAACACGATCGGCGGCGAGCGGCTGCTGAGCATCTGGTACCACTTTGCGATCATGTTCGAGGCGCTGTTTATTTTGACGGTGCTCGATGCGGGGACGCGCGTCGGGCGCTTCATGGTGCAGGAATTAGGCGGGCGCGTGTGGAAGCCATTTCGGCGCACGGGGTGGATGCCGGGCATTCTTCTTTCCAGCGCGATCATCGTGGGCATGTGGGGATATTTTTTGTATCAGGGAGTGGTCGACCCGCTGGGCGGAATTAATTCACTGTGGCCGCTGTTCGGCATATCCAATCAGTTGCTGGCGGCGGTGGCGCTGGTGGTGGCGACGACGATTCTGCTGAAGATGGGGCGCACGCGCTGGATCTGGGTGACGCTGCTGCCGATGGCGTGGCTGGTGATCATTACGATGACGGCCAGCTATCAGAAAATCTTCGACGCAAATCCGCGCATTGGATTTTTGGCGTATGCGAACGTGCTAGTTGCGCAAATCGCGGCGGGGAAAATCCCGGCGGCCAAGCTGATGGACACGCAGCGGCTCATCCTCAACCAGCGGCTGGACGCCGCGGTGACCGCGGTGCTGGCGCTGATGGTCATCGTTTTGATCGTGGAGGCGCTGGTGCAGTGGTATGCGATCCTGAGCAGCCGGCGCGCGCCGGTGCTGCATGAGTCGCCGTATGTGCAAACGCAGTGGGCGGCGGGCTATTCCGGCGTTGCGCAAGGAGACGATTGATGCGGGCCGCGGCGAAAAGCATCAGACGATTCGGGCGCCGCCTTTGGCGCGGGGTGCGCGAATGGTGCGGCGACGCGGCGTATGAACGCTACCTGCGGTCTTCGGCCAGGCACAGCGAGGGAGGCCAGCGCCTGAGCGCGCAGGAGTTTTACGTGCAACAACTCAATCGCCATTACTCGCAGCCGAACCGCTGCTGCTGAATCTCCAAGCTTCACCTGTACTTTTGGCCGGTAACTCTTGGCCAGCCCTGAGAATTACTTAACAAACCTGCCGTTTCGCGGATGCTACGCTCGCTCTTCTAAGGAGCGAACATGCGAAGAGTCTTCGTACCTGCCGTGGCTTTATTGCTGATGAGCTTGCCGGCCGCGCGCCTTGCAGCGGCGATGCCGGAAGGCGGGGATTCTTCGGCGCCGCCCGCACCGGCGGCGGCCCCCGCATCTCCTGCCAAAGAATCATCCGAGGGGCGCTTTCCGATTGGCGTGGGCGTGAAAGCGTCGACGCTGGGGATCGGCGGAGAAGTTGCGGTTGCGGTAACGCATCGTTCCAACGTGCGCTTTGGGTTCAACGCTTTCAGCTACGGGCACACGTTTAACAAAGATGGCGCGACCTACGCAGGGAATCTGGATTTGCGGTCGGCGCAGGCCACCTACGATGTCTTTCTGCTGCGATGGTTGCATGTGAGCCCGGGAGTGCTGCTGTACAACGGTAACAAGGTTAGCGCCAACGTTTCCGTGCCCGGAGGGCAGACCTTTACCTTGAGCAACACGAGTTACGTGAGCGACGCCGCGGATCCGATCGCAGGGACGGGCAAGCTCACCGTGTATAAGGCAGCGCCGATGGTGCTCATCGGCATTGGAAACTTGGTTCCGCGCAGCCGGCATTTCAGTACTTCGTTTGAGATTGGCGCGGCTTACCAGGGACCGCCGCGCGTCGCGCTGAACCTCACCGGCAGCGCTTGCGATTCGACCGGCTTGTTTTGCCGATCGATCAGCTCCGACCCGACGATTCAGAGCAACATCGTTGCGCAGCAGGCGAAGCTAAACAAGAGCGCGTCGCCGTATAAGTTCTACCCCGTCCTGTCGGTTGGCGTCGGATACAAATTCTAGATTCGGCGTTATCAGCCTTCGTCATCTTCGTCGCCGTCTGGCTTTAAAACACTGGTTTTGTGCTTGATCTTGATGCTGTGCGTTCGGATGCCGGCGACGATCGCGCGGCGCGTTTCCAGCGGCAAGGCTTCGGGCGGAAATACGCCGGGTAGGTCGCGCGGAAAGAATTTTATGAATAGGGCGGCGACGTGCGCGGTGGCATAGGCGACAGGCGTGGTGTAGAGGCCTTGCTGACGGATTTGGTAAAGCGTGGGGAATAGGCATTCCGTGCGAATCAGCAGGCGCAGATCTTCTTTCTTGCCGCGTTTTACGCCGCGAACCAGGACTACCGCGGCGAACTTCGCGTTTTGCAACTCGCCACGACGGATGAGTCTGGCGATTTTGCGCGGCGACAGTGTGTGCGGAAAGCGGTGGCGCACGATGCCGCGCGACTTCGAAAGCTTTCCTTGCTTGTACCAGCGGCGCAGGCGGTCAAATTCGTTGCCGCCGATCTTCACGTCCATGTTTTGCATGGGGACAAAATAGGGAACGGTGCCAACCTCGTCTTGCGCGGCCAGGACTACGTTGGCGGTGCCGATGGGGTCCGGGAAGCGGAATTTTTCGAGCTCCGCGAACCGCTTTCCCATGTGGAATTTTCTGTCGCGATAGACACGCGGGCGTGAGATGGCTTCATCAAACGTCACTTCGGGCGACCATTGCGAAATGGGGTCGTCGCTTTCGACGCTTTCGTAGAGGCGGATCTGCACGGACTCCACTTCGTGAAGCGCTTCGGCGGCGCGCTTGACCAGGAGATTTGTGAGTCCGGGGGCGGCGCCGGTGTTGATCAGAGCAGTGCGGTTTTTGTCTTGGAAGCGGCGCGCGTAGGCGAGCTGTTCGGCTTTGAAGGGGTTGCGCGTCATGTGGGAACTCAGGTCCAGATAATGCGCGCGCAAACGCAGGGCCGCGCGCATGACGATCTGGTTGAAGACGGAGGCCGAAGCGTTGACGATCAACTGGCAGCCGCGAGCGGATCGCACAATGCCCCGCAAGTTCCTGGCATTTACATCGGTGATAGCAATGCTGGTGCTCTTGCCAAGGAAATGGTGAGCGCGCTGTAAATCGCGGTCACCGCACCAAACTGTATGTCCTTGCCGCACTAACAATTGCGCGAGGAGAGAGCCGGTGGCGCCGGCCCCGAGAACGAAGATCCGCATGGCGTGGCGAAAACTCTACCATAGACCGCCGGGCGGGGCGGTTGGAGGCTTGGATCTCCGTTCCAGAAAAGATAGCTAGCCGAGCTGAGATTGTACCGAATTGCAGTCTCGGTCGCAGAGGATTACACTATCGGCCTGAGACTCCGACCCTTGTTGCCTGGCGGGGAGAAAACCTATGGCGGCGGGGGCGATGTCCTGGCGAACCGCCGGGAATGAGGGTTTGGCTGGAAACGGCTGGGCCTCCCGCTTGGAAAGGAGCCGACGACGAAAAAGTACGCTTTTTCGTTTGCGCCTGCATCCAAGCATACGGATTCAGGCGTTTTTGTTTTACGCAATGATCGTTGGGCACAAGGTCATGACTCTTCACGACAAATTCGGCCGCCAGATTACGGACCTGCGCATTTCGATTACCGATCGCTGCAACTTCCGCTGCGTGTACTGCCGCTCGGCCGACCCGGAGAATTATCGCGACCACGACGAGATTCTGTCCTGGCCGGAACTCGACCGCCTGGCGCGAATATTCCTGGGTTTGGGAATCCGTAAGGTTCGCATCACCGGAGGAGAGCCGCTGGTGCGGGAGGGCGTTGAGGACTACATCGCGCGGCTGCATTCATTGGGCGTCGAAGATTTGTCGATGACCACGAACGGGCACTTGCTGGCGGAGCGCTGCGAACGGCTCATCCAAGCTGGTTTGCGGCGCATCAATATCAGCCTCGACTCGCTGGATCGCGCAAAATTCGAGAAAATCACGCGCACGAAATCGTTCGCCACCGTGATGGGTGGCATTGACGCCGCGCAGAACTCGCGGCTTGCACCGGCAAAGATCAATGCAGTGCTCGTCCGCGGCATCAACGATGATGAGGTGGAAGCGTTTGCCGGTTTCGCGCGCGAGCGCGGAGTCATCATGCGCTTCATCGAATTCATGCCGCTCGATGCGGACCGCCACTGGAATCGTGGTCTTGTGGTGCCAGCCGTGGAAATCCATCGCCGCATTCACGCGCGCTGGCCGCTGCAGCAAATTCCTCACGAGCGCAGCGAAACGGCCCGCAAATACCGATTTGCGGATGGGGCTCCCGGGGAAATCGGACTCATTGCTCCGGTCACGCAGCCCTTCTGTGGCCACTGTTCGCGCATTCGCTTGACGGCGGACGGCAAGTTGCGCACCTGCTTATTCAGCAAGGAAGATCACGACTTGCGCGCGTTGCTGCGCGAAGGCGCCTCCGATGAGGACATGGTTACCTACATCCGCTCGGTGGTAATGGAAAAAGAGGAAGGGCACCGCATCAACGCCCCAGACTTCGTACCACCGTCTCGCACCATGGTGTTTATCGGCGGATAGCGGAGAATTGCACCCCAAATCCGTGGACGAGCGCACCCGCCACTTCGCGCGCATAGCCCTCGAGCGCATGTTAAGCTTGCGCTAGCCGCTTTGTATGGTGAATTAGCTGAGCCCCACCAGCAGCGAACCAGACAAGCCCCGAACGGAATCGCAATGGCGGATGAAGACGACGAACAGAACCAGGACGACAGTCCGGAGCCGGAGCCGCGACTTTTCACCCTCACCGAAGCCGAGCGCGCCCGCAAGGAGCTTGAGCCGTTCCTCGTGGAAGCGATGGATTGCCGCAAGAAGCTCGCCGTCCTCGAAACCGACCTGACCGCCGTTTCCGCCAGAATTACGATGATGGGCGGAGTGATCGTGCCGTACGAAAAGCTGGCCACCCTGCGCGCCGAGCACCAGCAGCTTGCCGAGACTCTTAAATCCGCGCTGAATCGCATCCTTGAAACGGGTTGCATCATCAAAGATCTCGAAGTTGGTCTGCTCGATTTCCCGGCGCTAGTCAACAACGAGGAAGTTTATCTGTGCTGGAGGCTTGGCGAGGATCGCATCCGTTTTTATCATCGCCAGGACGAAGGATTCGCCGGTCGCAAGCCGCTGGATCCTAACGACCTCGGTCCGGGCGACGTCGTTCAGTAGGCCAGCGCGGTTTCTTTCGGACGTTCCACCAGATTTTCCGGAACTTGAGAGCGGCGCCTTTGCGTCTCGGCTCTTACAGGAATTCGATCTTTAACGGGTCATTTCACACTACGGGGAGTTCGCTTGCCGTCACAACCTGAGAATCGGCTGAAGGATTCGGTTAGCCCTTACTTACGTTCCGCAGCCCACCAACCCATCGATTGGTATGAATGGGGCGACGCCGCTTTCGCGCGCGCCAAATCCGAGAACAAGCCGGTGCTGCTGGATATCGGAGCGGTGTGGTGCCACTGGTGCCACGTGATCGACCGCGAAAGCTACGAGAACGCGGAAATCGCCAAAATCATCAACGAGCACTTCGTGGCCGTGAAAGTCGACCGCGACGAGCGCCCGGATGTGGACGCGCGCTACCAGTCCGCCATCAGCGCCCTTTCCGGGCAGGGCGGATGGCCGCTGACCGGCTTTCTGCTTCCGGATGGCAAGCCTTTTTATGGCGGCACGTATTTCCCGCCTGATGATCAGGGCGGCCGTCCCGGCTTCCGGCGGGTCTTGCTGGCGGTGGCCGATTCGTATCGCAGCAAGCGGCCCGATCTGGAGCGCGCCGCCAATTCGCTGGCGGACGCGGTGGCGCAGGCGGAAATGTTCAACGGCGCAAAGGGCAAGTTCGATCTCGGCGTCGTTGACGCGCAGATCCAATCGCTAACCAAACTTTTTGACATTCGCAACGGCGGCTTCGGCCAGTCGCCGAAATTTGCGCACGCCTCCGCGATGGAGCTGCTTTTCGAGCGCTACCAGGAAACCAAGGAAAAGCATCTGCTTGCCATGGCCGAGACCACTCTCGAAAAAATGGCGCGCGGTGGCGTTTACGACCAGCTTGCCGGGGGCTTTCATCGCTATTCGGTCGACGAACGCTGGCTGGTGCCGCACTTCGAGAAAATGAGTTACGACAATTCGGAGCTGCTCAAAAATTATCTGCACGGCTGGCAGGTGACGCAGAATCCGTTCCTGCGCGAGACCGCCGAGAGCATCATCGGCTGGGTAAATGAAGTGCTCTCCGACCAGCGCAGCGCAGGGTTTTACGCCAGCCAGGATGCGGACTATTGCCTCTCTGACGACGGCGATTACTTCACCTGGACCCTCGAGGAAGTTCGTCAAGGGCTGCTTCCCGCCGAAGCGCGCATCATCGAGCTCTATTACGACGTCGAGGCGCACGGCGAAATGCACCACAATCCCGCGAAGAACGTTCTGTGGGTCGCGCGCGATCCGGCGGCCATCGCCAAAACGCTGGGCGGCGATGAAACCGATGTCCGCCTGACGATCGCGCACGCGAAGGGCAAGATGTTAGCGAGCCGCCTGCAGCGCACGACACCATACATTGATACGACGATGTACGCTTCCTGGAACGCGATGTTCGTTTCCGCGTATCTGGAAGCAGGGCGCATTTTGGGTGGGTCGATCGGCGAGAACTGCCGCGAGTTCGCGCTGAAAACGATGGAGCGCATGCTGCAGGAAGCCTGGAGCGAAGAAAGGGGCTTCGCGCACCGGATCGGCGGCCCGCGGCTGGATGGTTCGTTGGACGATCAGGTTTTCGGGGTCATCGCGCTGCTGGACGCTTACGAGACGACTCTGAATCAGCGTTATTTTCGCGCTGCGCGGCGCACCCTCGATTACGTTCTGGAGTACTACGCCGATGCAGAAGCTGGCGGCTTTTTTGATCGGCCATCCGATGCGCCGCCGCTTGGCGGACTGGACGTGCGCCGCAAACCCTTCCAGGATTCGCCGACGCCCGGCGCAAACTCCGTAGCGGTCATCGCTCTCGTCCGCCTGCACGCATTCACAGGTGACCAGCGTTATTACAATTTTGCAGAGAAAACTCTGGAAGCGTTCGCGGGAATCGCGCCGCAGTATGGGCTCTTCGCCGCCACGTATGGTCTGGCGGCCATTCTCTTTGCGCACCATCCGATACAAGTGGTGATCACCGGTCGCGCCGACGATCCCGTGGCTCGGACATTGGAAGCCGCTGCCAATGGGGTCTACCGCCTCGGCAAATCCGTCTTGCGATTCACCGGCACGGGCAGCGATGGAGCGCCGCTCGAAGGCCTTCCCGAAGCGCTGAAGGAAACGCTGGCGCATCTGCGAGCGGACAAGGCCGTAGCAGTGGTTTGCGCAGGTCAATCGTGCCTGCCGCCCACGAATGATCCCGCTCAACTCGCCGCCATGCTTGAAAATGGCGCAGTAGGAGCCGCGGCAAAATAGCTCCGCAGATTGCGTCTGCGAGCTTGCTTACTTCTTCGGCCGGGACTCTGGCGGCACTAGTCCCGCCAAGCGGTAATACACAACCAGTTGGCCGTAGTGCTCGCCGGAATGTTCCATGAATCCGTACGCCCAATCGAACACGCGCACTTGCTGGTTCTCGAAGGGATCGACCATCATTCCCGCCATGCCCGCGTCGCCCTTGGCTTTGATCGCCGCCGCCCCATCCTCGAGCGATTTCTTCACGTACGCCACCACATCTGCTTTCGTCTTGTATTTCGCGCGCGAAGGATCTTCCTGCGCTGGCGGTTTTTCTCCATTGGCGATATTAATGAAAAAATAGTTCGCGCCCGCGGCATGCAGCAACTGCTCCGCAAAGGAGCGCTGCGCCGGCGTCGGCTTGAAGTCGTACTTGTCCTCCGGGAAGTCTTCCGCCATGGCAGTCAGCTTCCGCCCAATATCATTCCATTGCTCCAGCACGGCCTGGGACAAGCTCTTCGCCGCTTTCGGAGCCGCATCTTTCTTCGCCGCATCCTGCGCGGCAGCCGGCAACGCCGCAATTGCTGCGAACACCATCGTTGCCACCACGAGCAAAATGATTTTTCTCATGCTTCTCTCCTCTCAAAATCCGTTGATCTAGCCTCTTGTTAAATTCAGGAACATCGCCTTCGAGCGCGAACACTACCCCGTTCGACGCATCACTGCTCCACACGGCTTTTCCTTCGGAAGCGTTTCCGAGGCTCGGTGGGGGTTCATATTACTCAGGAATGCTGGCGAGCGGCAAACGAAAGTCGCTGATTTCTGAGAGAAACGCTGAATCCGTACGAGCGTAGGTTGCTGAACTGGGGCGCAGCGTGCTGCGCCCCTACAACTAGCGGCCACGACTTGTTAGGCGACGGTGACTTCGGGGCTTAGGTAAACGTCTTGGACGGCGTTTAGTAGCTGTACGCCTTCTTTCATCGGGCGCTGGAAGGCTTTGCGGCCGGAGATCAGGCCGGTGCCACCCGCGCGCTTATTGATGACGGCAGTGGCCACGGCTTCTTCGAAATCGTTGGCTCCCGAGGCGCCGCCGCTGTTGATGAGGCCGGAGCGGCCCATGAAGCAATTCGCGACCTGATAGCGGCAGAGATCGATGGGATGAT
>Ga0307475_10001148_pt1 | contig 15785 bp, 15 predicted proteins | sample atmos_gasesECM1C_FD_203317 | JGI IMG/M metagenome (GOLD analysis project Ga0307475, IMG submission 203317) | Hardwood forest soil microbial communities from Morgan-Monroe State Forest, Indiana, United States - atmos_gasesECM1C_515 | ecosystem: Environmental > Terrestrial > Soil > Temperate... | reverse complement strand
TGTCGCTTGCGGCCGGCGCTGAGCCTGATATACCCCTGCGGGTCGAGATCAACGAGACAGACGAGTTCGGTTTCGCTTTTGACTGGGCGATCGTTGATCCGGGCGCCCCCACCCCGAATGAGCCGGCGCGCTTCGCCTTTAGATGCAGCGAGCTTGGCGCCGGTAAACAAATCGAAGGCCGCGACCCCGCGTTCTAGAGCGTCGCGAGGCACCGCTAGCATTGGCAATTCGCTCGCGAGACCCCCGACCTCGAAGACAGCGCGCGCCGTTTCCGCGGCGGCCAGGGCAGCCTGCTGAGTATGGGCGAGCGTTGTCGCCTCGGTGGCAAGGATCTTTTTTGCCTCGTTGAGCTCGCTGCCTTCGAGCCGCTCGAGTCGGGTAATCTCATCGATCGGCAGCTCAGTGAAGAGCCGCAGAAAGCGACCGACATCGGCATCCTCGGTATTGCGCCAGAATTGCCAGTATTCGTAGGGCGACAGCTTCTCGGCGTTGAGCCATACCGCCCCGCCGACGCTCTTTCCCATCTTTGCACCGGATGCGGTCGCGATCAGCGGGGTCGTCACACCAAAGAGGGCACGCCCGTCGGTCCGCCGCCCGAGCTCGACGCCGGCGACGATGTTGCCCCACTGGTCGGACCCGCCGAACTGCAGCTCGCAGCCGAAACGCCGCCCCAGCTCGACAAAGTCGTAGGCCTGCAGGATCGGGTAGTTGAATTCGAGAAAACTGAACGGCTGGTCCCGATCGAGGCGCAGACGCACACTATCCTGGGTCAGCATCCGGTTGACCGAGAAGTGACGCCCGATATCGCGCAACAACGGAATGTAGCGGAGCTCGTCGAGCCAATCGGCGTTGTTGACCATTATGGCGTCGCTCGGTCCGACACCGAATTCGATGAACTTGGCGAAGACCACGCGGATTCCCGCCATGTTGCGGGCGATCTCGGTGTCATCGAGCAGCCGCCGCGCCTCGTCCTTGCCGGAAGGATCGCCGATCCGCGTCGTGCCGCCCCCCATCAGTACGATCGGCTTGTGTCCGCATCTCTGAAACAGCCGCAACAGCATGATGCCGACGAGGCTGCCGACGTGCAGACTGTCTGCCGTGCAGTCGTAGCCGATATAGCCGGTGACACGCCCGTCGCGGAGCCGCTGATCGAGCGTCTCGAAATCGGTGCACTGATGGATAAAGCCGCGTTCGATCGCGGTCGAAAGAAACGGAGAGCGAGGTGTCGGCATGGCTGCGTCATCTAACATAGGCGCCGAGCCGAGGCCACAACACTCCCGGCGGCTGTGGCGCGCGATCGGGTTGATGAGCGGTACTTCGCTCGATGGGATCGACGCGGCGATGATCGAGACCGATGGTCAAGAGAGGGTGATTCTCGGTCCCTCGCTGACGATCCCTTACCAGGAGACGTTTCGCGAAAGACTGAGATCGGTTCGCGGCGGCGTCGGTCCGGTTGCTGAAATCGAAAACGAGCTGACCCGGCTTCACGCCGACGTAGTCGAGCAATTGCTCGGACGCCACCCAGCGACTGCTGTCGATATAGTTGGATTTCACGGCCACACGATTTTGCATCGCCCGGCTGAGCGCCGCAGCTGGCAGCTCGGCGACGGTGCGTTGCTGGCGCAGCTGCTCGGGCTCGACGTCGTCGCCGATTTCCGGTCGGCCGACGTCGCCGCAGGCGGCCAGGGAGCGCCACTCGCCCCGCTGTTCCACGCCGCTCTCGCCACGACGCTGCCAAAGCCGCTCGCAATCCTCAATATCGGCGGGGTCGCCAATGTCACATGGATCGGCGAGAGAGCGGAAATTCTTGCCTTCGACACCGGACCCGGGAACGCGCGGATCGATGATTGGGTGCGGCAGCACACCGGTGCCGCGGCGGACATCGACGGTGTATTCGCCCGCGCCGGGCGCGCTTCGGCGGCGCACATCGCGCGATTTCTGACACTCCCCTTCTTCGAGCTCTCGCCGCCGAAATCGCTCGATCGCGACGATTTCGGCGAGATTCTGCCCGACGGCCTAGCGTTGGAGGATGGCGCTGCCACGCTGACCGAGATGACCGCTGCTGCTGTCGCGGCCGCGGTTCGACATTTCCCGTTGCCGGCGCTTGAATGGCTGGTATGCGGCGGCGGGCGACGTAATCCGATGCTAGTAGAAGCGCTGCGCCGGCGGCTCGGTGGCTCTGTGCGCGCGGTAGAGGAAGTGGGCTGGGACGGCGATGCGCTCGAGGCGCAAGCCTTCGCTTATCTGGCAATCCGCTCGGTCCGAGGTCTGCCGCTCTCTTTGCCCTCGACGACCGGTGTTCCCCGGCCGATGTCGGGGGGCCGTCTGTTCACCGCATCGCGCTAGCAATCGAGTTGGACAGCTTGCATTTCCTTAATGGGTGACGAGACGGCGTTCGACGGCGGCGGCCTTGATCGCCTTCTGCAGTTTTTCGAACGCACGCACTTCGATCTGACGTACCCGCTCGCGTGAGATGCCGTATTGTTGCGACAGTTCCTCGAGGGTAGTCGGATTGTCGCGCAGCCGCCGCTCGGTCAAGATATGGCGCTCGCGGTCGTTCAGATGGGTCATCGCCTTTTCGAGCAGATCGCGGCGCAACCCGAGTTCCTGCCGTTCACCGAGCCGGGTCTCCTGGCTCTCGCTTTCATCGACGAGCCAATCCTGCCACTCCCCCTCGCTGTCGCTCCTGAGCGGCGCGTTGAGCGAATGGTCGGGGCTCGCCAACCGGCGATTCATGCTGATGACATCAGCCTCGGGGACGTCGAGCTCGGTGGCGATCTTCCTCAAATTTTCGGGTGAGAGGTCGCCCTCCTCCATTGCTTGAAGCTGACCCTTCAGCTTGCGCAGATTGAAAAAGAGCTTTTTCTGCGCCGCTGTGGTGCCCATTTTGACGAGTGACCAGGAGTGCAGGATGTATTCCTGGATTGCGGCGCGGATCCACCACATGGCATAGGTCGCCAGTCGGAACCCGCGATCCGGATCGAAGCGCTTGACCGCCTGCATCATTCCGACATTGCCCTCGGAGATCAGCTCCGAGAGCGGGAGCCCGTAGCCGCGATAGCCCATGGCGATCTTGGCGACGAGCCGCAAATGGCTGGTCACCAGCCGGTGCGCCGCTTCAGGGTCCGCATGTTCCTTCCAACGCTTGGCGAGCATGTACTCCTGCTCCGGTTCCAGCATCGGAAACTTGCGGATTTCCTGAAGATACCGGGTAAGGTTTCCTTCCGAGGAAATGGAAGGTACCGAAAGGGTGGCCATCGACGATCACTGCTCCGAGTTGGCGAAAGGCGAACGCCCGAGAAGGCACTTTGATCCCTCCGCCCAAAAGCCGGTCTGTACCCTACTAAAATAGTCGGATTTTGTCCAGTTTAAAGTAGCTCTAAATTACCGACGAGTTCCCGAAGGTCAGCGGGTAGCGGGCTGGCGAAACTGAGACGGCCACGGCCGGCCGGGTGTGTAAAGCCGAGCATACGCGCGTGCAGAGCTTGATGGGGAAACGCCGCGACCCGGGCCCCGACGGGGCCACCGCGCGCGACGTCGCGACCGGCGCGGGTCCCATAAACCGGATCGCCGATCAGCGGGTGTCCACGATGGGCGAGATGCACCCGAATCTGATGCGTTCGCCCGCTGGCGAGACGGCATTCGACAAGCGCGGCATGAGTGCGGAACGAGCGCTCGACGCGATAATGCGTGATCGCCGGCTTTCCCTTGCCCTCCCGAACAACAGCCATCTTCTTGCGGTTGGCGGCGCTGCGGCCGATATTGCCGGCGATCTCTCCAGCGAGCGGAGTTGGTACACCCCAAACAATTGCAGCATAACTACGGTCAACTCTGCGCAGCATAAAGTCGCGCGAGAGAGCGTGGTGCGCGGCCTCGGTTTTGGCGATGACCATCAGCCCACTCGTGTCCTTGTCGAGGCGATGGACGATACCCGGCCGGCGAACTCCGCCGATCCCCGACAGGCTCGCGCCGCAATGGCTGATCAAGGCGTTGACCAGTGTCCCGTCCGGGTTTCCAGGTGCGGGATGGACAACCAGCCCTGCGGGCTTCTCGATGACGATCAGATCTGAGTCCTCAAAGCGGATATCCAGCGCAATCGGCTGTGCAATCGGCGCTGCGTCTGCATCGTCGGGGAGAATTACGACGAAATTCTGGCCGCCGCGAACCCGCAGCGCAGGATCGCGCAGCGCTGTTCCCGAGCATGTGACGCAGCCCGATTCGATCAGCCGTTTGAGCCGGGTTCGGGACAGCGCTGGGAGGTGGAGCGCCAGCGTGCGATCGAGCCGCTGTCCAGCCTCGCCCGCGCCGGCGCGGACCATGGTTGCGGTGCCATCGGCGGCGCCGGGTTCAGCGCTCATGATCAGCCCTTCCTGTTGCCCGTGAGGAGCTGGGTCTCTCTCGGTTGGAACGAATGCGTGCTCTCAAGGTCCTGGTGGTAGTAATGGGTGTCATTCTGATCGGTGGTTTCGCGATTTTGGTTGCGACCATCGCCGGCAGGCTGTCACGCAGCGGCATCGCTCCTCGCTCCTTCGCCGCCACTGCGATCGATATCCCGCGCGACGCCCATATCGGGGCGATCGCGGCCGGGACGGATCGCCTCATCCTCGAGCTGGTGCTGCCTGAAGGCCAGCGACAGCTCGTCGTCATCGATTTGGCTACAGGCGCTCGCCTCGGCACAATCAATTTGCGCGCGCCGCCCTGACTTCTACAGGTCTTTTGGCGATTCGGCATTGCACGCGGTTCTGTCACCGCCACTGGCCGATTTTTTGCGTCAATGCGTGAACAGCCGCGCGACGCGCAAAACTGATCTTGAAAGCCGTACGGAATATTCCGAACTTCCCGCCGACGCGAGCCGTTGGTCCAGGCGGAATTCGATTACGGGCGATTATGGATCCCTCGCAGCCCCCGGCTCAAGTGGCCGGTTCATTAGACGACACCGCGCTGGTCGATTCCGCAGCACAGCGTCCCGAGCGCGCCATCGGCCGGCTCCGATGCCGGTTGGTACCTGCTCCGGGAGACACAGTTCCTCGGCGGTTTCCCCTCAACGGGACGCCGCTTTTTTGATGTTCGGGAGTCCGTGAACGGTGGATATGAGCAAGAAGACGAACGGTGCGGGGCCCACTGCCAAACCCCGTCCGGCCCGCACCAGGCTGACGACCACGGATTGTGATGGTGTGGAGCAGGGCCGGCGGGCCGGCGCACGCACCTTGGGCCCGGTATCGGATCTCGAACGGCATCTACCCTCGGATTGGTGGCGCACCCTGTTCAACTCGCTCTATCTCGAAACCGACGGTGATGTGATCGAGAACGACCGCAACACTAGCGACGAGGTCGACCTCCTGGTTCGTACGGTCGGGCTCGAACGCAACGACCGCATCCTCGATTTGTGCTGTGGCCAAGGCCGCCATTCGCTTGAGCTCGCCCGGCGTGGCTTTCCTCATGTTACCGGGCTCGACCGCTCGCGCTATCTGATCCGTCTCGCCCGCAAACGCGCCAAGCAGCGCAATCTGCAGGTCTCGTTCCACGAGGGCGATGCGCGACGCTTTCGCCTCGGCGACACCGAGTTTCATTGCGTCTGCCTTCTGGGTAACTCGTTTGGCTATTTCGAGCGTCCGGAAGACGATCTCGCCGTGCTCGAAGCGGTCAAGCGCGCCCTCACCTCCGGCGGGGCGCTCGTTATGGATCTTATGGACGGCGAGTGGATGCGTCGTCATTTCGATCCGCGTTCGTGGGAGTGGATCGACCAGAATCATTTCGTCTGCCGCGAGCGCGACCTCGCCGAAGACGGCGATCGACTGATCAGCCGCGAGGTCGTGGTCCACGCCGAGCGTGGCGTCATCGCTGATCAATTCTATGCCGAGCGGCTCTATTCAAAACAGCGCCTCGAGGCGCTGTTGACCGGCGCCGGCTTCACCAATGTCCGCTTTCATCGGCTATTCGCCCCCGATTCGCAACGCAATCAGGACCTTGGGATGGTGGCGCACCGGCTGTTTCTGACCTGCGAGGCACCGCGCCGTGCGCGGCGGCTGCCGCGCCGTACTGCGCTGTTTTCCGATGTCACCGTCGTTCTCGGCGATCCCCGCCTCCCCGACCCCGTTAAGCGTGACGGACGCTGGAACGAAGAGGATATCGAGACAATCGAGCGCCTCAAAGCTGCGCTGAAAGAGTTGCCCGATTATCGCTTTCGCTTTCTCGACAATCACGCTTCGCTCTATACCGAGTTGCGGGCGAACCGCCCGCATTTTGTCCTGAACTTTTGCGACGAAGGTTTCAACAACGACGCGTTCATGGAAATGCACGTTCCGGCGCTCTTGGAGATGCTCGACATTCCCTATAGCGGCGCCGGCCCCGTCTGCCTCGGTCTCTGCTACAACAAGTCGCTGGTGCGCGGTGTCGCCCAGGCGATCGACGTACCGGTACCGGCGGAGACTTACTTCAATTCGGATGACTTGGCGGCCACGATCCCGTCGGTATTCCCGGCGCTGATCAAACCGAATTTTGGCGATTCCTCGATCGGCATCACCCAAGACGCGGTGGTCCATACCTGGGAGGAGGCGATCACCCGCCTCGGCAGGCTGCGCGAAGAGATGCCGCGCTGCCCGATCCTGATCCAGGAATTTCTGACCGGACCCGAATATTCGATCGGGATCATCGGCAATCCCGGGCTCGACTACCGTGTGCTGCCGCCGCTGGAGGTCGACTATTCGCGGCTCGACCCGGCGCTCCCGCGCCTCTTGCCCTACGAATCGAAATGGATCCCGGACTCGCCCTATTGGTCACAGATCAGCTATCGCGAGGCGCGGCTCGACGAGGAAACGCGTCGCAAGATCATCGACTACGCGAATATTCTATTTGAGCGGCTCGGGTGCCGCGATTATGCGCGGTTCGATTTTCGCGCCGACGCCGAGGGCGAGATCAAGCTGCTCGAGGCCAATCCGAACCCGGGCTGGTGCTGGGACGGCAAGCTCAACCTGATGGCCCAAATGGCGGGACTGCGCTATTCGGACCTCCTCAAGCTGGTCATTGATGCCGCACAGGACCGGGTCGCGGCGCAGCACCCGGGTCTCGTCATCCCGTTAGCCGACCGCCGCATCCAGCATCTCGCCCTTCGCCGCGGGTGACGCCGCACCGCGTCTGTCAGGGCGTCATCAAACTGTAATTTTTCGGAATTTCCCCTTGCGTTGCCGGCGGATAAGCGTATCTATCGGGGTCTCGACGCACTCGCACGTGCCTATGGCCCATGGTGGTTATGCAACGACGTAACGCGTCCTTTTTGGTCTTCCGGCCGCAAGGTCGGTCCCGAGAGGGAGGTCGGTATGGTTGCTATCCGACTCAGGGGCGTGGTGCCCTGTCCTGACGCCAATCTTCGCGGAACACGTCTGCGTGGGCGGGGCAACCGGGTCATCGATCCGAGCAGTCTGAGCTAAGCCAACCAAAACGGCTGACACCGCCTCGAATGGGCGGGTCAGCTCTCTTCGCGTTCGGTCGAACCGAGGGGCCGGCTGTAGGTTTTCCGTATCAGCCGTGTACCCTCGAAGTCTCGCCCCGCAGCGCGATTATGCTCAGCCGCTTCGCGGGAAGGATGAACCCGTTCATGACCGAGAGAATCAACCGTTTCCTTGTCGAAAATCGCCCGGAGACCCCTTGCCTGGTCGTCGATCTCGACGTGATCGCGGAGGCGTACGATCTGTTGCGCTGGTATCTGCCGCTCGCCCGCGTCTATTACGCAGTGAAGGCGAATCCAGCTCCGCAGATCGTCGCGATGCTCGAGCGCAAGGGCGCCAATTTCGACGTGGCAAGCCGGGGCGAGATCGAGCTTTGCCTCAACAACGGGATCGCCGCCGACCGGTTGTCCTTTGGCAATACAATAAAGAAGGAAAAAGACATCGCCTTCGCCCATCAGGCGGGTCTCCGGCTGTTTGCTTTCGACAGTGCGCCCGAACTCGACAAATTGGCGCGGGCAGCGCCGGGCGCGCGCGTATTCTGCCGCATTCTGGTCGCCTGTAATGGCGCCGAGTGGCCGCTGTCGCGCAAATTCGGTTGCGCCCCCGAAATGGCCGTCGAGCTGCTGCGCCGAGCCCGCGATCTCGGCCTCGACCCCTATGGCGTCTCCTTTCATGTCGGCTCCCAGCAAACTGATCTCGGACAATGGGACGGCGCGGTTGGGAGCGCTGCGCAAATGTTTTCACTGCTCGCCGAGGCGGATATCGAGCTGCGTATGGTGAACATCGGCGGCGGGTTTCCGGCGCATTACCGCAGTGATGTGCCGGCGATCGATGGCTATGCCCGGGCCGTGATGGCGGCGATCACTAGGCATTTTGGCAACCAGCTGCCGGAGATTCTCATCGAGCCCGGACGTTCGCTGGTCGGTGATGCCGGCATAATCCAGACCGAGGTCGTGCTGATCTCAGAAAAGGGATGCGGCGACTCCCGCCGGTGGGTCTACCTCGATGTCGGCAAATTTAACGGGCTCGCTGAGACGATGGACGAGAGCATCAAGTACCGGTTCGCGACCCCAGGCCGCAGCGGGCTATCCGGACCGGTCATCCTCGCCGGTCCGACCTGCGACAGCGCCGATATCCTCTACGAGCGGACCGAGTACCGGCTGCCGCTCGGCCTGGAGGTCGGCGACAAGGTCGAGATTCTGTCGACCGGCGCTTATACGGCAAGCTACGCATCGGTCGGGTTCAACGGCTTCTCGCCGATCCGGACTTATTGCATCTGAACGGAGCGTACGGAGGCGCCGATCACCGGAGGTCGGCGACCTCCTGCATCAGCTTCCGCAGCATCGCGTCGGCGAAGTCGTCAAAGGTCCGTGCGATGACGACGAAGGCCAGCGGGCCACCGATTACGTTGTTGCGGTAGTAGTCTGCGAGCCAAGGCTCTTCAGTCAGGATGGCGAGCCCGTTGATCGCGATTCCACCAGCCACAATGCGGTCGCGCGCGGCTGCCGGCGACAAGCCGAAATTCGCCACACCATCCCCCGAGATGTCGATCATCCGGTGCCCGGCAGGCTCCGGCAAGCGGTCGAAAGTCGCTGCGGCCGCGAGTAGTGCCGGACCAATCGCCGTGATCCCGGCCGAGCTCCGCCGGGTCGCGCGTACTGCAGCAGCGAAGGCATCCGCACTCCCCGTGTCAGCAACCCGTGTCCAGTCGACGGTGACCGCGATCTTGTCCGGGTCAGACCATTCCAGGACGAGCACCTCGATCCCGCCCGGCGAGGCCGATATCGCCTCGGCGAGGCGTGGGCTTGCAAAGGCGCGTGCGATCCCGTCATGCTGCAATAGATAGGAATCGGCGTTCACGCTCGCAGACACGTCGATGGCGAGTACTAGGGCGAGTGCGGCACCCTTCGCAGAACCAACCTCGAGCATTAGGGCAATCAGCGTGGCGATCGTGACCGCGGTCATGCATTAACTCTACTGCCGGGCAATTTCGGGGGCTATAAGCTGGGTATTGCCCGATATGAGGAATTGACAATGAGGAGTACGCTCGCGGTCGGTTTCGGCCTCGCCCTCAGCCTCCCTGGTGTGGCAGCCATTGCGGCGAGCAAGCCGCCTGCCCAGAAGGCGCCCCCGGCTTGCGCCGCGATCACGTTTCGTCCGTTGCCTTCCGGCATGACGGATGGCGAGCAACAGGCTGGTATGTACAAATCGCGCCATGCGCGGCTCGCGCTGCATGCTCAGGTCAAACAGGGCGAGCCAATCGATTATTTCGTGATCGCGGGCGGGAAGCGCCTCGCCGCCGGGCCGGCGAGCCTGCCCGAAGCTGCCACGAGCTGCGCTGCCGCCAAGAAGATGCCGCCCCCGGGAACCCCTGCGTCATCCTGCACCGGTCAACACTTCACCGTGGTCGTCGCTCATGCCGGGAACGAGCGCCTGGCAATGCTCTATGCGCTCGACGGCTCTACCTGGCGCTTTTGCACCGCCGGCAGCTTTTGACGCGGTGTCAGAGGGTCGGATATCCAGTCCGGCGCTGGGCCGATCCCGGGCATCTGCTCAAGACTTGCCCAGGGGAAGCAGCTGGTCCGGGAATGAGGTCCGGATGGATCTGATCCGGCGATCCCGGCCCGGATCGGCCCTCGCGAACATTGCGCGGGCCCGGACCTGACCTTTCAGCTTCAAAAAGCGTGCCAGAGGCGCTTGCGGCCCCCGCGTGGGCGCTCCTAGGATGCGCCGGCCTCCGTAGCGAAAGGACCGCGATGCCACACATCACCACCGATGACGGCGTCCGCCTCTATTACGAGGAGACCGGATCGGGCGCACCGATCGTCTTCGTCCACGAATTCGCCGACGATTACCGCGGCTTCGAACCGCAAATCCGCTACTTTGCGCGGCGCTATCGTTGCGTGGCGTACAATGCCCGCGGCTATCCGCCGTCCGATGTGCCGGAGGATCCTGCCCGCTACTCTCAGGACCGCGCCCGCGATGATATTCGCGCCGTGCTCGACGAGCTCGGGATCGCCAAAGCGCATGTTGTGGGCCTTTCGATGGGCGGTTTTGCGACATTGCATTTCGGCTTGGCCTATCCCGGTCGCGCGGTATCCCTTGTTGTCGCCGGATGCGGCTATGGTGCCGAGCCGGGCAAACGGCAGCAGTTCCAAGATGAAACGGCAAAGACCGCGGCGCTGATCGAAAACGCCGGCATGAAGGTCGCCTCCGAGACTTATGCGTGCGGCCCGACACGCGTGCAATTTCAGAACAAGGACCCGCGTGGCTGGGCGGAGTTTGCTGGGCATCTCGCCGAGCACTCGACCCCGGGCTCGGCGAAGACGATGCGCGGCGTACAGGCGCGCCGACCCTCACTGTGGGATCTGACCGATCGAATGCGCAACCTCGAGGTGCCGACACTAATCATGACCGGCGACGAGGATGACCCGTGCCTCGAGCCGGGGCTGCTGATGAAGCGCACGATCCCGGCCGCAGCACTTGTGGTCTTTCCGAATACCGGGCACGCGGTCAATCTCGAAGAGCCCGACCTGTTCAATCGCAGCTGCGCCGAGTTCTTTCACCAAGTCGAGAGTGGCCGCTGGCCGCGCCGTGATCCGCGTTCACAGACCGGCTCGATCCTCGGCGTCCGGTGAGCTCAAGTGGGGAGCCGGAATTCACCCTCGGCATCGAGGAGGAATATTTCCTCGTCGACCGCACCACGCGCGATGTCGTCGGCGATCCGCCGCCGGAGATGCTGTCGGAATGCGAGGGGTTGCTCAGGGGGCAAGTAAGCTCGGAATTTCTGCGCTCGCAAATCGAGGTCGGAACCCGGGTTTGCGCGAGCCTCGAAGAGGCCCGCGCCGATCTGCGGCGGCTTCGCGCAACCGTCGCCGGGGTGGCGGCGCGGCTTGGTCTGGCGCCGGTCGCCGCGGGGACGCATCCGTTCGCCCGCTGGGACGCGCAGAAGACCACCGAGCGCAGCCGCTATTCGAGTTTGCACGCTGATCTGCAAGGAGTCGGGCGGCGGCTGGCGATCTGCGGCCTGCATGTCCATATTGGCATCCCCGATGACGAGCTGCGCATCGACCTCCTGAACCAAGCCTCGTATTTCCTTCCTCATCTGTTGGCATTATCGACCTCCTCGCCATTCTGGCAGGGCGAGAATACGGGGCTCAAATCCTATCGGCTGGCCGTTTTCGATGAGCTGCCGCGCACGGGTACCCCAGAACGCTTTGCCAGCTGGGGCGAATATCGGCGCCACGTCAACGTCCTGGTCGGCGCCGGGCTGATCGAGGATGCCACCAAGCTGTGGTGGGATCTGCGGCCGAGCGCCCGCTTTCCGACGCTCGAAATGCGCATTGCCGACAGCTGCACGACACTCGACGACGCGTTGTCGATCGCGGCACTGTTTCGCTGCCTGTTGCGCATGCTGTGGCGGCTAAAGCGCGAGAACCAGCGCTGGCGGATCTATGCACGCATGCTGATCGACGAGAACCGTTGGCGGGCACAGCGCTACGGCACCGACCAGGGTCTCGTCGATTTTGGCCGCGGCGCGATCTTTCCCTACGTCGAGCTGCTCGACGAGATGCTGGCGCTCGTTGATCCCGATGCCCGCCATTTCGGCTGCCTCGCCGAGATATCACACACCCGCAAAATCCTCGCCCGCGGGACCAGCGCCCATCGCCAGCTCGCGGTCTTCGACCGCGCGCTCGCCGAGGGTGCTACGCGCAGCGAGGCGCTTGCCGCGGTCGTCGACTGGCTAATCGGTGAAACCGTGCGCGGGCTATAGGCGTTGATTTGGCAAAGGACAGCAGAAGAAGGCCGATATGACTGCAGGAGTGAGGCCGATCCCCGAGGGCTATCACACCGTGACGCCTTATCTGATCTTCAACGGTGCCGGCGACGCGATCGCCTTCTACGAAAAAGCGCTCGGTGCCGAGGAGATCATGCGCTTAGTCGACCCCGGCGGCAGGGTCCACCATGCCGAGATCAGCATCGGCGATTCCCGTATCATGCTGGCCGACGAACATCCCGAGATACAGGCGCTCAGTCCGAAGACTGTGGGCGGTTCGCCGGTCTCGATCCATCTCTATGTCGACGATGTGGACGGCGCGATCGCGCGAGCCGTGGCGGCGGGAGCGAAGCTCGTCCGGCCCGTCGCCGATCGGTTTTACGGCGATCGAGTCGGCGGGATCGAGGACCCGTTCGGCTATCGCTGGTCGATCGCCACGCATAAGGAAGATCTAACGATCGAGGAGATTCGCCATCGCGCCGCGGCGCAGGGCCGGTAGCGCTTCAACCGAAGCGGTCGCAGCGCTACATAGGGTTCGACAAGCAAGGAGGAGATCGCGATGGACGACAAGACCCGCACCGAACTCGAGGCCGCGACATTCCGGCGCCTCGTCGAGCATTTCCGTGAGCGGACCGATGTCCAGAACATCGACCTGATGAATTTGGCCGGCTTTTGCCGAAATTGCCTATCGAGGTGGTATCGCGAGGAGGCCGAGCAGCGCAGCATCCCGGTGTCGGACCCGCAAGCGCGAGAGATCGTCTATGGCATGCCGTACGACGAATGGCGGGCGAAATATCAGAAGGAAGCGAGCGCCGAGCAGAAGGCCGCCTTCGCCGCCTCTCAGAAGCACTGACTAAGGAAGTCGGGTAGGAGAAAGCCTCCTCACCTCTACAAGCAGGCCCTGGAAATTCTTCGTGGAGGCCGCCGGATAGCTGGTCAGGCCGTGAAACACGGCTTAACCGCTTCGCACATCAGGCGCATCGCCGCCAGCACCCGGTCGTGCGGGATCAGGCCGCCGCAATTGAGTTCGGCAAGGATCCCGCTCAGGCCGATTTCCGCCTGTAGGGATCGCAGTTTTTCGGCGATCGTGTCGGGGCTGCCCACCAGCGCATTGGTGCCCATCGCCTCGTCGTAATCGAGCCGTCGCAGCTGCTCGACCCGCCGCATGCGTCGCGCGGCGGTTTCGGGGTCGACCAACCGCGCCGCTCCTTCCAGCAAATTCGCCTGCTCGTGGTAGAAGTGCATGATGCTGTCCCTCGGCTCGGAGCAGGCACGCTCGTCGGTTTCGGCGATGTAGGTCGGCGCCGAGACGAAGACCTGGCCTTTGCCGGGATGCCCCGCTGCCTCCCAGGCCTCATGGTAGGTCCGGATCTGCTCGGTGAGCGCGGCCCAGCTGGTGTGGCGCACCGAGGCGAAGATCGGCGCCCCGCGCCGGCCGATCGCGGGGAAGGTGTCGGGGGTGCTGGCGGCGATGCGGATCGGCGGCGTCGGCCTCTGGTAGGGCCTGGGAACCACCGTGACGTTTTTGAAGCGGTGGTAGACGCCGTCATACGAGAAGCTCGGCTCGGTCCAAGCCCGCTCGACGATGTCGAGGATTTCGCGAAATCGGTCGCGGCTCTCGGCGTAAGACACGCCATACGCCTCATAGGTCTGCGCCACGCCGCTGCGGCCGACCCCGAAGATCAGCCTTCCGTGGCTCAGTTGATCGACCGTTGCGGCTTCCTCGGCGAGCCGCAATGGATGGCAGAGCGGCAATACCTGAACGGCGATGCCGATCTTGATCCGGCGCGTGCGCGCTGCGATCGCGCTGGCGATGCTGAGCGGTGCTGACAGTACCGATCGGCGCGGCTCGAAATGAAGCTCGGCGAGCCACATCACATCGAGTCCCCAACGCTCGGCCGCGTCGACCTGCTCCATCGCCTCATCGAAGGCCTCGCTATCGCTCCTGCCCGGGAGTGACGGAAACTCGTGAAACATGCCGAATTCCATGAACTCGCCCCGCACAACTGCGCCTTAAAATCGCCTGAAGCCTAGCCAAGCTTGCGAGCGGGGGCTACTGCGCTATTCGCCGCCGCCGCCGCAAAGATCGATGGAGCCCGCGGAAACGGCAAATCGCCGCAGAATGATTTTCGAACTCGTCTACGAAGCTGAGAGTAGGAGTGAGCCAGTGTCGACATTCGTGCTGATCCACGGTGCTTACCAGGGCGGCTGGATTTGGCAGCCGACGGCGGCGCGCCTTAGAGGCGCCGGGCACCTCGTCTATGCCCCGACGCTCGACGGTTGCGCCGAGCGACGCCATTCGCTGCGGCCCGCGATCACCACCGCCGTGCACGCGGCCGATGTCGCCGAGCTGATGTTCTATGAAGACTTGCGCGATGTCGTGCTGGCCGGCACCAGCTCCGGCGGCATGGTGTTGTGCCGCGCCGCGGAACTGGCACGCGCGAGAATTGCCCGCCTCGTTTTCATCGACGCATTGGCGCTTCTCGACGGTGAGCGTGCCGCCGAGATCGTCAATCGAACCACGCCGCGGGTCACGACGGCCCTCGCCGCCGGGCCGTCGCGCGAGGATGCCGAAGGCCGGATGTTCGCCGGTCTTGAGCCGGCCTTACGCGCCTGGGCGCTGGCCCGCTACACGCCGCATCCCGTCGACGCGATGGAAGCTCCGATGGAGCTGAAGAGCTTCTGGAGCCAGACTTGGCCCGCGACGGTGATCCGGTGTCGGCGCAGTGCCAACCCGCCCGAAGCGCATCAGCGCCGCACCGCCGAAAAACTCAACGGGAAATATCTCGAACTCGACGCCGGCCATTACCCGATGCTGTCGGACCCGGATGCGCTGGTCCCGCTGCTAATGCAAGGCTGATTGTAGGGCTCAGCCCATTCCGGAGGCGGCGAAGGGTTCGATTTCATATATCACTCGGACTTCGCCAGGTTGGCGAAACGGATACTTGTCTTTTCCGAGGTATTTCTTGGCCAGCGAATCGATATGCGCGTCGGCGCCATCTTCGAGGACACGCCGGACGCGGCCGCGGATCTGCATATAACGATAGGGCTGGTCAGGATCCATTATAGCGAGCGCGACCGGCGATCCCTCCTTCAGGTTGCGCGCCTTCACCCGCCCCTTGGCGGTGTTCACGCGGACAACTCCGCCCGTATAATCGAACCACACCGGCGTCACTTGTGGCGATCCGTCCCGCATCAACGTGGCGAGATTGGCGAACGCCTTCTTCTGCTGCAGCAGATCGAGATATTTATCGGGGATCGTTGCCATTTCAGGAGTTCCATTATGGGTCGAACGCCACAAGTGCCCCACCCTAACCCTGCCCCGCGTGCGGAGGAGGGTTAGGTGGGGGCGATGTTCCCGCCGCTAACGACTATGCGCGGTTGGAGTTCCCGCGCTTTCCGCCGGTCACTTCGCCTTCGGCTGCCAGAGCCCCAGTGCCGCCCCGGTCGGGTCGATGATGATCGAGAATGAGCCTGCGTTCGGTACCTCCGTGACATCGCGCATGACTTTGGCGCCTAGCGACTTTGCTTTCTCGGTCGCCGCCTTGACGTCGTCGACGAGC
>Ga0307475_10001146_pt1 | contig 15799 bp, 6 predicted proteins | sample atmos_gasesECM1C_FD_203317 | JGI IMG/M metagenome (GOLD analysis project Ga0307475, IMG submission 203317) | Hardwood forest soil microbial communities from Morgan-Monroe State Forest, Indiana, United States - atmos_gasesECM1C_515 | ecosystem: Environmental > Terrestrial > Soil > Temperate... | reverse complement strand
AAAGACCCCAATACCGGTGTGAAATACGACGTTGCAGATAACGTCGTCGGTTACTCCGCGCTGAATCCCAGTGCTAAATATATCCAAGCCTACTATGGAGCTTTAGCGAATACTGGCCGCAACACCATTCTCACACCACCTACGAACAACTTCGACGCCACAGCGATCAAGCGCTTTGTGATCACCGAGCGGTTCAAAGTTGAGTTCGGAGTGCAGGCCTTCAACTTGTTGAATCATCCACAATTTATTCCATGCTGCGCCGCAGGAGCAGGTCCTGGCGCGCTCGGTGGAGCGACCAACCAAGTGACTTCGCAAGGCATTACCGGTTCGGCGCGCAACGCCCTTGAACCGCAACGCGGCATCTTCAACAACTTTAGTGCGGTGTTCCCGAGCGAAGCTCGAGCGCTGCAACTCTCACTGAAGATCTTCTTTTAAACTCAGTCCGTTGCTTTCCGATCAAGCAACAGGTTTTCGCAGAAGGCGTCCCGATCTTGGGACGCCTTTTTGCTTTAGCGAAGTCTAAGCCAAAATGTACCTGGGTGACTTCCAGTGCCCGCCCCATCTATCCCATCTGAAAACACTAGCATGTTTCATGCCTGGGGTTAGTTAGATAGCCACAACGTCAGCCGCAGTGCTTGTCTTAGTGCGTCAGAAAATCCTACTGTAGAACTCTGGAGGGGCAGTGCCTCGCCAAAGCACATGAGCATCGACACGCGCGGTGGCTCGCGCAGCTTTGTTCGCAGCCTCAACATTCTGCTGAAACTCGCCCGCCTCTATGAGTTTGGGCATGTGCGCACCGCGGCTCAATTTGAAACCACGTGGAAGGAATTGCGTGGCGCTCTGGATGAAAGCGCCGGTACGGGTCTGTTACTCGGCGCTTCCGGTAATCAGATTCTGCTCGATGGTGTGCCACTCGGCGCCTCCGCCGGCGAAAAAAATTTTGCGCAACTGCTAATCTCTTCCGGTATCGCCAGCATCCATTTTTCTCCAGCTCTTACACAATCACAATTTGCCCGTTTTGTTCGGGCCTTTCCCACTGGTAATGCAAAACCGACTTCTCTTGCGGAACAACTTAAATCCGCCCTTGCAGGTGAGACCGGTATCAAAGTGAATGAAATTCGCTATGTCGCCGAGGATTCCTCAGTCGCCGGTATAAAAACCGCCGCGAACCTTGCCGCAAAAGTTCTTGGCGCCACCGGCGAAAAATTCCAGGACTTGTTCAATGATCCTGGCCGCTTGTTGCAAATGATTCTGGCTGCAGAGAGTTCCCGTGGCGGAGCCGGAGGTGGTCTGGGAACTCCCGGTTCCAAAGGCGGCGGAGAGGGGCCGTCCCGAGGCTCTGGCGGGGAGGATCTCTGGGAATCTCGCGGCAGGGGGACCGGCGGGGGAACCGGTTCTGGCTCCGGAGGCGGACCTGGAAAGGGAAGAGGCTCGGGATTTGGTCCGGGCAATGGATCCGGGACTGGCTCAGGCGGTGGAAGTGGTTCAGGGCTTGGAACAGGTAGTGATTCTGGGGCGGGAGGCGGAACAGGTAGCGGAACCGGTTCGGGATTCGGTTCAGGTAGTGGAACAGGTTCGGGGCTTGGAACGGTTAGCGGTTTTGGCGCCGGGGACGGAACAGGAACGGGTGGTGGAATCGGTTCAGGTCCAGGCTCAGGGGGCGGGACAGGTTCGGGAACTCCAGGCTCCGGAATCGAGCCCCCCAGACTGAGCCGGTGGCAGTCTGCCTCGGCATTATTAGGAACGAAGGTGTCAGGGTCCCCTGAATCAATGCTACCCGCTACCACTATGACCCTGGGCGGTACCTACTCGGTGGCGGAGGAAGAAATACGTTCTGTCTTAAGTTTGTTCTCGCAGCTTGGAAAGTCGCGCAAAAGCCCGGATGCCCGCATGGATATGCCCACATTTCAATCCCGGCTCAGCGCCATGCCCGTTCGCGCGCAGTATACGTTGCAGCAGGCCCTGGCCGGTTTGGCCGCCCAGGCGCCCACCGAAGCGCCAGACAAACCCATGCTACTCAAGCTTGCGGAACACGTGGCCATTCGCTTCGCCCTCGACAGCTATGAGCGTGGTGAATTGCGAGTCAACGCCGTGAAGCAGGTTCTCGATCGCATGAATACGGAGATCGAAGCCTTACGCAAGATACTTGGTGCTCAGGAAGAGATGATGGCCAGCGCTGGCCTTTCCGTACAATCCCACACCGAGCTCCTGGATCAGGAATTTTGGCAGCAAGTGCCGGAAGAAAACAAAAAAGAGGTTTTGACCTCCGAAGAGGCTTGGTGTGTTCCCCCTCGCAATATTCGGGTCTATCTTGAAGACATGCTTCGTCGCGGTGAGCTAAAAACTGTTAACGAAGTTCTTCTGAATTATGTCACCTGTATCGCGATGGACGCGCCCGAGGCCCGCAGGACAACTGCGATTGGGATCTCGGATCTCGCCGAGCTTTATGGCAGCGGCGATGGCAGCGCGCTGATGGACGCCATCCGCCGCACCGGAAACCAGCTTGCCGTGGAACGCGAGCCGGAACTGCAGATGCTCGTTGGCGCAACTTTCGTTCGTCTCAGCCAGGAGGCCGCAGCCAAGCGCTGCTACGCCGCGATTCAGCAGGCCCTGGCCTCTCTCGAGAGCATCGAGATCCAGCGTCCTGGTGCTACACAAAGCTTACGTCCGCGCATCGGCGCCGAGGAACGTCTCCCGGAATTCATCGAAGAAGCTCTGCGCGGCGGCCAGCTCCCTGACGGTTTGCCTGAGATTTTGGCTTTAATGCCGCAGGCCACCTTGCAATATCTCACTAGTAGGTTTGGACACTGCGGATTCCGCGAGGATTGCGAGCTTTTAGGCAACTTGGCTCGCGGCCTCGGTGATGACGCGACTCATCGTTTGATGGAAACTTTGCAGACCGCCCCCGCAACGGAAGCCGCCGAGGTTATAGGGCTTCTTAGTCAGCTCGATCCGGACGTTGTCGAACAATTGCTCCCTGGCCGTCTTGAACAATGGCCGCGCGCGGCACACGACCGCACCGTCCGTCAACTCTCTTCCGTCCCCGCTGAACAGCGTGCCCATTTGCTGGTGGCCCTTTACGATTTTCTCGACGTCATGATTCGTCCGCTGGCCATAGACGAAATGGGCATGTCCGGGCGTCCCGAATGCATCACCAAACTCATGTCTCTGCTTGATGACGACCAAACCCCGGGCTTTGCCCGCGTTAAAGCCACTGAGGCCTTGGGACGATTGCGTGCAACGCGCGCCGGTCATTCTCTGGAGCGCATTCTTGACGCCAAGCAGCTATGGCGTTGGACCTACCCCAGTGAGTTACGCATCGCAGCTGCGCAGGCATTAATCTTGATTAACCCGCCTCTCGGAACTCAAAAGGTGACTAGCTGCGGGATTGACCACAAAGACTTGGCACTCGGACCCACTGATCCCGAGCCCAACGCTTCGGTCATCCGCCAGCGCCGTTACGCGCGCTTAAAACTTTCGCGCAACGTGATTATCACCACGACGAATCTCAGAGAGAATTTCAAGTTGTCCATTCCGGAGCTGAACCTCGGCGGCGGCATCGGTTCCGGAGAGCGTAACTTGACGCCCGGTTCGATCGTCAATATGAAGATCTCTTCCGGCGTTCGAAATATTAAAGCTCAAGCGATTATTCGCGGCGCCCGTCCCCAAGCCATGGCTTTTGAGTTTGTGGAAATGGATCTGGAAGAGCGCTCGCGGCTCAGAAAATTGCTTCTCGAACTCGGCTCGCTGCCTCCATCCGCTGCCCCCATCAATCGCAGCCGGCGCCGCGGTCGCATAGCCCTTGCCAAAAACTAGGCCGCCATCGACGTAATCTCCGACAAGCGGGCACTAGCGCTCGAACGCTTCGCCACCTGCCCGTTACTTGACCCGCTGGGCACATAGGACCTCTGTACCATTGCACGGGACCGTTCTGGAACTTAGGGTACTAGACAGGAAGTCCTATTGCAGGGCTCTCCGGAGCGATCATGAAAATAGATCCTCACGCAACCTCGGCACGGGCTTTCGTTCGCAGCCTGAATATTCTATTGAAGTTCGCCCGCCTCTACGGTTACGACCATGTCCGCACTATCGAGCATCTGGACATCGCCTGGCGTGAGCTGCAAGCCGCCATGCCTCCCGCCTCTGAGTCCGGGCTGCTCCTGGGTGCCACGGGCTCGCAATTATTGCTTGATGGTGTCCCACTTGAAGGCGCTCCCGCGGAGAGGCAGTTCGCGCTGTTGCTTTCTACCGCGGGAATTGCCAGCGTTCAATTTTTTCCTGATGTGACTCACGAGGAATTGCGGCGCTTCGCGCGCGCCTTTCCCACCAGCAAAGCCAAGCCTGCCGAGCTGGTGTTGCAACTTAAATCCGCTCTCGTGGGCGTGCGCGGGGTGCGCATCAACGAAATCTGCTTCATTGCCACCGACGCGCGCCTGAAAGACGCCAATATAGCGGCGCAGCTTGCTGTTGCCTCGCTCGGCGATGCCAGTCAGGATCAATTCAAGCAGTGGCTTAACGATCCCAAAAAATTATTGGAGTTGATTGCTGCAGCACAAGGCTCGCACGTCGATGGTGGCACTGCCAATGCTATTGGCAGTGGCTCAGGATCCTCTGGGGCGGTGGGCCCGCGCACAGGCGGCACAAGCTTCGGCACACGCGGCGCAGGCTTCGGTACAGGAGGCGCAGGCTTCGGTACACGCGGCACAACCGCGACCGGCCCGGGGGTTCCGGGCACCGGAAATCCGGACGTCGAATTTGCAATCGGTCCGGGCAACGAACTTTTATCTTCGTCCCAAGGTGGAGACGCGGGCGGTTACTGGATCCCGGCTGGCGCAGCCGTCCCAGAAGGACTCGTCCCAAGCTATTCGGACGGAAGAACTGTCGCACCCAGTGAAGCTGAGATGTTCAGAATTCTTGGCGCGCTCACAAGTTTTGGTCAGATCGCTTCAGGCCAAGGCGGAATTGCCGGCGCAGGTACATTTCAACAGCAGATTGCGCAATTGCCGGGGACCGCGCAGGCCACGCTGCGTCAGGCCATCGCCGGTTTGGCAGCTCAAACCACCCAAGCCAAACCGGATGAAACCATGCTGGTGCAGCTGGCTGAACACCTCGCCATCCGTTTCGCCCTGGAGCAATTCGAGCACGGTGATGTAAAAGTCAGCGCCGTTCGCCAGATGCTTGATCGCATGAATCAGGAGATTGAAAGTCTCCGTAACATTCTTGGCTCGCATGAAAATAAAATGACCGACGCGGGAATTCTCGTAGAATCCCACCGCGAAATCCTCGATCGGCAATTCTGGGCCGCCGTACCGGACAGCGGCAAGCAAACTGTTTTGCTTTCCGAAGATGCCTGGTGCATTCCGCCGCGTAACGTGCAGTCCTACGTCGCGGGCCTGCTCGAAAAAGGAAACGTCGCGGAAGCCATTGAGATTCTGCAAAACTATGCCTCCTGCGCCGACAGCGAAGAGGCCGAAGCGCGCAAGAAAGCTGCCGTCGGTTTATCCGAGCTCGCTGAACTTTATTCCAAAGCCGATCCAAAACTTCTCGGGGAAGCTCTGCGTCACGTCGGCCTGCGCTTGAGTGTCGAGCAGGATGCGGAAGTGCAGGGCATGGTCAGCGCCGCGTTCGTGCGGCTCAGCCAGGAAGCCGCATCGAGTCGCTCTTTTTCCGCCATGGAGCAGGCACTCGAATTATTGGACGGCGTTGAAACGCAGCGCCCGGGAATCGCGCACAGTTTGCGCGGCAAAATGGGTATCGAAGAGCGCGTACCCGATTTTGTCGATGAAGCGCTGCGTGCTCGTCAGGTTGCCGCCGGCCTCACTGGAGTCTTAAGACTTTTGCCTCAGGCAGCCATGGAACAGCTTTCGACGCGTTTCAATCGCTGCAGCCAGCGTGAGGATGCAGAGCACATCGCCAATCTGGCCGGAGATCTGGGTGAAGAAGGCCTGCAATATCTGCGCAGCGCGCTACGGGGCGGACCGGTTGCCGAGGCGGTTGAAATGGCTGGTTTGCTCAGCAAACTGGATCCACAAGCTGTAGAGGTGTTTCTCCCTGGCCGCATCAGGGACTTTTCGCGTAGTGCCCAGGATCGCATCGTGCGCCAGGTTTCGGGCAGCGGTGCAACGGGTCGCTGCCGCATTTTGCTGGACATTCTGGACTATGTCGATCCGCTGGTCATGCCACTGATCATCGATGAAATTGGTGTGTCCGCCGATCGCGAAGCTCTTGGCCGCTTGTTGACCATTGTTGACGGCGATCTGCCCATCGGCTCCGGTCAGTATCTACGCGTGAAAGCAGTGGAAGCGCTGGGCCGCATACCCGCAACCGAATCCGTCGCCGCTTTAAAACGTATTGCCGGCGGGAAAAAAGTGTTTGGCTGGACGCATTCGCAGGAGCTGCGCATCACTGCACTGCAAGCCCTCGAAAAACTCGACCTCGCGTGGGCTCAGGAGTTTTTGCCCAAGAGCGGCATCGAAAATGAAGATTTGGCGCTTGCGCCGTTAACAATCTTGGCCAACTCCAAATTTGTTCGACAACGCCGGCACACGCGCGTGCGCCTCAGAAAGCCGCTCACCGCTGTAAGTACCAACCTGAAGGAAAATTGCCGCCTGGAAATAAAAACCGCCAGTCTCGCAGGCGGCGTGGCTACTATCAACCGTCATCTCGCACCTGGCACCCAGGTTCAGCTCAAGCTGCAGTTGGGTTTGCGCAGCTTGCAAGCCACCGCGTTAATGCGTGATTATCGCGCGCAGGACATGGCTTTCGAAATTGTGGACATGAATCTTGACGAGCGCACCAAATATCGGCGCCTGCTCGCTGGAAAACTCACCCGCCTCGTGCCCGCCATCGAAGAAGACGTCGCCACCTCGGCTCCGCCAGTTAACGCCGCAGTTGCCCGCTAGATTTCACTTACAGTTCCAACGTCCCGCGACGGTGTTGGGTTTTGGTATTCCTTTATTCCGAAGACGTCGCCGAATCGCGCAAAAGAATGACATCTGAACTGTTGTGATGGCGTACCACGGCCAGGTGTTTTGCGTCGCGAGACCACCTGAAGCCAGTGATCTCCTCGGACTTAAAGTTCGTCATCTGGTGGCCGTTGGAACCGTCCAGCGGTTGGAGCCAGATATTGTCGACGCCTTTTTCTTCCACCACAAGAGCCAGGGCTTTTCCGTCGGGTGCGAATTGAAAGGACGTGTCAGGAGACGATCCGTGAAAAACGAAGTTTCGCGTGGCTTCGGGAACGATGGTGTGGATGGACGGCTTCGAGCTTTCATCCAGATTCTGCAGCAAGATCTTTTGGGTGTAATTCCGGGATTCTGGATTTGCCTCGGCAATCAGCCTGGCGTAGATTTTGCCGTCCGGCGATAGCGCGGTTCCCATCAGCAGGGCGTTAGCAAGTGAGGTGTTGGGCAACGGTTCGCCGTTTCCTCCGTTAACCAGGGACAATCGCCGAATATCGGAATTCCCACTTACAGCTTATTCATACAGCCACTTGCCATCCTTTGAGCACTGCCACACGTGAAGATCTCCCGGTGGAGTCAATGCGACGGGAGCAGACCCCTCCGCATTGGTGCGCCAGATTCTTTCCCCATTTTCCCCGCCGTGGAAATACCAGGTGAACACGATAGAACTTTTGCCACCGCAGGTCCCAACACTGTTGATAAAGGCCGGCGGATCATTAAGCATGGTTGATAAGTTGCTGCCGTCAATTTTCAATCGCAAGAGGCGCGATCCTTTAGAAACGACTAGTTCGTCGTTTCCCAGCCAATCGAAACCCGCAATGAATCCTTGAGCCGGGAGGCCCGGAATAAGCGATGCGGCTCCTGTTCCCGATGATGGCAAGAGTTGAATATCACTGGTCAACTGATTTTGCACCGTGGCCAGCGTGTGTCCATCGCTTGAAAGTGTCAGCGTCGCATGATTATTGGTGTCGTTTGTGATGGTATGAAATTTCCCGCCGGGATAGGAAAACATTCCGACTTGATCCTGGAGCGAAAAACTTTCGCCTCTTGTTCCATAGACTGCCAGCAACCAACGGCCATCGGGAAACCACGCCAGCTGGTGCGGAGCTTTGTCATTAAACTCCGCGAAAGTGCGAAGTTGCGCGCTGGCAAAATCGAACATGGAAATCGTGCCGAGAACGGAGCCGCCAATCAGGGCAAGAGAAACCGCCACTCGCCGGCCGTCCGGCGACCAAGCCACGAGTTTTTGGCCATTTTGTTCTGAGGCGATGGATAACACTTTTTCGTTCGAGCCATCTGCGTTGGCTTCAATCAGCCGCCATTTTCCCATCTCTGGATCGTTGACGCGGATAAACACAATGTTCTTGCCGTCGGGAGAAAAGGTCACATTGCTGTCAACATCCCTGGCAACCACCTCCGGCTTGCCGCCCAACACCGGCGCGCGAAGCAGAATATAAAGGGCGGACATGCCAGGCGTCGTTTCACGAAAATAAATATAATTACCGTCAGGTGAAAAAGCGGGTGAAGTAAATTTTTGCCCCCTGCTAGCGACGACCTGCGTATCACTCGCGGTAGCAATGTTGCGCAACCACAGGCTCTCTTGGCCGCTGTCCTTTTGTACGCTCGCCAGAAACCTGCCGTCAGGAGAAACCGCAGTTTGCTGAGTTTTTCCTGTATTGGTGACCTGGGTCACTACGAAATTTGAGAACGGAGCCGGGCGGGAGCGATTGAGAAAAGAATAAATCCCGTAACTCGCCGCCCCGAGCAACAACAAGACTATGAACGCTATGGCGGAGAAACTGAACTTATGTTGTCGGGCCACGGCCGCCACCTTGGATGAACCGCTCCCGCGCGTGGCCTTGCTTTGGATTGGGATAGATCTCGATGAGGCAGCCGGCACATATTCCGTTTCTGAGATGCTAGCCGAGCGCTTGGAGGCGAGGTCCCGCTTCAAACGCTGCAAGTCCGTACGCATGTCGGCGGCATGCTGGTAACGAAGGGTGCGGTCTTTCTCGAGTCCCTTCTGGAGGATTTCCTCAAACTTTGCGGGCAGATCTGGATTAATGCGCAGAGGCGATGTGGGAGTGCGATTAAGAATTCCCTCGAAAACTACGCCGGAGGTATCTCCGCGAAACGGCAATTGCCCGGTGCCCATTTCATAGAGCACCACCGCGAAGGAAAACAGATCGGTACGCGCGTCCAACTCTTTTCCGCGTACTTGTTCCGGAGACATATAGGCAATCGTGCCCACCGTCGTGCCCGGGCTTGTGAGTTGCTCCTGCTCGATAGTGGCTTGGGTGTCCACCTTTGGGCCATCATTCTTTGCAGACATCTTGGCCAACCCGAAATCAAGAATCTTGGCGTGATCGCGCTTGGTGATAAAAATGTTGGCAGGCTTAATATCGCGATGGACTATCCCAGCGGCGTGCGCGGCGTCCAAAGCATCGGCTATTTCAATGGCGATATCGAGAGTGCGCTCAAGATCAACGGAAGCAGCCTGAATGAAATGCCGTAGCGTCTGGTTTTTAAGGTACTCCATGGCGATAAAGACGCGGCCGGCATCATCGCCCACGTCATAAATCGTGCAAATGTTGGGGTGATTCAAGCCGGAAGCAGCTTGTGCTTCCTTGCGAAACCGCGCCAGGGCCTGAGGATCGACATTGACGTCCTCGAGCAAAAACTTAAGCCGGTTAAGGCGCGTGTCTTCAGCTTTATAAACCACGCCCATGCCGCCGCCGCCGAGACCTTCCAGAACGCGGTAATGAGAGATGGTTTGGCCGATCAAGTGGAAATGTATTCCCCGCGAAGATGTTATGTGCTTCGGGAATTACAGTCAACGCAAGCGCCACAGTATCTGAGAGAACTCTTACGTATGAAATCCAGCACTTATTCGGTACCAAAGGACAGTAGATTCTTTGCTCCTGGATTCGGTAGTCTAAAACCGCTCCTTACGATGCTTCGTCCAACCATCCGAATGCGCTGCAGGTGAATATATGCCATCCGCCGTTGCAGAAAGACGTAGCCAAAGAATTCCGCTGGATGTGCCGCTGGTCGTAAAAGGGCGCACCGACGGCAAGCAGGATTTTCGCGAAGAAACCTTCACCTTGAGCGCCAGCGCTCATGGCGTGTTGCTGGCGTTGAAAGCCAGTGTTTCTGTCGGCCAAAAAGTCCAGTTATTTAATCGAAGAAACTGGGATGAACTCGTGGGTCACGTAGTCTACGTCGGACTTCCTAACGCAGGATTAACAAGAGTGGGTATTGAATTTGACCAGCCCGCGCCGGATTTCTGGTCTTTGAGCGTTCCGCCCGCGGACTGGCGTTAACATTCGTTCCTGGATCGCACCATTCCTTACAGCGAAGTCAACGAACTGATGAAATAAGAATCTCAATAAAACGCACCGGGCCACGCAAGAGCCGATTTACTCGTACCGCAAAGCCACCATAGGATCCACCCTGGATGCGCGCCGCGCCGGCAAAAAGCCAGCGAGTGCCGCGACGCTCAGTAACATCACGGCGGCGAAGGTGAACGCCACAGGATCGGCGACGCCCAAACCGTACAACATGCTGCGCACAAGATACGTGCCGCCGACCGCCACCGGCACGCCGATAGCAACTCCAATCAGAACTAGAGCAAGCGTCTCCACCAGCACTTGCCGAAGAACATTTCCCGGCTCGGCGCCCAGTGCCAGCCGGATGCCGATATCGCGAGTGCGGCGCGCGACTGTATAGGCCATGATGCTGTACAGGCCGATGCTTGCGAGCACCAGGGCGAGAACGCCGAAAGCGCCCGACAAGTTCTCGATAAAGCGATCTGTTTGCAGCGACTCGTCAACCAGTCCGGACATAGTATGAATCGTAATCGGCGGAAGGGACGTGCTGGTCTCCTGCACGGCCTGGCGAAGTGCCATACTCACGGCAGCTGGATCCGCATATGTGCGAACTTCATATACCGCGGAATTCTGATCCCACATAGGGTTAAAAAGTGCCGCGTAGATGCGCGGAACAGATTTTTCTCGCAGGCTGTTGTATTTTGCGTCGGCCACTACACCCACAACTTCCATATCCGCGGGATTACCGGGATAAGTGTCGCGGACGTGCCTTCCGATGGGGTTGGCGCCGCCGAAGAAGCGCTGCTCAAAGGCTTGGTTGATCACTGCCGTGTGAATTCCGTTCCCCATGTCCTGTGGCCCTAACTCGCGACCCATCACGATGGGTATGCCCATCGTTGAAAAGTACCCCGGGCCGATATGATCGAATGCCGAATCCATATCCTCTCCCTGTTTTGGAGTGAAACCTTCCACGGAGATGGGATCGCCCGATTCGGCATGGCTGAATAATCCGTTGTGGGAAACAGTAGCGGCGCGAACGCCGGGAATGACCGATATTCGCTCCATCACTTGTTGATACAGATGAGTAATTACCGGGCCTTTGTAGCCGCCGGCGAGCGGGTCAATCCGAAAGAGCAGCAAATTTTCACGATCGTAACCGAGATGCACCTCGCCCAATCTCGCGAGGCTGCGCACCGACAGTCCGGCGGCAACTAGCAAAATGAGCGACACCGCGACCTGAGCAATGACCAGCAACTTTCCGATGGGTAATCGCTGCAACCCGGTTCCTCCGGTTGAGCCAGTGTTTGTGGATTTTAGAATTGGCGACAGATTCAGGCGCGTGACATGCAAAGACGGAACCAGACCGAAAAGTATGGCCGTCAGTAGCGTCAGGCCCAAAGTAAAAGCCAGCATGCGAGCATCTAGCCGTAGATTTAGTTGGATTGCCGAGATTCCCGCCTGCGCGGAAACCATGCGCAGCAGCAAGACCTCGGCCCATTGCGCCAGTACGATTCCCGCGATGCCGCCAAGCATGGCCAGGAGAAGGGTTTCGGTGAGCAGTTGGCGAATCAATCGCCAGTGTCCCGCACCCATGGCCAGGCGCATGACAAATTCTTTCTGCCGCGCCTCTCCGCGCGCCAGCAGCAGGTTGGCGACGTTGGCGCAGGCGATCAGCAACACCAAACCTACCAGCACCATCAACAACTTCAGAGGCTGGCCCAACTTCCCGTGGAGCGCCGAAGAACCGCGCGCGCCTGGCTGCACATCAATGCGCTGATCGAGGCCTGTGCGGCGATCATTCGCCGATAGAGTGCCGATCTTCGATTCGAGCATGTTTTTGAAAGCCACGTTTACACTGGCCTTAGCCTGGTCAAGGGTGACTCCCGACTTGAGGCGCCCAATTACCTGGAGCCACATGTATTGGTTCAGAATTCCCTGAGTGGAGGGCGAGAGGTAATCTTTTCCCGGGTAGATGGCCTGCTCCATCATCATCGGCACCCAGATGTCCGGAGCTTCGCCAACGGTTTCGCCAAAAAATCCGGGCGGCGTTACGCCCACAATCTCAAATGCAGTGTTGTGGATCTGAATGTTTTGGCCTAAGGCTGCGGGATTCAGGTCAAAGCGTTGCTTCCAGAACGCGTAACTGATAACTACAATTCGAGAGGCACCACGCGCGCGATCCACTTCCGGGGTAAACGCCTTTCCGGCAGCCGGTCTGATCTCGAGCGTGTCGAAATAATTTCCGCTGACGAGACGGACTCGAGCTGTTTCTTTTTGCCCGTAGTGGGAGGAACCTGCGATGGTCACCTCCAGCTCGGGCAAAACACTATCTGCCGCAAACATTTGCGAGAAGACCTGATTGTGATCTCGCAGGTACTCGAATTCGGAATAGGCCAGCAGTGAACGGTCGCCGGTCTGGCTTCCAAAGTGCGAGCCATGTTCATCCGGATCGGTTAGAACAGCTAGTTCCTGGGGGTGGGGAACAGGCAGCGAACGCAGCATAACCGAATCAAGAACGCTGAAAATTGCTGTGTTCGCGCCAATGCCGAGCGCCAGCGTAAGAACCGCGATCAGCGTGAAGCCGGGGCTTTTTGCCAGCATACGCATTCCATACCGCAGATCCTGCCAAAAGTTTTGCATGGCTAACTCCTCCGCACACACGCCGAACAGGTCTGCGCGCAACTTGCATGCCGAATGATCCGACGCATGCCGCTTGAAATCAAAGTACTTCGGTACAGTGAAACTGCACCTTGTTATGTGGGTATGGCCGTTTTTGGGATTACCTGTGTCTAGATCCGACCAATATCGGGCCCGGACACATCGCTTGAACCACCTTTCCGTTCAGGAGCCGAATGTTGCGATTCTTGGCGGGAATGCATCCAACCAGTTAGAATGAGATGATCGTACTCGGATTGCTGTAGCTCTGTTCTAACCTACACGCACAAAACCGTCAGGAAACGGCGAACCATTACATGGAAGCAGCACAAATACTGGATAGAGTTGTCGCGCGATTTATCGGCACCAAGCACGAGCGTGACGTTAAGAAGCTGCAGCCCCTCATAGCCTCAATCAACGCGCGCGAAGCGGAGATGAAGGCGCTGTCCGATGAGGATTTGAAGCTGCGCTTTGCGGAGCTCAAAGCCCAGGTACAGGAGCGCCTCAAGGATGCCGATCCCGCGGAACCCACTTTTCGCGAATTGATGCAACAGGCCCTCGAGCCGGCGATCGTGCCGGCATTTGCGCTGGTGCGCGAAGCAGGCTGGCGCTTTCTGAACATGCGCCATTTCGACGTGCAATTGATCGGCGGCATGGTTCTGCACGAAGGCAAAATCGCCGAAATGAAAACCGGCGAAGGAAAAACGCTGGTGGCCACTCTACCTGCCTGTTTGAACGCGCTGGCCGGGCGGGGCGTACACATCGTTACCGTCAACGATTATTTGGCTCGCCGCGACGCCGAGTGGATGAGTCCTTTGTATCGCGCGCTGGGCTTGAGCGTTGGCGTTATCGTGCACGACCTGGACGACCAGCAGCGCCGTGCGGCCTATCACGCGGACATTACCTACGGTACGAATAACGAATTTGGCTTCGACTATCTCCGCGACAACATGAAATATGATCTCGCCAATTGCGTCCAGCGCGGTCATCACTTCGCCATCGTCGACGAAGTGGACTCCATCCTCATCGACGAAGCGCGTACGCCTCTGATTATTTCCGGACCTTCGGAAGAGTCCACCGACAAATACGCCAAGATTGACAAGATTATTCCTAGGTTGATCAAGGACATCGATTACACCATCGATGAAAAACATCGCACCGCTACGCTTACAGAAGAAGGCGTCAGCAAGACCGAGCGACTGCTCGGTCTCGGCAATTTATACGATCCCGCGCACATGGAATCGATTCACCATGTCTATCAGGCCTTGCGCGCGCACACGCTGTACAAAAATGACGTGGACTATGTCATAAAAAATGGTGAAGTAATCATCGTCGACGAATTTACCGGCCGCCAAATGCCTGGCCGCCGCTGGTCAGACGGATTGCATCAGGCTGTCGAAGCCAAGGAAGGCGTGAAGATCGAACGCGAGAATCAGACCCTCGCCACCATCACCTTCCAGAATTATTTCCGCATGTACAAGAAACTGGCCGGTATGACAGGTACCGCGGAAACGGAAGCTGCCGAATTTAGCAAGATTTATAATCTCGATGTCGTGGTGATTCCCACCAACCGCGATTTGATACGCAAAGAGCATCCCGACATCGTTTACCGTACGGAAAAAGAAAAATTTACCGCCGTGGTCAACGGCATCATGCAGGAAGACGATTCCTTCGCTAATGGCATTCGCCATTATCACGAACGCGGGCAACCTGTACTCGTTGGCACAATTTCGATCGAAAAGTCCGAGACGATTTCCGGCCAGTTGAAAGCGGCAAAAATCCCTCACGAGGTTTTGAACGCCAAGCAGCACGAGCGCGAATCCCGCATCGTGGCGCAGGCCGGGCGCAAAGGCGCGGTAACCGTGGCCACCAACATGGCCGGCCGCGGCACGGACATTCTGCTGGGCGGAAATCCCGAGCAGATGACCCGCGATTATTTCCTGAAAAACAAAATGGCTACGCCGTACGCCTCGGCTCCCGCTGTAATTGCCGCTGTCGATTCAGCTGGTAACGGTACTGCAGCGCCTGTAACCCCCATGGTGCTGTTCCAGCACGAGGGCAAAATCTTCCAGGTTCCGTCCGATCAGTGGAAGCCTGTTTACAATCAGTTCGCGGAGCAGTGCAAAGCAGAACACGACGAAGTCGTAGCTCTCGGCGGCTTGCACATTCTCGGCACCGAACGCCACGAAGCCCGGCGCATTGACAATCAATTGCGTGGCCGCGCGGGTAGACAGGGCGATCCCGGGTCATCGCGCTTTTTCCTCTCCCTGGAAGACGACTTGATGCGTATTTTTGGCGGCGAACGCGTCAAGGCCCTGATGTTCCGCCTGGGCATGACCGAAGGCGTGCCCATCGAATCCGGCCTAATTTCGCGGCGCATCGAAAATGCGCAGAAATCCGTCGAAGCGCAAAACTTTGATGCCCGTAAACATTTGCTGGAATACGACGATGTGATGAACAAGCAGCGCGAAACCATTTATGGCATTCGCCGCTCAGCCCTCGAAGGCAAAGATCAGCGCGATTATGTTCTCGGCATCGCGGAAGATGTGGCTCGCGAGCTGGTAAACACTTTTTGCCCGCGCGAACAGCATCCCGATCAGTGGAATACCACGCAGTTCTTGGCGGAAATGAATGCCCAGTTTGGCATCGACGCGAAAGCCGCCGGCGCCGATCCCGGCACGCTGACCCACGATGCGCTTTCCGATGCCGCTGCGGAAGCGGTGAATACGCGTTACGCGGCAAAAGAAGCCGAATTCGGCGCGGACCTGATGCGCTGGCTGGAACGCCGCATCATTCTCGACGTTGTGGACTCGCAATGGAAAGATCACCTTCTTTCGCTCGATCATTTGAAAG
>Ga0307475_10001144_pt1 | contig 15811 bp, 9 predicted proteins | sample atmos_gasesECM1C_FD_203317 | JGI IMG/M metagenome (GOLD analysis project Ga0307475, IMG submission 203317) | Hardwood forest soil microbial communities from Morgan-Monroe State Forest, Indiana, United States - atmos_gasesECM1C_515 | ecosystem: Environmental > Terrestrial > Soil > Temperate... | reverse complement strand
TCAAAACCTTCTGCTCGAAGCGGGCCGCCAGCTTGCGATTCGATGGCCGGCCTCGCAATCCGTGAACCAGGGCACCATCCCCGTGTTCGCGGATGCGGAGCAGCATCCGGCGTACCTGACGGTCGGTCACTTTCAGCCGCGCCGCGGCGGCTACCTGCGTCAGATGCTTCTGTTGTACCTCGTGCAACACTTTCAATCGGTCCCGTTCTCGTTGACTCAAAGTGATTCGCTCCGTCTCCATGGGCCCTCGGCCATCCATGGAAGCGGACATTTCTACTTTGCACAAACCGGACATTCTCATTTTGCGGCGACAGTCAGGAAGCTCCCGTTGTTCTCGACGTGCGCCTCTGGTAGGATGCGCTTCAAATTTTCCGGCGGGAGGTACTTCTGTGCCCAAAGCGAACCAGCTAACGATTTCCTGCGAGAACCGTCCGGGAACGATGGCGGACATCACTGGAATCCTCGGCAAAGCGAATGTGAATATTCTCGCCTTTAACGCTTGCAGCGCAGGCGCAATGGGTTACATCCAATTCGTCGTAGACAATGCCAAGAAGGGTAAGAAGGTGCTGAGGAGTAAAGGGATTTCCTGCTACGAGGAACAGGTGCTCCATGTCACGCTTCCCAACGTCCCCGGTGCTCTGTCGCGGTTTGCGCGGAAGCTGGCCAAGAAGGACATCAACATTGGGGCGGGTTACCAGACAACTGTGGAAGGTTCGAAGAAAGCCAGTCTTGTCCTCGCCGTGTCCCACATTGAAAGTGCACGTCGTGTCCGCTAGGGGCATCCCGCCCGCACTCCCTTGCAACTCGCACCCAGGTTCTCAATGGGCGACGAAGGCAGATAGGAAGCAGGAAAAGACTGCGGGGAGGTCTGCCTCCGAATAGGCCGCGGGAAAACGCGAGGTCCGAGCCAGCATCTGGTCGCGGAGCAGGCCTTCGAAGGCTCCCATCAGCACCGAGCGGACGGCGTGGGGGTGAACATTTGACACCAGTTCACCGCGCGCACTCATCTCCTTCAAGACTCCGTCCAGGATCTTGATGAAGTCCAAGAACCCGGGCACGAGGACTACCATATGCCCATCGCCACGAATGCGGCGCCCTTCCAATAGAAAGATCGTGCGCAGATCTCGATCCTTTTGCAGAAAGCTGAGCACCATATCGACGATGGTCTTGAGCTTGTGTGTGGGTGAAGGATCTCTTTCGATGGCCAGTTGGACCGCAGGATTCACTTGCTCCCAAGCGTACTCGAAGATAGCCTCCAGAACTCCTTGCTTGTTGGTGAAGTGCTTGATGAGCTGGGACTGACTCGTCCCGGCTAATCGACAAATCGCCGCGGTGGTCGCGGCCTCGTAACCGCGCTCGGCGAATAGGGCTTTTGCGCCCTCTCGTATTCGGTCATGGCTGGAAGCCAGAACCGCCGTCTTTTGAAACTTCACTAGCTACCTCAAACGTCTTCGAACGACTCAATTACGAAGCCATAATACTACTGATTTTCGCAGCACTGCCAAATTACGCCTGCCGAAATGGCCTTTGGGCAGTTTGGATGGCCTTAATGCACAAAAAAAAATCTAAAAATAACACTTGACAAAGGCTGATAGTGCTGCAACTATCTCGCGTCGTGACGCAACCACTTATGGGCAATGTAGTGCTACGTGGCGTTCGTGGCCTTTTCATTTGCGGTTCCGCAATTGATTCTCAGTCACCCCAGTCGCCCCAAGGAAGAACACAGAGAGGTGGAAGATGAAAATTACTGTGATCCGCCCGGCGTTGATTGGCTTTGTTCTCGCCATGTTTATTATTACGTCAATTACATATGCTTCTAATCCACCGAGCGATACTGTCTCTCAAAGTAATCTGGTGGTCACATGGACCGGCACGCCGCCCGTCCCAGCAACTAATACGGGATCTTCTACTTGTAACGGGCCGAACAATCCTGGCTGCGACAACTTCAAGCTCACCATCGTTCCTCCTGACGCGACTTTTGGCCCCTATGTTGTCGTCATCCAGACTCAGTCTGAGAACTCCGACGATTGGGACCTCGAGGTGTACGACCCCAACGGGAAGCTGGTCGGCAGTTCGGGCAATGGATCCGGCACGCCAGCAAATCCGGAAGTGGAAACGGTCACGCTGACCAATCCTCCTGCCGGCACCTACACGGTCAGTCAGACGCCGTTTGCCGTTGTGCCGGCTGATTCGTATAAAGGCACGGCAATGCTTGAGCATCTGGCTCCGACCCTGCTCGGAGGAAATGGCAACGAGCCCCTCAGCTACGCCGTCTATCCAAATCCAGATGGCGTGAGCGGCGGGGAGCCTTCCTGTGGCGTGGACTGGAAGACCAAGAAAGTCATGTACCAGGCAAGCCTGAGGACGCTGCAGGTGAGCTTCAATGACTGCACCTCCCCGGCCACGGCCAGCTGGAAAGACGTGAGTTTTCTCACCACCTCGCTCGTCAGTCTGGACTCGATTCTCTTCACCGACCGCTTCACGAATCGCACCTTCGTCGCGCAATTGACCGGCCAGGACAGCCTGTCAGCGTTCAGCGATAACGACGGCGGTGCGAACGGTGGCGGCGTGACCGGCAGGCAGCCTGGCGACTGGACCCCGAGCCAGGGCGGTGGCATTCCCTCCGGCGTAGACCATGAGACCGTCGGCGGCGGACCCTTCCATTCTCCGCTGATCGGCACCCTCTATGCCGACGCGGTTTATTACTGCTCCCAAGACGTCGCCACCGCCTTCTGCGCCCTCAGCGTTGACGGCGGCGCCACTTATGGTGCTGGCGTTCCCACCTGGACATTGTCAGATTGTGGCGGCCTGCACGGCCACGTCAAAGTATCGCCCGCTGACGGCACCGTCTATGTCCCCAACAAAAACTGCAACGGCTCGCAAGCCGTGGCAGTCTCCGAAAACAACGGTGCCACTTGGACGGTACACCACGTTCCCAGCATTAGCGCTGGCACCTGGGACCCATCGGTCGGCATCGCCACGGACGGCACCGTATACTTCGGCGCCGACGACGGTAATAGCCTGCCGCTCATCGCCGTCTCTCACGACAGGGGCCAGACTTGGTCCAGTCCAGTGAACGTGGGTGCGTTCGCTGCTCCGCAGCAGACGGGCGAAACGCAGGGCGTGAAGCAGACATCTTTCCCCGAGGTGGTGGCCGGCGACCCAAGTCGCGCCGCCTTTGCCTTCCTCGGCTCGACTACCTCCGCCCCCGGGGGCGGGGGCGACGACCCGAACTGGCCCGGCATCTGGCACCTCTATGCTGCGCACACCTATGACGGCGGCTCGACCTACACCACCATAGACGTTACGCCGAATGACCCCGTTCAGCGCAACGCCACCATCTGCGCTGGCGGTCCCACTGGGTGTCCCAACGGCACCCGCAACCTGCTCGACTTCAACGACGCCTCGGTTGACCAAGACGGCCGCGCCGTCATCGGCTACGCCGATGGCTGCATCGGCGCCTGCGTCACGAAAGGTCCCAACAGCTTCAGCGCCGTCGCCACCATTGCCCGGCAGGTCAATGGTCGCCGCCTGTTCGCAGTGAATGACGTGCTCGGCGTTCCGGCCGCGCCGCTGGTGCAGGCTTCGATTGACTGCACGACTCCCACCATCGTCCACATCTCCTGGTCCACGCCAGACGACCACGGCTCGCCCATTCTCCGCTACAACATCTACAAGAGCACCGACGGCGGCGCGACGTTCACGACAATTGCGACGGTCCCCTTCGGCACCAACGAATACACCGACCTGAGCTCTGGCCCGTCCGTCCAGTACAAGGTGACGGCCGTCAATGCTGTGGGCGAGGGCTCTGCCTGCAGCGCCGTTACGCCAACTCTGCCAGCGAGCTGCGGCGGCGGGGGGAACCCGTGCGTGGTGCCCGGCGTGACCGTGCTCACCGACGCAGTCGGGGACGCACTCGATAAGCAGCCGTCGCACGACATCGTGCAGCTCTCCATTGCCGAGCCGGCCTCCCTTGGCCCGGGCAAGATGATGTTTATCCTCAAGATGGTCAGCTTGCAGAACGTGCCGCCGGATACCACCTGGCCCATCGTCTTCCACGTCGACGCGCTGCCTGGCCCTCTTGGGGACTTCTGGGTCAGGATGTCCGACGTGGTCACGCCCTCGAACCCGACGGGCGCGGTGAAGTTCGCCTATGGTACGGGGACAAGTCCGAGTGCGTTGACGCCGTTTGCCTGCACGGGGGCGCCTAGTTCCATGTGCGCTGATAATCAGGGAATGCCGGCCGACGCCGCCAGCGGCTTCAACGCCGACGGCACAATCAGTATCGTCATTCCGCGGAGCGCCATCGGCAATCCGCCGCCCGGGACCACGCTCAGCCTTTTCTTGGTGCGCATCCGCGTTGAGGCTGGTGCAGCTTCCGCCACGCCGGACAACATGCCCGACAGTACGACACCCGCAGGCGGCTACACCATCAAAGGCAGCGAGAAGTGCGCCGCCGCCTGCAATGCGCCTACGGCCATCGACCACACTGCGACTACAACCGAGAACCAGCCGGTAGTGATTAACGTTGTGACCGGCGACAGCGACGGTGGCTCGCCGCCAATCACCGTCACGAGCGTCACGCAGCCCTCGAACGGCACGGCCACCAACAACGGCAACGGCACCGTGACCTACAAACCAAACCAGAACTTCACCGGCACTGACAGCTTCAAGTACACGATCCAAAACGCGTGTGGCAAAACCGCCACCGGAAATGTGAACGTCACGGTGAATGCGCCGCCGCAGCCGCAATGCTTTGAGGACACTGACAAAAGCATTTCGTATGACAACGGCTGGCACACCATACACGACGCGAACGCCTCTGGTGGCACGTTCCACCTCAAGACAGGTAAATCGGACGTGCACGACATGACTTTCACGTTCCAGTTGCAGAGCAACCAGGGAACATTGCAATATTTCTATGCAACGAGCTCCAAAGGCGGGACTGCCGACGTGTACATTGATGGCAAGTTCGCCGGAACCATCAGTTATCAGGGGAGCTCCGGGTCACCGGGAACCTCGATGCACGACCCGAACTTTGGACCCCCGTCGCCGGCTTCATTCAACATCGTTGGCCAAGGCACGCATACGTTTGAGCTGCGCAACCTGAACGGCGCTGGCTATGTGGACAAGTTCTGCATCGCCAACGGCAGCGGTAGCTCCAGCGCGCAGGCATCAGCGGGCCCGGGCACAACCACGACCAGCAACAGCGCTCCGGCCCCCGGCCAGTCGGTCCTGCAGAGCGTTCTAGTGCCGTCGAACGCACTGGGCCTCTCCGTCCTTGCGGAGGCCAGTGCTAACGTGCCGTACACTCTCGCTGTGATTGACCCAAGCGGTAAGATGCTCGGCACGGTGAACTCGGCCTCTAACGGCATCGCCAGCGTGACCATGCCTGTTTCCAGCTCAGGCCTGTACGTGATCCAGTTGGTCAACACTGGGGTCGGCCCAGTGAGCATCTGGACAGCGGCCACCCCGCAGGTGACCTACTAGGGAGCATTGCAAAGGCGGGGCTCCTCCTGGGCAGGAGCTCCGCCGCAACATCGCGCCTTTCGACTGGAGGGGCTCAACTTGCTGAGCCCCTCTCCCTTGCTGTGCCATAAAAGCGAGCACCTGTAGTGACAGTTTTGTGGTGCGGGCCGGGGCCCGAACTTGACATCTAAACACCGAGGAACCAGCATACGCGGTACTCTAGCTTGCAAAATCTTCTCGTAGGGGGGAAATTTGGTACTGAGTCACAGGCCGGCCACACGCCTATTGTTTTGCGCTCTTCTACTGCCTGCCGTCCGACTCCCCGCGCGGCAAGCCGTCAGCAGCTCGCCGCAGAGAACCGCTAGCGCCGCGAAGGGCGCCGTGCCCGCACAAAAGCCCGAAGAGAAAACTGACGTCTGCGCGCTGCTGAGCAGCGCCGAAATTCAGGTCATCCAGAGCGAGCGTGTCGAGGAAACCAAACCGAGCGTGCAGCCGAGCGGCGGGTTCGTGATGTTGCAGTGCTTCTACCGCACCACGACCTTCGCCAAATCGGTCAGCCTCGCCCTAGCCGCGCCCGATCCCGCCAAGCCCTCCGCGCTCACTCCGCGCGAGTTCTGGCGAAAGCAATTCCACCCTACCGAGCCGGCGGAGGAAGAAAAGCCTGTTGCTGGGAAAGCTCCAAAGAAAGCTGAAGTCGAACGCGAGGAGGAGCTGCGAAAGCCCCGTCCCATCGATGGACTCGGCGAGGAAGCCTACTGGGTGGGTAATACGATCTCGGGCGCGCTCTACGTGCTTGAGGGCAAGTCATTTCTGCGCATCAGCGTCGGCGGCGTCCGCGAAGAATCCGCGCGCATGGAAAAATCAAAGGCGCTGGCCCGCGCCGCGCTCCAGCGCCTCTAACCCACTGCGCCTACGGTTCTTCCTTTCAGCTCCGTAGTGCGTCCGTCGGATTAGTAACGAGAAACGCTAGCGCTTTACCGGATGCGCGTTCTCGGTGAGGAGTGAACCGAGGCGGGGATCTCTGCGCGCGTCCGGTAAAGCCGTTTGGAGGTGGCCGCCCGTGGGTGCGGCGGACGCGGACCCTATGCAAATTCAATGATGGGAAGAAGCGGTCTCGAGGTCGGCGGAGGCTGTGCTGCCGATTGCAAAACACGACATGGCGGGCCAATGAGTTGGCTACGACGACAAAGGACCTTGAAAAGCGTGGTTGAAGACGCGGAACGAAGAGATCTGTTCGGCGGGAAGGCGGAGAAGAAGGTAGCGCGCAGAAGCGCGCGAAGTGTTGGAGTTGAAAAGAGCAGTTTCATGCCGCACACATCCCTGGTGGAGAACGAAGTTGGATTTCGGCAGCGGTGAGCCGTTCGATGACCTTCATTGGTCCTCCACACTTAAGACAGCGATAAAGATCGACAACGTCTTCGGTGGAGGAAGTGTGTTCTTCGGTAAGCGCTTCTTGTGCCGCACCCAACAGCTGGAAGCATAGGGGCAATGTCGTGGAGCGCCGTCGGCAGGCCAGGAAGCCGAAGTTCCGGATACGCACGAAGCCTTGCGGAAGCAGATGCAGCAGGAAGCGGCGCAAGAATCTATCGTGTGACAAAGCGGTGAGCTTTTGTTCGTTGTGGTGAGCCGAATCGCGCCACCGAAAGGTCACTTGGCCATCGGCAAAGGAGACTAGGCGATGGTTGGAGATGGCCACGCGATGCGTGTAGCGGCCGAGATACGAGCGACTTCGAGGAGAGTTTCCGCGCTGGCACGAAACAAGAGATCGTAGATCACCTTTTTGTTCTGCAGCACCACGGGGGCCAGGTGGCGGGGGAGTGTGAAGACCACGTGCAGGTAGCGCGTGGGGAGCAGTTCTCGTCGACGTGCGGCAATCCACCGTTCGCGAGCCGCGGTCTGACACTTTGGGCAATGGCGATCACGGCAGCTGTTATACGAAATGGGGGCACGATGTGCGCAGCGAGTGCACTCATCGAGATGCCCGCCAAGCGCAGCCGTGCGACACCGCGCAATCGCCAGCAGCACTTTGACATGCTTCCAACGGATCCACTCGCGGTTTCGCTCGACGAAGGCAGCTCCAGCAGTGCGGATGAGATCGGCAATCTCGAGTGCCGGCGGGGTCACTGGAGCACCTCCTCCCCAATGTGACCCACACTTATATCAAAATCGCTGGGCAATCACTGCTCCGCTCGCTCATGCGTAGCGTCCGCCGCCGGGCGGCTACGTCCAAACGCCCATCTCATCAGTGCTTGATTTCCTGACGACAAGCCGACTTTCGGCGACTTATCCCTATCTTGTAAGGTAAGCATCTGTTTTTCCGACAGCCTAGCCCAACTCCTTCAGCTTCGCGTATTCGGTCTTGGCAGCGATGAAGATGGGAATGTCGGGGTCGGCGTCTTTCCAGAGAGCGAAGAAATCCTGGTAGGAAGCGCGAGCTTTTGAGGTATCACCTGTGAGGGCATAGGCGCGAGCGAGCTGGAGGTGCGAGAGCGCGCCGATGGGTTCATTGATCACCACGCCCGGCCAATCGAGGATTTTCTGAAACTCGGCTGCGGCTTCGCTGCCCTGACGCCTGGACAGATACACTCCCCCACGCACATAGGCAGGATACAGGCTCACGAAGTTGAAGGTCGCCGAGCCCGGTGACCCCAGCTCGTAAGGAGCGGCGGCCTGAAGGGCCTCGAGGGCCTTCGAAGAATCGTTACGCTCAAGCGCCAGCTGGGCATGAATGGTCGCCAGGTAGTTGAACTGGACGATGGTATCCTCCGGGAAGCGCTCGGCCAGGTCATCCGCCAGGGCTTGCGCCCGAGCTGCATCCCCCGCCAAGGCCAGCGCCAGCGCCGCCCCATACTGCACATCGCGGCCCGTTGAAAGAGCGAGTGCGGCTGCGGCCCGCTGCTGGGCTGCAGCGACATTCTCAAAAACTGCTTCCCGAACGGCAGCTTTGGCTTCGTAGGCTGCCGCTATATCTCCTTGTCCTCCCCCCGCTCGGCTAAGGCAACTGCCCGATGGGAAAACTCCCGAGCCTTTCCAAGCTGCCCGGAAATAAGCAGCCGTGTCAGTTTCGAAGTCCAGCACGAGGCCTTGCATGCGTGGCTTGTCCGCAACCCAAGCCGCGAACTGCGCCATTCCTGCCGCATCGTTCTGCAAGAAGGCAACCTGGTACAAAAGCATGCGGAGGTAACCAGAATCGAGTTTTTTCGCCTGTGCCTCTTCGGCCGAGGCACGGGCTTCCTTGAGGCGATTCAGAGAGAGATAGGAGGAGACGAGATTGGCATAATCCTGAGCGCCCGCCGGGTCGAGGCGGAGCGCCTCGCGCATTTCTGCAAGAGCCTTGTCATATTGCCCGAGGTAATCGTAGATGACGCTCAGGTTGTTCGGCGCCACAGAATCTCGCGGATAGGTCTGCGCCCAAAGTTCACAGACCTGGCTCGCCTTATCCAGGTCGCCGGTAACAAATTGGGTGTAGTGGGACTCGATGTAGAACTTCTCGCGCTCGCTCACCCGCTCGCGCAGCTCGTACGCCTTTCGCGTGTTCTCAGCCCCAAGGTTGGTTTCCCCGATATTCGAATGGATTGTCCCGAGCGACGCATAGGCCATGGCGAAATTTGGGTCCAGAGGGATGGCCCGCTGAAACAAGGGGACTGCGATGGCATAGTCATTATTTCCCAGGGCTTTCCGTCCCAGGCTGTAGTATCTAAGCGGAGAGGTGTAGGGGCCAGACTGCTAATTTCTGCATGGTCGGGCAATCCTTCCGTAATCAGATTAGGGAAGGGTTGCCCGTCATCCACCCGGAATCGGCTCAACATACCGCGCCTACGCGTTTGACGCTATACTCGCGGCTACGAATGACTCTTGTTCCGGGTACAACCTTAGGACCATATGAGATCGGCACAACCCTCGGTGCTGGCGGGATGGGAGAGGTGTATCGCGCGCGAGACACGAGGCTGGGGCGCGACGTGGCAATCAAGATTTTGCCGAAAGAGATGTCCGCGGATCCGATACGGAAGCAGCGATTTGATCGGGAAGCAAAGACGATTTCCAGTTTGAACCATCCACATATTTGCGTACTTCACGACGTCGGTAGTCAGGATGGCGTCGATTACCTGGTAATGGAGTGCATGGAAGGAGAGACCCTTGCGAAGCGGCTAGAGAAAGGGCCGCTGGTGCTAGAGCAGGTGCTGAAGTATGGGGCGCAGATTTCGGATGCGCTGGATAAAGCACATCGCAGCGGCGTGGTGCACAGGGACCTGAAGCCAGCCAACATCATGCTGACGGCAACAGGAGCGAAGCTGTTGGATTTTGGTTTGGCGAAGCCCGCGGTGCAGCTTGTGAGTGGGGCGACGCTCACGGAGGCGACACAAACGAAGCCTGTGACGCAGGAAGGGATGATTGTCGGGACGTTTCAGTACATGTCGCCCGAACAAGTAGAAGGAAAAGAGACTGATTGGCGGAGCGATATTTTCTCGTTTGGCGCTGTGTTGTATGAAATGGTGACTGGCAAACGGGCGTTTGAAGGCAAGAGCCAGCTCAGTGTTGCCTCGGCGATCCTGGAAAAGGAGCCCGCACCAATCACCTTAGTAAAGCCGATGACTCCACCGGCGCTCGATCATGTCATACGAAAATGTCTCGCAAAAATTCCAGACGATAGATGGCAGAGTGCCGCGGACATTAAGCATGAGATCAGTTGGATCTCACAAGCTTCCGCGGAAGGTTCGACGGCATTCTCCACAGCGTCGAACAAAGCGCTTCGGAATAGACTGACGGCGCTTGTGGTCGGGGCCGTGGTCCTTGCTGCCGTAGGCCTGGCGACCAACTTTCTCATGGCTCGCCGAGATACTCCCGGGCCGGTTGTTCGTGCGACCCTCGCGCCGCCCAACGTCACCCTTCTGACGCTTGGCGACCAGGCCGGAGCTCCGGCCATCTCGCGTGATGGCAGCAACCTTGTTTTCGCAGGAATAGCGGAAGGGAAGCAGATGTTATTCGTGCGACCTTTGGACAGTGCAACAGCAAAACCACTACCCGGCACGGAGGGCGGCAAGTTCCCGTTCTGGTCTTCGGACGGAAAATCCATTGGTTTCTTTGCTGACCAACAACTCAAACGGGTGGATCTCGCAGGGGGGCCGCCCCTGAGCTTGGCGCCTGCGGCCGACGCGCGAGGAGGAACCTGGGCGGGAGATGTGATTCTTTTCACACCCTATATCTACGAAGCGATCTATCGCGTATCTGCTTCAGGAGGCAAGACTGCTCCCGTCACAACGCTGGACCGGTCTCAGCACACGACGCATCGCTGGCCTCATTTTCTTCCCGACGGGAAACATTTCCTTTATTTGGCGGCGCACCACATGAGCGACAAGGAAGGGAATTCCGCAATTTATGCGGGGAGCATCAACGGCGGAACCCCCAAGTTCATCCTTCACACCAACGGAAGCGTCTTCTATTCCTCAGGAGAACTGCTTTACTTCCGGGACGGGAGCTTGATGGCGCAGGAGTTTGACGCGGATCGCTTCGAATTGAGAGGAGACGCAAGACCCATCGGTCAAGTGCTTCGAGAAGGTGGAAACTGGGGAGTGATCGCCTCCGCATCAGAAAATGGCGTTCTCCTGTTTCAAGGTCCGGGAGAAGTGAAATATCCGGTTTTATGGTTTGACCGAACCGGGCAAACTTTGGGACCTGCGTCGATCTTGGGGCAATTGAACGATCTGCGCTTGTCGCCTGATCGAACTCGCGCCGCGGTAGTGGCTTTCGAAGGGCGGCCTGCCCCAGATGTTTATGTGTGCGATCTCAAGACAGGATCCCGCACGCGGCTTACCTTCGGCGAGAACGTTTGGTTTGTCGTTTGGTCGCCTGATGGAAAGAGAGTGGCGTACTCTGTGGAGAAAGGCGACAGGGAAAAGACCGATCTTTGTTTGAAGGGGGCGGATGGAGCTGGCGAGCGCGAGTTGCTGCTTTCTTCGGGCTACGTCGACCACCCAACGGACTGGACGCGAGACGGGCAGTATGTCGTCATCAATCGTGGGCAGTTAGGGTCGCAACGAATATGGATAGTCCCGATGTTTGGCGATCGAAAGGCGGTCGCCTTACTTCCCAACGCCGCTTATGACCACTTTGGTGGCCGAGTCTCGCCAGACGGAAAGTGGATTGCGTATGTGTCGGCGGAATCAGGGAGCGGAGAAGTCTACGTGACCTCCTTCCCCAAAGGAATTGGCAAGTGGCAAATCAGCTCGGGCGGAGTGATTCCTACGGCGCTCTGGCGAGCGGACGGAAGGGAGCTCTATTTTGTCACTCTGGAAGGAAATCTGATGGTCGCTTCTATCCAAGAATCCGCCGGAAGCGTCACGGTTGAAGGCGTGCATCCGCTGTTCCGGTCTCCGTTCCGCACCGGCCTTGTGCAAACAGTTTTTGACGTTGATCCGAAAGACGGCCAGCGCTTTATCGGGAGTGCCGCGCCGGACACGAGCTTGCTGCCCCTAAACGTTATCACCAACTGGACTGCCGAACTGAAAAAGAAGTGAGCCCGAATACGTCATTAACCTCAGTCCGTCCTGAATTATGCGCAAAGCTAGGTCGGTGATGTACATGTTGGTGGGTGCTTACCAAAAGGCGCTCCGGCATTTGAGGGACGAGTTGTCGGCAACCCTTACCTAAATCCCGTTACGTCAGAGTTGCCCGTGATCCGCCCGGAACGGGGCCTCGGAAGGTTTTTCGGCTTAACCGGAAATTGAGATCGGGCCGTTCGGTAGCTTTAGAGTACCGCGTTAGCCTAGCACCTGAGGGCTGAAGGTACGGGCCAAGGTTTCCCGGGTTATAATCGCGGCCAATTATGCCCCTCGCTCCAGGCACACATCTGGGCCCCTATGAAATCGTTGCGCCTCTCGGTGTAGGCGGCATGGGTGAAGTCTACCGAGCGCGCGATTCGCGCCTGGACCGCACTGTCGCCATCAAGATTCTTCCGCTGCATCTATCCGAAGATCCAATTCTAAGGCAGCGTTTTGACCGCGAGGCGAAAGCGATCTCCAGCCTGAACCATCCGCACATTTGCGTGCTGTACGACGTTGGAAATCAAGACGGCACCCAGTTCCTGGTGATGGAGTGCGTTGAAGGCGAGACGCTGGCGAGGCGGCTGGAGAAAGGGCCATTGCCCCTCGAGCAAGTTCTCAAGTACGGGATGCAAATCGCCGATGCGCTGGACAAAGCGCATCGCAGCGGAATCATCCACCGCGATCTGAAGCCCGGCAACATCATGCTCACGCCAACGGGCGCGAAGCTTCTGGACTTCGGCCTCGCCAAGCCGGCAGCGCCGCTGGCCAGCATGGCCACGTTGACGGCGACAGCCGCGGAGCAATCGCCCGCCACCGAACAAGGCACCATTGTCGGCACGTTTCAATATATGTCGCCGGAGCAGATCGAGGGGAAAGAGTTGGATGGCCGCAGCGATATCTTCTCGCTCGGCGCGGTGCTCTACGAGATGCTCACCGGCCGTCGCGCCTTCGAGGGCAAGAGCCAGCTCAGCGTTGCTTCCGCCATCCTCGAAAAAGAGCCCGCCCCAATCACCTCCACCAAGCCACTCACGCCACCGGCTCTTGACCGTGCCATCCGCCGCTGTTTGGCGAAAGACCCGGAGGACCGCTGGCAAACAGCACGCGATCTGCTGCTCGAGCTGAAATGGATCGCCGAGGCGGGTTCGCAGGCGGGCGTCCCGGCGTCGGTCGCTTCGCAAAGAAAGAGGCGCGAACGGCTCGCTTGGGCCGCAGCAGCGCTCTTCGCATTGATCGCCATCGCGTCCACGATCGGCTTCCTGCTGCGCACGCCGAAGCCACCGCAGCCGGTGCGCCTAAGCGCGGAGATCGGTGCTGACGCAAACCTACACACTGACTTGGGGCCTGCGGCAATTCTGTCTCCCGACGGCACGCGCCTGGCCTTTGTTGCGTCGGGTTCCGACCAGAAACCGCGCATTTATCTCCGCTCGCTTGATCAGATGCGGGCTACGGCGCTTTCCGGCACAGAAAATGCCCGCGATCTCTTCTTCTCCCACGACGGCCAATGGCTCGGTTTTTTCGCCGATGGCAAGCTGAGGAAGATTCAGGTTCAGGGCGGCGCCGCAGTCACGCTCTGCAATGCTCCAAATGACCGCGGTGGGAGCTGGGGCGAAGACGACATCATCGTGTTCGCCCCGGAAAACAGAGTAAGCCTATACAAAGTGTCTGCCGCAGGCGGGGCGCCCCAAGCACTGACCACCCTCGATCAGCAGGTGGGCGAACTCACGCAGCGCTGGCCGCAGGTGCTGCCCGGGGCGAAGGCAGTGCTGTTCATTTCCAGCACTGTAGCTGGCAACTTCGAGAACGCGGACATCGTAGTCTACTCGATGACCTCCGGACAGCGAAAGACGGTGTACCGAGGCGGCACTCACCCGCGCTATGCGCCCAGCGGCCACCTCGTCTACATGCACGAAGGCACGCTCTTCGCCATGCCGTTCAATCTGAAGCGCCTGGAGGTGACTGGCCAACCGACGCCGGTCCTCGAAGGCGTGGTTGGGAACGCCGCTAGTGGCGGGACGCAATTCTCCTTCTCGGAGACTGGAAACCTTGTCTATGTCGCGGGTCGCAGCGGCGGTTATTCCAAACGCTCCATCTATTGGATGGACCGTGAAGGAAAATTCACGCCCCTCCGCGAGACTCCCGGCGACTACCGTAATCCCGTGTTCTCTCCCGACGGGAAGCGTTTGGCGATGGATCTCTACGACGACAAAGGAAAGTCTGATATCTGGGTGTACGAGTGGGAACGCGATACGTTCACGCGTGTAACATTCGGCGGCGAACCCAACTTCAGTCCGGTCTGGACGCCGGATGGCCGGAGAATTACTTATACTTCCTTCGGAAAGGGCGGGATGTATGGCATCTACTGGAAGCGCGCGGATGGCGCCGGGGACGCCCTGAATTTGACAGAGAGCAAGGATCTGACGGTTCCCCGGTCGTGGCGACCCGACGGCATGATTTTGGCTTTCCAGCAACTCAACTCAGGCACCAACTTGGACATCATGACGTTGACGCTCGAAGGAGACGAAAAGTCTGGGTGGAAACTGGGAGGGCCCAAGCCATTTTTAAACAGCCCTTTCAGTGAACGGAATCCGGCTTTCTCGCCGGATGGCCGCTGGCTGGCCTATGAGTCCGACGAGTCTGGGGAATCCGAAGTGTATGTGCGGCCCTTTCCCAGCCCAGGCGGGAAATGGCAGGTTTCCACTGGTGGTGGCAACTTTCCCAAGTGGTCGCGCCGTGGCAATGAACTTTTTTATCGCACTGCGGACAACAGGATCATGGCTGCCACGTATGTTGCATCTGGTGACTCCTTCCGTGCCGACAAGCCGCGGCTCTGGTCGCCCGGCCAATTCACTGGCCTTGGGCTCTCCTATAATTTTGATCCGCACCCCGATGGGAAGCGCTTCGCCGTCCTGAAAGCCCCGGGCACCGGCGAAGCTCCCAAGGTCGACAGGGTTAGTTTCATCTTCAATTTCTTCGATGAACTCCGCCGCAAAGTCCCGTTTGGCAAGAATTGAAGCCGCGTAGGTTTCTGGTACTCGCATGAGGAGAACAGCTCTCGGTCGGCCAGCCGAAGATCTGGTCCGCCTAGTCACCTTGGTGATTGTGCCTGGATCACGAGCAACCCTCAGCTAATCGCGTTACGTCGATCTCAGCCTCGGATAGCGAATGGATCATCACCAGGTCGAGCGTTCCCTCGTATTCGCCGATTTGCTCACCATCGTCCGTATGCTCGATCGGAAGGAAGTTTTCATCAACCGCAATGTGAAGTTCCGTGGCAATGATCTTCTCCGGATCAAACGAGTGATTGTAACGAAACGTCTCCAGCACTTCTCGTGCCTCGTCACCAGCGCCCTTCGTCAAGGCGTCGAATACTTCGAGGTCCGTGGCGCGCCTCGTTCTGACGGGGTGGTTGATGTAGCTTGCCAGGACTTGGTGGATTTCAATTCCTCGTGCTGCAGGCTCGGATTCCACCAACCTTGTGGCCTGGACATCCTTGCGAACGTAGAGGGTTTCGCACGCGATATCGCCATACCGCGATTGGCTCAAGGGTGGAATCGATTTCTGTTTCCGTTCAATCTCACGCATGGGTAGCGCCTTCATCCTCTCGGCCTCCTCTTTCTGTTGTACGACTGACCTGTGAAGAACTCAGGTCCGATCCCTCCCGTGGCGTCGACGCATCGAAAAGCTTGCCCATCGAATGAATCGCAGAGAGATAGGGATTGGGCAAAACCACGACTGGGCGTACTATTCGCTTCATCCGGTCCCGATGGGACTTCCTGGGAGGCGCAGCTATGCCGGTGACG
>Ga0307475_10001143_pt1 | contig 15814 bp, 15 predicted proteins | sample atmos_gasesECM1C_FD_203317 | JGI IMG/M metagenome (GOLD analysis project Ga0307475, IMG submission 203317) | Hardwood forest soil microbial communities from Morgan-Monroe State Forest, Indiana, United States - atmos_gasesECM1C_515 | ecosystem: Environmental > Terrestrial > Soil > Temperate... | reverse complement strand
ACGGATTAGAGACCGCCCAGTGCATCGTGCCGGACCCCGCCGACGTGGCGGCGCAGGGCGTGTCGAGCGTCGCCCTGAAGGCGATGTTCGGCCCCATGATGGGCAAGTGCGAGACGCTGCGCGACCAGTACGGGCGGCCGCTCAAGCGAATGTTCGACCAGATGAACCGCGCGGCGCGCGCGAAGGTCGGACAACCCACGACCGTCATGGTCAAAGACGAGAACGGGCAGGATGTCGAGAAGGCGGGACGGTACGTGATCGCGCTGCCGCCCAAGATCGTCGAGACGCCCAAGCAGGACGACGAAGGGCAACCGGTGTTCGACGAGCAGACGGGCAAGCCGCAAGTCGACGTCAAGAAGGTCGATCGTGCTCCCGGCGCGGGCGGCGACGTCGAGCTCGACTGGCCTCCATATTTTGTTCCTACTCCCGCCGATCAAGCACAACTCGTCACAACCCTATCGACTGCGGCTGGTGGCGCGGCGATTATGAGTCAGCAGACCGCAGTTGAGCAGATGGCGACCGCGTTCGGGGTCGATCCCACCGACGAATGGTCAAAAGTCCAACAGGACACCAAGAAGGTCGCCGATCAAGCAGCAGAACAGGCAAAAGCATTCGGTAGTGACGGAGACTTTTCAGGTGGGGCACCCGGAAAAGATGGGATGCCCCAGGGAGCGAAACCCAAGCCTCCAAAATTCGGCGGATCGAGTGCTCCCTTCGGGGGCAAAAAACCCAAGCCAGGTGGTGGTGATTCGGCGGATGGAGACGGTGGGGAAGAAGCTTAGTGAACGAATGCTTTTTCTAACGGCCATCCCGCATTCAACCGGTAACGGAGAGTAGTCCTGGGTATCCCCGTTTCTCGTGACCACGCGAGAATGCATTGGGTTTTGCCGGCAAAACTGATCATCCAGTTAGACTTTTGGTTTTGACACTGTTCGGATTGTGTCGCCCACCTGATGTTGCCTGGCTCGTAACCCTTGTCGTTGTCGATCCGGTCAAGTGAATACTCGGCACGCTTTCCCGTTTTGCTCCCCGGTCGAACCCCTACGTCGGCGTTGAAATTTTCGAATGATTCGCGCCATCGCTCGCAGACCGTGATTCCTCTTGCACCATAAAACACGAATCCACGGGCGCGCGGGTTGTGGCAACGCGCGATCATCGTCCTCCAGATCGAATAGAGCGGGTGACTTTTCTTATTCACGCGCGAACGTCTCCCGGAGTTTAGAGTTGCCGCGTGGCATCTCCTCGCGACACCTTGGCCCGGGATCACGAGGACGCGCTCTCGCTCCTGAAGCGGCTCGGCGTCGACCGGACGCGACGGATCCTCGCGCGTGCTCAGCAGGATCTCGAGCGACGACTCGACCAAGCCGTGAAGGGGCCCGGGGCGGACTCTTTTACCGCTGCGCAAGCCAGGACGGCGCTCCAACAGGTCAGGGAGGCGACGCGCGTCGTGCAGCGGGGCGTGCGCGACGTTTTGCTCGATGGTGCGGGGGTGGCGGCCGAACACGCGGGCGAGAACCTGGAGCGGTACCTGGAGAGCGCGAACCGAGCGTTTGCGGGCGTCTCGCGCCCGCTGGGACTCGACCTCGCCGCGATGGTGGACGCCGCGTCGTCGGGCGTGAAGGCGACCGTCCTGCGTCGGCTGGCGTCGAGCGGCGAACCAGTCGAGGGAGCAGACGAGGAACCGCACCGCGCCAAGCAAGGGATCCTCGAACGCTACGGGCTCGAAACTGTCGGGCATTTCGAGGAGATCATGCAGCGCGGGCTCGTCACGCGCGCGCCCTGGCAAGACGTGCGGGCGGAAATCACTGCGGCATCGCCGTTCCTGCAAGCTGCGCCTGCGCACTGGGCGGAGCGGATCGTCAGGACGGAATGCCTGATTGGATCAACGCCTGTTTCCGGAGCGGTGGTGCGGGCAGCTCACCGACGGTGGTATGAGGGCGACGTCATCGAGATCAGGACCGAACACGGCCGCCACCTCACCACAACCCCGAATCACCCGATGCTGACGAGACGTGGTTGGGTCGCGTCGGGCATCTTGAAGACTGGCGACGATCTCGTCTGCAACCGAAGGCAAGAGAACGCGGGTGCGTCGGGACACGACGACGTACCACGAACACCACCCACGATCGGCGAGGTATTCGATGCGCTCTCTGCAATAGGGGTCTTTGATCGGCGACGATGTTCCAAGCCAGACTTCCACGGCGACGGGCGCGATGGCGAGGTCGATGTTCTTCACGCCAACGGGGAACTGAAGCTCGGGTCGTTCGCCGCGCTCTATGAGCCAATCGCGAAGGATGTCTTCACCGAACCCGATCTTCCTGGATCGTGTTTCTGCGCGCGCTGCGGACATTTGCTCACGGTCGACAAGCGCCCGTGCTTCTGCGACGGGTCGGATGGCAATACCTTTCCCGATCAATCGCTTCTTGAGCGAACATGCCGACAGGCCGACCGATCGGACGAGCGTCTTGACCCCTTCGCCGGCCGCGTAGCGTTCCGCGATCACGTCCGTCGAGATGTCTTTGCGGAACCGCGGGTGATCTCCTCGCTTCAGTCGAAGGGCGAACGCTTCGGAACAACTTCTCGAAACGCCGGCCTCCCCGACGATTCGACGAACGTTCGCGGGATCAATTCCCAGGATGGCGCCGATTTGCACGCTGCTAGATCCCGACAGGTACATGCGGACGATCGCATCCCTGTCGTATTTGCGCAGAAGCAAGGCAGCGTCCTTTCTAGACCGCGACGTTCCCGCCGCGAGGACGACGTCCTTGACCCACCTGTCGCTGAAACCTACTACAGCGGCGACTTTCCTCGCGCTGAGGCCCGAGACGTAGAGTTCGATCGCGTAGCGTCGATCATCGTTCGTAGGTTTTCGGGTCACGTCTTCAACCTAACGACCTGGCATGGATACTTTTGCATCGACGGAGTATATACCGGAAACACGCACGGCATTTACAATCGCGCCGGGTGGGAATCGATCCGAGAAGCCGACGAACAGCTCGGCGACATGCTCAAGATCCTGAGCGCGACGTTCGACGACAGGACTGGCGCCGATTCGTACGCGGTGCATGGCCAGATCCGGAGGCCCGAGGAATCGTTCCAGTCGTGGTTCGGGCTCTACCAACATCCGCCAAATCGACCGAACGATCGCGAGGTGGTGGTGCCGCACCGCATGTCGTGGCCGATCCCGCCGTACCTCGCGTGGCGGTCGGACGCGCAGGTCTTGGCGCGATGGCACTACGACGGCCGCAAAGGATCGCCCCCGCCCCGTCCCCTCATGACGACCGTCCCGCTCGAGAAGATCGGGATCGCGCACCCTGCCGAGGACGCGGCCAGCACCGCTCCGACGATTGTGCCGCCTCCCGGTCCCGCGATCCCGCCCGAGCGGTTCGCGTTCCGCCCCGCGCCGCCGATGCCTGCGATCAAGCGAAACGAGTTCGCCGCCCCTACCCCGGAACGAATCGCGGAACGGCGGGCGCAGATCGACAAGATGGCGGCGCGCGACGCGAAGCTCTTCCCGGCGGAGCCGTGGACGGGCGACCCGCTAGACGATCCTTCTGAAGCGCTCGACCTGAAGGCCCGCAAACGGATGAAGCGCGCCAAGAAGGGCGACGATCGCAAGTACAACATCGAGCTGCCGTTCGATTTCGTGAACGACACGACCAACGTCGATTCCCCCCAATACGCGGCGGGGTTGGGAGGTCGCAGGAGCGAGCAGCTCGCGCACGCGAAGCCCGAGAAGATCGCGATCGAGGACGTGGTGGCGCGGGGCGGCGAGTACCAAACCGCGAACCGGCGCAACGTCGAATACTTGGTAACACACCTCGTGAACAACCGGGGACGATTCGTCGCGGGCGAAGAAGACGAGACGAACGAATACCGGAAGCCGCTAGTCATCCGGTACGGCGAACGTCTCTACCCCTACAGCCCCTACGAGCTCGACAAGTTCGCGGCTGCCAAGCTCGTCGGGATGAAGACGCTCGATGTGCACGTCGTCGACCTGAACCCGCACCTCGCCGCCAAGGCGCGCGAGGAGAACGAGAAGATCGATCAACGAATCGCGTCGCGACAACGGATCGTCGACCGCGAAGCCAAACGCGCGAAGGCGGCAGTCGAGGAACGGGTCAAGCTCGAACATGAAGGGGATCCGGACGTCGTGGCGGTGCGGATCAAACATCAACCGTACGAGTACGAGAAAGAGTACCTGCCGAAATACGGCGAGGCGGCGGCGAGCATCGGGTGGGGGCGCGCCATGATGGAGCGCGGACTCGACATGCCGAACCACGCCATGGTCGAGATCGCCAAACGGTTCGACGACAAGGAGCATCCGTTGTGGGGCGCGTCGTCGATCGTCCGGAACATGCTGAAAGAGGGCGGGACGCTGCGCGACGCGTTGAATGGCCCGGACGTGACGGACCGTAAACGCGCGATCGTGAAGAAGTGGGCCGCGACGTTCGCGCACGTCGACGCGATCGTGCCGCACGAGGCGATTTCGATGGGCACACACGACGACAACATCGGGGCGCGCGACGCTACCAAGAAGAAGATCGACATGTTGGCGGGCCTGACGGACCGGTCCGTCTCGGTCCCGACCGTCGTGCACGTCGGGTCGGCGCCCGACGGCAGGGCGTTTTGTGAAACCGGATCCGTCGTGAAGTGGGGCGGCAAGGAAGTCATAATCGCGCTCAAGCGAGACGAGCAGACGGACGTCGTGTTCCACGAGTTAGGGCATGCGATCGAGGCGACGGACCGTGGACGGGGGATGCGTGCTTCTGCGTTCCTCGATGCCAGGACGGCCGGCGAAGACGCCAAGCCGATGAATCACCACGTCGAGGGCGGGTACGCGGACGACGAGGTAGCGCGCAAGGATGCGTTCGAGCATCCGTACGTCGGCAAGGACTACGGACGCGAAGAGGAGAGCACGGGCGCGATCTACACCGACCCTTACTTCGGCGAGAAAGAGGAGCGAGGATCGCTGCCGGAAACCAAGCGCGTGCACTCCGCGACCGAAGTCACGTCGATGGCGATCCAACGGTTGGGCGACGACTCGGGCGCGTGGTCGCACTTTGAACAGGACCCCGAGCACTTCCTGTTCGGGCTCGGCCAGCTCGGCGGCTACTAGTAGACGCGACCGAACGGGGCGCGGTGCAGGGCGTCGCGTTTTTCGCGGATCCGTTTCTGCAGGGCGGCCGGAGCATCGTCGAGGTCGCGCACGTAGTCGGTGAAGACCCCTTTCCGGAGGCGCCGACCCACTTCGTGCGCGAGCACGTCCAGGAGAAAGTCGTTGTTCTTCACGAGCGGGACGGGCGCGTCCGGGGGCGGGAAAACATGCACGCCCGACTTCTCTCGGATCGCCTCCCGGAGTGCGGACGCGACCTTGCCGGTGCCCGACACCGTGCCTCCCGTCTCGAGTTCCGTCCCGTCCGAAAACGTCCAGGTCGTCATGACTTGGGAAACGACCAGCGCGTCACCTTGTGATCAAGTTTGCCTGCCGCGTGTGCACGATTGACCGCACACACCCACTCGTCTGCATCTGCGATGCGGCAAAACCCTAGATGGTCGTCGATCGTTCGCCCGACCAACGACCCGCTCGTGAATTCGAACGTGAATGCAAGAATTACCGGATATTGATCAATGCTCATCGAATGAGCGCGAGAAGGATTTGATTCAACAAGATCTCGGATGGCGGCGAGTTGTGCGGTGTTCATGTCTAAACCAGTACGGCCTGACCGATGGGTCAATCTAGGTGATTCCAACAGGACCCCGTTTTTCGTAGGAAAACGCCTCACCTGCATGTCCGTTCAGTGAAGTGGAACCCGGGTTCCAAACTAAGAAAGCTTCCCCGGAAGAGCTGCGTCCCCGTTACCCGGGGTCACTGGCAAAGTGAACAGGCGACCGGGGAAGCCTGTTGTTCTTTGCCGCACCGGATCCCCGCTGTTACCTCTCGGGGAGCGAGGGCTACCGAATGGCGACCTGGATCCTGCTCAACACCACCAAGTTCAACGCGTCGAGCGGCCCGGTGCTCTTGCCGGCCGGAAAGACGATCGACGACACCAAGTACAACCTGACGCTCATCAAGGCGGCGGGCGGGATCGTGGTGCCGTCGACCGACTCGATCGCGGCAGCCGCTGCTCTGATCGCCCAGAAGCGCATCAAGCAGGGGTTGGCGAACGAATCGCAGGACTCGCTGCTCGACCTCACGATGATCGCCGCCGTCGCGGGCGAGGCGAACGCCGCGCACGTGTCTCGGTCGTTCACGACCAAGGCGGCAGGGCAAACGGTCGCGGCCGGCGCCGCCATATCGGCCGCCGTCACGTACACCCCGACGTTCTCGGGCAAGCTCAACGTGTGGGCGTGGGCGAGCTTCCAGGCGCTCGGCGCCGGCATCGTGACGCCCGTCCTGAAGCAAGGCTCGACCGCGATCTGTGCGCCCGCCCCGAGTGCCGGCACCGGCGGACCGCTGAATTACTACGTCGAGTTCGAGACGGCGGCGCTGCCGCTCGGCACGGCCGTCACGTTCAACTGGACGACGACCGCGGGCGACGCGACCGTGACGCTCGGCAACGGCGCGACCGGAATCGCGGCTCGGCTGCAAGTCGAAGAGCGCCCGTGAGCAAGCCGAACTTCAAGGTCCACGACGCCAAACCCGCGAACGGGTTCGTGGGAGGAGCGAAGCAAGCGCAGCGACCTCGCCACAACCCAGCGGAGACCGTCAAGCACGCGAACGAAGAGGGCGAGACACTAGTCGAAGCCGGGCAGGAGTCGATGATGCCCGATTACGAGGTCAACTCGGCGACGCCGCACGAAGCCGGCCAGTCGCATGGCGAGGGGCATCCGCAACGTCCCACGTACGAGCGCGCGAACCCGTGGCCCGCAGCCAAGCCGGTCACGCACAAGCCGTACAAGTTCTGAATCGTCTCGATGAAGACGTTCGTTCTGATTTTCGGGTTTCTCGTTGCTTGCAACGTCGGCGCCCCACCTCGGCACGCCGCATCGTGCGTTCCGGGCTGCACCGTCATCGGCGTCGAATGGGATTCTTGGGGCCCTCCGGACGACGCGGGAATCGCGCATGCAATCGGTGCGAGGCAGATTCAAAGACCGTGCGAATGAAGACGGTTGGAAACGTGCTGGAACCCGGGTTCCAGCGTTACCTCTGACGAGGGAGAAACGCACATGGCAAGCGGCGGATCAGGCAAGACGAACCCCTTTGGCAACGGCAAGAGCGGCGCGGTCGGTAATTCCGGGAGCGGAAGCACGCCGGGCATGTCGAACCATCGCGGGCCGGACCGTTCGCAGAAGATGGGCGAGTCGATCGCGGGCCAGTTCGACGGCGATCATCCCAAAGAGGGCGACAAGCACCTGAAGGTGGATCCCCCCGCGTCGCGCGTGAAGCCCGGGTTCGTGCAGCAATGCGCGGACGACAAGGGCGGCCTGAAGAGCGGCGGACCGTGGAAGAATCTCGGGGGCAAGGGCCCGTCGATGCCGAGCGAGAATTCCGACGTTGACGACGGCGGACCCGCGGGCGACGTCCGGAACGAGCCGACTACCGACTCGGAGTACTGAGCCGTGCCGGGCGCGACGCTCGACGCTACCCTGACCGAGACGCCGCAAGGCGCGTCGGACAGCAGCGCGTTCCCGAGCGCCACCACGACGATCCCGTTCGGGCTCAACACCGCGCCGAACGCCAAGCCCGTGCAGGCATCGACGGGGCGGATCCTGCGAATGATCAATTCGCCGAACGCGTTCATCACTTTGGACGGGGTCGGCGCAAACGACGTCGTGCAGCAAGCTTCGACGTTTTTCGCGCGCGTGCGCTCTGGCGGATTCCAGCTCCGCATAACGTTCGCTAACCCTGCAGTGCCGTTGAGTCCGATCGTTTCGATCCTTCCTCTTGCGGGGGCATTGCTGTTCGAACCCGACTCGGCCAGCGGATTTTTCATTACCCTGCTCGAAGTAAAAGGGTCGGGGTCGATCGAATTTCTAGCCTCTGGCATGCAGTAGTTGAATTTGGAAAGTCACGAGGGGGCACGTAGCCTCCGTCAAAAGGGAGACACGCACCGATGGCTCTGAACCCGCTTCCGACCGCGAACACGACCAAGCAACGGCTCGACCAGGCCGACCTCAACACGATGGCCGACCACGCTCGCGCGCTCGGACTCGGGACGGTGGTGCGCCGCATGCGCGTCGCGCTCCGACGCGTCTCGCCGTTCGCCCAGCCTGCGAACCCGTACGCGCCCGCCGGCCTGAACGTCATCACGCTGCCGGACGACGCCAAGGCGTCTGCGGTGTTTATCGGCGACTCCAACACGACCAACGGCGCCGCGTGGGCACGCACGCTCGATGCCAGCACGTCGACGGGCACGACCGGCGCGTTCACCGCCAAGTTGCCGTGGGGCACAACGCCCACGACCCAGACGGTCGGCGTCTTGCCGACGGGCGACATCGCGTTTCTCGGGACGGATGCCCCCAACGACGTCGACCTCGAGTACGAAGTGGCGATGCAGGACGTCGTCGAGCTCTTCCTGAACGTCGTGCCCGGCACGGGCGTTTGCGCGATCCCCGCCAAGTACGCGCCTGCCGGCCCCGGCAAGGCGGGCTTGGGCGGAACGCTCACCCTGATGGAAGCCGAGTCGCTCACCGGGACGCTCGTCCGCAAGATGATCGTGCTCGTGCCAGCGGCGGGCGCTCCCGCCACCACGCAAGCACGGCTCGACGTCGCGAAAGCGAACGTGCAGTTTGCCGTCGCGGACGCCGTGACGAGCTGCCGCGTCAAGCTCGGAGTCGTTCCGGCGATCGACGTCAACGCCGTGCTGGAAGCCACGTCCGCCAACCTGTAAGGCGACGGCTTCGAAAAAAGGTGAGGGCGGGCACTCGGGTTCGCCGGGCGCCCGCCCGGTGCGTTTCTAGGAGGAGAAAACGAACATGACGACCCCCGTTGTTGAAGGTGCGGGCACGCCCGCCGAGAAGAAACCCGAGACGCCGGTCGTGCCGGCAGTCGAGAAACCGGCAGTTCCTGCCCCCGTGGCGGGCGCCAAGCCCGCCGAGCAAGCCGGTGCGGCATCAGGTCAGCCCGCCGAACCGCGCGTCATCGGCGACGACGACGAGCCCAAGCCGGGCGAACGCATCTCGCTCTCGAGCGAGGCGCTCACCAAGCGAATTGAGCGCGCCAAGAAGGCGATGCTGAAAGAGACGATCGGGACGGATGACCCGACCGTGCTGAAGAGCAAGCTCGACGCGCTCAAGAAGTTCGAGGACGAGGCGGAAGCGCGCCGCATCGCGCAGCTCACCAAAGAGCAGCAGCTCGAGGAGCGAGCGCGTGCCGCCGAAGAGAAGGCGGAGCTCGCGGAAGCACGCGCGATGGAAGTCGAAGAGACGCGACAGGTCGACCAAGCGGACGGAGAGCTCCGGGACGCCCTGAAGGACGTGATCAAGCCCAAGCTCTGGCGTCACGCGCGTGCCGACCTCGCCGAGCATCTCGCCAAGGAACACGGCGACAAGATCGACGACATGAAGGAATCGGAGCGCGAGAAGGTCGTGATGGATTGGGCAACCCAATACGTCAAGGACAACCCCGAGTTCGCTGCCATCGCGCCGAAGGTCGAGGAGAAGAAAGCGGAGACCGTGGCGGTGCCGCTCAAGAACGGCGTCGGCAACGCGGGCAAGAAGGCGGTCGTGGTGCCGACTGCGCTGGCGGGCAAGACACTCAAGCCCGGCCAGCCCAACAGCATGACGACCGCCGAAGTGGCTGAATGGAAGAGGGTCCGCGGTTTCAACTACTAAGTAGTTCTGGAACCCGGGTTCCAAGGGCGCCGCGGGCAGGACTCGCGACGCCCTTTTTGATTTGGTGCGGCGCCCCGACTCGAAGGCCGAGGTCACGAACCGACTCGCGTGACCAGCATCCTAGGGGCGCCGCGTCGCATAGTTGCCGCGTTCGCGAAGTTTGCACACGCGAACCCCCGCCGAGATGCTGGGCGGGACGAAGACGAACGCGGGCACGACGCAACCTCGAACACGCGCACGACGGCGGTCAACGGTCGGATAGACATCGAGGGAACGGCGGGCCGACGGTCGGGCGAACCGAAAGCCGAACGAAGGACCCCGGAGGAATCTCATGTCGATATTGCTGCTCGTGCCGCCCCAGATTCAGGAACTGAATCAACAGGGCGCGATCGAACGCGCGTTCCACGACGCGCTCTATCCCAACTTGGCGTACCGCGCCGAGGCGATGGCGGAAGAGTGGCCAGCCAACACCGGGCAGGAAGTCGTGCAGAGCCGTCCGAGCTTGCTCGCGCCCAAGACCAAGGCGCTGGTGCCCGGCACGGATCCGCAGCCCAGCACCGTCGTGTACGAGCAGTGGAAGGTGTCGCTCGCCCAGTACGCGGACGCGGTCGACACGCACATGCCGACCGCCATCACGAGCAACGCCAACCTGTTCCTCCGGAACATCCAGCAGCTCGGGCTCGGCGCGGGCCAATCGATCAACCGGATCGCTCGTAACGAACTCTTCAAGGCGTACCTGTCGGGCCAGACCGCCCTGACGGTCGCGACGCTCACGACGGACACGCAGATCCAGGTCGCGAGCCTGAACGGCTTCACGGACGTGATCGTGCCCGGCACGAACGTCGCGCCTCGCCCCGTCAGCCCCAGCTCGCCTCTCAGCGTGACGGTTGGCGTCGCCCCCACGACCGCGGTCGTGAACGTCACGGGGTTCGTGCCGAACGACCCCACCGACCCGTTCGGGCCGGGCGTGCTGCTCCTCTCAGCGGCGATCGGCACCGCGTTCGCGGTGCGAGCGAGCGTCAAGAGCGCCAACGCCCCCCGGATCGTCCGGTCGGGCGGAGGCGCAACGGTCGACGCGATCGGCCCCTCCGACACCCTGCTGCTCCAGGACTGCATCAACGCCGTCGCGCTGCTCCGGCGCGCGAACGTGATGCCGCACGAGGACGGCTACTACCACGCGCACATCAGCCCGGTGGCGAACGCCCAGATCTTCGCGGATCCGGCGTTCCAGCGCCTCAACACCGCGCTGCCGGAAGGCACGATGTATTCGAGCGGCTTCATCGGGCACATCTCGGGCATCATGTTCTTCATGAACACCGAGTCGCCCGAGACGGCGAACAGCGGCGCGACGACCGCGACGGGTCCGAACTTCGCGACGTACAGCGCGGACATCGGCGCCGAAACCGTCAACGACAGCGGCGTCGCGATCGGTCGCACGATCGTGACCGGCAAGGGCGCGCTCTACGAGCGTTACATCGACGAGTCGCAGTTCGTGACGGAAGCCGGCACGGTCGGAAAGATCGGCGAGTTCGACGTCGTCAACAACGGCATCACGATCCTGACCGAGCGCATCCGCTTGGTCATCCGTGCGCCGTTCGACCGCCTGCAACAGGTCGTGAGCTCAGCCTGGTCGATCACAACGTCTTGGCCTGTCCCGAGCGACATCACTGCGCAGTCCGGCCCCGAGCGCTACAAAAGATCAATCGTGATCGAGTCGAGCGTGTAGTTCGTGCCTGAACAGCTAGTAAAAAAGCGCGGCGACCTCTGGAAACGGGGGTCGCCGCAACGATTTTGGGGAGCGCTTCAAGATTCTGCTTTCAAGTATGCGAGTAGTGCGTGCACGCGTTGTGGGTCAGTTTCGATGAGACCTAGGAGCAGATTGCAGATCCGACAGAGCAGTCGCCTGACTTTTCCGGTTTTATGATCGTGATCGATCGCTAGTCGAACTTTCGTAATCCGTTCACCCTTATTCGCAGAGCTGCACGATCAGGATGACGTTTTTGCCAACGGGCATCGCGCGTTAGTCCATCCTTCGGCTTACAAGCTCGACAACGTGGAGCGTAGAAGTTTTTCGTTTTTCCACACGCACATCGTTTGGCACGGGCGCGCTCTTCGTTCATGAAAAAAAAAACCTACCGACGTTTCGTCACGATTAGATGCCGTTGGGATCCGGGTCGTCGCGGTAAGGCGACACGACTTCGACCGGTCCGTTCGGCGTCGTCTTGTGTTCGGGCAACGGCGGCAGAATGTCGATCCGGCGAAGCAATTCGCGCGCACTCCGGACGATCGCAAGATCACGATGAATGCGTCGATTGAGTTCGCCGCAACGCACCGCCAACGAATCGCACAATCTCCGGATGGCCGTCGCTTCGTCGTCTCCGTACCCACACACGTCCGGAACGTCCTGATGTGATGCGACGATCGAAAGGGAATCGTCCCCGTCTTCCTCCCATCGATAATGCGAATGGCTCTGCTTGACCTCGATCGTCCCCATGCGCGATCCGTTGCCGCGCGTTGACGGATCGCGCCGCAACCGTGATCCTGCACGCCTACAACGAGGAGGCGACGATGCGAAACGGGATGAACCAGAAACCTGGGGGGGCAGCGCCAGCGACGATGCAGGGGGGTGCGGGGGGCGCACCGGCGAACGCGGGTCCTTCACCGCAACGCGTGGCGGTGAAACCAACGATCCCGGCCGTGCCGGTCGAACCCGGTCCGCCCGCAGGGCCGCCCAAGCATTACCGAGTCATGAACGGCGGGACCGTTGTGTTCGGAGGGAACCGCACCGTGATGCGTGCAGGCAAAGAGGTGAGCGACAAGGATTACGACATCCGGTTCCTGCTCCGCCAGGGCATTCGGCTCGAGCCGATCGGACAAGACGGGCTGACGCAGCACGATCCCGTGCAGGAACCGCACCGTCGTGGCGACGTCTTGATCCCGAACAGCCCCGAGGGCAACGCGGCGCGCGAGGAGTTCGCCAAGATGGTGGACGACAAGGGGCAGCCCTTGCCCGTGCCGTCGCCCCAATTCGCTGCGCCCGCACCGCCCGCGAAGTAAAGTCGCGGGATGTCGCTCACCGACGAGGAGAAGGTCAAGGCCCGTCACCATCTGGGTTACCTGCAGGTCCAGCAGTCCTCGACGTTCGTGCTCGGCATCCCGGCCGCCGTCCAAACGCAGTTCATGATCGAGAACGCGTTCGACAAGATCCTCTTGTCGGCCGAACCTGAGTTCCGCCGTCACCTGACGATCCTGGATCGCCTGGAGAATCAGATGATCGACGACCTCGAACTGCTCGCGGTCGACCAAGTCGACGAGATCAAGGTGCGGGCGACCGAGCAGAAGGAACTATGGCAGCAGTACGACCGATGGCGTCACTCGCTCGCCAACATCCTCGGAATCATCCCGAACCCCTACGATCAGCGTCTGAATTCAGCAGGGGTCGGCGGAATCAACGCGCGCGTGATCCACTGAACCGCGGGCGCAATTCGACGATTACCCACGGTTTACGCGCGATCGTCCAACCTCCGTGTGGTGCCCAAGCGTACGTTTGGTAATCGACCCATTCGCCCGGCGGTTTTGCGTAATGATTGTCATCGGCCGAACACCACCACATTTTGTGCTCGATCCGCTCGATGATCGGATCCAAGATGTCGAACGGTGCTCGGAGGGTGAGTCGGACGCGTTCGTTCAGGATCACGCCTGGATGTTGCCGCACGAACATCCAGCGAGACTTTACGTTCGTGCGGTCGCGGCGTAGGGTGGCGGTCATGAACCTCGTGAAACGACTCGCCCGCCTGTTCCCGTCGCTCGCCCTCGGATTCGTCCTCGTGACGGCCGCCTGCACCGCCAAGCAGGTGCACGACGTCGAGAACGCGGTCTTCACCGCCGAGAACATCGCGTGCATGGTGACGCCGCTCCTGTCCGGACAGCTGTCGGGCCCCGCCGCGGACGTCGCGAACGTCGTGATGGCGGAGTGCCAGATCGCGCCCGCATTGACGAAGGACGTTGTGGCTTTCATCGACGCGTTCACGAACGCCACGCCCGCGCAGGTCGCGAAGTGGCAGCAATACGCCGCTGACCACGCCGCGAAGTAGCGCGCGGGTGCGCGCGGCGGCACGATCCCGCTCGTGCCGTTCCCTCGTCCGCTAGATCCCGAGCAAGCACGCCGCACGCTCGCGCACCGGTTGGGCCGCAGGGTCGATCGCATTCGTCAGTTTTCAACGAGGTTTGGGCTCAGAAGTTATCGCGTGAGCCTCGTCTGGACGAAGTGGACCGGGCACGAGCGCGGGCAGGGTACGGAGCGCGAGATTCCGGGCGGCAGGATCGAGATCCTGCCCACACCTCAGGTAACGAACCTCGACGCCGGCATCTACTCGCTCATGTCGGGCGGCGCGATCCCGGTCGGATCGGTGCGGGTCAAGCGGATCTCGACGCTCTACACGATGGATCAGCTCGTCGGGCTCGCGATCCCAACGGACGAGTTCACCGAAGAGAACAACCCGCCGCGCCGTTCGAGCGCGCGCGAGCAGCCCCCCAAGCCGTCCGTCACGGACCTGCCGCAGCCGTTCGACTTTCATTGGGAGATCAGGGAAGACGGGCGGGGCGACGATCCTTCGCCGCGTTGGCGTTTCCGGCTCTTGTCGTGGCCGTGGCGGCACGCGGGCGGCGTCGAGTGGCAGGCGATGTTGGAACGCGTGTCGGACGACGACGCGCGCGACGGTAGTCCAACTAGCGGATTCGATCCGGTGCCGTGATGGGACTGCTCGACTCGATCCGCAAGATGGTGGCGGGCACGCTCTGGGGCGACGTCACGCCAGCGTTGCCCGTTCCCGCCCCGCTGCCGCTCGACGCACGATTGCAAGCCATCGCGGCACTGCTCGACTACGTCGCGAAGATCGAGTTCTCGGTCGACAACTCGCCCGCCCCGCCCCGCCGGTTCCGGATCCGCCGTCAGAACCTGCTCGACGAATGGCCGGACGACATGAAGGACATGGTGTTCCCGACGATCGCCGTCGAGCCGGGCGACGTCGCGATCATCGCGCGCGGCCTGACGAACTCGATCGACGAGTCGACGATCGACCAGTTCGGGCTCGGGACGGCCGTCCTGCCGCTCCACGAGCACCAGGAACGCATCGTGCTGCACGTCTGGGCAACGACCCGGTACCAGCGCGCCGCCATCGTGGCGGGCCTGGAGGGCGCGTTCGACCCCGACGAGGAGATGAGCGGCGTTCGTCTCGTGCTGCCCAACTACTTCGGGCAGGTCGCGCGCTTCACGCTCGAGGGCAACCAGCGCGTCGACGACCCCGACTCTGCTCGGCGCCGCCGCACCGCGCGTCTGATCGTCCGGATGGAGGTCGACGTTTGTCGGCTCGTCAACGTCGAGGAGCTGCCGCCCGAGGGCGCCACGACCGAGATCGAAGTCGTGACGAAAGGCGATCCGACCCCCGTCACGCCCCTCGACCCCCCGCTCGTTCCTTGAAACGTGCGGGGCAGAAACCCCGCCGATAGCGTGACGGGGAAGGGCTTGGAACCCGGGTTCCGGGCCCGACGCGAGGGAGATCGATAAATGGGCGCCGTTTTCACTCGAAGATTCTTGACCGACCCGGGCGAGACCGTCCTGCTCAACATCGAGGCGGTCGACGTCATCGACTTGGCGCCCCCCTCCGCCATCATCGGGATCGGCGCCGGCACCGTCTGCTGCGTCGGCGAGTACGAGAACGGGCCGTTCAACGTCCCGACGGAAGTCTTCAGCGCGGGCGGGTTTTCGGCCGCGTTCGGGCAGCTCGGCTACCAGTACGGGTCGCAGATCGGCAACAACCCGTGCGCGCGCTCGCGCAAGGCGGACGGCGCTCTCGTGCCCGAGTACTGGAACGGCAACGGTTTCGTGCAGCTCAACGCCAAGACGTTCGCGCGCTTGCTGATCGCGCGCGTCGACACGAGTGTCGGGTCGGTCAACGTTCAGCGCCTCGCGTTCCTGACGGGCGCCGCGTCGTTCCGCTACGGGCTCGCGCCAGCGCAGGCGCTGCAGCTCGACGTC
>Ga0307475_10001142_pt1 | contig 15815 bp, 38 predicted proteins | sample atmos_gasesECM1C_FD_203317 | JGI IMG/M metagenome (GOLD analysis project Ga0307475, IMG submission 203317) | Hardwood forest soil microbial communities from Morgan-Monroe State Forest, Indiana, United States - atmos_gasesECM1C_515 | ecosystem: Environmental > Terrestrial > Soil > Temperate... | reverse complement strand
CAGCTCGAATCGATCCAGCCCGAACCACTGTTCGAGCACCCACGGCGCGGGGTCATCGGACCACATGTAGCTTGACGGTTCAGGGATTGTGTAGGGGAAGACCCCCGAGTGACGATTGACTCTCATCGCCGGATGCCGTGCGCGAAAGAGAATCGCTCGACCGATTCCCAGCCATTCGCTGCCGGGTAGAGATCCTGAGCCAATCCAACCGCATCCAGGTTCCGTGCACCCTTCGCCGCGTAGTGCGTGTTCTTGTCGAGCGCTGCGTAGAAGTCGTTGGCGGGAATCGCAACCGTGATCCACTTGTCCGTGTTTGAGACGCGGCCATGGATCAAGACGCGCATTTTGGCTTGAGATTCCGTGCGCGGCGCGATCCTCTTGGCCGCTGCCCGCACCTCTCCCGGCTTCGTGTAGGTCGCGGGATCGGTCCCCGACTGGTATTGGTTCGCATGGTAGCGGTCACGAGCTGGAGTTGGGCGCGGGCGCTCGTACTTCGGATGTCCACGCGCCGCTTTGCGCTCGGGGGAGCCTGGCCTGGTCCCAGCCACTCGCCGGGCGTATTCGGCGGCGTAGTCTCTCTTGCGTGCCATCACTCGCCCCAGACCGTCAACGTCAGCAGCCGGTGCGCTCGGCTCTCCAAACACGCTAAGTGCGTTGGCTCCCAACAGGCGCGAGACGTGCAGTTTTCGATGTGATGCACATCGCAGCCGGCGGGGATTGGGCCGCGCCAGAACGCATACGCGATCCGGTGCAGGCCGATCGTTTTACGCTCGTACCGGACCTTCGCATAACCGTCAGGCGACGGAGCGCCGCGCCAGATCAGGCAGTCTCCGACCTGCTCGCTGCGCTCCAGCCACCTTCCCACCTGCGCGGGTGAGGGCCAGGCGAATAACGCGAGTGCCCGCGTACTCTTGCGCGATCTGACGGAAGGGGGTACACTAGAAGTGTTGGGTGCTGACATGAGCCCTCCGACTCCGCCCCGGCCTAACCCGCCGGGGCTCTCTCGTTTTTAGTCTCCCGCCCAACCGTTATTGGCTGCGGCCTCTTCCGAATATCTCCCTGCCCTGATCCTGCGGAGCACCTTGAGTTGGAAGTCCACGATCTTCATGGCTCCGATTCTTTCATGCTTCCAGGCCTGAAAGCCGTAGAAGTCAAGACCGTTCCTGGTCCTGTCCAGCTTCTCGGGATCTTGTAGTGACATCTCTATGCGGATCTTCTCGGCCACCAGATCTTCTCTGATCTCGTCAAGCTCTTCGACCGTCTTATCTCTGTAGGACTCACGCACCTTGGCTGCTATGCCTGGTGCGAACACTTCTTCAGCCATTGTAACTCCGATCTTATGTGGTTTGTATGAGGATCATTCGATCCTTGCTGCATCTGAAAATCCAGAACCCGCGATAGGTTCCGGGGAACGGCTCATCTACTCCGGTGCCCTGATACCTCAGCGGGAGATGGCAGCAGGGACACGCGGAAAGACTGAGGCTCTGGAGCACCTCACGCGGCGGCGCGGGCGTGATCGGCGCGGGAATAGGATCGACAATCGTCCTCGGTGGCTCAAGCGCCCGGTTGACGACTTCCCGCGTATGCCGGCCCTTTCTGACCCGTGCCCCGCGTGGCATTTAGGAGCAGATCAGGTAGGTAGTGAGCACCGTTGCACTCGCCAGGGAGCTGTGGACATCCCAGCTCCAGGCATCCTCCAGCGGATCGCCGGAAGCATCACTGGTGGGATAGCTCCCCTTGACGAACACCGATGCATAGTCGGCAACCATGACCTGATAGCCGCCGCTGATCGCCTTCTGTCCGCTAGGGCACGATTCCGTCACTGTCGAGTTGCCGGGGACCACTAAGTGCGTCTGCGCGTCCTGGTAGTTCGTGCTCACCGTTCCCACTGGTCCCTGCGGTCCAGGCGGCCCGGCTGCGCCAGTCGCACCAGCCGGACCTGATGGACCAGCCGGACCTTGCGGACCAGTCGATCCAACCGGCCCAGGTACTCCCTGTGGTCCCTCCGGTCCCTGCTGATTGATGAGTAGCGGTGTCTGTGTCGAGCTGCATGATCCATTCCCTGCGAGATTGATGTAGGTCTCGTGGTCTTTCTTCCCGACGCAGAAATGCACCGTCCCATCGGGACTGATCGCCTGCGCCTGTACGAGCTGCACACCGCCGGCCAGCGCCAGCGCGAGGCAGAGAGCTATGAGTCGCATGTGGTCCTCCTTGTGACCCTGATGTGTCTATGCTACCCTGTGGGTCAGTGAGAGTCAATCAGCTTCGGGTCTCCTTTCTCCCGCCGGCGGGGGCAGCCGCAGACACCCCCGCCGGCGTACCCTGGTCGCTCTGATGCTCTCGGGGATCGACACTAGCGAATACCAGGGCCAGGTCAATTGGCACGCCGTCCACCGAGGCGGCAACGCATTCGGGATGCCGAAGGCGACAGAGGGCACGTACGACCGAGATCCGCAGTTCCCACACTCGTGGAACGGGCTACGCGCACGCGGGATGCACCGGATTGCCTATCACTACTTCCGGCCCTCGTATGATCCGCAAGTGCAGGCGAGCTATCTCCATACCTACGTCAGAGAGAACGGTCACTTTGTGGCCGGGGATGCAGTTTGTCTAGACCTGGAGGTGAGCGACGGCCTGGCCGCTGATGCCGTGATCCGGGCGGCGCGCCTCTTTGTGGAGCGCGCCTGGCTGGAGATTGACAAGCAGGTGCTTCTGTACACCTACCCGGACTTCTGGCTGCACCAGCTCGGCGACCCGGTCGACGACGTGCTGGCTAAATGCCCGTTGTTCGTGGCATCGTATACCGATGACCCGAATGCGACGGGCGCTATTCCGACCTTCCGTAACTGGCCGTCGGGGGCCGCGTTCTGGCAGTGGACAGCCACGGGACGCGTCCCCGGCGTGCTCGGAGATGTGGACCGCGACCTATTCTTTGGCAATGAAGCCGACTATCAGAAGATCATGAGGAGAACGTGAGATGTCAGAAGAGCGTCCGCAGTACCAGTATCAGACCGGTGCCTCTCCGGCGGTGGTTCCGACACCAGCGCCAGCCACGGAGACGCCGATAGAGGACCAGACCGCGCCCGGCCAACTCTTCAGCTTCGACCAGCGGCTAGACTATCTCGAGCGCAAGCTAGGGCTGCACGTACGAGATGAGCAGCCGCAGCCGGAACCCGCACCACTCCCGCCGGGAGTGGCGACTGAAGACGCGGCGGCATTCAACGCCTGGAAGGCGGCACAGAGTGGTACAGCCTGACCCGCCGGCCCCTGCTCCCGCACCGCTCAAATCGGCCATGACGGTTGACGATCCCGCATCGCCGATGCCGTCCGGTGCAGCTCCACCCGATGCGACCAAGTACACGGTCGATCAGCGGATAGCCTATCTCGAGCGCAAATTGGGCTATCGGATCGAAGACGAGGAAGAGGGCGGGCAGTATGCCTGACGATCATCCGGGCTCGGGCGAGGCGTTCCACAAGCTCGAAGGCGAGCTATCCGCTGACCCCGACGTGAAAGACCCCGCCGCGCTGGCCGCCTCGATCGGCCGCAAGAAGTACGGTAAGGGGCGGTTTCAGAAGATGGCCGAACGGGCCAGGGCTAGGAAAGAGAAGCGGGAGGCCCATGCTGACTGATCGAGATATCCTTGAGCAGTGCAGGGACTCGCTGATGCTTGGCCGATCAAGGGGCGTCGGGATCTTTGTCGCTTGCCAGATTCCCTCTAAAGTGGGGCAGGACATACTGGCTCCAAAGTGCGATAAGCCCGGTGGAGTGAAGACGGGCGACGTCCCCGGCCCCGTGAAGTTTGCCAAGCCAGGCGGGGCGCTCTCTCATGGCTGACCCGGTTATCGTCCTCCCCGGCACAGACGAGCATGAGGAGCACCACACCGACGCGCTCACGGAGCTGTCCAAGCGCGTTGACGCTCTCGTGGATGATATAGCCGGGAAGGCTGACCGGGACCACTCCCACGAGGAGATGTACAGCTCCCTGGAGTCGCAGCTAGAGGGGAAAGCCGACAAGGAACACGAGCACCCGGACTACGCCCGCCACGAGGACGTTGACGAGCTTATCATTGCGCTTGACGACGATCTCCTTGACGCAATCGGAGAAGACGAGCATACTGAGGTCGCACCCGGCCCTGAGCCGGTGACTGAGATCGGAGAAGGGCCGGAACATGAGGAAGAGCACTCGTCAAGTGAGAAACACGCGGGGTCGCTATGGTAGCTGACGAATGGGAAGAGACCCCCGTAGACCCGAACAAGCCGCATGTGTGCGACGTTTGCGGCAAGTCCTTTGACAAGGCACAGACGTTGCTCTCTCATAAGGGCCGGTACCACAAGAATTCGTCCTCCCCAAGGACCGGTACGCGGATCGGTTCGGCTCCAGGGGCCAGCGCCTCTGAGGGGCCGAACGCCGCCGCCGGCACGACGCGCACCGAGATGCGGGGCGTATGGTATGGCATCTTTACGGCGATCGCCGCCGCCTTCCGGGTCGATCCCGAGTGGGATGAGAAGGACTTTGAGTCGATGGCCGCAGGTTTCATGGTCATTGCGAAGTCCTTCCCCGAATTCGTGATGCGCCTGCTCCCGATCCTCAAGCCCGTGCTCTTTTTCGTCGAGGCCGGCAAGAAGATGGCGCGGATTCGCAAGAAGGTACAGGAGCGCCAGGAACGCGAGGCGGTAGAGGCGGCGCAACCCGTCGTGAATCAGTACGTCGACCAGGCGCAAGGGGGGCCAGGTGCCACTTTTGGTACCCCCCAACTATGAGGAAAGGGTCTTATTCCTAGGTGAAAACGGCTCCGGCAAGACCTATTTGGCGACGGCGTTTCTTGCGTCGGGCTTTTGTTTTGTCGCCGTCGACCATAAAGGGGACCTACGGATACCCGGCGCGACTCTTGTCCGAAATCCAGACGACAAGCGGCTCTACAACGGTCGCGTCGCGCAAATCCTATATAGACCTGACCCAGAGTATGCAACCGGCCCCGGAATCAACTATGTCCTCAAGGGCCTTTTCTTTAGAGGTCGGTCTCAGGGAAAGCGCCGGCCCTTTGTGGTCTATGTTGATGAGGCGCTTGTCCTTAGTGCCGGAGGTCATGTTGCTTATCTTCGCAGCCTGGCTGTGGCAGGCCGGAGCATGGGAGTGGGCTTGTGGTGTGCTTCTCAGCGTCCAGCTTGGATTCCCCGTGAGGTTCGCTCGGAGGCTTGGCGCATCTATGTTTTCTCATTGGGCTCGGAAGATGACGAAAAAGAAGTCCTTAAGTACACAAAGCGCCAGCTTTCGCTGGACGATCTAGAGCAGGCGACAACTAACCATGCATTCATCGAGATCAGACGGACGCCGCACATGGCGGGCGGGCGCACCGTGACCAGATTCCCGCCAGTTTCGCTCGATATTGGGGAGGAAGAGGCAGAAGACGCCTCGTAACGGGTAGCCACAAGGAGGTGGTGTCTTGGTAACAGCAGTCCAAAGCAACGCTATTCCGGCGGGAGGCACCGCCGCGCAGCAGCCCGTGCCCGCGCCGGGGGTCGATCCGACCGTTCAGGCGACGACCATGGAATTGTCCATGCCGGCGCTCATGGCGTTCCGACAGCAGAGCACGCCGCTGGAAGTGCCGCTGGACACGCAGTCCATCGCTCTCCCGGTCCAGGGCAACCAGCTCACCTCGCGCATCACGAACGTGGGCCTGGGATATGCCATCATCACCAAACACACGATGACGTGGTTCGTGTCGAACAGTTCGGGCGGTGGCGCTCAGACCTTTACGATTGGGAAGACATTCCCCTGGAGCTGCATCGGGAACACGCAGGTGCAGATCAACGGTGGGGCCGTTGTCTACTCGGTTTCTGGGTATGGCGGGCTCCTGGTAGCGGGGCGAAACCGGAGAGGCTTTTTCGGACAGAGCAACCTGCTAGGAACGCAGGCGGGCGTCAACACCACGATGGTGCAGCTCACCTTCGGAGCTGGCCTGACCCCGACAGCGGGCGCAACCATGTCCGGTGTGGCCTCCGTCTCCGTGGCGCTCTCCACGGTAAATGCGTTGCTCACCGCCGTCTGGTACACCTACGAAAAGCTCGCATTCACCCGCGACGGTCTGTTGGGAGCACTCCCACTCCAGAACAATTCGACATTCGCCACGGTGCAGCGCACGCTGGGAGTGATCGCCGCCGGCGCGTCCAATCCGACCAGCAACGTGCTGCCGTTCGGGGCAACCGGCGCAAACGTGACGATCGTCCCGCAGACGTACAAGTACGACCAGACGTACAGGTTCTGGTCGGTGCCCTCGAACCCGGCGCTCTATGCCCCCATGGTCCAAAATTCCTACCAGGTGCTTGAGCAGGCCGCGAACATCGCCAACGCCACAGGTTCCTTCGCGGCCACGTACAACCTGCCACAGAACAACTACCTGACGGCGTTGCACATCGTGGCTCAGGACAGCTCGGCAGGCCCTAACTGGGTGGTGCCCAGCACGACCTTCACCAACTTCCGGCTCCAGTACAACGCCGGATCGGTCATCCCGGTGCAGCGTGAGATCAGGCGGCACGAGTTCCTGGCATGGTTTGACTACCAGTACCAGCCGGAAGACCTGGCCGGGTATCTCCTGTGGGATGGCAACGACACCACAGAGGACATTGCGTCAACCGACACGGCGGGCTGGGTGAACCTCTACGACACCGCGAATCCGCAGTTTCAGTTCGACATTGCGGGCGCTCCGACGTTGCCGATCGTGTACAGCGCGATCCGTGAGTCAGTCGTGGCCGGCGCGGTGGCAGTGGTGGGTGGCTGACAATGCCTCACCTCTCCGTTCCCTTGCTCCGGCAGCTCTCCCGGGCCATGACGGCAGTGCAGCTCGCCTGCTTCGTCGCCATGATCGGGGCGGCGGTCATCATCGCGTGGTGCGATCACGAGGTCGCCCGACAGGAGTCGATCAAAGCGGCTGACGACGCGCCGCAGAAGGAGCGCCGGAATGCACGGCACTAAGCAGAACAGTTTCACGACGCCCGTACCGATGGCGTCACAGACAGCGGGGTTTACATCCATGGCAGCAGCAACCGGCTATAGCGGCGCGGGAGTCAGCGGAGGTCCGGCCACCACGCCGGGCATCCTGGCCACTCTCCTCGGGTTGACCGTCCTGTACGTCGTCTGGGGCATTCTCCAGAAAGCGCACGACGGTATAAGGGAACAGGTGCAGCCGCGCAACATCGCACATAACGTGCACAATTTCCTGACGATCACGCTGACCGTGATAATTGGGCTCGTGATCACCAAGATCGTCATCGCCAAGCTGGCCGGCTGGGGCATCCCCGGAATGACGCCGGTCGCAACCGTCGTGGACGCTGCATGATCGACGACGACGAGGCGGTTGAGGTGGAACGCCTCAGACCGTACGGCCTGGCTCCGATTGACGTCCTGGGGATTACCGCCCTGTTCGTAATCCTCATGATCGTCATAGGGACCGGGCAGAGTCAGATCATGCGCGAGCTGCAAAAGCTCCGAAAATCGAGCAAGAGGCAAGAGTGAGTGGTTCAGATCCCTTTGCTGTTCGTGATTCTGGGATGGGTCGTCACTGTGGCCGGGTTCATCGGCCTGACCATCCGCATCGTGCGGCGCGTCACGCGTTACACACAGACATGGGCGGAGGCGCTGGACCAGAGTCGGCAGGAGGAGACGGTCAAGGCCCGCGATCGAATCCTCTCGGAGCTGCGACAGCTCCGCAAGGAGATTCGAGAGAGTAATGGGAATGGTGAAGGCTAACCCGGTCCTCGTCGTCCAGACCCTCCCGCTCGCCGTGATTAACCTCCTGGCAGCGTTCGGAGTCTTCACCCCGACGCCAGAGCAGCTCGGCAGCGTGAACGCCGTCCTGGCCGTCGTGCTGGGGATCGTGACGCGCACCCAGGTAACGCCGACGAATGGCACACCGCCGCCCGCGAAGACGGTGGGAACGAGCCAGGTTCCATGAAGTTCTGGGGCGTGCTCATGATCCTGGGTGGGGTCTACGTGGCGTTCGAGTGGGGGATACGCGGCAATTCGCCGTGGACGAATCCCTCCCTGGCCGCGATCCTGCCGGGACCGTCATCCGCCTCGAAGTCGGGCGGAACATCAGTCACGGGGCCGCCCTTCGCTACTGGAAGCGGTAGCGGATCGGGAGCGGCACCAGGGCAGAAGTCCGGCGGGCCGGTCCCTTGCGGGCCGGGGACCAACGTCGCCTGTCCGGGGACCACGGGATGACTAACCCGTGGGTCGCGTTCGGCCTGGCCCTGGCCGTCGCCGTGGCGCTGATTCTCACCGGGAATTGGAGCTCCCACGCCATGCTGGCGCTGATCGTGCTCCTCCTGGTCGCCGGCATGTTCCCACCGCTGGGGATCGCCGTCTTTAGCCTGGTCCTGGTGACTCTGCTCTTGCGTCACCCAGGCGTCTTTTCCAACAACCTCGCGGATGCGGCTAACAAGATCAAGGCCGGGTTCACGACCAAGCCACAGTAGGGGGTTCACATGACTGACGCGGTTAAGCTCTTCATTACCTGGTCCTTCGTCGCCGCTCTGGCGCTCATCATCTTCGTCCGGGCCGGCCAATTCGGCGGGAAGAGCGGAGGGGAGCAGTCAGCGACGATCATCAACAGCCTCGGAGGCGCGTATGGCGGCGTCATCCAGTCGGCCACGGGACAGAAACTATGATCGGGGATCGCGTCTGGGACGATGACCTGCTCACACCGGGCCAGGATCGGCAGGCGTCTTTCCTGGCAGCGCGTCGGGACATGGGGGGCACAACCATGTATGGCCCCATCGTTTCCCGCGACTATGCCTACGTGCCCCAGAATCTCATGGCGGCGAACAAGCCGAGCGAGACGAATGTCATCAACCAACTCGCTGGCTTCCAGGTCACGCAGGTGCCGCCGCTCAACGCTCAGACCGGGCTGGCAACCAAGCTGCTTTCGAAGTACACCCTCTTGCCGCTGTCGCCGGCACGGTTGGCGACGTTCGGATCGACGTAAGGAGTCGCCAATGTCAACCCTGAGACTCGGTGTGATGCACGCCGTCTTCGTCGTCATCGCCGCCGCACTGGTGGGTGCATTCACCAAGCCAGGCGGCTGGATTCACCGCATCGCCTGGACCGTGGCCGCGATCATCGCCGCCGTGACCGCGTTTCAATCCTGGGGGCGCTGACGTGCCCGACGATGCCCGGAACGACCCGGAAGCCAAGCCGGGTAAAAAGGGCTTTCTCAATCGGGAGTGGCTCAAAAAGCACTGGATTGAGCTGGTCGCCGCCGGCGCGGGGGTGATCGGCGTGCTCCTGCTCTTCCGGCGCTCCTCGAGCTCGGGCGCCACTCCTCTTCCCGCTGCATCGGTCGCAGCCGCACCGGCAGCGGCTCCATCCTCCAATGGCAGCTCGGGCGGAGGTGGTACGGGTTCCGTCGACCTGTCCGGGCTGACCGCTGCCATCACGGGGCAGCAGCAGGCGGTCGCTCAGGAGCTATCGCAGTTCGCGTCCGCCATGTCGCAGCAGGAGCAGGCCAATTACACCGCTCTCGCGCAGCAGCAACAGCAGAGCCTGTCGGGCCTCGCGCAGCAGGAACAGGCGGTGATCGCGGCACTCACCGCAGCCGGCAATCAGAACAGTCAGTCACAGCAGACGCTGGCGGCGGAGCTGGCGCAGATTCAGCTTCAGATCGCGCAGCTTTCCGGGCACGGCACGCCGTCCACGCCGCTGCCTCCGAATCCTCCGCCGCCGGCGGGCACGCCTCCCGGCAATGTGGTAGCCGGCGGCAACCTGCCCACCACGACTAGCCCCCTGCCGGGAGGCGGGTCAGTCATCACGGTCACCGCGCCGGGCGGCATAACGGGAACCACGGTCACGGGAACGGTGCCGGCCACGCCGCCTTCGCCGCCTCCCGGATCGCCGGTCGATACGGGCGGCACGGTAACGACCGGCTCTGCCGCTGCGCTGCCATCGGGTCCGGCTAACCCGAACCGGATCGGAGGGCCGGCCATCCCGCTATGATCGACTATGTAACCGCCGATCCTCCCAGCTTTGACCCCACACCGCTGAATGGGCACGTCATGACGTTCGGCACACCGGGCGGAATGGACAAGGCAGATTATGTGCGGCGCATCCCCTTCACCTGGGAAGGCGGGCCGCTCCTGACGCCGCCTGGCCGAGCGAATCCGGGAACCCCGTTCCACGCGGTGAATCCCATCATGACCGTCAGGCGGTTCTAGTGGCGGACTTCTGCACATCCCTCACGCAGCTCCTTCCCTGGCTCCCGATGAGCGTCTGTGAGACGTGGGTGAGAGCGGAGGGAGGACCACCGGGGAACCCCCTCAACATCGGCCCGGGGGGCGATTTTGGGGCAAATGCGCCACAGGCCACGGCTAACTTCATCACGAACAACTCGAATTATGCGGGTGTCGTTCAGGCTGGGAAGCAAAACAAAGGGCCGGTCGCGATCCTTCTTGCTATCGGGGCATCGCCATGGGATGAGTGCCACTACACGGGCGGTAGCCTCGCGGCGGGATGCGGCAAGGTGTGCGGCTATCCCGGCTGCATGTTGATTCAGGACTTTGGCGCATCTCCGCCGGGAACCACGCCAGCGTCTCCGCCAGCGGGAACGGGTTCAGGCTCGGGAGGGGGCCTGGGCTCCGTTCCCATTGTTGGAGGGCCATTGCAGGGAGCCGGGGATATCCTGGGAGGAATCGGTAACCTGTTCGGCGGGATCGGCGGCAGCATCACCGGGATCCCCGGCGCAATCGTCGGAGGATTCCAGGGACTCACGGAGGGAATTGTGAGCTTTGCTGAAAATGCCCTGGTCCGAGGCGGGCTCATCCTCATTGGGCTCCTGGCTGCTATCGTGGGATTCATGATTATTACCGAGTCGGGTAAGGCGGAGCTGGCCGAGAAGATCGCATCGTCCGGCTCGAGCACGGCAGCGGAAGGCGAGGCGGCGGCATGAGCTACATGGGAGTGCTTCAGGGTTCCGGGGGTAGCGGGGCCGCGCTCACCGGGGACCAGCTCACCATCGCCAACAATGCGGCGGGGACGCAGTTCTCCCGTCCCTTCAACACAGACGGCTGCACCGTGATCCGGGGCGCAAACCTCACGCCAGCGGCGCTCTATCTTTTCGGGATGGAGAGCGCGGGAGGCTTCGGCCAGGGAAACCCCATGGCGATCCTTCCGCCTCAGAGTTTCTTTGAGCAGCCGATCTATACCCCCTCCATGCAAATCTTGCTCGTGTTCGACCCGCTGCATTCAGGCCAGCCACCGGGGACAGCCTTTACCCTGAACAATGCGGCACAGGTCTGGATAGAGGCCATCAAGGAAGATTCCTTCCCGGCACATGGCGTCGGTGCGTCGACGGCTACCGCCTGATGGCTCAGATTCAGGCCATAGGCTCTCCGGTAAGTCAGCTCCTGGCCGGCGCGGGCATCAGCCTCTCGCCCGCCGGCGGCGTGGGAGTGCAGACGGTCTCCGGTACGGGCATGGCGCTCATTGCCGACCAGCTCCTGGTGGCGCCCGCTGCCAGCATCTCGTTTACCAACATCCCGCAGACCTTTAAGCACCTTATGCTCTACATGAGCGGGCGGAGTGACCGGGCAGCGGTCCCGCTCGCGCAGATCAGTGGGACGTTCAATGGAGACGGCGCGGCTCACTACACCTTCAACGGTTTCAATGCCGGTGCAGTAGCAGGCGGGACAGCGTTTGAGGCGGGATTGCTCACCGCCGCGACGGCGACGGCGAGCTGGGCCGACTCGAACAAGCTATGGATATTCGACTACGCATCGACGACCTTTTTCAAGACCTTTCTGGGCGAGGAGATGAGCGTGGACGGCACCAACAACACCGGAGGATCGACGCGAGGCAACTGGCAAAGCACAGCGGCGATCACCTCGATTGGTCTGACATTCGCCGGCGCGTCCAACGCCATCGCGGGCTCACGCTTCACGCTCTACGGGCTGCTCTGATGGGTACCAAGCTGGTGATCGACTGTCGGACCGGGCAGGTGCAGAGCGTGGCGCAGACGGCGGGAGAGATCGCGGCGGCGCAGGTTGACCCGACACCCGATCCACAGCGGGCTAATGACATCGCCACCGTGCAGGCGGCGGCTATTGCCACGCCGGCCCTGGCGGCGCTGCTTCGCCTGATCCGACCGTGAGCGGTGAGGATCACTCGCGGCTCTTTCCTTTCCCTGCCGCTGCTCTCTCTCATCCCGCACCACAAGCCGAGACCTAGACGTATGCCTCTCTCCGCTGCCCTCTCGCCCGCTTCCATCGCTACCGCGTCCACCGGGGGCGGGGCCAGTGAGAGCAAGCCCTCATCGGGGATGCAGGGCTATGAGGTGTGGAATCGGAGCGGGCTCACGGTCTACATGCTCGATGACGGCGGGAACACCATAGACGCCATCCAGCCCTACTCGCAGCGGTCCGGGACGATCATCCTGCCGACCCGCAATATCACGTTTGCCGTCATCAAGTCTGATCCGGTGGTGCCCTCCATCGGGTACCCATCCTCCGTGTGGCAGGTGCTCTACCAACTCGTCAACGTGCCCCTGCCTCAGATATCCACGCCGATCAATACCGGGGCAACGCAGGCGGGGACGCCCATGCAGGGGCTTGCTAACGGCTCTGTGCCTTTCGGCACGCATCCCACGATCAACGTGCCTATCACATCGGATATGACAGCTCTGTGGATCTTCGTAGATCAGAGCCAGGTAGGGGCCACGATCAGCGGCATCCGCGTCTCAGGGCATCAATCGGGAATGTATTTCCGGGGGGTCTCCAATATCAGGCCATCGGGCGGCGTGGTGCTCAACGGCTTTAACGTGGTCCCTCTCATGACCCCTTACGACACATCGGTTGACGTTGAATTCAGCGCGGATACAGCCACGCTCAACGTCCCCTATTGGATCACGGCGCGACGGGACTCCTTCGAGGTCTCCGTGGATCAATACGGGAACACAATCATTACGGTGCAGGGAATCGGGACCGGGACGCCGGTGGTCATCAGCGGGAATGTTGCCGAGAATGCCCAGAATCAGACGAGTCTCACCCTCCAGAACGGGGCCATCGGGAACGGGAATGGCACCACGGTCAACACCAGTGGCCTCAACGGCGCCCAAATGGTGCAGATCGACCAGACCGGGACCGGGAGTTGTACCGTGAACCTCCAGGGGAGCTACGACGGCGTGAACTTCTTTAACATTGGCTACTATCAGGTGGACGGCGTGGCCGCTATCGCACGGGCCGTGGCCGCGCTCTCCATCACGGCGGGGCCTTTCCATCATGCCTATCAACTCCTTGACTACTACCCACAGGTACGAGCCCCGATCAGCGCCACGGCGGGAACACTGGCCTGCACGGTGAAACTCTATGGAGTGCCGATCTAATGGGCCTCACCGGACTCGCGGGTAATGGCGGATTCCCGGCCCCAGCTGCTCCCTCTCAGCTCGTCAACGGTATACGGACGTTCACCTTGTCGCCTACCGGCCATCTCCTGAAGCAGACGCTATCCGGGAAGCCGACGATAAGCAACCTCAATGCAGGGTTCAGCGCATCGGGAGGCGGTGGCGATGACGCAGAATTCAACATTACGTGCACGTCCAATGGCGGCGCGCTGGCAGCGGACACGCGATTGTTCACCGCAACTTTTGCAGCCGGTGCTTACGGAAGCGTCCCCTCCATGGTGTTCGCTCCTCGGAGTAATCTGTCAGCCGCTGCACTTTGCTATCTTCAGAACGTGGCGGCGGCCTCATTCGAGTTGTTCATTCACGTCGCCACGACGCCAGCGAACGGCGTTGTGCTCGATTGGAGCTTCTGGGTCGTCGGTTTCACATGACACCCATACACAAACGCCTGGAAAAGGCCCTGGAGCCGGTGCAACCCCTCGTCACGTTCTTGCTCATCCTCGTGGCCCTCGTGGCCCTCTACGCGGCCTTTTTCATCAAGGATCGGACGGCACGAACCGCGATCCTGGTCTGGGCGGTGTTCCCATAGAAAAACCCCGGCCCACGCCTCCCCAGGCGGGAACCGGGGTTCCACCTCCGTCTGTCAGTTCAGGATGTGGATTGCCTGCGTGATCTTCTCCAGATAGCGGAGCTGGTCCTGAGCCTCGCGCAGCGCTTCGGAGTCGGGTCGCTCTAGCAGGCGCTGTGCCTCACGCAGCACTTCCTGTGATGCCATGCCCAGGCTGGAGAGCGCGCTGGCGACATAGCCGCTGTAGGGCTTCTTGATCGTGCTCATGAGCCGTACACGTCGGCTAGCAGTTTCTGCACGTCGCCAGCAGTATCGGCAAGGGTGCGCTGCGTCCTCGCGTACGTGGCGATGTACTCCAGCGCCGCCTGCAACCCCTCCACCGGCATCGTCGCCCAAAAGGGAATCTCGCCGGCGATGGTCATGAGCAGGGAGAATAGCCGGACGCTGGTCCCGCCTCCCGATATTGACATGTCCATTTCCACCGATCCGCTGTCGATGATGATGGGAAGCTTCGCCTTGACGTTGGCGCGGGGTGCTTCACGCTGGCGATTCGTGTTCCGCTTGAGCTTCGCCTCTGCCCTCTCCATCGCCGTGAGCTGCGCGAGTAGGGCAAGGAAGGGGCCGGCGGGGATGGTGAGCGTGGGAGGGTTCTCCCAGGGCTCCTCCGTCTCGGGCATGGGTCGACCAGGCGTTACGAGCAGCGTGCCCTCGCCCTCGATGCTGGCTTCTATCTCGGCCTCGAATCCCCAGGAGCAAAGCCAGAGGTCAATGGGGACCGTGAAAGAGGGGGTCATGAGGCGTCCTCGATGACGCCGAATCCCCGGCTACCCTTGCGGGCGAAGATGCACGGGCCAATGGGATCGTCAGGCGTGGCGTCTCCCATCGCGGTGAAATCCGCGTCCCTGCGATCAGCGGCGCTCGGAGCGTCGGGGATGTGCTCCCCGACGCTGAACCACAGCGTATTCGAGCTATTGTCAGGCAGCGTGTTCTTCGTGTGCTCCTTGATCTTGATGCACCACTGCGCTCCATAGTCGGTGTCATCCATCGAGACCCCGACCACGAGGAATTTGACTTTTCCGGCTTCAAGGAAGTCTTTCAGGGCCTCGCCCTTCAATGGGACTTCGATCCCGGCGGCTTCGCGTGCCTGTGAGATAGTGCGGGTCATGCGCTCTCTCCTTTCTCAATTTTTCCCGAAATTGCCTCTCTGTCATGCGCCAGCGCCACAGACAGCGAATCCACCAGGCTACCGGCGTCGGCGGCCACGTTGGACCATTTTTGGGAGCCGTCCAGGTCATGGTATTCGATGCACTGAACCGAGAAGTAGCGGGCGCGGGCTTTCAATCCTTCAGCAGTGCCGATGAAGTCCACGAGCACCTTGCGTTGCGAGTCAGTGATTCTCAACTGGTCTCCTCTCTGCGTTGGAACGCGATCACGGTGTCAGGATCATCTAGCGCCCGGTCCACCTGCTCGTGGAGCCCCTCGCGCCAGTCTCTCGGATATTCGCGGGTCATCATCTCCTCCAGGGATGCAACCTCGCGCCGGATGTACGAGAGCGTCTGCCAGGATGCCAGACGATCATCCTCCCCGAGCTGGGAGCGGAGCAGGCGGCAGGCGCGGCTAATGTTTCTCGTGTGACTCATGCCGGCTTCCCCTTCGGCTCATAGAGCGGTGTCTCCCAGCTCTCAGTGCCCGTGGTCTGCCGCGTGAGCTGCGCCCCGCATCGCGGGCAGAGGTATTTCTCCGGTCGGTCTGGCTTGTCGGAGCGCGGGCCACGCATGAGGTAGGTCTGTGTCTGGAGCATGGCGTCGCCGCAGAATTTGCAGGTCATGGCCGAAACTCCTCGGGCGCAAGCTGGCGG
>Ga0307475_10001141_pt1 | contig 15820 bp, 8 predicted proteins | sample atmos_gasesECM1C_FD_203317 | JGI IMG/M metagenome (GOLD analysis project Ga0307475, IMG submission 203317) | Hardwood forest soil microbial communities from Morgan-Monroe State Forest, Indiana, United States - atmos_gasesECM1C_515 | ecosystem: Environmental > Terrestrial > Soil > Temperate... | reverse complement strand
CTGCAGGGCGCGCACGATCCCCTGGCTCACCGCCCACAGCTTTCCGGTCCATCCGGCCGGCAGCTTGGCGCCTGGCACGATCACGAGCTGGTCCGGAGCGCTGCTCGCCAGGCCGCGCGCCACGGCGAGCGTCGCGTCGCTGCTGTCGTCGTCGACCAGGATCACCGAGAACGGCCCCGGATAATCCTGCCGCAGCAGCGTGCCGACCGAATCGGCAATCACCTCGGCCTCGTTGCGTGCCGGCACCACGGCGACCACCCCGGGCCAGCGGGATGCGATTGCGCCGATTGGGTCGCGATCGTCCCGCACCGAGCCGGTCCAGAAGCGGCCTCGCCCCAGCAGCAGATGGATCCAGATGGCCAGCGCGACGAGCGCAACGGCGGTCTGCACGGCAGTCGTGCTCATCGGATCGTGCCCGCCTGCCGGAACCAGGCGATCGCGTCCTTCACGGCCTCGATCGGCGCACGCGCGCTGTAGCCGAGCTCGGACTGCGCCTTGGCGCTGGTGAAGAACATCTTGTACTTGGCCAACCGCAAACCGTCCAGCGTGGCGAACGGCTCCCGGCCGGTGAAGCGCGCGATCGTTTCGGCGGCGAACGCGATCGGGTAGACCGCGGCCCGCGGCAGCCGCACGCGTGGCGCTGCGCGGCCGGTCAGGCCGGCGATCATCTCGAGCATGCGCGCCAGCGTCACGTTCTCGCCGCCCAGGATGTAGCGTTGGCCGATCCGCCCGTGCTGCAGCGCCAGCAGATGTCCGCGCGCGACATCGTCCACGTGCACCAGGTTCAGCCCCGTATCGACGAAAGCCGGCATCCGTCCCGAGGCAGCCTCGACGATGATGCGCCCGGTCGGGGTGGGGCGCACGTCGCGCGGGCCGATCGGCGTGGACGGGTTCACGATCACGACCGGCAGCCCATCGGCGGCTGCCATCTGCAGCGCCAGCGCTTCGGCCGCGACTTTGCTGCGCTTGTAGGCCCCGATGGCGGCATCCTGCGAGAGCATCACGCTCTCGTCGGCCGGCGTGCCGTCCGGATTCAACCGCAGCGTGGCCACGCTGCTGGTGTAGACGATGCGCTCGGCGCCCGCTGCCCGGGCGGCGAGCAGCACGTTGCGCGTGCCCTCCACGTTGTTGCGGACGATCTGGCCCGGATCCGGGGCCCACAGCCGATAGTCGGCGGCCACGTGAAAGACGAAGCGCGCTCCAGCGGCCGCGTCGATGACCGCGCGCTCGTCGCGCAGGTCGGCCTGGACGATTTGCAACCCCGGCAGATCCAGGTTGGTGCGCGGGCTGGTCGGACGCACCAGGGCGCGGACGCGATAGCCCTGCGCGAGCAGCACGCGAGCCACGGCCGAGCCGACGAAGCCCGATGCACCGGTGACGAAAGCCAGATCCACGATCAGCCAGCCAAGCAGAGCGACCGAATTGTCGTTACCCCCGTTTGGAGGGTCCGAAGCTTATCCGAACGCACCGGACGGGCCCGTCCCGCCGCCGCCTGTCGGAACGGGCGTCGGCTATCTGCCTTTGTCGCCGTCCTTCCTTTGTGGATGAACTTTTCGAGCAACGGCGGGGCTGGCCCCCGCCGAGCGGGTCTCAGCGCAGGTCTGGACATCGGGCCGCTAAAGAGTAGAGTTGTCAGTGCGGGTATTTCTCCGCGCGGCCAACAGCCCGAAAACCAGAATCGGGACGGGCCGGGAGGAGGTGCCATGAAGCGCTCACGCGTCGCCGCCGCTGCAGTTGCGGTTGGGGTGTCGCTATTGACCTCGGCCGGCTACTCCCAGTCGCCGGCCCCTGGGGCCCCGGCCGGCTCGGCCGTCCCGAGCCCCGGGACCGATCCGGCCTCAGTCACGCCGACCGCAAAAATGAGCGGGCGCGAGATGCTGAATGCCGCGCTGCAACCGGTTCAGCAGCAAGTCGCCGCCAGCCTGCAAGTGGGCGTTGGCCTGCTGTTCAACCGGCTTTTCAGCGCCCTGGGAGCTTCCAACGCATCGCTGCCCGCGATTGCAGCGCCCGCTGCCCCCAACTACCAGGCCGCTCAAGCGGCCGCCCCGACCTATGGCGCCGGCGCCGGCGCGGCCGCTTATCCTGCGCCGGCGGCTGCGGCGGCCAACCCAGTTGGTCAACCGGCGAGCGACCCCACCGCGGCTGCCCAACCGAGCCCGCCGGCCTATGGAGTCAGCGCGAGCGCCCAAGCGCCTGCGGCCGGCTATCAACCGCCGCCGCCCGCGGCACCGGCTGCCCCCGACACTTCGGCGGCCACTGCGAGCGGCGCCTCGGCGTTGGTGCCGTCGGTGGTCTACGCGCTGGATCAGGTCGACCCGGCCACGTTCGCCACGATCGGCTCGATCGATCTGAGCCACGGCCCCCCGCTGCTGCACACGGGGGACGTCTTCGCAATCCGCTATTCCACCAACGTGCCCGGGCAGGTGCGAATCGACAATATCGATTCTGCCGGCGTCACCAACTCGCTGGGCACGTACACGGTCGTTCCCGGGCGCGACAATCGCATTCCGGTGACCAAGGGGATCATGTTGACCGGGGTCACCGGCATGGAACAGTTCAAGATGTACTTCTACCCGTGCGTCAGCGACGCGGGCAGCGGGTCCTCGGGTGTTGCCGCGGCACTGCCTGCCTGCTCGGGCGCCGCGAACCCGAAGCTTGCGATGGCGAGCAAGCGCCTGGTCGTGGCGAAGAGCGCCACGAATCTGGAAAGTCCCGATCCGACGATCGCTGTGGCCGCGACCGCCAACTACCGTCCCAACGACGTAACGGAGAACGACTTCGCGTTGCAACACCTGCCGCGCCAGTAGCAGTCGGTGGGGCAATTAACCGGCCGCCTTCAAGCTCACTCCGTGCGCAGCGCAATCCGACTTCTGATCCTGACCGCTTCCGTGGCGGCCGGGACCGCGTCTGCCGAGGACCGCGCGCTGATCATGACGATCAGCGACTACCAGGGCAACGCGGCACTGCCGGGCGTCGCATTCGATGCCGCCAATGCGCAGCGCATATTGCTGAAGCTGGGCTTTGCCACCAATCACGTGCGCGTCGCCCCGGAGGAAGGGTTGACGCTGCAAGGCATGCAGGGCGAACTCGCCAATCTGGTCGAGCAGACACGGGACGGCGATCGGGTCTTCGTCTATTACTCGGGGCACGGCACCAGTTATACGACCAATACCGGCGCGTGCGAGCAGGCGCTGGTGTCGCGCGATTTGCAGGCGCTGTCGTCGCCCGCGCTGTTTGACTACCTGAAGAGCCTGCGCGACCGCGCCAGCCGAGTGGTGGTGATCCTCGATTCCTGCTTCTCGGGCGGTGTCGCCGTGGCCGACGCTGCCGCCACGCGCTCGATGTCACGGGCCGGGCATTTGAGGCCGAAGTACTTCAAGGCGTCGGACAGCGACGACAAATGTTCCAATGCGGTCAACATGGCCCCGAAGGTGCTGCGGGGCCTGCGCGGTGCCAAGAGCGCCGTGAATCTCGAGCGCAACTACGTGTACATGGCCGCCGCGCGCGACAACGAAGTCGCTTATGACGACGGGACAAAGGGCGGGATCGCCACCAACGCGCTGGCCGATTGCCTGGCGAGCGGGGCGCAAGACACCGACCACAGCGGCACGGTGTCCTTCGGGGAGCTGACCGCCTGCGCCCAGGCGCGCATCGATTCGAAGGGCTCCGGCAGCGACGCAGTCCAGCAGCACCTGGTGGTCGCCGGCAACGACGGCCTGCCGATCGCCAGCGCGGCGCCGACCGATCCGGGCGCCAGTTCGAACCCGAAGGCAACGCTGCGGGACCTGCTCGCCGGCGCCGATGCGCGCTGGGGCGTCGATGTACAGCCGAGCCTGCAGCGCTTGATCATCCAAAAGGATTCGTTCGGGCTGACGGTCACCAGCGGTCGCGACGGATACGTCTACGTGTTCTACGTCGGCTCCGACAATCGCGAATTTCTGCAACTGTACCCGGCCGGAACCGGCCAGCAACAGTCCGTGCGCGCCGCAGTCCCGTTCGCCGTACCGCAACAGTGGCGCGGCGGCGGGCCTGCCGGAACCGACGACTTGCTCGTCGTCGTAACGCCTCAGTCTCGTAATCTTGATGCGCTGTTCGGCAGCGCGCGCACGGCCCCTGGAACGTATGCGAGTGCAGGCGAGCTGCGCGCGGCGCTCGGAGTCTGCACGGCGCAGCCGGGCCAGCCGTGCGGCGGCCCCTCGACACGCAACCTGGTCGCAGTCGTCCCCGGCAGTACGCCGACTGACGGATATGGGGCAGCTCTGGTCTCAATCGAAGAGAGCGCGCAGTGACGGTCCGATAGCCCGCCAGTCGGGATTGCGTGAATAAATCCGTCCTTACCCCTGACACCAAAACGAAGAAGGGGTTGATTGGAAAAGCGGTAATCCAAGCCGGGCACGAGATCTAGAAATCTTCCGGGGAGGGGACAACCATGGCAACCACCATGTCGAGACGAGTCGAATCAGCGCTGGGCACGCTTGTGGCGATCGTCGTCGGATTCCTTGCCGGCGTCCAACCCGCGCACGCTCAAATCAACGTCAACAAGGCGCGCATCGGGTGCCTCGATATCCAGACGGACGGCAACTTGACCGGATTGGTGGCGCAAGCCTGCAACGGCAAGTGGGACTGTTCGTACAAGGCTCCGACCGAGTCCCAGTACAAGGCGGCCGGGGTTCAAGCGAAGACGAGGAGCTTCTGCAGCCAGGGAATGGAGATTACCTACCTGTGCGCAGCCAACGACTTTCATACGGTCGGCGTGCCGGGCGATGCGTGGAACAACCCACCGGCGCAGCTGCATTGCAACCCACCGCAGGCTGCGCACGTGCCCAAGCCGGACCTGATCACGGTCAGTTCCGCGCGCATCGGCTGCCTCGACATCCAGAAAGACCCGAATCTGACGCCGCTGGTGGCTCGGGCATGCGACGACCGGAAAACCTGCTCGTACAAGGCTCCGACCGAACAGCAGTACCGGGCCGCCGGAGTGCAGGCGCTGACGCGTTCGTTTTGCACGCAGGGGATGCAGATCTCGTACCAGTGCGGGCACAACGACTTTCACACCGTCGACGTGCCGGGTGACGCCTGGAACCACGACGCCGCAGTCCTTGATTGCAGTCCTCCGGTAACTGCAACCGGATCGTCGTCCCATCCGGACGTGATCAATATCACGGGGGCGAGAATCGGCTGTCTGGACATTCAGAAGACGCCGAATATGACGTCGCTGGTGGCCGCCGCCTGCAACGACAAGAAGGCCTGCTCGTACAAGGCGCCGACCGAACAGCAGTACAAGGCGGCCGGAGTGAAGGCAGCCACCCGGAGCTTTTGCACGCAGGGCATGGAAATAAGCTACAACTGCGGCCACAACGACCCTCAGTCGGCGTTCGTGCCGGGCGACGCCTGGAATAACCCGCCCGCCGAGTTGTTGTGCAATCCAGCCGCCCTTCCGCCCAACCACGTGTTTACAGCCGGAACCGGCGCCATCGGAGTCACGAAGGCGAGAATCGGTTGCCTGGACATCCAAACCGACGGCAACCTGACAAGGTTTGTCCAAGGGGTCTGCAACGACCGGCTCGAGTGCAGCTATAAGGCGCCGACCGAGGCTCAGTACAGGGCCGAGGGGGTGCAGGCCAAGACCAGGCAATTTTGCACGCAGGGGATGGAGATCACTTATCGCTGCGGTCAGAACGACGAGCAGGTGGTCAAGGTCGATGGCGATGCCTGGGTTCATCCGCCGGCCGAACTGATCTGCGACGGCAGAACGATCGCGACGAATCGGCAGAGCCTGACCCCCCCGCCTCAAGGAACCCCGACCGAGCCCGCCTGCACGGTGCCGGCGGTCTGGACCCAGGATCCTGCTGCGGCCACCGAGTACATCCTGGCGCCATCGAACATGCTCGACTGGACACCGACCCAGTCGCGTGGCGATTACACCTTCATCGGGTTCCGCCCACCGCAGCCGGCTACTCGTGCGATGTATCGATCGGCCCCGGTCACCGGCAGCCCCCAGGGAGCGCCCGGAAGCACGTTGGGAGCGAACGAAGGGCGGGTGCGAAGCGAATTGCGCGAAGTGGCCCAGGCCAGGAGTCCGCTTGGCGCCCTGTGCAAGGCCGCTCAGATGTACACGCACAACAAGCCGGCGCCGAATGCAGACACCCCATCCGACCTGCAGTTCGGCGATGCCTTTGCCGATCTGAGCGTGACGGGCAAACACACGTTCGCCGAGTTCGTGCGGCTGCGTCCCACCGCCGCGACCTTGAAGACCGACAGAGATTGCGCCGGCGCTTCGGATGCCGGGATCGCCCGAGCGCTGGACCGGGCCTACCAGGTGGCCGACGCGCTGCGCCTCCCGCACGATTCGCCGCAGCGCAAGGGGCTCCATTGGATTGCGGTCTCCGGGGAGGACGACCAACCCTACCGGCCGGTCAACGTGCCTTCGACCAGCTATCCGCAGTTCGAAATCGCGGTCGACCTGCCAAAGTGGAACATTCGAGGCATCCAGACGCGCTACATGCTGGCCCACCGGACCCCGCCGGCCTTTCAGCGACCCGCCCCGCTGGTCGACGGCGGGCCCGGGCACCAGGTCCCGGCCGACGTGCTGCCTGCGCTGGCGCCCGATGCGCAGGTGCTCCTGTTCATTCACGGCATGGATTCGAAACTGGAGGAAGCCGAGGATCTGACCAAGGCGCTTCATCAACTGCCCGACGGCAAGAACTGGACCGTGTTGTCGCTTGATCTGGCGAGCAGCGGATACACCGACAACCTCGATCCCGGGCTGATTTCGCCCGCCGGCGCCGTGGCGTGCCACCACACGCCCTTGATCGATTTCCTTGAAGACTTCATCATCACGTTCGTCGCTACGCTCGACCGGCAACTCCAAGGAACCCTCGAACCCAGGATCAAGGCCGTGGTCGGCGGCAGCCTGGGCGGCAACATGTCGATGCGGCTGGGTCGACGCACCGATGTGAACTGGATCACCCACGTGGTTCCCTGGTCTCCGGCTGCGATCTGGCCGTCGATGATCGCCCGACCCAACTGCGTCTCCTGCGGTTGCGATACCGGGTGGGACATGCTGAAGGATCGAGCCGTCAATCAGTCCCTGGACTGGGCCGGCAAGGATCCGAGGTTCCTGCCCAAGAACGAGACGCCCGAGCTGCGCCGGGAGCTGTTCTACGGAGGTTTCGACTGGGCCCCGGTGGGCGGGCTCGGCGGGCCGCCCCAGGCGATGTGCTGGTTCTCGGACAATTACCGATGCAAGCAGGCGCTGATACTCGGATCGCGCATCGACCGGCAGGAGACCTACGACAAAAACTTCCGCGCCTGGCACTGGGAACTCGGTGCCGAACAGCTGGCCTTCAGCCACCAGCAATTCTCGCCGAACACAAACCAACCGCTGTATCTGAAGAACACGAAGCCGATGCTTCTTTTCACCGGCTACGAAGACACCTGCGGGGGTCTTGGCCAATACACGCGCGACGTCTCGGAAAAAATGGTCAACACACCGGGCTACGCGCGCTTCCTGAACAGGACCGGCCACTCGCTCGACAACGAACATCCGGACTTCATCGCACGCGAAATCGCCGAGTTCCTGAAGTGATGGCTAGGTTTTACGAACAGCCTCCGCCTTCGTTCTGCGAAAAGCAGGACCGATGGGGGTCTGAACGACGGCCTCAGAACAGATTCGCAGTCCACTGCGGCTTGGTGACTGGGTGTTTCCTGAACTCGACGCGGGGGGAAAGCCGATGGGAAAGTCTGTGACGTGCGCTTTGGTTGCAATCGGATCTCTTGTGTTGCTTGCTCCCGCCTTATCTCAGACAGATGCTCGATGCATGTCCACGTGCCTGGCACAATCCTGTCCGTCGGCCGATTTCCCGAATGCGAGCGCCCGCACCGCCTGCTTGAACCGCTCCCGCGCGAGCTGCACCAGTGACTGCGCCGCTCCAAAAAAGAGCCCCCCGGCGACGGGAGGAGGCAGTCCGGTTCCGGCAGGTCCGTTGAGAGGTTTTGTGGATCTGCACGCCCACCTGATGGGCCACCTCGGATTTGGCGGCACTCTGCTGTACGGAGGTGTGGACGTTGGATCTCCCATGCCACTCGGCCCCGATTGCCAGGCCAACTACACCGCCCGAACCATCGACGACGCTTTGGGGCACGACAATCCGGTGCATGGGGGAAAGAACTTCATCAACAACAAATGCGGCGATTACATCCGCAACGCGGTCGTGACCCAGGTCGAGCAAAGTCTGACGCAAACGCCAATGGACGAGCCCGCGTTGGGCTTTTGCGCCAGTACCAGCAGTTGCGCCCTTGCGTTCCCGGGTATGCCCAGGCAGCACGCGAGTTTCGAAAATTGGCCCAGGTGGAACGATGTTACCCACCAGAAAATGTGGGTCGATTGGGTGCAACGCGCGCATTGGGGAGGCTTGAACGTCATGGTGGCGCTTGCCGTCAACAGCAAGGTGCTTGCCGACATGACTCAAGACCACCACCCGGAAAAGGGGGACCAGCCGACCGACGACAAGGGGTCGGGCGATCTTCAGATTCAAGCCATCAAGGATTTCGCGAGTCGACATTCGGACTGGGTGGCCGTAGCTTATGACTCGACCCAGCTTCATGACATCGTTGCGCGAGGCCATCTGGCGATCGTGCTGGGCGTGGAGCTCGACAACATCGGCGATCTGGTCGGAAACGTTCCCGCACCAGCCCTGGTGGCGGAAGTCGACCGTCTGTACAAGGAGGGCGTGCGCTACATTTTCCCGATCCATCTGGTCGACAACCCGATTGGCGGGACTGCGGTCTACATCGACGAAATGAATAAGGCCAACAAGTACGAGGAGGGAGCATATTGGACGCTCGCGTGCGCGGACCGGAATGAGAAAATCAACTACATCTATAACGCTCCGCCGCCTCCTTCATCCGGCCCGCGGCCGGATATCTTCGAAGCCGCCTGGAATTCGATCACGAATTCGATCGGTCAATTTGCGGAGGACGAAGCGATGAAAGCGCGTCTTCACACGCTGCTTCAACCCGGGCCCACGTTGGATTGCAACAACAGCAAGCAATACGGCAACAAAAACGCCCGCGGGCTCAACCCGAGCGGGATCGGTCACATCGCTATCAAGCAGATGATGAAGCACGGCATGTTGATCGACATCGATCACATGTCGAGCGCGTCGGCCAACGGAACCCTGGATCTTGCCTTTTCGGTGTCGCCGAAGGGCTATCCGCTGAACAGCGGCCATAACGGATTGCGAGGTTTTTTTGAAAACGGGAAGTCCAGCGAGCGCTCGTTCACCGCTGAGCAGTATCAAAAGATCGGCAAACTGCATGGCATGGCCGGGATCGGTTCGGCTCAGACGGCCTCTCATGACTGGGCCCGCATGTACAACGCGGTTCTTGCCGAAATGCACAAGACGGAGCCGACTGCCGCGGGTGGTTTCGGTACCGATTTCAATGGCCTCGAGTTGGGCATGCCACCCCCACCCAAACCGGTGATTCGAAATTGCGAGGCCGATTACGTCATCGAAAACTGCGAGGCGAGTTCGGATGCCGGAACGGCGCGTCACAACGCCTGCGTGGCCGCCGGCAAGAAGGCCTGTCTCGGAAAGCCGCCTGTTTGCGTTCAATATTGCGATTATCGTGGTACTTATCTTGCATATGACTCCGTCAAATTCCCGATGGGCACGACAGACACGAAGAGCTGGGATTACAACGCGATGGGAGTCGCCCATTATGGAATGCTGCCGGATTACGTGCAGGACGTGGCTCGAAACTTCAAGGCGACCGCAGGTGCACCTGGTGGCGCGAGCCTGGTCAACGACAGTCTGATGAACGGCGCCGAATATTTCTATCAGACCTGGAAGAGGGCCGAGGAGCAAGGCCAGTTCGTAAAGTAACGAGGGCGCTCATGCGTGAATTCCTCGTTCTACCCGCCTTGCTGGTCGCCGTTGCCGCACATGCAGCGCAGCAACCCGTCTCGGCGCCGCAGCGCGACGCCAAGCGCGTCGCGCTGGTCATCGGCAACAACGCCTACCAGGGCGTGCCGCCGCTCGCCCGAGCGGTCAACGACGCGACGGCAATGGCCGCCGCGCTGAAGAAGATCGGTTTCACGACGACGCTGCTGACCGATGCGACGCAGAAGCGGATGAACAAGGCGATCAACGAGTTTGCCGAGGGTATCGCCGGTGGCGGCGTGGGCGTGATGTTCTTCGCCGGGCACGGGGTGCAGATCGACAACCAGAATTTCCTGCTGCCGGTCGACATCGAGGAGCCGCAGCGCGATTCGGACGTTCAGGACCAGGCGGTGAGCCTGCAGGCGGTCCAGGAGAAGCTGGCGCAGGTGCGCGCGAGGTTTGCGCTGATGGTGATCGATGCCTGCCGCGACAACCCGCTGCCGCGCAAGGCCGGGCGCAGCATCGGCGGCACGCGCGGCCTGTCGCAGCCGACGGCTCCGAACGGGCAGATGATCATTTTCTCGGCCGGCGCCAACGAAACGGCGCTGGACTCGCTGTCGCCGACCGACCGCGATCCGAACGGCCTTTTCACCCGCGAATTCCTGCCGGTCCTGAGTCGGCCGGGTCTGAGCGTCAGCGATGCTCTGAAGGCTGTGAAGAAGGGCGTGATCGCCAAGGCCGGCAGCGTCAATCACGATCAGCATCCGGCGGTCTATGACCAGACCGACGGCGACTTCTATCTGGTGCCGGGGACGCTCAATGCCGGCTCGAGCGCGACTTCAGAGCCGGATCATGCCCCGTCCACTGCGAGGCAGGCGGCTGCGCCCGCCGGGCCGCCGGGCCAGGATGAGGACGAGATGCTTTGGACCCAAATCAAAGACTCGAAGCGACAATCGGATTACGAGGCGTACCTGAACAAGTTTCCCAGCGGGCGCTACGCCGAAGTGGCCAAAGCCGCGGTGCACGGCATCGCTTTGATTGCCGACCCCAGAACGGGATGCAAGATGTGGACAAAATGGACGCGAGCGAGCCTGACCTGGACCGGCGGATGCATCGACGGGCTTGCCGAGGGCAGTGGCACATTCGAATTGATCGACGGCGAACGAAAGGTCGTGGGGCAGAAGACCGAAAAGGCGGGGCACAACATCGGGCCGATGTCGCAAAAATATTATAAGAACGGTCAGCTCACTCACAGCTGGGAGGGGGAGATGATCAGAACGAAGGATGGAAAATTGGTATTCAGTGGAACGATCGTTCATGAATCGAGCGATGACAAAATTGCCAGCGAAACCGGAAAGTTTATGAATGACTTTCTGTTTGACGGAAAGGCGACGTTCCGCGATGGGACTGAGAAGACCTGCCAGTTTGCGGAGGACGGAAACGCTACCGGTATCTGTCATCTCAAAGGGAAAGACGGATACACGTATGACGGCGATTACAAGGACGGTCGCAGGACCGGGCACGCGAAGATCCACACCGACAAATGGGACTACGAGGGCTCGGTGAAGGATGGAGCGCCCGACGGCTACGGAAAGGCGGCCTTTTCCAATGGAGATACCTATGAGGGCGATATCCAATCAGGGAAGAACAACGGAAAGGGCGTGTACGTGTCGAAGAATGGCTGCCGATATGTCGGTGACTTTGTGGATGGGAAGCGCCACGGACAGGGCGTGTACACATGCCCGAATGGCACCCGCCAGGAAGGCAGGTTTATTGCGGGAGTCTATGCCGGGAAATAGGACGCACTGGCATCAATTCGGCGGCGCCAGATTGAAGACGAACTGACCCGTTTCGTATTTGTCGGAAAACTGCCCTTGCACCGTTTGATCGACGATGCGCCCGTGCAGCGTGACGCGGGCGCTGGATTTGCCGTCGGGGTATGTCGACTGTATCAATCCGAGCATTTTTGGAAGGAACGTCGTCCCGTGTCCGGTGACGTTGTCCGGATTTGACAGGTTGATCCTGCCCGTCAGACGTACCCCGTTGCTGCCCTGATATTCGAAGCTTCCACCCTGCGTGAATGAACGAGCAGCATCCGGGCCACGGCCGACCCGACAAATCCCGACGCGCCGGCGACGAAGGCCAGATCCACGATAGGTTATTGAAGCAGGAGAGCAAGGACCCGGATTTTCGGGTCGCGAGGGCCCGAAGCTTATCCGAACGCACCGACCCCCATGCCCGGCGCTTGAATGCGGGCGCCCCGGGCCTTAACGTGAGGGAATTACTCCCCTCTTCCGCTTGCGGGTGCAAGGCCGATCGGATCCGGCCGTCGCGGCCGCACGGCCTCGCCCTGGGTCTGGACATCGGCCCGGTAAGGCGTAGAGTCGGCGGTGTGGGTATTTTCACGCGGCCGAACTCCGACGGGTCACAAACGGAGCGGTCCGGGAGGCGCGATGAAGGGTGCACACTTGGCTATCGCTGCGGTCGCGGCGTCGCTGCTGGCGGTCGGCTGCACCCAGTCGCCGAGCTCAAGCACCCCCGCGGCCCCGTCCACCTCGAACTCCGATCCCGCGCCGGCCAACGTGTTCGGCGCGCTGGCCGGCGCCAACTCATCGGCATCCGGTACCGCGGGGGTCGCTGCGGTTCCAAGCTACCCGAACCCAGCGTCGGCCGCCCCGGCCTACGGATTGGGCCATCAAGCCCCGCAGCCGGCCGCCCCTGCCTACGGGCAGGGTGACACCTCCGCCGCTCCCCAGCCGGCTGCTGCTCCGGCAGTCAACCCGTACGCTCAACCGGCCAGCGACCCCGCCGCGGTGGCCGCCCCCGGTACGCCAGCGATCGTGCCGTCGGTGGTGTACGCACTGGACCAGGTTGATCCGACGACGTTCGCCACGATCACCACGATCGATTTGAGCCACGGTGCGCCGGTGCTGCACACCGGCGATGTCTTCGCGATCCTCTACTCCACCAATCTGCCGGGACAGGTGCGCATCGACAATGACGACTCGGCGGGGGCGACGAACCCGCTCGGCACGTATACGGTCGTTCCAGGGCGCGACAACCGGATTCCGGTGACCAAGGGTGTCCAGCTGACCGGAGTCACCGGTACCGAACAGTTCAAGATGTACTTCTACCCGTGCGCCGCTGCCGATCCGAGCGGTGGGTCCGGGAACGCTGCGGCGGCGACAGGGCTGCCCCCGTATTCAGCGGCCGCCAGCCCGAAGCTCGCGATGGCGAGCAAGCGCCTGGTGGTTGCCAAGAGCGCCACGAATCTCGAGAGCCCCGATCCGACCATCGCGGTCGCGGCCGCGGCAAATTACCGCCCCAACGACGTCACGGAGAACGATTTCTCGATGCAGCACATGCCGCGCCAATAGTCTGGGACGCGGTGGGCCAGAAACCAGACCTTCCAACTGATTCCGTGCGCGGCGCGGTCCGACTCCTGATGCTGTCCGCTTCGTTGTCGCGATGTCAAAGCCAGCCAGCAGCAACTCAAGATACAGAAGGACTTGGCGTGCGGCAAAGGAGGGATAGGAGATGAAATCGATGACGCCGGTTGCAAATTCAACGGCGGCAATGATGATCGCGCTCGCCGCCAGCGGCACGGTGCAGGCGCAAATTCACGTCGACGCTGCACGCATTGGTTGCCTGGATCTCGTTGAAAACAAAGGCAACCTGACGGGTGTCGTGGGGGCGGCGTGCAACGGGCGCGACTACTGCCCATACCAGGCCCTGACCGGGGATCAGTACAAGGCCATGGGCGTGCAGATCCACGGTCGGACCTTTTGCACACAGGGCATGGAAGTCGTCTTTCACTGCGGAAACAATGCGGTGACGACGATTCGCGTCCCCGGCGATGCATGGACCAACCCGCCCGCGTACCTATATTGTCCCGGTAACGTGCCCTCGCCGATTGGAGCGCAACCCTCTCCGACCGGCTTGCGTGGATTCGTCGATCTGCATACGCATCCACTGTCGAATTTGGGGTTCGCCGGCAAGCTGATCTATGGCGGCGTCGACGCAATACCAGCGCCTGGACTGGACGGAAATCCTTCCGGCCTGGATGGCAATCCCGCTGGCGGCTCCCTCCTGCCGGCGGATCCGAATTGCAATCGAAACGTGACAGCCAGGAGTGTTGACGAGGCGCTGGGTCACGACAAGTCGGTCCACGGCGGTTGGAATGCGCATGACAACGGTTGCGGCGACGATTTTCGAGTCAACCTGATACTCTTTCTGCAGAGCGCGCTCGGCGCCCACGACACCCAGGAAGACGCGACCGGCTATCCGGATTTTTCAGGCTGGCCGACCTGGGATGACGTCACACATCAAAAGATGTGGGTCGATTGGATCAAGCGAGCGAAAGACGGAGGTTTGCGCGTTCTCGTCGCCCTCGCGGTGAACAACAAGACCTTGGCCGACGTCGTCGCCGGGAAGAGTCCCATAACTCCGGGCGACGGACCCGACGACGATAGGGCGTCAGCTGACCTTCAAATCGATCAGACCAAACAATTCGTCGCTCGTCACAACGATTTCATGGAGATCGCCTATTCCGCGGACGATCTGCGCAGGATCGTTCTGTCGAACCGGCTGGCCGTCGTGCTGGGTGTGGAAATCGACGATATCGGAAACATGGACAAGTATCCCCGCCAGGATGGCGGCCCTGTGCCGGGACCAGTTCCGATTCCCAAAACGATCGGTTCCTTTCCGCTTCGCTCTGTCGCGCCCACGCCCGAAGGTGCAGCTGCCGAAATCGATCGCTTGTATGCAGAAGGGGTGCGTTACATATTTCCGATCCATCTTCTCGATAACAAGTTTGGCGGCACCGCTGCTTATGGCAACGGGGTATTCAATCTGTCGACGTACAGGGAAACCGGAAGATTCTGGAATTTGCAATGCGTTCCTTCGACGGATGTCGATTGGAAACCGTCGAATGACTTCCCGCCGAAGGATCCGATCGTTTCGACGCTCTTCGGAATTCTTGAAGACGTAAAACTCGGCGGCAAGATTCCTGCGCCTCCCACTCCCTCGAACTGCACGAGCGATTCGCAGGGAGTGCGAAACGCACAACCGCTGACGGCGCTTGGGGAAGCCGCGATACAGCACATGATGCTCAAAGGCATGCTGATCGACATCGACCATATGTCCGAGCTCTCCGCCAACCGGGCCCTGCAGTTGGCCGAAGCGGTGAAGGGGGGATACCCGATGAACAGCGGACACAATGGCGTTCGGGGCCATTCAAATAAGGGTGACAATTCCGAACGTTCATTTACCCAGCAGCAATACCGTCGGATATTCCTGTTGCACGGCATGGCCGGCGTTGGCTCCGCCAAGTCGGATGCGTACCAGTGGGCGCTGATGTACAACCGGGTGCTGACGGCAATGGAAACGCCGCAGCTCGGCGAGCGCCCGGTGACCGTCTCCTGGCGTGCGACCGGCATGTTCGGGACCGATTTCAACGGTATGGAATTCGGAATGCCTCAGCCACGTGGCGGCACGATCAGCGTCCCGGACCCTCGACGTGCAACCTGCATGGCGAATGTCGACATACCTGATTGCACCGAGCTCAAGGCCGCCGCACTGACGGCGTGCCAGGCGAAGATGACCAAGTCCAAGCAGGTCATGGCGGCCTGCACGAAGGAGTACCCGAATATCATCCAGAAGCTGGACTGTCACGGTGACTGCGGCCGCCCGCCGGTCCAGTACACGAGCGCATTCCAGCCCAGCCGCCTGGGCGCGAAGGTCTGGAACTACAACGCCGACGGCGTCCCTCACTACGGGATGCTGCCGGACTTCCTGATGGATGTCCGTTCCATCAGCAAGACGCCGCAGGAGCCCGACATGCGCATCGGCGGGGCAGATTTGGTGGACAACAACCTGCTCAATGGTGCCGAATACTTCTACCAGACCTGGAAGCTCGCCGAACAGCGCTCCGCCGA
>Ga0307475_10001140_pt1 | contig 15827 bp, 12 predicted proteins | sample atmos_gasesECM1C_FD_203317 | JGI IMG/M metagenome (GOLD analysis project Ga0307475, IMG submission 203317) | Hardwood forest soil microbial communities from Morgan-Monroe State Forest, Indiana, United States - atmos_gasesECM1C_515 | ecosystem: Environmental > Terrestrial > Soil > Temperate... | reverse complement strand
GCGGTGAATCGAGAGTCGGAGGAACTCGGGCAGTTTCTTTCGCGGACCCCTGCCACTTTGAATTCTGGAGGACGGTGGATCGTCATTAGTTACCACTCACTGGAAGACCGTCCTGTAAAGCATGCCATTCAGCAACTGGCCCGCGAGGGAAGTTTTCGGGTACTGACTAGGAGAGTAATCCAGCCCAGCGAGGAAGAGATGCATAGAAATCCTCGTGCCCGCAGCGCAAAAATGCGCGTGGCGGAGAAATTGGCGCCGGTAGAGAACCGGCGGCGAGGGGGCTGAAGATGACGGAATACCACACCGTAAAGCGAATTGATAATTCGAGGCTGGTGCGACCGACGGAACCGGCGCGCTTGCGCGAGTTCTGGCGGCGCGTGGCGGCAGGCGCAGGAATGGCCGGCTGCCTGCTGTTTTATGCCTGGCAGCATTTCGAGTGCATCCAGCTTCGTTACCAGCTCGAGCAGCTCGAATCGAGCCGCACGCAGGTAGCGGAGTTGAATCAACAACTGCACCTGGAGGTCGCCACGTTGCGATCTCCCGCGCGAGTGGATGGGATTGCGCGCCAGCAACTGGGCCTGACGGTTCCGGTGCCTGGCCAGGTGGCTCCGGCCGAGGAACCGAGCGATGCGGTGCTGGCTCAAGCGCGCGCGATCGTTCAGCCATCCCGGCCCTAACATGAAATCGCAGCGGCCCGGCGCTTCGGGCCTATCCCGGCGCAGTCAAGCGGATGCGTATCGGGCTGAGTTTCCGATAGGGTAGGCCGGAGTCCATGGAGCAGCGCAGCCCGCGTCTCCGCTGGTTGGTAGTCTGGGTGCTCGCGGTGGTTTGGATGGCGGCGGTGCTGGGGCGCCTGACCTACCTCCAGCTATTCTGCTACAGCGAATACTTCACGAAAGCCCAGCGTCAACAACAGCGCACATTTGAAATCAGCCCGAAGCGCGGGCCGATCTACGACCGCAAGGGCCATGAACTGGCCGTCAGCATCCCGATGGATTCCTGTTTTGGGGATCCGGGCGAGATCAAGGATGCCGCGATGGTGGCGCGCCTGCTCGGGCCGATCTTGAACCTCCCCGCCGAAGACCTCGAAACTAAAATCCGCGATGCGAAGACGCCCGTGCGGCTGGCGCGAAAGGTTTCGCCGGAAACAGTGCAGCGCGTGCAGGACATGAACCTGCGCGGCGTTTTTTTTCAGAAAGAATACCGGCGTGTGTATCCACAGCATGAATTGGCGGCGCATGCGCTGGGGTATGTAAACGTGGATGAAAAGGGATTGGGGGGAATCGAACTGTCGCTCGATTCGCTGATTCGCGGCAGACCGGGGCGAATGATGGTAATGGCCGACGGGAGGCGCCGCCGGTATGACCGTAGCGAGGCCGCCGCTGATCCCGGCGCCAGCGTGGTTCTGACGATTGACCAGACGATTCAGTTCATCGCGGAAAAGGAGCTGACGCGCGCGATCGCCGAGACGCACTCGAGGAATGGATCTGTAGTCGTGCAAGACCCGAACAACGGGCATCTCCTCGCGGTGGCGAATTGGCCGACATTCGATCCGAATGATGCGGGCAAGTTTTCCGTGGATGTGCGCATGGATCGCGCGGTGGCCGCGGCTTACGAGCCGGGGTCCACATTCAAGATGATCACGCTGTCTGGCGCGCTCGAAGAAGGGATAACGAATCCGCGCGAATATATTGATTGCCAGATGGGTTCGATACTAGTGGCAGGACGGCTGATTCACGACCACAAGCCGTTCGGAATTTTGAGCGTGCGCGATGTGCTGGCGCAATCAAGCGATGTCGGCACCATCAAAATTGCGCTGCGGCTCGGCGCGCCCAGGTTGTACGAAAAGATTCGCGAGTTCGGAATGGGACAGCTCACCGGGATTGAATTACCGGGAGAAAATCGCGGACTCTTTAGGCCGCTCGAGAACTGGACAGCGAGCTCGATCGGCTCGATTGCCATTGGACAGGAAGTGAGCGTCACGCCGGTGCAGATTATTTCAGCCATTTCGGCGATCGCGAATGGCGGCACGCTGTACCGGCCGCGCATCGTCAAAGAAATTCATGGAAGCGCGTTGCCAGGGCCGCGATCCGGGAGCGAACCGCAGCAGGTGACCGACGCAAAAACCGCGGCGACGCTGCGGGATATGATGGAAAGCGTGATCCTGGAAGGAACGGGGAAGCCGGCGAGACTGGACGGCTACACCGCCGCAGGAAAATCCGGCACGGCGCAGAAGATTGATCCCGCCACGGGGCGCTACTCTCGAAATCAGTACGTGGCGTCGTTTGTGGGATTTGCGCCGGTGAATACTCCGGTGGTGACCATTCTGGTGGTGCTTGATTCTCCGGTGGGACTGCACTATGGCGGCGATGTGGGCGGGCCGGTGTTCAAACGCATCTCTGAGCAAGTGCTCGCGTATCTGGAGGTGTCGGACGACGTGCCCGTGGGACAGAATACAGAGACCGCGAAAAATCAACGCGTGACGCCGCAGCCGGTTCCAACCTCGGATGTCAATCGAGCGCATTTCCAGGCGTTGGCGAAGCAGCCAGCGGGATCTGCGTCGGCGCCCACTGTTGCGTTTGGAGATGAGGACGCGGTTGTGGTTCCGGATTTTTCAGGGCAGGGACTTCGTAGCGTGATGGAGGCGTGCACGAGTCTGGGGCTTGTCCCGGCGCCGATTGGCAGCGGAGTTGCCGTGGAACAGTTTCCTGAGGCTCAAGCGCGGGTGCAGCGCGGCACTCGTGTGACTGTGCGTTTCGGACGCGCGGGGGAGATTGTGCCGGCGGCGTTGCGAGGGGAGAAGAATTGAGCCCGACCGTCGAGGACAGGCCCGGTTTGCAAGGTGAAGGAGCGCGTGCGAAGCTGAGAGAATCAAGAATGGAACTGCCAGAGATACTTGCGGGAGCCGAAGTCTCGACCGTCACTGGTCCGGCGGATCTAGAGATCTGCTCGATCGCATATGATAGCCGCAAGGTGACGCCAGGGGCACTGTTCTTCGCGTTTCACGGCCAGATAATGGATGGACTGGAATTTATTTCTGACGCTGTTGCGCGGGGGGCAGTCGCCATCGCGAGCGAGCAGCCGCGCCGGGAGGGCTTTCCAAGGGAGCTGGCGTGGGTTCAGCTTTCTGCCGGGTCTGAGCGCAGAGGCCTGGCGCGCTCGGCTGCCAATTTTTACGGGCATCCGGCGGACGGGTTGAAACTGGTTGGAATGACGGGAACGAACGGCAAGACCACAATCAGTTTCATCGTTGATTCGATTCTGCGCGCGGCCGGTTTCACGACAGGACTGGTTGGGACAACCGGCTACCGGACGCCGCAAGGCAGCCGCAAGCCCGTTAATACGACTCCCGAATCGCTCGACCTGCAGCAGATGTTTCGAGAAGTGCGCGATGCGGGCGGCACACATGCGGTGTTGGAAGTGAGCTCACACTCGCTAGCGATGGAGCGCGTGTGGGGCTGTCATTTTGCGGTGGCAATTTTTACGAATTTGACCCGCGACCATCTGAATTTCCACAAAACGTTTGAGGATTATTTCGCAGCGAAGCGCCGGCTATTTGAAGGCCTGGGCGCGGCGCCGCCGGACGTCGCCGTGGTAAACGCAGATGATCCGTATGCCACACGGCTTGAAGGACTGGCTGAGCGCACGATGGGGTATGGGTTGAATGGGACTTCGGACCTGACCACGAAAAAATTTGCGCTGAGTTTTGAGGGTCTTGAATTCACGGCGGAGACTCCGGTGGGAAGAGTCCAGGTGCGCTCGTCGCTGGTCGGACGAATCAACGTTTACAACATTCTCGCGGCAATCGGCGCGGGAATCGGCCTGGAGATTCCGATTCCGAATATTGAAGAGGGAATCGCGAATCTGACGCTCGTGCCAGGACGCTTCCAGAGGATTGACGAGGGCCAGCCGTTTTTCGTGGTGGTGGATTACGCGCATGCGGACGACGCTATGCGCAACCTGATCTCGACAGCGCGTGAATTGAATCCCACCGGCCGGATCGTCACTGTGTTTGGTGCGGGCGGCGAGCGTGACCGTTCGACTCGTCCGCTGATGGGCGAGGCTTCGGGCTCGCTAAGTGACCTGGTGATTCTTACCAGCGACAACCCGCGCAGCGAGGATCCGCTGCGAATTATCAACGACGTGGTGGTGGGGTTACAGAAAGTGAACGCAGATTACCGCATCGAACAAGACCGCGAAAGGGCGCTTGAAATGGCTCTTGAAGAAGCGCGGCCGGGAGACATCGTGCTTCTGGCCGGAAAGGGCCACGAGAACTATCAGATTTTGCGCGACCGGACATTTGAATTCGACGATCGCGAAAAGGCGCGGGAAATCCTGCGCCGCAAGGGTTATTCAAAGCAGCCGATGAAGCAGTAGTGGCACTGAACGGCAGGAAATTTGCACTCCCGAGAGCCAGCGCTTGAGAGTGAAGCCGAGCCTTTTGGAGACCGAATGCGGTGGACAGTGGTTCAAGTGGCTGAAGCACTGGGTGTCGCGACTCCCGCGGGGCTCAACCCCTTGGCCAGGGTGGCCGGCGTCTCGATTGACTCTCGTACTGTTCAGCCAGGGGAACTGTTCCTCGCGATACGCGGTCCGCGTCACGACGGACACGATCACGTCGCCGCGGCATTGGCTCGAGGCGCTGCGGCCGGGGTGGTGGCGCGCGAGCGTTTCCAGGAATACCCGGAAGAAATTCGACAAAGACTCTTCTCTGTCGACGACACGCTTGCGGCACTCCACCGCCTGGCCACATGCGCATGCGAAATCTGGAGGAAAGCACGACCTGGGCGGAAGATCGCGGGCGTGGCGGGCTCGATCGGCAAGACCACCACGAAAGAAATCCTGGCGGCGCTTGTGGCCGCGCGGTTCCGGGTACTAAAGACGCAGGGGAATTTGAATAACGAGTACGGACTGCCGCTGACGTTGCTGACGCTCGGCGATGAACATGAAGCCGCGGTGATCGAGATGGGCATGTCGCACCGGGGCGAACTGGAGCGCCTCGCGCAGATCGCGCGGCCCGATGTGGGCTTGATCACGCGCGTGGCCGTGGAGCACTTGGAGTTTTTTTCGTCCATCGAGGAAATTGCACTGGCGGAGCGCGAACTGATTGAGAACCTGGCGTGGCCTTCGGCGACAGCAGTGTTGAATGCCGACGACGAGCGCGTGGCGCGATTTGCGGATGTAGCGCGCGGGCCGGTGATTTGGTTCGGGACAACGCCGCGGGCGGAATTTCGCGCCGAAGCGATCAAAGAGCGAGGCGTCGAGGGCTCGACCTTTGATTTCGTGTCGCCCGCGGGCCGTGTGCGGCTGGAATTGCCGCTGATCGGCCGGCACAACGTAATGAATGCGCTGGCTGCGCTGGCGGCGGCGAGCATGTGGGGCATCGGCGCGGCGGAAGCGCGGCGCGTGTTTCCGGGGCTCGTGCCCGCGGACAAGCGCGGGGAGGTACTGCGATTTGAAGACGGGTTCACCGTGATCAACGACTCCTACAACTCGAGCCCTTCGGCACTCAATACCCTGGCCGAATTGCTGGCGGGCACGCCCGGATATCGCCGGCGAATTCTGGCTGGTGGCGAGATGCTTGAGCTGGGAGCGTCGGCGCCGGAGTTGCACCGCGAATGCGGGCGGCACGCAGCGGCATTGAAGAAGGTGGACTGGATTTTTGGGGTGCAGGGCGACGCGGCTGAAATGGTGCAGGCGGCAGTGAAGGCGGGCCATCCGAAAGAGCGCGCGCAATTCTTCGAGAATTCCACTGAAGCTGCGAAATTCATTTCCGAATTCTTGACGCGCGGAGATTTGGTGCTCTTGAAAGGATCGCGCGGCGTGCACATGGAAAAAATACTCGAGGCGATTGAGGCCCGGCATCCGCGCGTTGGGGCGAAACCGGCTCCGGACTCGATCGAAGCCGGGCGGAAGGGGCGGAGCTGAGATGCTCTACTACCTTTTCTTCTTCGTGATGCGCCCGCACTTCAGCCCGCTGAACGTGTTCCGCTACATCACCGTACGAACAGCAGTGGCTAGCTTGACGGCGCTGCTGATTTCGTTGCTGATGGGTCCGTGGGTGATCGAGCGGCTGCGCGAAATGCAAGTGAAGCAGTACATCCGCAAGGAGGGGCCGAAGACGCATCACAAAAAAGCAGGGACGCCGACGATGGGGGGAGTGCTGATTGTCGCCGCTATTATCATCCCCACGCTGTTGTGGGCCGACCTTCGCAATCCGTACGTGAATCTGGCCATGGGCGCGACGGTGGCGTTCGGCGCGATCGGATTCGTGGACGACTATAACAAAGTGGTGCGGCGGCGGAATCTGGGCCTAACGCCGCGTGTGAAATTCGGCTTGCAGGTGCTGACGTGCATCTTAGTGGGCGGAATTCTGCTCGGGCTGCAATCTCGGGGCGCTTACTCGACGCAATTGAGCGTGCCGTTCCTGAAGAGGCTTCACCCGCAGTTGGTGATTGATTCACTGCTGGGGCATAGCTTCATCTGGCCGCTCGCTTATGTGCCGTTCATCGCATTTCTGGTGCTGGTGATTGTGGGCACGTCGAACGCGGTGAATTTGACCGACGGGCTCGACGGGCTGGCGATCGGATGCGTGTTGGTTTCTTCGGCGGCGCTGACGGTGCTGACCTACCTTTCGAGCCATGCGCGATTTGCGGAGTACCTTGAAATCCAGAAAATTCCAGATGCAGGCGATCTGGTGATTTTCTGCGGCTCGCTGGTGGGAGCTTCGCTCGGGTTTCTCTGGTACAACGCGCATCCCGCGGAAATGTTTATGGGCGATGTGGGTTCGCTCGCGCTGGGCGGAGCGATTGGCACTGTGGCGGTGATCATTAAGCAGGAAATTCTGCTGCTTTCAATCGGCGGCGTTTTTGTGCTTGAGGCGCTTTCGGTGATCATTCAGGTAGGCTCGTTCAAGCTGACGGGCAAACGCGTGTTTCGGATGGCGCCGCTCCACCATCATTTCGAGCTGTTGGGATGGAGTGAATCGAAGATTATCGTGCGGTTTTGGATTGTGGCGCTAGTGTTTGCGCTGTTTTCGCTGACCACATTGAAACTGAGGTGAGACGAATTTGAGACCTGGGTTTGATCTTGCGGGCAAGCGCGTGCTGGTGGTCGGACTGGCGCGCACGGGGATGGCGACTGCGCTATTCAGCGCTGGCTATGGCGCCGCGGTGACGGCTACCGATGAAAAGCCGGAGACGCAGCTCGCGGAGGCGGCTGCAAAACTGCGCGCGGCTGGGGTGACGGTTGAACTGGGCGGGCACAGACCGGAAATATTTGCCGAGCCAGATTTGATTGTGGTCAGCCCGGGAGTGCCGGCAAAGCTTCCACAACTGGAGGAAGCGCGGGCGCGCGGAATCCCTGTGTGGAGCGAGATCGAACTCGCGTGGCGATTGTTGCGGGGGAAACTGATCGCCATCACCGGGTCGAACGGGAAGACGACGACGACTTCGCTGGTCGCCCACATCTTGAAGACAGCGAACATCCCGACACTCGTGGGCGGAAACATCGGCCTGCCGCTGCTCGCGCTGGTCGAGTCGTCCATGGATACGACGGTCACCGTTGCGGAAATCAGCAGCTTCCAACTGGAGACGATCGAAGCGTTTCGTCCCGAGATCGGCATGCTGCTGAATTTGACGCCGGATCATCTGGACCGGCACGCGTCGTTCGAGGAATACGCACACGCGAAGATGCGCATGTTTGAGAATCAACTGGAGCGCGACGCATCCGTCCTGAATGCCGACGATCCGGAAATCACGCGGCGGATGCCATCGCGCGGGCACATCTATTGGTTCAGTCGGCAGAAGCGCGTCGCGGAAGGCGCCTTCCTGCGCGACGATCAAATTTTCTTTCGCTCGGAGGGCGCGGAAGTCGCGCTGGCGCGGCGCGATGACATTCAACTGCGCGGCGAACACAATGTCGAAAATGTGCTGGCCGGTTGCGCCGCCGCCTATCTTGCCGGGGCGGACCCGGCGGCAATCGCGAACGGAGTGAAGACTTTCCAGGGCGTCGAGCACCGGCTGGAGTTCGTCGCGGAAGTGGGCGGTGTGAATTTTTACAACGATTCGAAGGCTACCAATGTGGACGCGACCGTGAAGGCCATCGAAGCGTTTCCCGGCCCGCTGATCGTGATTCTGGGCGGCAAAGACAAGGGCAGCCCGTATGCGCCGCTCCGCGAGCCGTTGCGTCAACGAGCGCGCCTGGCGCTCGTGATCGGGGCGGCGGCGGAGAAAATCGCGGCGGAACTGGGCGATGCTGTTGCGGTGGAGCATGCGGGGACGATGGACCGCGCAGTCCGGATCGCACTCGATCGTGCTAAGCCGGGCGACACAGTGCTGCTCGCGCCGGCTTGCTCGAGCTTCGACCAGTTCGAGAACTTTGAACACCGCGGCCGTGTTTTCAAGGAGCTGGTCGGGAAGCTCGAAAAAAAATCCGCGGCAGGAGCGGGTGCGCAAAAGGGGATTGACGATGCCGCGTAGCCTGCGACCGGACCGGCAACTTTTCGGTGCCACGGTGGCGCTGTGTTTCATCGGCGCGGTGATGGTGTTCAGCGCTTCGGCCGTCACCCTTGGGCAGCAGACGGGCAACGGATACACTTTTCTGCTGCGGCAGCTTTTGTGGATGGCGCTGGGCATCGGAGGAATGTTCTGGGTGATGAAGACGGACTACCGCAAATTGCTGCAGCCGCGCGTGATCTTCACTGGCCTCTCTGTGACGCTGCTGCTGTTGATTGCAGTGCTCTTCCTGGATCGTTCGCACCAGACGCACCGCTGGTTTCGCCTCGGGCCGTTGAGCCTGCAGCCTTCAGAGCTTGCCAAACTGGTGGTGATTGTCTATCTGGCGTGGTTCCTGGAATTGCGGCGAGCGCCGCGTGGCTATGGCGTGAACGATCCGCTACACACGCTAGCGCCCGCACTTGGCACCGTGCTCCTGGTGACAGGACTGGTGCTGGCAGAGCCGGACATGGGAACGGCGTGCATGATTTTTCTGATTGCCATGGTGATGCTGTACGTTGCGGGTCTTTCTTACAGGTACATCATCGCGACGGGACTGGCGGCGATCCCTGCGGTCGCTCTTCTGATTATTCTCGAGCCGTACCGCCTCGAACGCGCGAAGGCGTTCTTTGCACCGGGCTCTGACCCGCAAGGCCACGGCTTTCAATTGTTGCAATCGCTGATTGCCGTGGGTTCCGGCGGGTTCAGCGGCGTGGGCCTGATGGAAAGCAGGCAAAAACTTTTCTTTCTGCCGGAGTCGCACACGGATTTTATCTTCGCAGTGATTTGCGAGGAGGCAGGGTTCATCGGGGCCGTCATTGTTCTGGCACTTTTTGCGGTGTACGGCTGGCGCGGGTTTGTCGCCGCCATGAAAGCTCCGGATGAATTCGGGCGGCTGCTGGGGCTGGGCATCACCACCATGGTGGTGGGCCAGGCGCTGGTGAATCTGAGCGTTGTGCTCGGGCTGATGCCGACGAAGGGGATTCCGCTGCCGTTCATCAGCTACGGCGGATCGAGTTTGCTGGGAATGCTGTTGGCCACCGGAGTGCTGTTAAACATCAGCCAGCACGCGGACGAGACGTGAAGCACAACGGAACGGCCGCGGTGAATTTGCATGCGGGCGCAAAAGGATTGTTGATCGCGGGTGGCGGCACGGGCGGGCATGTGTTTCCGGCTGTAGCAGTTGCGCGCGAGTGGCTGCGGCGCGGGAACGAAGAGGAAAGAGGAGTCGTGATCGTCGGCACGGAACGGGGATTGGAAGCAAGACTGGTACCGCAAGCCGGTCTGCCGCTGGAGACCATTCGTGTCGCAGGGTTGAAAGGCATCAGTGGCGCGAAGCTCATTCGCAACGCGGCCATGCTTCCGCTGGGGCTGTGGGACTCAGCGCAGATCATTCGCCGGAACCGATTCGATGTGGCATTTGGAGTGGGAGGCTACGCGTCGGGTCCCATGATGCTCCTGACGACCATGAATTCGATCCCCACGGTGATCTTCGAGCCGAACGTGGAGCCGGGCTTCACGAACCGGGTACTCGCGAACATTGCGACGCGCGTCGCTGTCGCGCACGAAGCGACGGCTGTGCGGCTGGGGCGCAAGTCGGTGATGACTGGCTGCCCGGTGCGCAGTGAATTCTTCGCCGTGCCCGGGAAAGAACATGGCGCGCCCTTCACACTGCTGATCACAGGCGGCAGCCGCGGGGCGTTGCCGATCAATCGCGCTGTGGTGGACTCACTCGACCTGCTGGCGGCGCGAAAAAATCAGCTTTTGGTCGTGCACCAAACGGGAGAACGCGACTATAATGCTGTTCGCGTAGCTTATGCGGAGCGAGAATTCAACGCGGAGGTCGTGCCCTTCATCGAGAATATGGCGGAGCGGTTTGCCCAAGCAGACTTGATCGTCTGCCGGTCGGGCGCGATCACCGTCGCGGAAGTATCTGCCGCCGGACGGGCCGCTATCTTCATCCCCTTCGGCGCCGCCACCGATGCGCACCAGATGCACAACGCCCAGGCCATGGAAGCAGCCGGCGCGGCGCGTCTGATTCCTCAGGACGAACTTAGGCCCGAGCGTCTGACAAGCGAAATTTTCTCCCTCCTGGACCAGCCCCGGAGAATTGCAGTCATGGAACAGCGCGCCCGCTCGCTCGCGAAGCCGCGCGCGGTTGAGGATATTGTGGACCTGCTCGAATCACTCGCGAAGCCAAGGGGCAGCGACAGCCCCGAAGGAACGCCACGGCCATGACCGTCACATTCCGCAATTTCCAGCGCATCCACCTCGTCGGGATCGGCGGGAGCGGCATGAGCGGGATTGCCGAAATCCTGCTCTCGACCGGCTACGCTGTTTCCGGTTCGGATCTGAAGGCCACGGCGATTACGGAGCGGCTGCGGAACCTGGGCGCGAAAATTCACGAAGGCCATCAAGCGGAGAACGTTCACGGCGCTCATGTGGTGGTGGTTTCCTCCGCCGTGCGACCTGAAAACGTGGAAGTGGTGGAAGCGCACCGGTTGAAAATTCCCGTCATCCCGCGCGCAGAAATGCTGGCCGAATTGATGCGCCTGAAATACGGCATCGCTGTCGCGGGCGCGCATGGAAAGACGACCACGACTTCGATGGTGGCCTCCGTGCTTGCGGCCGCCGATCTCGACCCGACTTTTGTGGTGGGCGGGCGCGTGAACCACGCAGGCGCGAACGCGCGCGTGGGGCAGGGCGAATACATGGTGGTGGAAGCGGACGAAAGTGACCGCTCGTTCCTGCTGCTGGCGCCGGTGATCGCGGTGGTCACTACGATTGATCGCGAGCATCTGGACCATTACCACTCGCTCGAGGAAATTCAGGAGACGTTTCTGCAATTCGTGAATCGTGTTCCATTTTACGGCACGGTGATCCTGTGTCTCGACGAGCCGAACGTGCAATCGATTCTGCCGAATGTGAAACGTCCGGTAATCACTTATGGCACCTCGAGTCAGGCGGACCTGGTGATCAGCGAAGTATCGCTGCGCGGATTGGCAAGCGACTTCCGGCTGGCCTACCACGGCGAAGACCTTGGAATATTCCACCTGGCAACGCCGCCGGGAATTCACAATGTTCGTAACGCTGCGGCCGCTGCGGCTGTCGGACTATCGCTGAACGTTCCGGTGGACCTGATCCGCGCGGGGCTCGCGAAATTTGCGGGAGTTGGCCGGCGCTTCGAAATCAAGGGACCTTACGCGGGCGTCACGCTGATAGATGATTACGGCCATCACCCCGCTGAAATCCGGGCCACGCTCGAGGCGGCGCACGGGTGCAATTACAAGCGGCTGCTGGTTTTCTTCCAGGCTCATCGCTACTCGCGCACCAAATTTCTCTGGGAGGATTTCTGCCGCGCGTTCAATCAGGCGGACATCCTGGTGACCACGGAGATTTATGCGGCCGGCGAAACGCCCATCGAGGGCATCACGGGGGAGCGGCTTGCGGAAGCGATTAGCGCGGCGGGCCATAAGAATGTGGTTTACACCACCACGATGCAGGCGGGCATGGAGTATTTGCTGCGCGAGGCGCGTCCTGGCGACGCGGTAATGACTATCGGCGCGGGCAGCGTTGGCCGCGTCCTAGATCAACTGGCCATGCTGCTGGGAACGAATGTATCGAGTTCACATGCGGATTAGCGACAAGGCGGTGGTGGCGCGCTTGAAAGAGCTTGAGGTCGAGCTGCGACCCGGCGTTTCGCTCAAGGAGAAAACTTCACTCGGCATCGGCGGGGCAACAGACGAGTTACTGCTGCACCGGTTCGACACGATTCCGCAGGTGATCCGGCTGCTGGCCGACGAAAACTTTCCGTACCGGTTTCTGGGTGGCGGCACGAACGTCCTGATCGCGGATGGTGAGTTGCCCTGGGTAGTTCTGCATCTCCCGGCCACGCGACCTGGAATGCGGATCGAGAGGAACGCAGCCTACGTGGACGCTTCGGCTGATCTGGGCGGCATGGTTACATTTTGCGCGAAACACAACCTGGGCGGCATGGAAGGGCTCACTGGCGTGCCGGGAAGTGTGGGCGGCGCGCTGCGAATGAATGCGGGCGCTTACGGCACGCAAATCGGCTCGCACGTCCGCGAGGTGGAGCTCTACCGCGCGTCGAGCGGCGAGGTGGAAACCGTGCGCGGAAACGATATCCGCTTCGACTACCGGCATACTTCGTTCGCGCCGGACGACGTGATGCTGCGCGTGAAGCTCGAATTGCCGGAGAAACCGTACCAGGAAATTGTCGCCGGCATCCGCGTGTGCAACGAGAAGCGGAGGTCGAGCCAGCCGCTGAATCAGAAGAGCGCGGGCTGCATTTTCAAGAACCCGCCCGGCGGCTCGGCAGGGCGAATGATCGATGAGCTGAAATTGAAGGGGCACCGTGTGGGCGATGCGATGGTGAGCGACCGGCACGCCAATTTTTTCGTGAATGCGGGAGAAGCCACTTGCGCGAACATGCTGCGGCTGATTGATGATGTGCGCGAGCGCGTGCGCGCCGGCTATGGCGTCGAACTTGATAATGAGGTGATCGTCTGGAAAAACTGAAAGCCATGGACGCAGACGCTTATCCCCGGGAACTCTTGGCGGACGAGGAGCCGAAATATCTCCGGCGGCAGAAGCCCGTCGAGATCAAGCGGCGGAAATTCGGCCGACAGGCCTGGAGCATGTATCTACGCGTTACGCTGTGGGCCGCGATGGCCGCTGCCGGCGCCTGGATGACCTACATTACAGGAAATTTTCTGCTGGCTTCGCCGGAATTGGCGCTGCTGCATCCCGAGCAAGTGGAGATTACCGGAACTCGATACGTGCAGCGCGCGAATGTGCTGGGAATTTTCGCGGCAGACCGAAGTCACAGCGTTCTTCGGATTCCGCTCGACCAGCGAAGGCGCCAGCTCGAACTGATTCCCTGGGTTGAGCGCGCCATGGTGCGGCGAGCGCTGCCGAACAAAATCGAAGTGGAGATCACGGAGCGCACGCCGATCGCATTTTTGCGTCAGGGCAGCGAACTGACCCTGGTAGATCTGCACGGCGTGATCCTGGAGCGGCCGCTGAAGGGCAATTTTCATTTTCCTGTGTTGACCGGCCTGAGCGCGAATGAACCGCTTGTGGAGCGCGAGCAGCGCATGGAGGTGTTCGCAGGGTTCATAAAACAGGTGGAATCTGCGCGCGCTGGGGCGAGCGAACAAGTGAGCGAAGTGGATCTGTCGGATGCGAAAGATTTGCGAGCCACTCTCGTCGGGCTGCAGGGCGGGGCATTCTCGAGCGGGAGCTCTGGCGCCGAGTCAAGCCAGGCTGATGCGCCGCTGCTGGTGCATTTCGGCGACGGTGATTTTCAGAGGAAGTATCGCACATTGCTCGAAAACATCGGGACGTACCACGCCAGGGCCGGGCGGCTTGAATCGCTGGACATGCGCTTTGACGGAGAGGTGGTGGCGAACCCGGAGCCAGGCGCGGGTGCGCAGCAGTTAGTAGCGCAGCAACGCGCGCCGAAACCAGCGCCTAGGCATGCGGCGAAGAAAAATTCAGCGAAACGAACCAGATGATCGCGCAGGAGCGGCGCAGGGAATGCGTAAGGAGCGGTGGATTTGACCAAGAAAGAACGGCACATTGTGGCGCTCGACATCGGCAGCGCAAAAACCTGCGCGCTGATCGGCGAACTGGAAGATGACGGCGGCTTGAGATTCGCAGCGCTAGGCGCGGCGGAATCGAAAGGCTGGCGCAAGGGGCAGATCGTCAATCTGGATCTCGCGGTCAGCTCGATTCGAAGGGCCGTTGAGGAAGCGGAAGCGATTGTGGGCGTGCCGGTGGAATCGGCGTTGATCGGCGTGGCCGGCGGACACGTGCGCGGGGTGAACAGCCGCGGTGGGATTACGGTGGGAGCGCGGCCGCGCGATATACAGCGCGAAGACGTGCGGCGCGCGATTGAGGCCGCGCGTGGTGTGACGCTGCCGGAAGATCGCGAAGTGCTACATGTGCTGCCGCAGGAATTTTTTCTGGATGCACAGGAAAATATTCGCGACGCGATCGGCATGGTCGGCGTGCGGCTGGAAGCGAATGTGCACATCGTGACCGCATCGGGCACGGCAACGCAAAACATCGTTACGGCAGTGAATCGGGCGGGTGTGCGCGTGGACGACACGGTGCTCGAGCCGCTTGCTGCGGGGGAAGCTTGCCTGACGCAGGACGAGCGCGAGCTAGGGTGTTGTCTGCTCGACATCGGCGGCGGGACCACCGAAATGCTGGCGTTCACCGGGGGCGTGGTGAGGCATACGGCGGCGATTCCGGTGGGTGGCGATCATTTCACGAACGATCTCGCCGTGGGCCTGCGCACGCCGATTCCGGAGGCTGAAAAAATCAAGCGACACTATGCCTGCGCCTGGCGCGAGCTGCTGGACCAGGATTTCCCCATCGAGATCGCGAGCGTGGGCGACCGCCCGCCGCGAACAATTTTCGCCCGCATGCTGTCGGACATCGTCGAGCCGCGCGCGCAAGAGCTGCTGATGCTCGTGCGCGATGAATTGCGGCGGGCAGGTTTGGAGTCGCAAGTCCCCGCTGGGATTGTACTCACCGGCGGCGGCGCGCATCTTCGCGGCCTGGCTGAGCTGTCCGATAGGATTTTCAACCTGCCCGTGCGCATCGCTGTGCCGCGAGGGCTTGCCGCGATGAGCGAAGACGTTTCCCGGCCCGAATATTCAACGGCCGTGGGGCTGGTGCTTTACGGGGCGCGCACGCGACGCCTCGCCGGAGCGCGTCCCACTGGCTTCATGGGCAAATTGAAGAGCATGTTCGCAGGGGCATAAGAATAAATCTTGATCTGTTGAAGGACTGGGGGAGGAAGCATGACGCCGAAAGAATCGAGCATTCGAGTTTCATTCAGTGAAGAGCTGCAGAACGGCGCGAAGATCAAAGTGATTGGAGTTGGCGGCGGCGGATCGAATGCCGTCAATCGCATGATCCGCGCGAAAGTCGAGGGCGTGGAATTTATCGCCGCCAACACCGACTTGCAGGCGCTGAAGCTGTCGCAGGCGCCGATAAAGTTGCAACTGGGCGCTAAATTGACGAAGGGACTCGGCGCGGGCGCAAATCCCGAGGTCGGGCGGAAGGCAGCGCTGGAGGATACGGAGAAAATCCTCGAAGCGCTTGATGGGGCGGACATGGTGTTTATCACCTCAGGCCTCGGCGGCGGCACCGGGAGCGGCGCGGCACCGGTTGTGACGAATCTGGCGAGCGAATTAGGCGCGCTGACGGTTGCGGTGGTCACAAAACCATTTGCCTTCGAAGGGAAGCGGCGCATGCAGCAGGCCGAACAGTCGCTGGCCGAGCTGATCAGCTGCGTGG
>Ga0307475_10001139_pt1 | contig 15838 bp, 12 predicted proteins | sample atmos_gasesECM1C_FD_203317 | JGI IMG/M metagenome (GOLD analysis project Ga0307475, IMG submission 203317) | Hardwood forest soil microbial communities from Morgan-Monroe State Forest, Indiana, United States - atmos_gasesECM1C_515 | ecosystem: Environmental > Terrestrial > Soil > Temperate... | reverse complement strand
CATGGCGTCCCCGGGGCGACTCGAACGCCCGACCCACAGTTTAGGAAACTGTTGCTCTATCCTACTGAGCTACGGGGACGACGTCAGACAGGATACGCTTCCGATGCGCTCTTCGCTAGCCCGCGTAGAGTTCATCGCGGCTTGATTTTGACGGGCCGAGAGAAACAAGACATCAGACAACGTCCGCAACCGTCTCGGCCTGATTGTCTTCGCGGACGGCACTGCCATGGACCTGCCGCAGAAAGGCCTCGAACATCGAGAGCGACCACAATGCCGCACTGTGGTCGCGTTCACCCGCCTGATGCTGATCGAGCAGCGTCTCGACCGTCGCCATGTCGAACAGCTCGGAGTCTGCCAACATCGGGGCGCAAAGCATTTCCCGCAGACGACGGCGCAGCGGGCCGCGAAACCAGGCGGCGAGCGGCACGGCAAAGCCCTGCTTGGGACGGTATAGGATCTTCTTGCCGACATGCGGTTCAAGGGCGGCCTTGAAGACGTACTTGCCCTCGCGACCATGCAGCTTCAGATGTGAGGGAAGCCGCGCCGCCCATTCGACCAGAGTATGGTCGAGCAAGGGAACACGCACCTCAAGCGAGTTGGCCATGCTTGCGCGATCGACTTTGGTGAGGATGTCGCCCGGCAGATAAGTCTTGAAATCGGCGTACTGCACCCGCGACAGCGCATCCTCGCTGTTGCACCGCGTGATGTGCGATGTCAGCACCTCGGCGGCATTGTAACCCTGCAGCTCACGCCGAAGTTTCGCGGCAAACAGTCGACGGCGAAGCGCGTTACTGCAATTAGATACGGACGAGAAATACGCCTCGATAGAATCGCGCCCCAATTCCTGCAGCGTCGCCTTCGCGCGCAGCGAACGTGGCGCCCAATCGAGCTTGGGATAAACAGCGCCGAGCAACCCAAATAACGGGCGGCGCAACGCTCCTGGTACCCAACTGCGTACATGCTCCTCAAAACAATGCCAACGATAGCGTCGGTAACCAGCGAAAACCTCGTCCCCGCCATCGCCGGACAACGCGACGGTAACGTTCTCGCGTGCCGTGGCGCAGACACGAAAGGTCGGCATCGCCGAGCTGTCGCCGAACGGCTCGTCGTAGATCGTCGCCAGTCGGTCGAGAAGGTCGAAAGAATTTGGATCGACGGCTCTGACATGGTGATCGGTGCCGTAGCGCTGGGCAATCTCGAGCGAAAAGGCGGATTCGTCCCACCCTCGGGTGCCAAACGAGATCGAGAATGTGCTGACCGGCTCGGGTTTCAGCCCGGCCATCATCGCGACCACACCGCTCGAATCGACGCCGCCGGAGAGGAACGCGCCGAGTGGAACGTCGGCGATCATTCGCATGCGAACCGATTCGCGCAGGCGCGCGATCAACTCTTCTTCGACCTCGTCCCGACGCATAGAGGTGCCGTCGAGAAACCGAAGGTCCCAGTAGGCGCGGGGTTCTGGCGGCGGCTCGCCGCGACGGACCAGAAGATAATGCGCCGGAGCAAGTTTGTGGACGCCGCGGTAGATCGTGCGCGGGTCGGGTACATAGCCAAAGGCGAAGAACTCTTCGATCGCCTGAGGATCGAGCTCTCGATCGATCTGCGGGCTCAATAGCAGCGATTTCAGCTCGGAAGCAAAGAGCAGCCGACCCTTAGAAAGGAAGCTGTAGTAGAGCGGCTTCTCGCCGAGCCGGTCGCGCGCCAGAAAAAGTACCTCTTTCGCAGCATCCCAAAGCGCGAAGGCGAACATCCCGTTGAATCGGTCGAGACATGCCGTGCCCCATTCCTCCCAAGCGTGAACAATTACCTCAGTATCGCAGCGAGTGCGGAATACATGACCCAGCGTCGCGAGTTCAGCCATCAGCGGCTGAAAATTGTAGATCTCACCGTTGTAGACGACACAGATCGTCCCGTCCTCGTTGAACAGCGGTTGGTCACCCGTCGCTAGGTCGACGATCGCTAGCCGACGGTGGCCGAGCCCGACCCCCGGCTCGACGTGGTATCCATCGCCGTCTGGTCCACGATGACCGAGGATATCGGTCATGCGGCGAAGCAGGGTTCGATCGATCTCGGCCTGCCCGCGATAGTCGAAGATACCCGCTATACCGCACATCTCTTATGACCCCGGCGATCAGGAATTGGGAAAAGGGAAATGGCTATGACTTGATTCCACGCACGGGGCGCGAACAGGGACACCCACTCGCTGATGCATCTCGCCTCAGTGCCCTCTCCCGGCGGCGAAGATTTCCGAATATGCGGCGAACATTCGCTCCTGCGAGAATGCGTCGATAACTCGTTCGCGGTTTCTGACGCCGAGCGCGCGACGCTTTTCAGGATCTCGGAGGAGCGTTGAGATCGCCGTGGCAAAGGCTGGGGCATCGTCGCGCGCAACGACGAAGTCGCGATTATCCCGACACACGATTCTCTTCACGTCTCCGACATCCACCGATGCAACTGCTCGGCTCGCCGCCATCGCCTCGAGCAGCGCATTTGGCATCTGTTCTGTATCGGACGACAAAGCGAATAAGTCAAACGTGCCAAGGACCGCTTCGGGGGCTACCTGGCCTGCGAAAACGACGCGGTCGGCAATACCGAGTTCGCTCGCCAATCGCTCGAGGCTGGGCCGCTCAATGCCTTCACCTGCAACTACCAGCCGCGCAGTGATTGCCGTATCGAGGGTCGCGAATACCCGTAGGAGGCGCCCGATATTCTTTTCGGGGCGCAATGGCGCGACCGTCCCGATCACGAGTTCGTCAGGTCGGCGAGCAAAGCCAGGCGTGATATCGCGGGCAGGGGAGGAAAATCGCGCGACATCGACGCCGTTCGGCACATACCTGACACGTTCCAGGGGCAAACGCCATACGCGGCGGGCTAAATCCTCGAGCTGGCGCGACGGGACTACCACCAGAGCACATTGGGCGAGCGCCCAGCGGCGGAACAGCACTCGACGCGGAATCTGCGAATCTGCCTCACGCTGGCTGAAGCCCGCCTCGATGTGGATGTGACGGGAAACCGGCCACAGTCGATGGGCCATCGCCCATTCGATCGCTCCCCAGTTATACGTGATCAGGAGATCGGGCCGCAGCCTGCGTAATGCGAGAGCGCTGTCGAACACGGCACGAAGCGCCCCTTTTTTTCGGTGCTCCGCCGGCAACAGCACCACGTCGAGATCGCCGGCGAAGCCGCAGGCGGCTTCGAAATTGTTGTCGAGAGCGATCACGGTGTGGCGGAAGTGCTTGCCAAAATGATTGATCACGCGAACCATGCGAAGTTCCACGCCGCCGACCCCGAAGCTCGGGAAGATGTGGAGAACGTGCCGACAAAGAGGGGAGGGAGCTGCGTTGCTGCCCACCGTGGCTAAGGCTACCATCGTCGTAGCTGTTCGGAAGCGAACATTCCTTCTTGAGCGGCGTCGCAGCAGGAGCGAGTGAGGCTTACGCTTAGACAGTTGTGGGGCAGTGTGACTCTTTACGTATCGTGTGACAAGTTCGCGAAAAGGTTTACGTCACGAACAACGTTTCTCGCTGGCATTTGATCTAATCGTGGCGTCCAGGCTGGTCGGCAAACAGGCAAACCGTTGAACATTCTTGGTGAGGCATGCTGGACCCTAGCACATGGCGGATAATCCATTGGCCGCCCGAGCAATCACCGATAGTTGTCGTGGTGGTCGATACCGAAGCCGAATTCGATTGGGCGCGACAGCGCCCGCGTCGGGCGATGGGCGTGACGTCGGTCAAATCCCAAATGAAGGTGCAACGGATCTTCGAGCGATACCAGGTCCGACCGACCTACGTCCTAGACTATCCCGTGAGCAGCACACCGGAGGCCTATGAGATTATTCGAGAGTTGTATCGCTCGGGCACCTGTGAAATCGGTGCGCACCTTCAGCCCTGGGACAATCCGCCCTTTTTTGAACGGAAGACAGACGAGAACTCTTATCCCGGTAATTTGCCGTTCGAGCTTGAGCGCGAGAAGCTGGTGCGGCTGACCCGAATTATCGAAGAAAACGTCGGAGTAAGGCCACGCATTTACAAGGCGGGCCGCTATGGGGTCGGTTGCGCGACTGCGCAGATCCTTGCCGAATTCGGTTACGAGATCGATCTTAGCGTAGTTCCCGGGACTGATCTTACGCGCCAGTTCGGGCCCGATTTCTCGCATTGCGGCGCCCATCCCTATTGGTTTGGCAAAGCCCCGGCGCTGCTCGAGATACCCCTCTCCATTGGCTATACGGGGCTGCTTGCGCATACCGGGAGCCTGGCGTATGCGTTGACGATGAACGAGCGCCTGAAGGCGCTGCATGTGCCCGGGATCCTTGCTAGGCTTCGGCTCATCGAGCGCATTACGCTGACCCCGGAAGGCATCTCCTTTGACGAACAACGGCGGCTGACCCGCGCACTCCTGCACGAAGGGCAGCGCGTCTTCAGCTTCAGTTATCACAGCCCTTCGCTTGCGCCGGGCAACACACCCTACGTGCAGAACGAGAGGGATTTGCGCGGCTTCTTGCGCCGGATCGAGGAATATCTGGAGTTTTTTTCCGGAGAGGTCGGCGGCCGCGCCGCGACGCCGTTTGAGGTCAAGGCGCTCGCCGAACGATGGAGTTCGCCAAAACACACCGAGCACGCCCAGAAGCATAGTTATCCGCCGGGGGGCGGGTAGGGAATTCGGGCGTCGCGGCGTACACTAGCGTTTGCGCTGGCCGGTCAAACCGGATGGCGCCTCTAAATGCCGGCGACACGCCAAATTGGGAACCTCAGTCGCCCGGTTCGGTCTCAACGAGGTGAAGCGAGTCGACATACCGAGGCAGCGATTGGCTTGCCGCCAAAAAGCGGGTAAGCTGTTCTTCAGCGGGGTTGCCAGGATCGTCCATACTTGCAGAAACCGCTACCAACGCTGCCACGGGCGCTCTCCGCAACAGCACGGCGCGGGCCTGCAACAGCTTGGCCTCGAGAACCCGGGCCGTAATTCTTCCATCGACGACATAAAAGGACCAGACGAGCCGGCGATGCGGTCCGCTGACGATCTCGGCACTCGTCACCGTCATCGTTTTGCCGCCCGAATAGAAGGCGGTTTCACCGGCTTCGACGATGCGCCACTCACGGTCGTCTGCGAGCCGGTTTTCGGTCGTTGTCAGCATATTCCCTATCGCTCGCAACCGGTAGAGAGCTACATATCGGACGACTATGTCGGATCCCGGCTGCTCAAATTCTTCGAGAAATTCACGAGCCGCGCCGTGGACCAAGGGGCGCCAACTTGGAGGTACACTAGAAACAGCATGCCACAATGGAGAAACATTCGGGCTGTCGCTCCGGGGCAGCTGGGTAGCCGGGAACAGGCTGTCCAGCCGATACGCGTATGCCGGACCGGTTAGGGCGAGGAGGACAGCGGCGGAAACGGCAGCGGAGAACCGCCAGAGAGAGGGTTTGCGCATCGTTGTCGACCTGATCGGGAGGCGCCGTTCAGGTTTTTGCGCGAAGGTCATTCCGATCGCGATCAGAATCATGATCACGAGCGTAAAGAATACCCAACCATAGAGGATGTGGTCGGCTTCGACTGCCGCCGCACTGCCTTCAAGGTGGGCCAAGACGATAATGCCAAGAGCACGCAATCCGTTGGCGAATATAGGGACGGCAACCGACATGGTGATAAACAGTATACGTCTCAGAAAGCTTCGATACATCACCACGGCGAAGAAGCACCCGAAAACACTCGAAGCAATCAGAAAGCGCAAACCGGCGCAGGCCTCGGCGATTTCGAATGGGCCCTCCGGTATTTCGATCATATAGCCGTCGGAGAAGACTGGGATGTGGAAGAACTGCAACCCAGCGACGGCGATGTCGGCAGTAATCGTCTGGAGGGAAGGGACGAGGAATGCTCCGCTAGGAACGAGAAAAAACAGAAACAGAAACGGCGCCAGCAGCTGCCAAAACACGCGAGGTCCGAGCGCCACGAGAAGAACGACCTGGAACATCACCACCATAACGAGCTGCCGGCCTTCCTGAATGTCGAGCACTGCGGCGAGGAGCCAAATCGCCGATAGAGCCGGCATCGTCAGCAACGGCCACAGCGCCGGGCGCGGCGAGACCAATGAGATAACCTCTCGCCGCTCCCACAGCAGGAACCCGGCGAGAGGCAGGACTAGAAAGCAGTGATTATAGGCAGTCGAGTCGACCCACACTCGCACCGCTCCGATTATTTCTTGCCGGAAAGCGATGCCAAGGACGATGCTCGCTATGACGATCAGGATTAATGCCAGCCGCCATCCCGGCGCAAGCAACGAACTAATGATGGGCTGCCCGTTTGGAGTGGAGGGAAGGACTGTCACAGATTTCATCCAGTTATGAACCGGCCCCAGCGTGTTCGCAACCATCGAGTAAGGTGATATGCAGCGGCAGCCGTCAGAAGGAATGCCCAGCGCGGCCTGGCTCCTCTCTATCAGACGGACAAGAAACCTTCCGAGACAAGCGTCGCAGTGCTGTTTGTGTCAGCCGATCCCCCTGACGATCGAAGGGCCAAGCCGGGTTGCGACAGCCAGCGGCAATCGCTTCCAGACCGCGATAAACATCCCGAGCTTGGGATTCAGGGGATTCAAATCAGGTATCGAAGTTCCCGGCGACAGGCGGAATTGATAGATGAGCGGAGTGGGTTGAAAGCCCCAATTGCGCTTGAACGCGAATGACCCGGTGCCAATCTTGCTGCGCCCAAAATCAAAATTACGGTAGCCCCGCTCACACGCTCTTCGCATCACCTCCCAGTACATGAAATCATTCGCAGAGAGCGCTCGCGCTGCGCGCACTCCACCCCCATAAAAAGGTAGAACTTCGTCCCGGAAGTAGAAATTGAGCACTGAGGCCACAGCGTATCCATCGCATGTAACGGTAACAATATCGGAGCACGTCAAAAATTCTTCACGGAGGATGCGAAAATAAGATTCGGAGAAGACTGGTGTCCCAAGGTTGTGGACGCTCTCAGCATAGACGCGATACAGCCGCTCTACGCTGTCGTCGATCTCCGACTTTAATTTGTTGAGCATCCCCTTGCGGATCATGGCGCGCTGTTTGCGCGGGATCGATTTCAGATTGTGTTCGACAGAGGGATCGAGTGACCTGCGGAATGAAGCGTAAAGATCTTCCTTGCTCGGCCAATCGGCGCGGCTGGCGGAGAAATCGCGCAGCTCGAGCACGGGAACCGCGATCGCGTCCATCAATCGGACGGCTGCAGCTTCGAGCTTACACAGCGTTTCGGTATCTTCGGCGATCGGTCCGCCATACACGCTGAATGCGTTCGATATAAGGGATGACCCGAATAGCAGTGATTTGACGTGGGTTAGGGGCAGCACCCCGGTGACCGCCGGGCCACGCTCGGCGATCAGATAATAGGTGCGGTGGCCGAACGCTCGCTCGATCACCCGCTTCCATCCGGAAAGATGGAAAAACGTCCCGCTTGGGTGGGCCCAGACGAACTGGTCCCACCGACGCTCGTCGCCGGCCCGAAACGGCCTCACCGAGATCGTGACTGGGGATCCATCCATGAGGTGATCAACGGAACCGGGGCTGCGCCAGCGGTCAGAAAGAGATGGTCGATGCGTGTCCATCTAAAATCGCGGAGCAGACGCTGTAACCGATGCTCGGTCAGACCGAGGTTGAGGTAATGGCGAAACCGCGACAGGCGGGGGGCTTGGTGCTGGCGGGGCTGGTCAAGATCGAGCTCCCAAGGATGCAGATAGAAGACCGCGGGCGCGTGGTTGCCCTGATTCGCTCGATCTAGCAACCATCGGGTCAGCCGGTAGGGAAAGAGCCGGAAATACCCGCCGCCCGAAGCCGGCACGTCGATCCCGAACATGCGAACCGTGGTCAAAGGCACCTCAACAAGTCCGGGAATCGGCGCGAAAGCGGTGCGCGGCGCGCCAGGGCTCCCGTAGAGATCGTGTTTGAGCGGGTACACGCTGGAGCTGTAGAGATAACCTTCTTCTAATAGGACTGCGTGAGCCCAGCTACTATCGCGGCTGATCGAAAAGGTCGGGGCCCGATAACCGCGCACGAGGACACCACCAACATCCTCAAGAACTCGCTTGCTTTGGCGCACATCGGCGCGAAAGGCTTCGGGCGACAGCCGATCAACCCGCATATGATCGGACCCGTGACTCGCCAACTCGTGCCCATCTGCAAGGATCCGCCGTACCAACGCGGGGTGCCGCTGGGCGATCCAACCCAATACGAAGAAGGTCGCCTGAGCGCTGGACGCTGCGAGAAGTTCGAGAATGCGTTCGGTGTTGCGCTCAACCCGTTGCGGCAGGTGGTCCCAGTCCTTGCGATCGATCGTCGAAGCGAAAGCTTCAACGTGGAAATAGTCCTCGACGTCGATCGTCATCGCGTTCGTGACGCCCCTGCGCATCCTGGTCGGTCCGCACGACGCCGCCGAGAGAATAGGCGAAGCTCCCTCGATGAAGGCTTCAGTTGCGCCGCGCTGAAGCTGTTTGGCTGCCCTGCTCACGGTGGTTCACCCTGAAGATAGCTCGCCGCAATCTCGAGGGCGCGCTTGATTACGCGTCCGTGATTATGGACGCTCTCCTCCAGCACGCCAAGGCGACGGTTAATTTGCGAGAGGGCGTCACCCCTGCCAATGGGGTCGGCGGGGGAGTTGACGACCGCTGGCGGCGCCGCCACGAGGGCGATTTCGTCCCGCAGGTCATTGGCGACCTTTTCGACGGCATTAGCTGTCAACGTATGCAGCTCCTCCAGGAAACCGAAGAGAAGGAGCCTCGAGCACAGTGTATTGATCTGCCGAGGCACACCCCCGGTCCGCTGATGGATCAATGGAAAGCAATCCTCGGTGAAATGCGGATCACCTTTCCAATCGGCCCGCCGCAGCCGATGCTCGACATAGGCTCTACTCTCGTTTTCGCCCAAGGGACCCAAATGATAAGCGGCCGTGACCCGCTGCCGCAGTTGCTCGAGCCGCGGGCTGCCAAGTGTCGCGCGGAACTGCGGCTGACCGAGCAGAAAGCTCTGCAACGCCATCGTCCGGTCAAAGATGATGTTCGACAGCATACGCAGCTCTTCGAGCGCCTCAAAGGATAGGTTTTGTGCCTCGTCGACGATCAGGAGCACGCGCTTGCCGTTGCGATGCTGAGCCAGTGCGAACTCGCTGATGCGTTGCAGCAGCGGCCCCTTAGCGAGCCCTTCCTTTGTGATGCCGAAACCGGCGGCGACCATATGGAGAAGATCATCGCCAGCGAGCTGGGTCGTGACGATCTTCACCGTTACAAAACTGCCTCGGTCGATGCTGGATAGCAGATTTTCGACGAGGATCGTCTTGCCAGCGCCGACCTCACCGGTAATGATAATGAAACCCTCGGAATGGTGAAGTCCATAGACCAGATAGGCCATCGCCTGCCGGTGAACGGTGCTCTCAAAAAAGAAACGAGGATCCGGGGTGAGCTGGAACGGCTGCGCGGTAAGGCCATAAAATTCGGCGTACATCGTCGTTTCAGAATGTCTTGCTGAGTTGGAAGGTCAACTGATTGACCACGACGTCCCCACTCCGCCCGGCGGTGCCACCAAAGCCGTTGGGCTGATACCAGAAACTATAGAAAATCGAGCCGGTCAGATTCTGGCTGAAGGAATAGTTGACGCCGAGATTTGCGGTTATGGTGTTCAGGCTGCTGACGGGGGTCCCGCTAGGCGTTGTGATCACATTCGATGAATTGAAGTAGCCGAGCGAGGCAGAACCGTTGAGGTCGGGCCGGATGTCACGACCCCAGGTAAAATTCACTCCGATGCTTTTGGTAGGGACCGTTACCGGAGGCGTCAAAGACTGCTGGTTGGCGAAGTAGCCGTACACCGAATAATGGTTCAGTCCGATCGCCTCAGTTATACCAACATTCAACAAGTGCTGCCTGTAAACATTGTTCGTCAAACCCAGCCCCGGGTTGTAAAAAGCGGTCGGCAGACCCGAATACTCATCGACGATCGAGCCGTAGGGGTCCAGGGTCGAGGTTGCGAGGGTATTCGAGAGGTATTGCGACTGCCCGCTGACCCCTTGAACCAGGCTGGCCGTCAAAAGCATCGTCGGGGTAATGTTATACTGGGCCGACCCGGTAAAACCGTAGACGCCCTGTTGCCGACCATATTGTAAGGCGAGGTAGCCTGGGCCGGACCCGTAACCACCAATCGCGTAAGTACCGATGGCCCCGCCTATTAGCCAAGTCGGGCCGACGAATGTCGCCGCCCGGGCGAACTGGTATTGGATGTTCTGATAGCCGACTCGCGCGAGCGCGGCGACTTGCGGCGCAATCCGATATTCGAGATCGTCGAATGCGCTAAACTGCGAGTTTTGGTTAGTCGAACTAGAGTTGAAATTCGAGGCGTCGATCGTCAGCCGGGAGAGCGTACGGCTGAAATCCTGGCCGGTGGCGGCGGTGAAGGTACCTTCGCTTGAAGTACTGGAAGCAAGGGCGGTCGGGGTTACCAGAGGGGCAGTCACGACCGTCGTATTCCCGCCGAAATTCGTCGAGCTGAAGGTATACCGCAGCTCGCTGTCAACCAGACCGTCGAACGACTTCCGCAAGAACGGGGAGACGGTGGTGGAGTAAACCTGCGTCTGCTGGTTTGTCGGCAGCCGCGACAGATTTTGGAAACCGAAGCCGGGGAGAGTGCTGGATTGGGTGACGATGCTGTTGAGATTGACGAACAGAGCGTCAGGCACGATCGTTCCAAAGCCGTTTGCATAGAGAGAGCCGGTAACCTGGTTCAGATTGGAGGGGGGAACGTAGAAGTAGGTGTTTAGATTACCAGTGAGCACGGCTTGGAGCCGTGGTGTGTCGGCGGAGATCGACAAACCTGGTGCGAGGTTCGTGTAAGCGGCGGCGTCCCGAGGGGAGTGCGCATAGTGCACATTGTCCGTCAGGGTCTCGGCTATCGCGGCGTAGGCTCGGATCAGATAGGCGGGCGCGTTTGGGTCATTCTCCTGAAGCGGCACGACCCCGAACCCGAGGGGCAAGAGGCCGAGCGGACTGATGGGCGCTACCGCCGCTGCCGCCGGAGCTGCGTTATTAATCGCGGTCGGCGGATTGAGGGGGTTTGCAAAACCAAACCCTCCCCCCGGCGCAAGCGGCAGGATATCGGGTCCCCCTCCGGGCAGGGCCGGCTGAACTGCGGGAGCGCCACCGGTAACCGCCGGGGTTTCGGGTCCGCCACCGGCAGGGCCGCCACTCGCGGCGGGCGGGGTTTCCGGTCCGCCCTGCGCCGCTGCTGGCATCGCCTGCGTGACCCCCGCTATCAGCACGAAAAGGAATGTCGGGCCGAACTGCCATCGCCGAAATGCGCGCGCCGCGGCGAAATTACGCGGTTTCGCCCGAGCGCAGCACATCACTCTCACGACCTTGGGAATAATAATAATACTCGTAAGAGCCAAAATGTTCGCCTGCCATCGTATCGCTCTTATTCAGGAGAAGGCTGATCCGGGGGCAGGCGCTGAGCATACTAAGGCCGGCTTCGATTTCCACCTGCTGCGTGTGATGTGCCTCGACGATGAAGACTATCTGTCCCACCAGCGGAGCGAGCGCCGCGGCATCGCTGCTCGCCATGCAGGGCGGGGTATCGATAATGATATAGCGGTCGGCAAAACGCCGCGTCATGTCGGCCATCAGAATCGCCATCTGATTGCTCGAAAACAGCTCCGGTACGTGCGGGCCGCCCCGGCCGGCGGGGAGAACCATCAGATTAAGGATATTCGTCTGGATCAGCACCTCGGACAATTCGCGGTTTCCAGCGAGCACGTCAACGATTCCCTGCTCAGTCGAGATCCCGAGGATGGTCTGCAAGGCCGAGTGTTGCGTATCGATATCAACGAGCAGCGCTTTAACATCTCTCTCCGAGGCGAAAGCCAGAGCGAGATTGAGCGAGATGAATGTCTTGCCCTCGCCCGGCCGGGCGCTGGTAACCATGATCAGCCGACTGGATCGCTGATCCCCATTCGGATCGCCTTGTGAAAATTGCGCCATCAGGTTCCGCTTCACGAGGCGGAACTCCTCGACGGTTCGCGATCGCGCCGACGAAGGCATCGTAATCCCATAACTGGCAAGGCGGCCGCGATCGAGGACCAGTTCCGGACCACCATGGCCGGCATCGGCCTCTCTGACAGGCGGCGGCAACGAGTCGGATCCGTTCACGTCCCGTTGGCGCAGCAGCGCCGCGGCGCGTTCGATCAATGCAATCGATTCCGCCATTTACGACACGCCTACCGAATGGAGGCCAATGCTCAGCATGAGCAATGTTCCGTACACTGCGACCAGAACCAAAGCGCTCGCGGTCACCCCGATCAACTGAAGCGCGGCACGCCGCTGCGCCGCACCAATCGAAAGCCGTGACACACTTCCCAAAATCGGGATCCCGAGGTTGCGCAATTGACCGAGCGTCGCAAAAGAGCGGTCGAGTTGCATTACCAACAGAGGTGTTACCAAGCCGGCAGCGATACCGAGAGCGAGCACGTACGTCACGAGTAGCGGCCGGTTCGGCGCGGCCGGAACGATCGGCACCTGAGGCGGATCGACGATGCGAAACTGGATCTTTTCAGTCTTGGTATCGGCGGCATTGGCTATTTGCGTCGATTCGCGCCGGGCGACAAGTTCCATGTAATTTTTCCTCAGGACGCCGTAGTCGCGGTCAAGGTCCTGGGCTTGAACCAGCACTCCAGGTGCCGACTGCGCAATCTTTTCGATCTTGGTCTGTTGGGCCTCGGCCTCGCCAAGACGACGCTGCACGGCGGCGGCGACGGCTTCAACGTCAACCAGCTTGACCTTGATTTGGTCATAGGCGCCGTTGGCGATCTGTCCCTTGTTTGCCGCGTTGCCAGCTTGTCCGGCGCCTCCGCCCGATGACTTTGCCTCGGCCTGGAGCTCAGCGATCGCCTGCCGGGCGGCCTTCACGTCCGGATGTTCCTCGGTGTATTTCAACAGCATGCCGTCGAGATTGCGGCGAATCTCCTGAAGCCGCTCTTCGATTGGTGTCAGGTGGCCACCGGTGACGATCACCTGGGGGCCATGATCGACGGTCAGCGTTGTCGGCACCGAAGCGAGTTCTTTTTTAATCGCGTCTCGCTTGCTGATGGCATCGGCGAGCTCGAGTTTTAGTTGGGCCACGATCCCGCGAGCCTGTTCGAGCCGATTGCCGTTATCGTCGCCCCCCGGGGCGTCGGGCGTCCGGTTCCGAACGATATCCGGATATTTTTCAGCCAAATCGGCCCGCCGCTTCTCGGCGGCGCGCAATTGATCTCGATAGGAGGCGATCTCCTCATCTAAGAAACGTTGTGCGCTGTCCATCTCGGCTCGGCTGCTGCCGGCCATCTTCTCGGCGAAGACTGTCAGCAGCGCCTGTACGATATTCTTCGCCAAGACCGGATCGTTGTCGCGGTAGGAGAGGGCAAGCAGGTTCAACGTGATCGGCGAGACCGAGATATCGCCCGCCAAACGTTTGAGCAGGGCTTCTTTTTCCGCAGGGGTCCGGATCGCGGTGTCGAGATCGGTAAGGCGAATCAGCTGCTCCAGATTGGGTCGGCTTAACAAAGTGCGCTGCATGAAATCGAGATGGCGGCCAGGGTCGGTATCCGCCGCCAGCCCACGCAAGAGTGGCGTCAGGAGCGGATCGGCATTGAGATAGACGCGCGCCGTTGACTCGTATTTCGTCGGCACAAAAGCGATACCGATCCATCCAGCGGTGCAGACGAGCCAGGCAGTACCCACCGCAAGCCATCGATGCCGCCACATCGCTTGCACGATCGGCATGGCTTGCGACGGTATCCACCTCATGACCGGCTCCAATAGTGTTGAACAGGCATGACTATCCCCGGTGAATGCTTTCGGTCAGATCAGTCAGCCCTTGCGACAACAATCCGCCACAGGAAGACACGGCATATCTAGAACAGTCGCTGTGGAATAATCAAAATATCGCCAGGACGGAGAGCGACATTGCTGTCGATGTCGCCATCCCTGATCAGGCTGTTGAGATGGACCGAATAAGTATTCTGCTCGCCCTGCGCAGTACGGATGAGCACGGTGTCGTTCCCCGCCGCATATCGGGTGAGACCGCCGACTGCGATCATCGCATCGAGCAGGGTCATGTCCGCGCGATAGGGGATTGCGCGGGGTTGCGCGGCTTCCCCGATGATGCGGACCTGGTCGGGAATCGGGCCAACGAAGCCTTGTACGATGATGGTGACCAGAGGTTCCTTGATATATTTGCTGAGCAGTTGTTCGTATTCACGAGCGAGAGCGGTCGGTGTCTTGCCGATCGCCACGACGTCCTCGACCAACGGGATCGAGAGGCGCCCGTCGGGCCGAACCGGGACGGTAGTCGACAACTCCGGGTTGCGCCAGACAAAGATATTCAGGCTGTCGCCCGGGCCGATGCGATACTCAGCCGAGGGTAGCGACGATGCTGGTGGTGCCGGCGGCAACGACGGCGCGCCTCCGCACGCGGCGACGACAAGGGCAGTGGCCGCTGTGATGGCGCGGAAACCCGTGCGATGCACTCTGCGCTCCTGTCCAGCGTTTTCAAACCCCGGCGAATATTAACAGTCAGCAAATCGCCGGTACGAAACTGCTGCCCCCGATCATCCCGTTTCGCGGCGAGCTACTACCAACAGGCCGCGCTATAGCACTAAGACGCTCGCGGTGCAATGTAGTTGTTGGTTTCTTCGGTTAGCGATGTTAACGATTTCCTGACGCCGCAGCCGAATTTTCGGCATGTGATCGTCGTCGAGCCTGTTCGAACCTTTGCACGGTCGCTGCGTTTGAGTCGCACGGGGGCGATCCTGAGACATCTCGTTTGACAAAGGATGAATGAGCCAAGCAGGCGGTTGAAGCGGCTTCGCTCGGCGTGGCATGACCCACACGGCAAAGGATCCGCGAGTACGGGAGGCAGGGAATGCGTCGAGTGCTGATCACGGGCGCGGGCGGCGGCATCGGCCGGTCGCTGCGCGAGAGCCTTCGAGGGATCTATCCGGTCTTGCGGCTCTCCGATCGTGTCCCGCTTGCGGCCGCGCAAGCCGGAGAGGAGGTCGATTGCGCCGAACTCGCCGAATACGATGCGGTCGAACGCATCGTCGCCGATTGCGACGGCATCATCCATTTGGGAGGTATCTCGGGCGAGAGCGAATGGGAGCCGATCCTGCAATCGAACATCGTGGGTACATACAACCTGTTCGAGGCGGCGCGACGCGCCCGGGTCAAGCGCATCATTGTGGCGACAAGCAACCATGCGGTCGGTTTTTATCCGCGCGATCAAAAGATCGACCACCGGGTGGTGCCCCGCCCGGACAGCCGCTACGGCGTCAGCAAAGCCTTTGCCGAGGCGCTTGCCAGCCTCTATGCCGACAAGCACGGGATCGGCTTTCTGTGCACCCGCATCGGCAATTTCGGGCCACAACCGATCGACGAGCGCCGGCTGTCGATTTGGATCAGCCCGCGCGATTACGCCCAGCTCGTGCGCATCGGCCTCGAACATCCGGCGATCCGCTACGAGATCGTCTACGGCGTCTCGAACAACCGGCGCTCATGGTACGACAATTCCAACGCCGAGCGGCTCGGCTACCGGCCGCAGGACGATTCGGAACGTTTTGCCGAGGCGGTGCTGGCAGCCGAGGCCGGGCGCCCCAGCGACCCGATCGCCGAGCGCTATCAGGGCGGCACGTTTTGCGCTGCCGGGTATTCGGCGCAGAGCCCTGCCTCGTGAGGCGAGGCTAGAGCACCGAGAGTGCGGCTTCCGGCGGGCGGCCGAGTGCCGCCTTCCGTCCCGAGACGACGATCGGCCGCTCGACGATGATCGGGTTCTCGGCCATCGCC
>Ga0307475_10001138_pt1 | contig 15846 bp, 16 predicted proteins | sample atmos_gasesECM1C_FD_203317 | JGI IMG/M metagenome (GOLD analysis project Ga0307475, IMG submission 203317) | Hardwood forest soil microbial communities from Morgan-Monroe State Forest, Indiana, United States - atmos_gasesECM1C_515 | ecosystem: Environmental > Terrestrial > Soil > Temperate... | reverse complement strand
CATGCCGGGAAGGCTGTTCGAATCGTAATCTCGCCCCGCCCAACCGTCCACGAACACTAAGCCCGCCACGGTATCCGTTCCGAATTGATCGACATAGGCAGCCACCTCAGCCGCCCCCATCGACCAACCTACTAAAACCACGGGCGCGAGCTTGAGCTGATCCACGACGGCTTTGATGTCACGTGCTCGCGCGGCGGGGTACAGACCCTCGGCAGTTTGCGAAGATTCGCCCTGCGCGCGCGGGTCCACGGCAACGACCCGATGGACCTTCGCAAAGCGAGTGATTTGTTTTTCCCAGATCCACGCGGGCGTCGTCCAGCCGGGGACGAACAGGATGGCTGGTCCTTTCCCCGCCCCGATATAGTGAATCCTTGCGCCGTCCCCAGAAGGGACGATGCCGCTTTCGGTTGCTGATGGTTTCTCAGCTTGGGTTCCAGCCCGGGGCGCCAGGCTAAGCACGGCCACCAACATAAATGCGCATTGCGAACGAGGACACATTTTCATTCTCCGTCTTGAGCGCGACTCAGCTGCCTGGGTTCAGCGGTGCACCCTCCCACCGACGCAGAAACTCCAGAGCTCTTTCTGAAGTATGCAGGAAGGCGAAGCGCGCCACTTGGCGCCCAACTTCTTTCAAGCTCTTCTCTATTTCCGAGTCTTTCAGCCTCCCCCGACTCTGCCACTTCCAATAGAGTCGAAACCTTTGGCGATGCCAGGCGATGACGGTATCCGGTTTGACGATGGGCAATGCGGACCGCCAGTCGTTCCACAACTGTGAGAGCCACACCCGCATGATCCGGTCAGCCCAACGGAGGGACAATCGATGGCTATGCCCTGCACGCTGCGGGACCAAGAGTTGATGGCGGAGGGCCAGGATCTCTGCTTGCAGAACCAAACGAGTTCGAAAACAATCTCGGAGGAAGCAGAATAGGGTGACCATGGTCCCGAAAGGTTACACATCCAGGCTTTGCAAATGCAATTCAGCGTGTACAGGGTTTTTGATCGGGACAGCGTGATCACCGCTTCAAATGCTATGAGGCGAATACTCGCTATTCTTGGCTCTGCGATATTCCTTGTCATTGCTCCCGGGATTGTCGCAGGTTACATCCCTTGGCGGATTTGCCGATGGCATGTTGGAGCACCGCTGCTGGGGACCTCCTCCTTGCGGGTCTTGGGAACGCTTTTTATTGCGGCGGGTCTCCCAGTGCTTCTGGACTCCTTCGCTCGTTTCGCCCTCCAAGGTCTCGGTACGCCCGCGCCGATCTTCCCCACGCGGCATTTGGTTGTCAGCGGGTTGTTTCGGTACGTGCGAAATCCCATGTATGTTGCAGTTGTGTTGCTGATTCTTGGTCAAGGGCTGTTGTTCGGCAGTGTGCGGGTGCTTGAATACGGCATGGCAGTTTGGGTTGCATTCTATCTGTTCGTCCTCATGTACGAGGAGCCGACATTGCGGAAGAGTTACGGTCGTGAGTACGAAGAATTCTCTGCGAATGTTCCAAGGTGGATTCCGCGTTTGCGACCTTGGCGTGGGCCTCTCGTCGGGTAGCCCCTCCAGAAACGCGTTCACCGTTTCAGGCGGAAGTTCCAGGACAACGCCGCCGCCCTCGGTGAATGCGAAGACCTTTAATGAGCAATGGATTGATACTCCCAGAAGTCTGGGATTGCGCGGCTCGCGTGTTCATGGAGCTGGTTGACGGACCGTGGCTCTTCATTTCGGAAGCTATGCCAACGCAAATTCCTCCCCAAAGGTCAGTCGGCGCTGGCCGTCGCGACCTTGCGACATTCGATTCTTCCGGTCTTATTTATGCCCGGAAATAGCCAGGACGCGGCACTTCACGTTGTTGCGCCGCTCGCAAAGGATTCGCGTGTTGATAGTCGTGGGGCGGCGCAGGGGTAAAAGCGTGCTAACCAACACCATCGGCCCCCAAGGATTGAGGAACGCAGGTTGTGGTTAACCCATTCCCCGGGGCGGTGATGTTTCGTGAACTGCTCTAATTCTCTCCTGCTACCTCGAACGACCCTTGCAAAAGGATCTCGTGGAACGAAGTCGCAGGCAGGGTGTCAACCGTTAAGACGGAGGTCGCACCTGGCCCGCCTTTTTGCACGACGAAAGTGAACGAGACATTGGAGCCCGCTCCGAGGCCGGTGATGTTCGCGCTGCCAGTCAAAGTAGCAGTATTGCCCTGAACGCTCGCTCCGGTGATCTGCCCTGTGACGTACATCGCATTCACCGTGAACTGAGCACTTTTGGAACCCGTACCCGCCTCCGGCGCCTCCGCGAGACACTCAAACGAACCGGTCACGCTGTTCCCGCTTTTCGTCGCGTGAAACGCTATGGTCGTGATGACCGGGACGAACCCGGGCGAGCCTGTTCCTCCTTGTATGATGGTTGTTCCGCCGCCGCGAGCGATCGCGGTGGAATGGGCGTCCAGGCCTAAAACCGATCGGGTTAAGAACGTGGCACCCAATAGAAGCCCGACCATCAGCCCGAGTAAGCCGACAACCCAGCGGTGGGAAAGCTTGAGTCGCTCTGGCATGTCTTACTCCTTATCTCCTGCCATTTCACATTACTCATCTGAGTTCGAGATGTGGAATAACGTCCGGTTCGCGTCCACACCGGCCATAGGTGCCTGCGCGTCCCAGTAGGTCACATGGTCTTTCGTAGCGATTACACCCTCCAGGATGCCGATACCTGGACCGGGTCCCTCGCAGCCAATCCCGAAAACGCCCTCGCCGCCGTCGGAATAGCGGATTCGCAAAACCGCGTTGCCATTGGCGGCGGTGCCGTCACCGAAGCCTATTTCGATGAAGTTCCCTAACCCAAGCCTAGCGAACTGCCAACTCACAAGTTTCCTGACCTCGTAAGTGCCGCTTCCGGTCGACGTGGTATCGCTGAACGTCTCCCAAGTTCCGCCACCGGTCACCTCTTCAGGGTCATCTGGCCTGAAGGTCCCGGAACCCGTGAGCTTGATCGACAGAGTTCCAGGATTCCTGGCCGAAGCGAATGCGACCCCACCTGGGCTAAGCGTATTAGGGGTTGTTGCTGGGTTCATGTGGATGATATCCCAGCGCACATGGTCAGCTGCTGCTTGCGCGACCGGGAGCCAAACTGGAATCGATAGCAACCCTGCTAAAGTCACAATGACAGTCACCAAAATCCATTTCGTTGCGATCTTCATGTTCTTGCTCCTTGCTAAGTTTCTAACGAGGCGAAATTCTGTTGCTCCGGTGTCTAGCGAGGGCCACGCGAGACGGGACGCCGTCGCGTCGGTCGGTCTTCTGCGATGCTCTCGGCTTGCCCAGGGAGTTTCTTCGCCTGCGGGGACGGCCGGAATTGTGCCCCCCGGCTCGGAGCTTGTCAAGCTGGCAACGCTCGTAGCGCTCGTAGATCTTGAGACTCTTGATACACATGCTTAAGGCTTGCGGCGGTACTTGGAGGTGACGCAAACGCTTGCTTACACACGACCGGACCGCGGCAAGAAGCTGACAAGCGTTTTCGTCAATGCGCGGCTCGCGGAAGCTTTGGTTGGCATGCCGATAATCCTCGGTGAAATCGAGGTTGTGCTCGATGAGCTGAGCGCGGACAAAGGCGTAGTAGCCGACACCATCGCCGCACACCCAAGGATTGAGGAGAGGGAGTGTGAGCACGAAAACCAGGCACAAGAGAAGCTCAGCAAATACCGGGAGTTAACGGGACAAGAGCGTGAGCCAAAGGCAAAGAACGCCCGATCTATTACGAGAACCGGGACACACCATGGTTGAGTCTCAGGCCGCGGCGAGATAGACATAGCGAAGAATGAATAAAACGGTGAGAATCCAGATGACCGCGTTGATTTCCCGTAATTTTCCCGCAGCCAGTTTCACGACGGTATAAGAAACGAGGCCCAAGCTGAGACCGGTGGCGATGCTGAAGGTAAGAGGCGTTGCCAACATCGTGATAAATGCGGGTAAAGCTTCGCTGAAGTCCTGCCACTTCACCTGAGCGATAGCCTGAGACATGAAGACGCCCACAAGGACCAAGGCCGGTGCGGTTGCGTACGCCGGAATCGCGGTGGCCAGAGGCCAGCAAAACATCGCAATGAGAAAGAGCGCGGCGACAACAAGATTGCTGAGCCCTGTGCGCGCGCCAGCAGCAACGCCGGCCGCGCTCTCTATGTAGCTCGTCACCGTAGAAGTGCCCGTCAACGAGCCGAAAATCGTCCCAATCGAATCCGCCAGCAAGACTCGGCCTACCCGAGGAATCTTTCGGTCCTTGATGAAGCCTCCCTGCTCGCACACGGCCACAAGTGTGCCCACGTTGTCGAACAGGTCCACAAAAAGAAATGCGAAAAGGATTTCGAGGAAACCCAAATGAATTGCGCCTCGGAAGTCCAACTGGAGCAGAGTGGACGAGGGGTGTGGCACGGAAAAAAGGGCCGAAGGCCATGTGGAGATGCCGCGAAGCATTCCGAGAAGTGCAGTGCTTAGAATACCGACTAAAATGGCGCCGCGAAATTTTCTCGATAATAGAACCAGTGTCAACGCCAGGCCAAAACAGGCCGTCTGGACTTCCTTGTCCGCGAATCTGCCAAGACCGACAAAAGTAGCGGCGTTTGCCACGACAAGTTTCGCATTACGCAAGCCCACAAAGGCGATGAACATCCCGATTCCCGCTGCGGTCGAGTGCTTCAAGCAATCGGGTATCCCGTTGACGATCTGCTCGCGTAAGCGGGTCACCGTGAGAACCAAAAACAGCACGCCAGAAAAGCAGACAACCGCCAGCGCCGTCTGCCAAGGAACGTGCATTGCCAGGCACACCGAATAGGTAAAGTAAGCGTTCAGCGACATTCCTGGCGCGAGGGCGATCGGATAGTTTGCATACAAGCCCATGACCAGTGTGGCCACTGCGGAGGAAAGACAGGTAGCGAAGACCACGCCATCGGCGGGCATCCCGGCTTGCGACAGAATCTGAGGATTGACCACGACGATGTAGGCCATGGTGACAAACGTGGTGAGGCCCCCGAGGACTTCCTGCTTCACCGAAGTCTGATTCTGTGCAAGTTGAAAATGGCGTTCGATCAAGCGCTCCCTCCCGCTCCGGCGCGATTAAAAAATTGCTCCGCGCACACTTTCACGTAGGCGCGCAGTGGCGGGCAGTATACATCGGCCGATTCAAAACGCATCGGTTTGCGCAACCCGTGCGGGAATGCTGGTCAGCAAACTCGATCCGTGGTTCAGTAGAGAATCTTGTTTGGCTTGGCTTCCCAGGCGTGAAATCCGGCGAGTGCTTCCTCGCGCATCATCTGGATGACCGGAATGCGGCGATGCGCATGGGCCTGTCTCAGCTCACTGTAAATGAGGGAATCATCAAAACCGAACTTTGCCGCGTCTTCCGCCGTATTTGCAAAATACACGCGGGCAAGCCGCGCCCAATAAATCGCGCCAAGGCACATGGGGCAGGGTTCGCACGACGTGTAAAGTTCGCAGTTTTTCAGCTCGAACGAGCCGAGTTTCGCGCAAGCCGCGCGGATGGCAAGGATTTCCGCATGCGCGGTGGGGTCCTTCGTCGACGTGACTTGATTCACTCCTTCGCCCAAAATCTCTCCATCTTTAACGATTACGGCGCCAAAGGGACCGCCGCGCCCGGACTGCACGCCTTCTATCGAAAGCTCGATCGCCCGTGCCATGAAATGGTTCTTCATCTTTTCTCGCTCTCTTTCGCTCGCGCCCTCGAACCGGTCGCCGCTCGTTGCCTTCTTTCCGTAGCCTCGTCGCAAAGTGAAGAGTATATGCCCGCTTACGCCCCGCCGGCGCGCTGTTCGTCGAGGATTATGAATCCGTGTAAGTTGAAAAACGAAGGAGCCAAAGCTACGCTTTTGGGTCATTCTTGTAAGATTTTGAGTGACCTGTATATGACTCTGCGTGCTTTCCTATCCCGCCGCGTTGTGACTCCCGAGGGCGTGCGTCCAGCCGCTCTGCTCGTGGAAGGAGAACTGATCCAAGAAGTGGTTGTTCCTGATCGAGTCCCGGCGCATGCGGAAACTCATGACTTTGGCGACGCGGCGATTCTTCCCGGATTGGTGGATTCCCATGTTCACATCAACGATCCGGGGCGAGCGGAATGGGAGGGCTTTGAAACAGCGACACGCGCTGCAGCAGCAGGTGGATACACACTCCTCGTGGATATGCCATTGAACTGCCTACCGGCTACAACCACCGTTGCCGCGCTTGAGTTGAAAAGAGCCGCTGCACAAGACCGTTGCCGAGTGGATTGGATCGCCTGGGGAGGAATTGTGCCGGACAGCCAGGACCACATCGAACCGCTGGCGCGCGCTGGAGTACCCGGTTTCAAGTGCTTTCTCATTCATCCCGGAATCGACGGCTTCACCATGGTTACCGAACCTCAGTTGCGCGCATCTTTGCCTGCCGTTCGGCGAGCCGGTTTGCCTCTCCTGGTTCACGCCGAACTCTCCGGCCCGATTGATTCGGCCACCGAGAATTTGGCAGATGCGGATTGGTGTTGTTACCCAACCTATCTGCAATCCCGGCCCGAGGAAGCGGAGCTATCGGCGATTCGCATGATGCTGTCCCTGTGCCGCGAATACAGCTTCCGCTTGCACATCGTGCATCTCTCGGCGAGCCAGGCGCTCCCGGAAATTTGTGCGGCCCGTTCGGAGGGACTCCCGATCAGCGTGGAAACCTGCCCTCATTATTTGCACTTCGCTGCCGAAACCATTCCAGACCGATCAACTCTGCATAAATGCGCGCCGCCGATTCGCAACCGCGAAAACCGTGAAAAGTTATGGCGCGGCCTGCGAGACGGAACGATCGACTTCGTCGTGACGGACCATTCTCCCTGTCCGCCGGAAATGAAACGGCTTGCGGAGGGCAATTTCCGAACGGCCTGGGGCGGCGTCGCAAGCTTGTCCGTGGCTTTGCCGGTTATGTATACCGAGGGTCGAACGCGCGGATTTGATTTGACTGACATTGCGCGTTGGATGTCGGAAGGTCCTGCGAAGCTGGCTGGCTGCGACAAGCGAAAAGGCCGCATCGCAGCAGGATACGATGCCGATTTCGTGGCGTTCGACACGGAAAGCCAATTTACGGTGACCAACGAGAGCTTGCATTACCGTCATCCGATTTCGCCCTATCTGGGAGAAAAGCTGCGAGGCGTGGTTAAGGCAACCTATCTCCGAGGCACCCGAGTATTTGCGGAAAGCAAATTTCCCGAAGAGCTCATCGGTCGAGAGTACCAGCGGTAACATGATAGGCATGAAAAACGACCGCATCGTCGGAACATCCGTTCCGCGCCGGGAAGGACGCGACAAAGTCACGGGGCAGGCTCGCTATGTCGACGACATGGTTTTGCCCGGCATGCTGTACGGCGCCACCGTACGAAGCCGAATTCCTCGCGGCAAGATCAAGAAAGTCAAATTCGGCCCGGGAATCCATTGGAAGGAGTTTGTCATTGTTTCGGCGAAAGATATTCCCGGCAAGAATTGCATCGCACTGATCGAAGACGATCAGCCCTGTTTGGCCGATGGCATCGTCAACCATCCGGAGGAGCCGATTCTCTTGCTGGCTCACCCGGACCGGCATCTTCTGCCAAAGGCGGTTGAAGCCGTATCGATCGAATATGACCCCCTGCCTGCCATTTTCACCATGGAAGAAAGTGAGACTCTTCGCGAGCGCATTTGGGGTTCCGACAACACCTTCAAGCAGATCCTGATTGAAAAAGGTGACGTCGAGAGCGTGTGGCCGAAGGCCGACTACGTTGTGGAAGGAGAGTACAAGACTGGGGCGCAGGAACAACTCTATATCGAAAACAACGGAATGATCGCGGCCTTCGACTCCGAGAAGGGCCTTACGGCATGGGGCTCTCTGCAGTGCCCTTTCTATGTGCACCGAGCGTTGATGAAGCTGTGTGACTTGCCGGCTGAAAAAACCCGCGTCGTACAGATGGAAACCGGCGGAGCATTTGGAGGCAAGGAAGAATACCCTTCGATGATTGCAGCGCACGCCGCGCTATTGGCCATCAAGTCGGGCAAGCCAGTGAAAATCATCTATGACCGCATGGAGGACATGGCGGCCACCACCAAGCGTCATCCTTCACGGACTCGTCACCGCACCGCGGTCAGCAAGGACGGCAAAATCTTGGGCGGCGAAATCGAATTCACGCTGGACGGGGGCGCCTATGCCACGCTGTCTTCTGTCGTTCTTTCCCGCGGCGCGATTCATGCCGGCGGTCCTTACTACTGGCCCCATGTCAGGATTCGCGCGAGGGCGGTAGCCACGAACGCTCCGCCTCATGGAGCGTTTCGTGGTTTTGGCGCCCCCCAATCACTGTTTGCCCTGGAGCGGCACATGGACCGCATCGCCGAAGTTGTGCAGCTCTCACCGGTTGAAATTCGGCGGCGCAACTTCCTCCAGCCCGGACAAACCACAACGACCGGCCAAACAGCGAGTGAACCCATCGACCTCGGAAAGCTTCTCGATCGCGCATTGGAACTCTCGGATTACGAAACGAAGAAGAAAAGATTCGTGGCCGAAAATCAGCGTGCCAACTGCAAAAAGGGAATCGGCATCGCTTCGTTTCTGCACGGCGCGGGCTTTACGGGCGCGGGAGAGCGGTATCTCGGTTCCGTAGTTGGCGTGGAAGGGTGCGAAGACGGCAGGGTCCGAGTCCTCGTTTCCAGCTCGGAGTTTGGCCAAGGGACCAAAACGGTTCTTTGCCAAATCGCCGCAGAGGCGCTTGGCCTGCGCTATGAAGACGTGGACATCGCTCAACCGGACACGCAGGAAGTGCCAAATAGCGGCCCCACCGTGGCGTCGCGCACGGTGATGATCGTCGGAAAACTCGTGCAATCGGCCGCGATCGGCATCCGCCAGACACTCGCGGCCAGCGGCCTTCTCGGCAATTCCTACTCCCCGGAGCAATTTCGCGCAGCCTGCCGCGACTATGTGGCTAAGCATGGAAGATTCAGATCGCTGGCGCGCTACGAGCAACCGGAAAGCATTGTCTGGGACGAAGAAAAATATCGCGGCTCGGCCTACGCGGCCTTTGCTTGGGCTGTTTACGTTGCCGCAGTCACGGTCGACATGACTACCTGCGGCGTTTCTGTGGACGATTTTGTGGCGCTACAAGAGGTTGGAAAAGTACTTCACCCGGTTTTGGCCAAAGGGCAAATTGTCGGCGGCATAGCTCAAGCGATTGGATTTGCCCTCTACGAGAAAGTCTTTTGGGAAAACGGACGGATGCTCAACGGCCAGATGACCAATTACATCATGCCCACTTCTGCCGACTTGCCGCCGATACGCGTTTACTTCGAAGAAATGGGCAATGTTCACGGGGCGTTTGGAGCGAAAGGAATTGGTGAACTGCCGATCGATGGACCGGCTCCGGCGATTATCAATGCTGTGGGAGACGCGCTCGGCGTTTCCTTCGACGCGATTCCGCTGCTGCCGGAAGACATTTTTGACGCCTTGGAAAAGCATGCTGGAACGGCATGCGCTACTTCTTCGTTACGAAGGGGCCAATGACCAAATCCCCCGGGGACCGCTTGAAACTCGAGATCGTTCTCACAGTAAATAATAAAGCGGTGAAGGTGCGCGTCCACGCGATGGATCGCCTGTTGGACGTGCTCCGGCACGAGCTCGGTTTGACGGGAACGAAGGAAGGCTGTGGCGAGGGCGAGTGTGGCTCGTGCAGCGTATTGATGGACGGGGCGCTGGTAAATAGTTGTCTCATCCCCGTACTTCAGGCGAAGGGCACTCGAATTGTCACCATCGAAGGTCTGGCTGGCCATGGGCGATTCTGCGCGCTCCACGAAGCTTTTCTAAACTGTGGCGGCGCGCAGTGCGGCATCTGCACTCCTGGGATGATTCTTGCCGCATTTCATCTCCTCGAGAAGAAGCCCAAACCCACGGCCAAGGAAATCAGCGAAGGACTTTCCGGGAATCTGTGCCGCTGCACGGGTTACGCGCAAATCGTCGAAGCTGTGATGGAAGCAGCGCGCCGTCGAGTCGAGAGATGAGGGCCTACCCCGCCGATTACGAACTCATTCGACCAGGCACCTTGACCGACGTGCTCTTGCTTTTAGCCAGGGAGCCAGGCGCTTGGCTTCCCATCGCTGGTGGAACGGATTTGATGGTGCAGTATGCCGCGGGTAGACTTCCGGGGCGAAAGCTGGTTAGCATCTGGAATCTTCCGGAGCTGCGTCGGATTGAAGTTTTTCCCGACGAAATTCAAATCGGGGCCGCCTCGACGTACACGGACCTGCGCGAGAGTGAAATTGTAAGGGACGAATTTGCGCTATTGTCCAGTGCGGCAAGCTGGACCGGCGGGATCGCGAACCAGAACCAAGGCACCATCGGCGGCAACATCGTCAACGCTTCGCCCGCGGGTGATTCTCTACCGGCTTTGCTGGTGTACGAGGCGGAGTTGTCCCTTATTTCAGCGCGAGGGGAGCGCCGCGTTCCCTACACAAATTTCCATCTCGATTACCGCAAAACACAGCTCGCGACCGATGAGCTGATTCGCGCCGTGTGCCTCGCGCGGCGCTTTTCAGGGTATTATGCGCATGCGCGAAAGGTTGGCCCGCGCAGGTCACAAGCGATTGCAAAAGTCTGCCTGGCAGCTCTGGGCAAGATCGAGAAGGATGTGGCCACCGACATCCGCCTTGCGATGGGAAGCGTGGCGCCGGTTCCGGTTCGTTTGACGGAGACAGAAAAGGCTCTGCGAGGCAAGCGGATTGTTCCCGAGTTGGTTCGTCTGGCCAGCCAAACGGCAGCGAAGGAAATTCGGCCGATTGACGACATTCGCTCCACGGCAAGGTACCGGGCGGCGGTTGCAGGGAATTTGGTGGCGGAATTTCTGGAGCGGCTGAGCGCGAGCGGATCTCAAATATGAGTGAGGTGCTCGCGCGCTGGAACAATTTGTCATTGGAAGAAGCAGCGCGGGCCATACTTCCCTGTTGCGGCTCCAAGGCTTGGGCGCGCGGAATGGCGGCGCGAAGACCGATTCTCGATGAAGCTGCTTTGGTGGCTGCTTCCGACGCGGTGTGGAACAGTTTGCGCGAAGGTGATTGGATGGAAGCGTTTCAAAGTCATCCGCGAATTGGCGAGTCGCACGGGCCGCCCGCAGCTTCGTGGCAGTCAGCGGCGTGGTCGCGGACGGAACAACAACAAGTCGCTTCGGCAGAAGAGGAGGTTAAGCTTGCTCTCGCAGAAGGCAATCGCGCTTACGAGAAACGGTTCCATCGCATCTTTATCTTGTGTGCTAGCGGGAAGTCAGCAAAGGAAATCTTGGAGATTCTTCGGCGGCGTTTCGAGAACGATGACAAAACGGAACTTCATGAGGCAGCCGAGCAACAACGGCAAATTGCGCAAATTCGGCTGAAGAAATGGCTTTCTTTATGAAACGAATCTCCACCCACGTTCTAGACATTGCGCATGGCCGGCCTGCGAAGGACGTCGCCGTGCGTCTGGAAAGACGGGAAACCACCGGCGACTGGGTCGCGCTGGGCTCCGCGCGGACCGACGCCGACGGCCGCTGCGGCCAGTTGCTCCCCAGTGAAGATGCTCTTCGGGCGGGCCTCTACCGCTTAAGCTTTGATGCAGCAAGCTATCACCACGCGCAAAAGGTGGAGGGACTTTATCCCATCGTGGAAATCACGTTTCAGGTGCATGAAGGCGAGTCGCAGTTTCACATCCCGCTGCTGCTAAGCCCGCATGGGTATACGACGTACCGGGGGAGCTGATAATGGTTGAGTCTGCTACGGAGTTTGCAGCTTGAACTCCGCTGTACGCGAGTGGCTCAACCTCGGAGTGCGCTGGTTCCACGTTTTTGCGGGAATTCTGTGGGTCGGGCAGACCTATTACTTCACCTGGTTGGACGGGCAGTTCAGCAAAGCCGAGAAGAACGCAACGGACGGGAAATCATCGACGGTGTGGATGGTGCACAGCGGCGGTTTTTACACGGTGGAAAAACAGAAGTCGCTCGGCGTCTCTCCTGAGCTGGTGCGCTGGTTTCGCTGGGAAGCGATGTTGACGTGGCTGAGCGGATTGGTATTGCTGACACTCGTCTATTACGCTAGCTCCGGGCTCATCGATCCCGATGTCGCGCAAATTTCTCAAGGCCGGGGGATTGTGGTCGGGATCGCAGTCCTGGTCGGCGGATGGGGGATTTACGATTGGGCGGTGCGCTCGGCTCTCGGCAAGTCCGAAGCTGCTTTCGCGGTGTTTGCTTTCCTCATGACCGCAGCCATCTCCTGGGGATTGTTGCACGTCTTCAGCGCGCGCGCCGCATACCTTCATGTGGGCGCGCTTTTTGGAACCATCATGACCCTCAACGTGTGGGAGAGGATTTTACCGGCGCAAAGAAAGATGATCGCGGCAGCCGCAAAGGAAGATGCGTTTGACGTCAGGCTGAGCGCGCAGGCCAAACTGCGCTCCAAGCACAACACGTTTATGGCGGTTCCGGTTGTTTTTCTCATGATTAGCAGTCATTTTCCCGTCGCGACGTATGGGAACGTCCATGGTTGGGAAATCCTGCTCGCTCTTGTTTTGATCGGCTGGGCGGCCGCGAAGGTCGTTCGCTCGGCTTAGAGTCAGAGGGGCATCGGCGGTTCGAGGACGGATCTTTCGTGCAGAGAGCAATCAACGCGGCAACTCTCGCGAGCGAAGCAATTGCGCGGTGCCAAAGGCTGACTCGCTTCAGCGAGGATGCGAACGGACTGCGGCGGACGTTTCTCTCGTCCCCTACGCGTGATTGCCATGCGGAAATCACGAGCTGGTTGAAAGCGGCAGGAGCAGAAGTCTCGGTAGACGACGCAGGAAATTTGCGGGGCTTCTATCCCGGCGCGCACTCTCGAGCGCCTCGACTTCTCATCGGATCGCACCTTGATACCGTCCCAAACGCTGGGGCCTACGACGGAATTCTCGGCGTCGTCTTGGGCGTCGCTTTGCTCGAAAGCCTTGAAGAACGAAAGCTCCCCTTTGGAATCGAGGTTCTCGGCTTTTCCGAGGAAGAAGGAGTGCGCTTTGGCGTTCCGTTCATTGGCAGCCGCGCCCTGGTTGGCAGACTCGATGCTGAACTCTTGAAGGTCCGGGACTTGAACGGAATTTCCGTTCGGACGGCCATTGAAAACTTTGGATTGAATCCGACGGAAATTCCCAATGCCGCAATAAAGAATGATGTTTTGGCCTACCTGGAGTTTCATATCGAGCAGGGGCCTGTCTTGGAAACACTTGGCCAGCCGCTTGGTGTCGTCGAGGCCATCGTTGGACAAACACGGCTGGAGATTCGGTTCATCGGCCAAGCCAACCACGCGGGCACTACACCGATGAATCTTCGACATGATGCGCTCGCCGCGGCGGCCGAATGGATTGTGGAAGTGGAGCGAATCGGCCAAAGAGAAGCGGGACTGGTAGCGACCGTTGGGCAAATCGAAGCTGTACCGGGAGCGAGCAACGTTATCGCATCCGAAGCTCGCGTGACGCTGGACATTCGGCACCAGTCTGACGACGTCCGGTACCGTGCTACGGATCTTCTCATCGGCCGCGCTGAAGAAATTGCCGAGCGGCGAGGCTTGTTGCTGCGAAAAAACCAACTCATGAGCCAGCCAGCCGTTGCCATGGATCCCTTTCTCACCAATCAAATCGAGCGGGCAATTCGGAGCACCAACTCGCTTCCTCATCGCATGCCGAGCGGAGCGGGGCACGATGCCATGATCCTGGCGGAGAAGGTTCCGGCTGCAATGGTCTTTCTGCGCTCGCCGGGAGGTATCAGCCACGATCCGGCTGAATCAGTGAATCCGCAGGACGTGGCGTGCGCGCTTGAATGCGGAATGCACTTGCTCGAGCAACTGGCCGGGTCACCGGAATTCCTGACGAGGACTTGCCGTGCATAATTTAGGCGAAACGCGTAGCTCGCATCAACGCAATCATTTGTTGCTGACCCGGGACACGTTTGTGCGGACGACGCTGCCGGGAATGAAGAACGCTTCCGCCATCGTGCACGTTGGTCCCGCTTTGGGAGCAGCATTCACGGAATACACAGTCGAGTTTGCGCCGCAAGGCGAATTGGGACCCGCGGCGGCAGAACGGTTTTTGTACGTCCTTGAAGGAATCATCTCACTGGAAGCCGACGGAACGAACCATGAGCTCGGCGCGCGCGGCTATGCGTATTTTGGCGAAGAGCTTGCGCATCGCGTGGTTGCCAAACAAAAAAGCCGGGCGGCGGTCGTCGAAAAGCAGTATGTGCCTGTCGCCGGTGTCTCAGCGCCGCGATTGCTGGTCTCCAACGAAGACACGATTGCCTCGCACGCGCTCGATGGCGACCCGGACTTGCAGGTGAAATGCCTGCTGCCGGACGAAGCGCAATTCGATTTCGCCGTGAACACGATGGTGTATCAGCCGGGGGCGGCGCTGAGCATGGTCGAGATGCACGTGATGGAGCACGGTCTGCTGATGCTCGAAGGAGGAGGCATCTACCGGCTGGGCGACGCTTGGTATCCAGTGACAGCCGGAGATTTTATATGGATGGCACCGTGGTGCCCGCAGTGGTTTGGGGCCATCGGGAAGAAGCCGGCAAAATATCTGATTTATAAGGATTGCAACAGGCATCCTCTAACGAGCCCACGGCGATGAATCTCGAAGTTGACGGAGACCGCCTGAGCCGAGAGATCGAAGAGCTGGCACGCTTTTCCGATGCGGAAGCTCCGGCGGTAACACGCATTGTTTTTACGCTAACGGATTTGCGCGCGCGGACGTGGCTCATCTCCCGCTGCGAGGAAGCCCGGCTTGCGGTCCGGCAAGATCCCATCGGAAACATTTTCGCGCGATGGACGGGCAGCGATGCCACGGCCGCGGCCGTCGGCACTGGCTCGCACATCGACGCAATCCCGAATGCCGGCAAGTACGATGGCGTCGTCGGCGTACTTGGCGGTTTGGAGGCGATTCGCACCTTGCAGCGCGGCGGATTCCGCCCGAAGCACTCGATTGAGTTGCTGGTTTTTACATCGGAAGAGCCAACGCGGTTTGGAATCGGATGTCTAGGAAGCCGGTTGCTTTCCGGAACTTTGACGGCCGAAGCCGCGAGAAAATTGATCGATAAAGATGGCGCGTCGCTCGAGGAAGTTCGACAAAAGGCCAGGCTGGGAGGTGTGCTCGAAGAAGTAAAGCTGCCAAGCGGCTACTACCAAGCGTTCGTCGAATTGCACATCGAACAAGGCCCGCTGCTGGAACAGCAAAAAGCTCTCCTTGGCATAGTCACGCGGATTGCAGCACCGGCAAGCCTTCGTATTACTGTGGAAGGAGCCGGTGGACACGCAGGCTCAGTGCTGATGCTTGACCGGAAAGATGCCCTCTGCGCGGCGGCGGAATTGATTCTGGCTGTCGAAAACGCAGCGCGCACGAGCGGCGCGACCGACACAGTGGCGACCGTGGGCATTTGCGAAGTGTTTCCTGGCGCCGTGAATAGCATTCCAGGCCGGGTAAACCTGGCCGTCGATCTGCGCGATACGGATCTCAGGCGTCGCGATGCAGTCATGTGGGCGATAGACGCTGAGATGGAACGGATCGCCGCAAAGCGGCAAGTCTCGAATCACTCGGAGGTTGTGAACGCCGATGCCCCGACGGAATGTGCCCCCGCGATTATCGAAGCGCTTTCGGCGTCCTGCGCAAAGCACGGACACAAGTTTATCCCCATGGTCAGCCGGGCGTACCATGACTCGCTTTTCATGTCGCGCATCACCCGGGCGGGAATCCTGTTCATCCCGTGCCGCAATGGATACAGTCACCGCCCCGACGAATACGCTTCTCCCGAGGACATCACCCGCGGTGTAAGGATTCTTGCGGAGACGCTTGCGA
>Ga0307475_10001137_pt1 | contig 15861 bp, 27 predicted proteins | sample atmos_gasesECM1C_FD_203317 | JGI IMG/M metagenome (GOLD analysis project Ga0307475, IMG submission 203317) | Hardwood forest soil microbial communities from Morgan-Monroe State Forest, Indiana, United States - atmos_gasesECM1C_515 | ecosystem: Environmental > Terrestrial > Soil > Temperate... | reverse complement strand
ACACCGCAAACCTTTCAAAAACAGCTTCTGCCCTTCCCGGCGGCACAGGCGGCAGACCGCTTCTCGATGTCTTGCCAACTTCTTGTTCTCCCTTCCTCAAACCCTTAACAATTTCGTGCGGCTCATGCATTTCTTTAGTGGCACAGCCATTTTTGGCTGTGCGCAATTTCAGACCCGCCTCCGCTTTGGCGGACGGCAACCGTTGTGCGGAATCGGCGTGACATCGCGAATCACCACGATGTGCAATCCAGCCGCGGCCAGCGCACGCACCGCGGACTCGCGCCCCGAGCCGGGTCCCTTCACTTTCACTTCCACGCTCTTCATCCCGTACTGGTCGCGCGCGACGCCGGCGGCCGCCAGCGAAGCTTGCTGCGCGGCGTACGGCGTACCTTTGCGCGAGCCCTTGAAGCCGATCGCGCCCGCGGAAGACCAGCACATCACGCGGCCATCCGTGTCCGTGATGGTGATCTGCGTGTTGTTGAACGACGCCGCGATATGCACGTAGCCGTGCGGAACAATGCGACGCTCCCGCTTCTTTTTGAACTCTTTCTTGCGCTTCGTTGCCGCTGCCGGTTTTCCCGGTGCCCCGGTATCCGGCGTTGTTCCTGCGGCCTTTGGTTCTTTTGCCACGTTTCACTCCGTTCGTTCGATGCTGCAAGACTCTTACAGCCGTAAAAGCGGCAGCAAGCTGCCGCACTCCAAAAACAGCCGTCGCGAAAAATTAACCCTTCTTGCCGACGGTCTTCTTCTTCGCTGCCACTGCGCCGCGGCGCGGACCCTTGCGCGTGCGCGCGTTGGTGTGCGTGCGCTGGCCGCGAACCGGCAAATTCCGGCGGTGACGAATGCCGCGATAGGCCTGAATTTCAATCAGCCGACGAATGTTCATCTGGATCTCCTTGCGGAGATCGCCTTCGACGCGGCCTTCCTGCTCGATGGCCTGGCGAATGTGGTTGATTTCCTCTTCGGTCAGGTCGCGGATCTTTTTCGTGTGATCCACGCCGGCTTTCGCGGCCAGCTTTTTCGCGCGCTCCCGCCCGATGCCGTAGATGGACGTCAAGCCAATCCACAGCCGCTTCTGAACTGGAAGATCAATGCCTGCTATACGTGCCATGAAACATGTCTCCTAAAAATTCCGTCTCGAAATCCGATCTATCCCTGGCGCTGCTTGTGCTTCGGATTGGTGCAAATCACACGCACGACGCCGCGCCGGTGAATCACCTTGCACTTATCGCAAATCTTTTTTACCGATGCCCGTACTTTCATGATCCCTCTTCCTGCGAATCTACTTGTAGCGGTAGACGATGCGGCCGCGCGTCAAATCGTAAGGTGAAAGCTCCACGGCTACTTTGTCTCCCGCGAGAATACGAATAAAATTTTTGCGCATCTTGCCGGAAACGTGCGCCAGCACTTGATGCTTGTTTTCCAGCTCCACGCGAAACATGGCGTTGGGCAACGGCTCGATCACCGTGGCCATCACTTCGATGGCGTCCTCCTTGGAATTGCCGGAGTCGCCTTTCTTTTTTTCGTCGCTAAACTGCTTCGCCATAATCTCCTGTGTTTGCTCTTCAACGCTACCAAGACGGGCCGGTTACATCTTTCGGCCGCGTCAGAATCCAGGGGCCGTTTGCGGTGACCGCCACGGTGTGCTCGAAATGCGCCGAGGGGCTGCCATCTGCCGTTTCCGCCACCCACTCATCGCGCATGCGCACTTCCGGGCGCCCCGCATTCACCATCGGCTCGACGGCTATGACCATGCCTTCCTGCAGCCGCGCGCCGCGCCCTACGTCGCCGTAATTCGGCAGGTTGGGCTCGTCGTGCATCTTGGTTCCGATGCCGTGACCGACGAATTCCCGCACCACCGAAAAGCCATTCTCTTCCACCCAGCTCTGCACCGCGTTGCCCACATCGCCGAGCCGGTTGCCCGCGCGCATTTTTTCAATGGCGCGGTCCAGCGATTCCCGGGTCACTTCCAGCAGCTTCTGCGTTTCCGGCCGAATCTTTCCGACCGGCACAGTGACCGCTGAATCCGCGAAATATCCGTCCACTTCCATCCCAAAATCAATCGAGACGATGTCGCCTTCGCGCAACTTGCGCTTGGCCGACGGAATCCCGTGAACGATCTCGCTGTTCACCGAAGTGCACAGCGAGCAAGGATACCCACGGTATCCCTTGAACGCCGGCTTGCCGGGCTTTCCGGCGATTTTTTCCTCGGCAAGCTTCTCGAGGTCCATCGTCGTCAATCCCGGCCGCACCGCATCGCGCAACGTCGTCAAGACTTCATGCACGATGAGCCCGGCACGGTGCATCTTTTCGAGCTCGTCGCGGCTGCGCAAATTAATCGCCATCTCTTTTCACGCTCACCAAGAATCGGTGAGCTCAACGTGCCTCGCGAACAATGTCGAGCACCTGCCGCTTCACTTCATCGACGCTCTTCGCGGCGTTCACCTCGTGCAAGCGTCCCAGCCGGCGGTAATACGCAACCAGCGGCTCGGTCTGTCTTTCATACGCCTGCAGCCTGGGCCCGACAATTTCTTCGCGATCATCCGGCCGCTGCTCAAGTTCGCCGCCATCATTGTCGCAGCGCAGATCGCATCTCGGCGGGCGCTCGTAAATATTGTAAATCTCGCCGCCCACTTTGCACATCCGCCGGCCGGTGATCCGCCGCAACAGCAGCTTCGGATCAATTACAAAGTGGACCACCAACGCCGGCTTGTACCCGTGCTGCCGAAGCAAAATCGTCAAATACTGCGCTTGCGCCACGGTCCGCGGAAAGCCGTCGAACACGAAACCGTGCGTGCAATCCGGTTCCTCGATGCGCTGCGCCACCATCTTGAGCACCAGCGAATCGGGAACCAATTCGCCGCGCTTCATGACCGGCTCAGCCTTTACTCCCAGTAGCGTGCCCTTGGCGATATTCTCGCGGAGCATGTCACCGGTCGAAAGATGCGGCACACCGTAATACTTGGCCAGCTCTTTCGCTTGCGTACCTTTTCCCGCGCCCGGAGGCCCGAGAAAAATCACAGCGCGGTCCAGCTGCTCCACGGACTTGCCGTCCGGAGGCGCTCCGCTGGTCTTCATTACCGCCGACCGCGCAACCGGCCCTTCCGCGCAAAGCCTTCGTAATTTCGCATGACCAGCTGGGCTTCCAGCTGCTGCACGGTATCCATGGCCACGCCGACGACAATCAGCAGCGATGTGCCGCCAAAATAAAATTGCACGCCGAGGCCCTTCAGGAACCAGGTCGGGAAGTGGCGATCGAACCAGCCACCAATGCCCCAGCCGAGGTGATCCAAATGAATGCCGGTGATCAGCCATTCCGGCAACAAACAAACCAGCGCGAGATAGATGGCGCCGATGAACGTCAAGCGCTTCAAAATCTTGCTGACGTGCTCGCTGGTGGTGCGTCCCGGCCGGATGCCCGGAACGAACCCGCCATTCTTGCGCATGTTGTCCGCGAGCTCGGTCGGATTGAAAACGATGCCGACGTAGAAGAACGCGAACAGAATGATCAAGACGACATAGACCAGGTTGTAGAGCGGCTCGCCGAAGGCGATGACCTTGCTGAAATCCTTGACGAACGCGTACCTGGTGCCAAACACCAGCGCCGCCGTGGCGGGAAACGCCAGCAGCGAGCTTGCAAAAATCGGCGGAATGACGCCGCCGGAATTGACGCGCAGCGGCAGGTACGAGGATTGCCCGCCCATCACTTTGCGGCCGACCACGCGCTTAGCGTATTGCACCGGGATGCGCCGCTGCCCACCTTCCACGAAGACGATGAAGGCGACGACAGCGATCATCAGGACGATCAGGAAGATCAGGGCCAAGGGGGTAAATGGGCCCCAAGCCCCTGTTTTCGCCAATTCGTAGAGGTTCAGGATGGCGCGCGGCAAGCCGACCACAATGCCTACGAATATGATGAGCGACATGCCATTGCCGATTCCGCGTTCGCTGATCTGCTCGCCCAGCCACATGATGAAGGCCGAGCCGGTGGTCAAGGTCAAAATGGTCATGAACACGAAGCCCGGGCCCGGATGGTAGACCAGGGCGCGGCCGCTGATGTTCGTGCTTTGCAGCGCGGTAGCGATGGTCGTGGACTGGATAACGCTAAGCACAACAGTCAGATAGCGGGTGTACTGGGTAATTTTGCGCCGGCCCAGCTCGCCCTCTTTTTGTAGCTTTTCGAGATACGGGAACACCACGGTCATCAACTGGAGGATGATGGACGCGGTGATATACGGCATGATGCCAAGCGCAAAAATGGTCAAACGGCGCAGGTTGCCGCCGCTGAACAAATCGAAAATGCCCAGAACCGAACCCTGCCCCTGCTGGAAAAGGGTCTCCAGCACGCCCGCGTTGATGCCCGGCGTGGGGATATGCGCGCCGATGCGGTACACCGCGAGCAGCGCCAGGGTAAACAGCACCCTGTTCCGCAAATCAGGGATGCGGAAGAGGTTGCGAAACGCTTCGATGAATCGGTTCATAACTTGGCCCTGCTTCGTTTCCTTTACGCCACGACCTCGAAAGTACCACCTGCCTTGGTGATCTTTTCCTTGGCGGACGCGCTGAACGCATGTGCGTGAATGGCGATCTTGGTGGTCAACTCGCCATCGCCGAGAATTTTTACGCGATCGCGGCTGCGGCGAACGAACCCGTGCGCGCGCAGCAACTCCGGCGTTACCGTTTCGCCGGCCGGAAAAACGTTCAGTTCTTCCAGGTTCAGCACCGAGTATTCAACGCTGAATGGGTTGTGAAAGCCGCGCTTGGGCATGCGGCGATGCAGCGGCATCTGGCCGCCTTCAAATCCACGGCGGCGCGAATAGCCGCGGCGGGATTTTTGTCCCTTGTCGCCGGAACCCGAAGTCTTGCCGAGCTTCGAGCCCATGCCGCGGCCGACGCGCACCTTGCGATGACGCGAGCCGACGGGCGGACGAAGATTGGAGAGACTCGCCAGAGTGAGCGCGCGCGCAGCGGATTTGCTCGCAGGTTTGCGGCGGTTGCTGCTTTTCTTGGCCGTCTTGCGGCCTTTGGAAACTTTTTTCGCCATATCTCTATTCCACCACTTCCACGAGGTGGCGCACTTTATGGATCATGCCGCGTACCGACGGTGTGTCCTCGCGCTCCACGACCTGATGCATCCTGCGCAATCCGAGTCCGCGGATGGTCTGGCGCATGTCATCGGTGCAACTGATGAAGCTGACCACCCATTTCACTTTCACGGTGCCGCCGTGCTTCTTGCCATCGGCGGGGGTTTTCTTGGCAACCATTAACTCGCCTCACTCACCGCGGCTTTTTGTTCCTTGGGCTGCCTGCCGCTGATTTCATCGACCGTTTTGGAGCGGGTCTCGGCAACTTGCGCGACGTCTTTCAAGCTCAGCAGCGCCGCGAAGGTGGCCTTCACAACATTGTGCGGGTTCGATGTGCCAAGCGACTTGGTGAGCACGTTGGTGATTCCCGCGACTTGCATCACTTTGCGCACCGGACCGCCGGCGATAACGCCGGTGCCTTCCGAAGCGGGCTTGAGCAAAACTTGCGCCGAACCGTAGCGGCCGAGAACCTGGTGCGGAATCGTAGTGCCCTTCATGTTGAGCTTGATCAAATTTTTCTTGGCTTGCTCGATGCCTTTCTTGATGGCCATGGGGACTTCGCGGGCCTTGCCCATGCCAAAACCGGCATGACCGCGGCTGTCACCGACAACGACGAGCGCGGAAAAACTGAGGTTCTTGCCGCCCTTGACGACTTTGGTGACGCGATTGATTGCGATGACGTCGTCCTTGAGTTCGGAAAGATTGACATCCAGGATGCGCCGCACCGCTAAACTGTCTCGCAAAATTTGCTTCGACATAGGCTTAGAACTGTAACCCCGCTTCCCGCGCCGCATCGGCGAGCGCCTTGACGCGGCCGTGGTACTTGTACCCGCCGCGGTCGAACACTACTTTGCTGACTCCAGCGGACTTGGCACGCTCGGCGATGGCTTTGCCGATGACCTTGGCCGCGGCGACGTTGCCGCCACCCTTGAGATTCTTCTTGGTTTCTTTGTCGACCGAGCTGGCGGAGACGAGTGTCTTGCCCGAGCGGTCGTCGATGACCTGCGCATAGATGTGCCCCAGCGAACGGTAAACGCAGAGACGCGGACGCTCGGTGGTGCCGGAAACCTTGGTGCGCACGCGAGCGTGAACACGCCTCCGATGCAGGTCGCGCGATAATTTTCTGACTCGTGCCGATGCCACTGTCGTCTCCTTTTGCGTTACGCCGGGGCGCCGGCCTTCGCGCCAGCCTTGCCAGCTTTCTTCTTCAAGCGCTCGCCGGTGATACGAATGCCTTTTTGCTTGTAGGGGTCGGGCGGACGCAGGGAGCGAATGTCCGCAGCTACCTGGCCGACTTGACCTTTGTCCGCGCCGCTGACAACCAGATGCGTCTGCTTGTCGACGGCAATCTGAATGCCCTCGGGAATCTTGAACTCGATGGGATGCGATTTGCCGAGCGCGAAAGCAACCGCTTTGCCTTTGAGCTCCGCGCGGTATCCGACGCCCACGATGTCCAGATCTTTCTTGAAGCCTTGCGTGACACCGTGCACCGCGTTGGCGACCAGCGCCCGGGCGAGCCCGTGCAGCGCGCGATGCTCTTCGGTGGCGCGCTTGGCGATGAGCGCGCCGTCTTTTTGCTCGAAGGCGATGCCGAAGGGCACACCCACTGTGAGCTTGCCCTTGGGGCCTTGCACTTCGACTTTCCTATCCTGCAGTGCGATTTTCACGCCCTGCGGAACCGGAATTGGCTTGTTGCCGATGCGTGACATCGTTACCAGACCTCGCACAAAAGTTCGCCGCCGATTTTGGCTTTGCGCGCGGCGCGCCCGCTCATCAAACCTTTCGGCGTGGTGAGAATGCTGATGCCCAGGCCGCCAACGACCGGGCGAATATCGGTGGAGCCGACATAGGAGCGCGCGCCGGGGCGCGAAATGCGCTTCACGCCGGTGATGACGCTGCGGCGGTCCGGGGTGTACTTCAGGAAGACGCGGAGCATCTTGCGCGTCTTGTTTTCGTCGACGAGCTTGAAGGTGGAGATGTAGCCCTCGTCTTTCAAGATGCGCGCGATTTCGGTCTTCAGCCTGGAGACCGGGACGTCCACGCGCTGGTGCTTGGCGGCGGAAGCGTTGCGAATGCGCGTCAGAAAATCGCCTATGGGATCCGTTTGCATAATTTTCCTATAGCTCCTACCAGCTCGCCTTCACGACGCCGGGAATTTCTCCCTTGAGCGCCATGCCGCGAAAACAGATTCTGCACATCTGGAACTTGCGGATATAACCGCGCGCGCGGCCGCAAACGCGGCAGCGATTGCGCACGCGAACCTTGAACTTGGGCTTCTTGCGAGCCTTTGCGATTTTTGCTAAGCGTGCCATTTATTGCGCCACCCCCGGGGTGCGTAGCGGAAAGCCGAGGCCCTTGAGCAGCTCGCGGCCTTCTTCATCGTTGCGCGCGGAAGTGGTCAAGGTAATGTTCATGCCCTTGATCTTGTCCACGCGCGTGTAATCGATTTCCGGAAACACCAACTGGTCTTTCAAGCCGAGCGTGTAGTTGCCGCGGCCGTCGAACGCGTTGGAAGGCAAGCCTCGGAAGTCGCGCACGCGGGGCAATACCACGTTGCACAGGCGGTCAATGAATTCGTACATGCGATCGCCGCGCAAAGTGACCGCGCAGCCGATGGGCATGCCCTTGCGAATCTTGAAATTCGCAATGGATTTCTTGGCGCGGGTGATGATGGCTTTCTGGCCGGTGATCTGGCCGAGCTCCTGCGCCGCGGTGTCCAGCAGCTTGACGTTCTGGCTGGCCTCGCCGAGGCCGATGTTGACGGTGACCTTTTTCAACTTGGGCACAGCCATCATGTTTTTCCAGCCAAAGTGCTTCATCAGCGTGGGCACTGTTTCGTTCCGGTATTTTTCCTGCAATCGACTCTTCATTGCCGCTCTCGTTAGTCCTTTGCTCTCTTTACTTGTCCAAAGTGCTGCCGCAACGCTTGCACGTGCGCACCTTCGTGCCGTCGGGCAAAATGTTGTGCCCAATGCGCGAGTGTTTGTTGCAATTGGAGCAGACCACCATCACGTTAGAAACGTTGATGCCTGCTTCCTTTTCGACGATGCCGCCCTTGATGTTCTTGCCGGGGTTGGGGCGGGTGTGGCGTTTCATGATGGCGATGTGCTCGACAATCACGGTGTTTTTCTTGGCGTTGACGCTGAGCACGCGGCCGGACTTGCCGGCGTCGCGGCCGGCGATCACGCGCACCTGGTCGCCTTTGCGGATGCTGATGGTGCTGCGCTGAGCGCGTTCGTGGGTGAGTGCCATTGCTTACCAAACCTCCGGAGCCAAGGAAACAATCTTGGCAAATTTCTTTTCGCGCAGCTCGCGAGCGACGGGGCCGAAGACGCGCGTGCCGACGGGCTCGCCGGCGTCGTTGATCAAGACCGCGGCGTTATCGTCGAAGCGGATGTAGGTGCCATCCCTGCGCCGGCGCTCTTTGCGCATGCGCACAATTACTGCTTTCACCACCGTGCCCTGCTTGACCTGGCTTTCCGGGGTGGCTTCCTTAACCGACGCGGTGATGATGTCGCCGAGTCCGGCCTTGAGGCCGACATCGCCGCCCAGCGGCAAAATGCACATCAGCTTGCGCGCGCCGGAATTGTCCGCCACCGTCAGCCAGGTTCGCATCTGAATCATAGGTCTGCTCCCGTGTCCTTATTCGGCTGACGCGCTGCGCGCCAGCACTTCCTTGAGTCGCCAACGCTTCAGCTTGGAGATCGGACGGGATGCGACGATGCGCACGGTGTCTCCGGGCTTGGCTTGGCGCTGTTCATCATGCGCGTAAAACTTTTTGGAGATGCGCACCACGCGGCGATACTTCGGATGCTGCACCAGGCGCAACACTTCGACCACGATGGTCTTCTCCATCTTGGCGCTGGTAACCCGGCCGGTGAGAATCTGATGCTGGTGGCGCGTGTCGGCGGCGCCGGGGCCATTGCTTTTCGTCTCGGTGGTCGTCATTTCGTTATGCCTTCTTCAATTCTTGCGTGCGGAGGAGCGTTTTTACCCGCGCGAGATCTTTTTTTGCTTCGCGAAGACGCTTGAGCGCTTCGGCTTGGCCGGTGGTCAACTGAAAACGCAGCCGGAAAATCTGTTCGGTGAGCTCTTTCTGCTGCGCGTTGAGCTCGTTGACGCCGGCTTCGCGGATTTTTTCGATGCGCCGCGGCATGATCAATAGCCTCCTGCACGGCTGACGAATTTTGTGGGAATGGGCAGCTTGTGCGCCGCAAGCCCCAAAGCCTCCTTCGCGGTGGCTTCGTCGATGCCGGCCATCTCAAACATGATGCGCCCGGGCTTCACGACGGAGACCCACTTTTCCGGAGCGCCTTTGCCTTTGCCCATGCGGGTTTCCGCGGGCTTCTTGGTGAACGGCTTGTCCGGAAAAATGCGAATCCAAAGCTTTCCGCCGCGCTTGATGAAGCGAGTGATCGCCACGCGCGAGGCTTCGATTTGCCGGTCGGTGATCCACGCAGCTTCCATGGCCTTCAAGCCATACTCGCCGAAAGCCAAATCGCCACCGCGCCAGGCCTTGCCGGTGCGCCGGCCGCGCATTTGCTTTCGGTACTTCACTTTCTTGGGCATCAACATCGCTGTGTTCTCGCTTCCCGAATCTCGTTCGCTTCGTCCGCTGCTGGCGAGCTGAAGCTCGCCGCTACAAAATCTGTTCTACGCCGCGACCCCTTCGCGCTCTTTTTGGATCTTTGAGGCGCGCTTGGGGACATTTTCGCCCTGATAAACCCAGCACTTCACGCCGATTACGCCGTAGGTGGTGTAGGCCTGCGCGAAACCAAAATCGATGTCCGCGCGCAGGGTTTGCAGCGGCAAGCGCCCTTGCAAGTACCATTCTTTGCGGGCGATTTCCGCGCCGTTCAGGCGCCCGGCCACGCGCACCTTGATGCCCTTGCAGCCAAAGCGCAGCGCGGAGTCCACCGCTTTGCGCATCGCGCGGCGGAAGGCCACGCGCTTTTCGAGCTGCAGCGCGATGGATTCGGCGACGAGCTGCGCGTCCAGCTCCGGGCGGTGCACTTCCTGAATGTCGATGTGCACTTCACGCTTGGTGCGCTTCTGCACTTCCTGCTTGAGCTTGTCGATTTCCGCGCCCTTGCGGCCGATGATGATGCCGGGCCGCGCGGTGTAAATGCGCACGACGAGCTTGTTGGCGGCGCGCTCGATGTCGATGGAGCTAATGCCCGCGCTCTTGAGGCGCTCTTTCAGCTCGCGGCGCAGCTTCACGTCTTCGTGCAGCAGTTCGGCGTAGTCGCGGTCAGCATACCAGCGCGACTTCCACGGCTTGTTGTAGCCGAGGCGGAATCCGTAGGGGTGCGTTTTCTGTCCCACTCGCGTCCTCTTTTCTACTGCGGCTAACCGGCTTTCTACTGCGGCTAACCGGCCGACTTACTTCTTGCCCTTCTTGGGAGCGCTCTGCTTGCCGCTCAGAGCTTTGCGCACGCGCCGCGCGGTACCGCGCACGCCCTTTTGCGCTTCCACTTCTGCTTCGATGGCGGCAACGCGCTGTGCTGCGGCCACGTGATGCTCGGCGACGCCGACCCATAGATGCGCGGTGCGCTTCTGATAGCGGAACGCCCGGCCCATCGGCGCGGGACGCAGACGCTTCCAGCGCGTGCCTTCGTTCACGAAACAGTTATTCACGTATAGCTCGTCGACATCGAGCGGCGCGCCGGCGTCTTCCGCTTTGCGCTCCGCGTTGGCGATGGCGCTGCGCAAGACTTTTTCGATGTGCTTGGCCGCGCGCTTGGGCGTGAAATGCAGCGTTTGCAGCGCTGCTTGCGCCTTTTGCCCGCGGATCAAGTCCATAACCAGACGCGCTTTTTGCGGCGACATGCGCACATGCCGCGCCAGCGCGTGGGCTTCAATCGAGCTCGCTTGTGGTTGTAGCTCAGCCATGGCTTATGCCTTCGGCGCCGCCGGAGCTGCGCCGCCTCCTGCTGGTGCCGCGCCGGGGGCCGCCCCGCCAGCGGGAGCCACGCCAGCTGCCTTCTCGAGCGCCGCTTTCACCGCGTGGCCCTTGAAGGTGCGCGTCGGCGAAAATTCGCCCAGCTTGTGCCCGATCATCTGCTCGGTCACATACACGGGAATGAATTTCTTGCCGTTGTGCACGGCGATGGTGTGGCCGATCATCTCCGGAACGATCGTGGAGCGCCGCGACCAGGTCTTCACCACTTTCTTTTCATTGCGCGTGTTCAGACCTTCCACCTTTTCGCGCAAATGGCCGTCGACAAACGGCCCTTTTTTCAGTGAGCGTGCCATTTCTCTTGGTTACTCCTCAACCCGGCGCAAGCGGACCCACTGCGCCCGCCGCATTTTCTTGAAGCCGCGCACCGGACCGGGTACGCGATGCGACTTGGGGCAGAACGGGCAGACAAAGCGCGTGCCTTGCGCGTTGGGAATGCGTTCCACAATGACCGACCAGCCGGGCCTGCACAGTTTGTACAGCACTGGCTCCGGTGGAGCGATGACAGCCTTTACCGGGCGCACCGGCTTGCTGGTCTTGACTGCGGTTCGTTTTGCGGACGCGCGCTTAACGGGCCGTCTGGTGCGACGGCTGGCTGCACGTCCTGTTCGTGTTGCTCTTGATGCTCGCATGGTTTTCGCTCTCACCAGGCGGCGCTAAAGATCGCCACCTGATTTTGTTCTCGTTTCTACTGCCTTACTTCCTGCGCTGAACGATCTGCTTGTCCGTACGCTTGTTCCTGCGGGTCTTCTTGCCCAACGTCGGGAAAGCCCAAGGCGTCTGCGGGTGGTTGCCCTTGACCTTGCCTTCTCCTCCGCCGTGCGGATGATCCACAGGATTCATGGCCACGCCGCGCACGGTGGGCTTGATGCCGCGCCACCGCGTGCGTCCGGCCTTGCCGAACGTTTCATTTTCATGGTCAAGGTTGCCAACCTGGCCAACCGTAGCCATGCAATCGATGGAAAACTTGCGCACCTCGCCGCTGGGCATCTTGACCAGCGCGAGGTCGCCTTCCTTGCTGAGCAACTGCGCCGCGCCGCCTGCGGAGCGCACAGCCTGGCCGCCGCGTCCCGGGTACAGCTCGAGGTTGTGCACCATCGTGCCGGGAGGAATGTGACGAATCTTCAGCGCGTTGCCGGGAAGAATGTCCGCGCCTTCGCCGGTCTGCACCGTAGCGCCGACTTCGAGGCCCACTGGATGCAGGATGTAACGCTTTTCGCCATCGGCGTAATGCAGGAGTGCGATGTTGGAGCTGCGATTGGGGTCATATTCGATGGCCGCAACCTTTGCGGGCACGCCGACTTTGTCGCGCCGGAAATCCACCTGGCGGTACTGCTTCTTATGGCCACCGCCGCGATGCCAAATCACGATTTCGCCGTGATTGTTGCGTCCGCCGGAGCGCTTTTTGGGCTCGAGCAGGGCCTTTTCCGGCTCCTGCTTGGTGATATGGCTCTTGTCCAGGACGGTGATGAACCGCCGCGACGCTGTATATGGATTAAAGCTTTTCAGTCCCATCGCTGCCTCTTACCTTCTTGCTTCTTCCCCGTTCCGCGCGAGCGGAGCGAAGGATCTCGACATAAAATCTCTGCGCTCTTACAAATTCTCCGCGTACTCGATCATCTTTTCGCCTTCCGCCAGTTTCACGTAGGCTTTTTTCCAATCGCGGCGATACCCTTCGCTCTGGCCGCGGCGGCGCATCTTGCCGTGAAAATTGGCGGTGCGCACGGCGTCGACCTTCACTTTGAAGATCTGCTGCACGGCTTCCTTGATCTGCGTCTTGGTCGCGCCCGAAGCGACTTCAAAGACTACCGTGTGCTGCGTCTCTTTCACGCCCAGCCCTTTTTCGGTGATGATGGGCCGGCGAATAATCTGATAGTGCGGGGCTGACATCGCTTATCCCTTCCCCTTTTTCTTCGCGGAACTGGCTTTCTTGGCCACAGATTTTTCTTTCTTTGCCGCCGGTTTCGCCGCGGCCTTGGGCGCTGCTTCCTTCTTGGGCTTTGCCGCCGGCGCGATGGATTGAACATCGGGCGCCGCGATTGGTGCGGCTTCGGGGTCGAGCGTGTGGCTCAGCCGCGCCACGGCGTCCTTGGACAGCAGCAAGAGGTCGTGGTTCAGCAAGTCATACGGCTGCAAAACGTTGGTGGCAACGAGCTTGACGCGATCGAGATTGCGGCTGGCCAGCTCGAGGTTGCGATTTTCGCCGTACGCAACGAGCAGCGCGGATCTTTCGCCGTTCAACTTGTCGAGCACCGAGCGCAACGCTTTCGTCTTGTGCGTATCCAGCGACCACGCGTCGACAACGGTCAATTTCTGTTCCGCAAGCTTCGCGGAAAGGGCCGAGCGCAGCGCGCCGAGAAGCATCTTCTTCGGCAGCGCGTAACTGTAATCGCGCGGCTTGGGTCCATGAACCGTGCCGCCGTGGCGCCAGAGCGGCGAGCGAATCGAGCCGACACGCGCGCGGCCGGTGCCCTTCTGCCGCCAGAGCTTGCGGCCCGCGCCGCTGACTTCGCTCTTGTCCTTGGTCTTATGCGTGCCCGCGCGCAAACCGCGCAGATACCAGCGCGAAGCTTCGTGCAGCAGGTGCGGATTCACCTTCGCGCCAAACACCGCGTCGGCGAGCTCCACCTGCCCGACCTTCTTGCCATCCAGATTGACTACATCCACGACCGGCATAATCTCGTTTCCTTTTTCTCTGACCGTTCTTACTGTTCTTTTCTACTTCCCTGCAGGCGCGCGTTTTGCCGCTGAGCCAGTCGCCTTCTTGGCGCTCTTCGCGCGACGGATAAAAATGTATGCGCCGCTCGGACCCGGCACGGAGCCGCGTACCAGCAGCAGGTTCTCGTCGCTATCCACTTTCACCACTTTCAAATTCTTGGACGTCAGGTTCGCGTTACCCATGTGGCCCGGAAAATGCTGATTCTTCCACACGCGCGACGGAAACGAACTGCCGCCAATGCCGCCCGGCGCGCGATGGAACATCGAACCGTGCGTCGCATCGCCGCCGCGGTAGTGCCAGCGCTTGACGCCGCCGGCAAAGCCCTTGCCTTTGGTCACGCCGCTGACGTCGACCAATTCGCCAGCCTTGAAATTTTCCACCAGCACGCGATCGCCGACTTTCGTTTCGTCCTTCGATTCCTCGATGCGCACTTCTTGCAAGACCTTCATGGGCGCCACGCCGGCTTTCTTGAAGTGCCCGGTCATGGCTTTGTTGACGCGCTGCGGCTTGACGAATTCCACGAGCCCAAGCTGCGCGGCTTCGTAGCCGTCTTTGTCCATCGTGCGGCGCTGCACGACAACACATGGCCCCGCTTGCAGCACGGTGCAGCCGACCAGCGCGCCGTCGTCGGTGAAGACTTGCGTCATCCCCAATTTGATTCCGATAATTCCGTTGACCGCCATGATTTCTTCTCTCTCACAATCCTTTTGTTAGCAGCACCAAAACTACTTCCCAGCGTGGCCGAAGGCCTTGATCTCCACGTCCACGCCCGGAGGCAAATCCAGCTTCATCAATGCGTCGACGGTGTCCGGTGTAGGCTCGAGAATATCGATCAGGCGCTTGTGCGTGCGCATCTCGAACTGCTCGCGTGATTTTTTGTCCACGTGCGGCGAGCGCAGCACCGTCCAGCGGTTGATGGTGGTGGGCAGAGGGATCGGGCCGGCAACATCGGCGCCAGTGCGCTTGGCCGTTTCCACAATCTCTCGCGTGGACTGATCGAGAATGCGGTGATCGTACGCCTTCAAACGAATGCGAATTTTGTCGCCTTGTCTCATTTATCTATTCCACAGCCCTCTCTAGAAAACCCATTACTCGATGATCTCCGTGACCGCGCCTGCTCCGACGGTGTGGCCGCCTTCGCGAATGGCGAAGCGCAAGCCCTTCTCTAATGCGACTGGCGTAATCAGCGACACTTCGCAGCTTACGTTGTCGCCAGGCATTACCATCTCCACGCCGGCCGGCAACTTCATGTCCCCGGTTACGTCCGTGGTGCGGAAGTAAAACTGCGGACGGTAGCCGGTGAAAAACGGCGTGTGGCGCCCGCCTTCTTCCTTGGTCAGCACGTATGCTTCGGCCTTGAACTTCGTGTGCGGCGTGATCGACCCCGGTTTGCACACTACCTGCCCCCGCTCCACGTCTTCTTTTTCCGTGCCGCGCAGCAAGAGCCCCACGTTGTCACCGGCGAGCCCTTCGTCCAGCAACTTCTTGAACATTTCCACGCCGGTCACAACCTTCTTCTGCGTTGGGCGGAAGCCCACTATTTCCACTTCTTCGCTGACCTTCACCTTGCCGCGCTCGATGCGGCCGGTAACCACCGTGCCGCGTCCGGAAATCGAGAAAATGTCTTCAATGGGCATGGCGAACGGCTTGTCAATGTCGCGCACCGGCAGCGGAACGTTCTTGTCCACCGCTTCCATTAATTCATCAATCGTCTTTTCCCATTTGGCGTCGCCGTTCAAAGCCTGTAACGCTGATCCCTTGATCACCGGGATCGTGTCGCCAGGAAATTGATAGCTCTTGAGCAGCTCGCGCACTTCGAGCTCGACCAGTTCGAGCAACTCCGCGTCTTCCACCATGTCGCACTTGTTCAAGAACACGACGATGGCAGGCACGCCCACCTGGCGAGCGAGCAGGATGTGCTCGCGCGTTTGCGGCATCGGTCCGTCCGTAGCAGCCACAACCAGAATCGCGCCATCCATCTGCGCCGCGCCGGTGATCATGTTCTTGATGTAATCTGCATGACCAGGGCAGTCCATGTGCGCGTAGTGGCGGTTCGGCGTTTCGTACTCCACGTGCGAAACGGCAATGGTGATGCCGCG
>Ga0307475_10001134_pt1 | contig 15875 bp, 11 predicted proteins | sample atmos_gasesECM1C_FD_203317 | JGI IMG/M metagenome (GOLD analysis project Ga0307475, IMG submission 203317) | Hardwood forest soil microbial communities from Morgan-Monroe State Forest, Indiana, United States - atmos_gasesECM1C_515 | ecosystem: Environmental > Terrestrial > Soil > Temperate... | reverse complement strand
ATCGGCGAGCTTTGGGCCGTGCCGATTTCGCTGCGCATCGTCATGGTCGAGAACCTGCGTCGCTTGTCCGTGCGCATGGTCGGCTCGCAGATGGCGCGACAGGGGGCCGATGAATTTGTCGATGAGCTCGCACCCGAAGTAGGTACGGGGCCCGCGGATCTGATCGAACGCGCAATTCGCAAACTGAGTTCGGCCACCTTGTGGCCCGCTTTTACCGTGCAATTGGTACAGCGCCTGCGCTACCAGGCGGCGGGAACAACGGCGTTGCTCGAATGGCTTCATCGCGAACCCGTCACGAAGATTCCGAGCACCGACGAAATGGTCCACGCCGAACATGCGGGGCAGTCAGCTGCCAACCTAACTGTCCGCAACCTGATCACCAGCATGCGAGCGATCGGCGCGTTCAATTGGCCCGACTTCTTCGAGGAAGTCAGCCTGGTCGACGCAACGTTGCGCCACCATCCTGGCTTCATGAAAATGGACTTCGCCACGCGCGATCGATATCGGCACGCCATCGAGACGCTGGCGAGCCGCTCGGCGTGTTCGGAGATCGAACTTGCAGCCGCAGTTGTCGCGAAGACCCGACCGATCCCGACCGAGACCCTCGACCGGGGCAACGCAGCGGATCTCAGAACTCAGGATCCCGGCTTTTATCTGATCGGAGAAGGAAGAGCCGCGCTCGAACGCGAGCTTGGCTATCGCCGCGGGATACGTGAGCGCTGCATTCGTGCCTGCAGGGCGAATGCTGCTGTGGTGTATCTCGGCTCGATCCTGGTTCTAACCCTTGCCATCGCGGCCGCACCGGTCATCGCGGGTGTCGAGGCGGGAACGTCGGGGGCCGGATTGCTGGCGCTCGCTTTGCTCGGGCTGCTGCCCGCGTCGGACATGGCAATCGCTTTGACCCATCGTATGGTCACCAAGGCGTTTCTGCCGCAGAGCCTGCCGCGGCTGGGCCTGCAGGACGGCATCCCAGCCTCGCTGCGAACATTCGTCGTGATGCCGACCATGCTCGGTTGCGCGGCCGAGATCGCCGAGCACATCGAGCGACTCGAAATGCACTACCTGTCGAATCGCGACGGCGACGTCTACTTTGCGTTGCTCACGGACTGGCGCGATGCCGATGCAGAAACCGTCGTCGCCGACGTTGAACTGCTTGCTGCCGCCGCCGTGGCGCTACAGGCGCTCAATGCGCGCTATGGCCCCGTCGGGCAGACCGGTCACCCACGGTTCTTTCTGCTGCATCGGGCGCGCATTTGGAACCAAAGTGAGCGCAAATGGATGGGTTGGGAGCGCAAGCGCGGCAAGTTGCATGAGTTCAACCGGCTATTGCGCGGCGCGACCGATACGAGCTTTCTTCCGATCGACGGCCAGTCGCAAAGTCTTCCGAGCGACGTGCGCTACGTCGTCACCGTCGATGCGGACACCAAGCTTCCCATCGGAGCAGTCAAGCGGCTGGTCGGAACGGCAGCACATGCCCTGAATCGACCGGTATGGGACGGCGCAGCACGCCGCGTCGTGCACGGCTATGGCGTATTGCAGCCTCGGATCACGCCGGCCTTTCCGACACGCGGTGAGGCCACCATTTTTCAACGCGTGTTTTCCGGACCGGCCGGACTGGATCCTTACGCATCCGCCGTATCGGACGTTTACCAGGACCTGTTCGGCGAAGGCAGCTATACCGGCAAAGGTCTGTATGACGTCGATGTCTTCGAGACCGCTTTGGCGGGGCGCGTGCCGGACAACACGGTGCTGAGCCATGACTTGTTCGAGGGCATCTTCGCCCGATGCGGACTGGTCGTCGATGTCGAGTTCTTCGATGATTTTCCATCCAATGCAGAATTCGCCGCCTCGCGCCAGCACCGCTGGGCGCGTGGCGACTGGCAATTGCTGCCGTGGATCTTCGGGCGCGCCGGTCGCGGCATTTCGGGCATCAATCGCTGGAAAATGCTCGACAACCTGCGCCGGACGCTGTCCCCGATCGCCGGCGTACTGCTGCTGCTCGCGAGCTGGGCGCTGCCGGGCGCGCAGCGGGGTGTGTGGGCCGCCTTCGTCCTGACGGCGATCGCCTTTCCCGGCTTGATCTCGCTGCTCGACGGACTGCTGCCGCACCGTCGTGATGTTTCCACCACGAGCCATCTTCGGGCCCTTGCTGCCGACTTCGGGCACGCCATCCTTCATGCGCTGATCTGTGCCATCACATTGGCGCACCAGGCGTGGCTGATGCTGGATGCCGTTATCCGCACACTGACCCGGCTGTTTGTCACCCGCCGCCGCAGGCTGGTCTGGATCACGGCGGCACAGGCCAAGACCAGCACCAACTTGTCCCTGGCCAGCGCTCTGTGGCCGCCGCGCATCGAAAACACGGTCATCACCTTCGGCGCAGTGCTTGCGGTGCGGCACGACCCAGGCGGCCTCGCTTTCGCGGTGCCGTTTCTGGCGTTGTGGTGGAGCGCGCCGATTGTCATGCGCTTCATCAGCTTGCCTCCGAGACAGGATCCGGCCGAGCCTTTGTCGGCTGCCCAGGTGACCTCGATGCGCGTCACGGCGCGCCGCATCTGGCTCTTTTTCACGACGTTCGTCACGGACGAGGACCACGCGCTGCCACCCGACAACTTTCAGGAAGACCCGCAACCGGTGGTTGCCCATCGCAGCTCGCCCACCAACTTCGGCTTGTATCTGTTGTCGTGCATTGCTGCGCGTGACTTCGGGTGGATCGGCCTGAGTGATCTCACCGAACGGATTCAGGCCACGTTCGATACTTTGCTTCGGCTGCCGCGGTTTCGCGGCCATTTTTTCAACTGGTACGAGACGCGCGAACTCCGGCCCCTCGATCCGAAGTTCGTATCCACGGTTGACAGCGGAAACCTGGCAGGGCACCTGCTCGCGGTAGCCCAGAGCGGCGATGAAATCGGCCGGCAACCGCTGTTCACCCGTAGCTTGCTCGTAGGCCTCGGCGATACGCTGCGGCTCGGGCGCGTGGCGCTCGACCAGGTCGCCGATGATCGGCGCACGCTGATCGTCAATCGCAACCAGGTCGACGCCGTTCTCACGGATGGCGAGCGATTGCTGAGTGCGGCGCCGCATAGTTTCTCCGGCTGGGTTCGGCAGTGGGACGCGTTGGGGCGTCAGGCCGCGCTGCTGTTCGATGTCGTGACAACCCTGGCCGGTGAGCGCGGCGACGCCGCCGACAGCGAAATCCTGCTATGGGCTTTCGAGTTCCAGGCGAACGTCGCGAGCTGCGTGCGCGACGTCGAACCTTTGGTGCGAGCGTTCGCCCCGGAGCGTTTGGCGGCGGCCGCGGATCCGAAAGCGGGCGCCGTGGACACCCTGCTGCAGGATGTCCTGGATGGGCATCTGGGCGCCGATGCGACGCTTGGCCAGATCGGGACCTTCTTACCGGCGATTATCGGAGATCTGCGCGCCGGCCGTGCCCCGGTGGCGATGATCGCAGATGTCGTGAAATGGGGCGCGGCTTGCGCGAATCACGCGGTCCGACTGCATCAATTGACCCTGAACGCGCGCCGCCTGGTCGCCGAGATGGATTTTACTTTTCTTTTCGACGCGAACCGCCAGCTTTTCTCGATTGGCTATCGCGTCGACGATGCAGCGCCCGACGACGGTTACTACGATTTGCTCGCCTCGGAAGCTCGACTCGCGAGCTTTGTCGCAATAGCCAAGGGCGACGTCCCGGCTGCGCACTGGTTCCATCTTGGCCGCGCCTCGACGACGGTTCACCGGCACCCGATCCTGCTGTCATGGTCGGGGACGATGTTCGAGTATCTGATGCCGTCGCTCGTGCTGCAGACACCTCGCGGTACGTTGCTCGACCAGACATGCCGACGGGCGGTCGCGCGGCAGATCGAGTATGGGGTCAAAAACGCAATCCCATGGGGTACCTCAGAATCGGCCTACAACCAGCGGGACCGTGCACTCACTTATCAATATTCGGACTTTGGCGTGCCCGGCCTGGGGCTGAAGCGAGGCCTGGACGAGGATCTTGTGATCGCTCCGTACGCGACGGCGATGGCAGCCATGTACGACGCGTCGGCGGCGGCCCGCAATCTCGTGCGCCTCCAAACAGAGGGAGGCCAGGGTCGATACGGACCGTACGACGCGATCGACTACACTCCGGCTCGGCTCGCCGGAGGTCAGACGGCGGCCGTCGTGCGTACCTACATGGCGCACCACCAGGGAATCTCGCTGGTGGCGTTTGGCAATACGCTGCGCGACGGCATCATGCGCCGCCGTTTCCACAGCGATCCCCAGGTGCGCGCGGCCGAGCTGCTTCTGCAAGAGCGCCCGCCGCGAGAGCTGGCCCAGCGCCGCCCGAGACTGGAGCATTTGCCAGCCACGCCGGTCAGAGATGCGACGGGCCCGGCAACGCGTCAGTTCGATACGCCGCACACGCCCCTTCCCGCCGCGCATCTCCTGTCCAATGGACGGTATGCCGTGATGTTGACGGCGGCCGGGTCTGGCTACAGCCAGCGCGGCAAGCTTTTCGTCACCCGCTGGCGAGAAGACGTGACCACCGACGCCTGGGGCTCGTACATCTTTCTGCGCGACGTCGCGAGCGGAAAGGTTTGGTCGGCCACGTATCAACCCGTTGCGGTTGAGCCCGACGACTACACCGTGACATTCGCGGAGGATCGAGTACGCATCACGCGCCGTGACGGCGCGCTGACGACCGTCCTCGAGGTCATAGTCTCGCCTGAAGACGACGCAGAAGTACGCCGCGTGTCGATCACCAACGACGGGTTCCTTGCCCGCGAGGTCGAGATCACTTCTTATGCGGAAATCGTACTGACCGAGCTTGCGGCCGACATGGCGCATCCGGCATTCTCCAACCTTTTCGTGCAGACCGAATACGTACCGGAAGTCGGCGGCCTGCTGGCCACTCGCCGCACCCGCTCCACTGACCAGACTGCCCTGTGGGCCGCTCACGTCGTCACGCCAGATCGGGTTAGCGCGCACGGCCTCGAATACGAGACCGATCGGACCCGGTTTCTTGGCCGCGGGCGGACCATCCGCGCCCCCGCGGCGATGCTCGATGGCCATCCACTTTCCAATACCGTAGGACCAGTGCTCGACCCCGTGTTCAGCCTGCGCACACGCGTGCGCCTGCTCCCCGGCGCGACGGCTCACACGGTCTTCTCGACGATGGTGGCCACCTCACGCGCCGCGATCGTCGATCTGGCCGACAAGTATCACGACGCCGCGACCTTCGATCGCATTTCAATGCTGGCGTTCACCCACGCGCAGGTGCAGCTGCACCATCTTGGAATCGAAACCAACGACGCGCTCCTATACCAGGAACTGGCCAACCGTATTCTGTTTTCCGACCCAATGGCACGCCCGCCGGGCGACGTGCTTGCGCGCTCCACGTTGACCGCCGCCGGACTGTGGCCGCGCGGGATCTCGGGCGACCACCCGATTGTCTTGCTCTGCATCGACGCGATCGAGGATCGCGGCATCGTCTCCGAGCTGCTGCGGGCTCACGAATACTGGCAAATGAAGGGACTCGCCGTCGACCTCGTGATTTTGAATGACAAATCGATCTCGTATTCGCAGAACCTGCAAACGATTCTGGAAAGCATGGTGCGCACGAGCCGCGCGACGATTGGCCAGGATGCGCAAGGGCCGCTGGGCCGCATCTTCGTGCTACGTGCCGATTTACTCGAGCGCGACGAGCGCGCGCTCCTGCACACGGTGGCGCGCGCGGTGTTGATCGGCAATCAGGGAGCCCTTGCCGAGCAGATATTGCGCCTGCAACGACCCAACGCTGTCGCCGGCGCTCCAGCCCGCCGAGAAACGGCACGGCGCATCGCGGATGCGCCGACTCCGCAGCTGCCTGCGCTCGAACTCTTCAACGGCTTGGGGGGGTTTGCCGATGACGGCCGCGAGTACGTGATCGTGCAGGGTCACCGACAGCACACGCCGATGCCATGGATCAACGTCATCGCCAACCCCGACTTTGGTTTTCAAGTATCTGAGACCGGTGCCGGTTACACCTGGTCAGTGAACAGTCGCGAAAACCAGTTGACCGGATGGTCAAATGATCCTGTCGGCGATCCGCCGGGCGAAGCAATTTATATTCGCGATGAAGAAAGCGGTGAACTGTGGTCACCCACGGCAACGCCCATCCGCATCGAGCAGGCCACCTATCTGACCCGGCATGGGCGGGGCTACAGCCGGTTTCAGCTGGACTACGCGGGCATCCAGTGCGAATGGCTTCAATGCGTGAGTTGGACCGATCCCGTCAAACTCTGCCGCCTCACGTTGACGAATCGGTCGCCACGGACTCGCCGGCTATCGGTCACCGCCTATGTGGAATGGGTGTTGGGGACGGTGCGTGCTCAAAGCGCGCCTTATGTGGTAACGGAGAGGGACCCCGTTACCGGAGCCGTGTTCGCACGCAATCCTCTCCACAACGAGTTCGGAGCGCGCATTGCCTTCGCCGATCTCGGTGGCCTCCAAACCAGCTTTACGTGCGATCGAACCGAGTTCCTGGGCCGGCACGGCAGCCTGGAGGAGCCGGCAGCGCTGAACGGCAAAATCGCGCTCGGCAATCGAGCTGGCGCGGGTCTGGATCCCTGCTGCGCACTGCACGCGGTGCTCGAACTCAAAGCCGGCCAGAAAGTCGACCTCGTGTTTGTGCTGGGACAGGCCGCAGATCGTGAAGGGGCGCGAGCTCTGGTGCTGCGCTATCGCACGGTCGATGCCGATTCGGTCCTTTCCGATGTCACACAGAGCTGGGACCGCATCCTTGGCATCGTGCAGGTTCAAACGCCGGACCGCCAGATGGACTTGATGCTGAACCACTGGCTGCAGTATCAGATCATCGTCTGTCGGCTCTGGGCACGGGCGGCGTTCTACCAGGCCGGGGGCGCATACGGCTTTCGCGATCAACTGCAGGACGCGATGGCGCTGACGCTGACGCTGCCCCAAGCTGCGCGCGCGCATCTGTTGCGCGCTGCGGCGCGCCAATTCGCGGAGGGCGACGTGCAGCATTGGTGGCATCCGCCGATCGGGCGTGGCGTACGTACCCGGTGTTCCGACGATCTTCTGTGGCTCCCGTATGCGGCCGCCCATTATGTCGAAGTAACCGGCGATGCCGCAGTGCTGGATGAGCAGCTGCAGTTTCTCGAAGGTCCGTTGCTCGAACCCGACCAGCATGATTCGTACTTCACGCCGACTCCGTCGCAATATGGCAGCACGCTGTTCGAGCATTGCGCCCGCGCCCTCGATCGCTCCCTCCCGGTCGGCTCCCACGGCCTGCCGCTCATGGGTGGCGGCGATTGGAACGACGGGATGGGCCGTGTCGGACATCGAGGCAAGGGCGAAAGTGTGTGGCTGGCCTGGTTTCTTTACGCGACCCTTGAGAACTTCGCACCGCTTGCAGCCCAGCGCGGCGCGACAGAACAGGCCGCGCGTTGGCGAGCGCACGCGACGAGCCTGCAAACGGCGGCCGAGACCCACGCGTGGGACGGCGCCTGGTATCGGCGCGCGTACTTCGATGATGGAACACCGCTCGGGTCGGCCGCTGATGCGGAATGCCGCATCGACTCGATCGCCCAGAGCTGGAGCGTTTTGTCGGGCGCGGCCGATCCAGCGCGAGCGCAGCGCGCCATGGAGGCGGTCGAGGCGTATCTGGTCCGACCTGGCGACGATCTCGTGCTGCTGTTCACCCCACCGTTCGACAAAACGGCCAGAGATCCCGGCTACATCATAGGCTACCTGCCGGGAGTGCGTGAAAACGGCGGGCAATACACCCACGCGGCCGTCTGGTGCGTGATGGCGCTTGCCCGGTTGGGAAACGGCGAACGAGCGGCCCAGCTCTTCGCCATGCTCAACCCGGCGAATCGTGCGGCCAGCCGCGCCGGCGTCTACGCGTACAAAGTCGAGCCGTACGTCGTGGCCGCCGACATCTACTCGGAACCGCCCCATGTCAGGCGCGGCGGCTGGACCTGGTACACGGGCGCGGCCGGATGGATGTATCGCGCCGGACTCGAAAGCATCTTGGGCATGCGCAAACGCGGCGACTTACTCTACATCGACCCTTGCATTCCTCCGGGCTGGCCGGCCTTTCGAATCCGTTACCGCCATGGTGCTGCAAGCTATGAAATCTGCGTGGAGAACCCGCGCGGGGTAGCGCGCGGCGTCGCTCAGATCCACCTCGACGGAGTCCAGATTGATCCTCTGCAGCAAGGTATCCCACTCCTCGATGACGCACGGGATCACCGCATCGAAGTTGTTTTGGGGGATCCAGTATGTGTGTCACCGAACAGATGATCTCGGGCAAACACCGCATCATGCACATCCTGCACTTACATAATGAAACGACACCCCATGAAGATCACTATCGCATCGAGCTGTTTCGTACTCGCTAGCGTTCTATCCCCTGCGGCAGCCTTTGCCGGCGATTCAGATTCTGACCGCGCGCACCCCTTAACCTTTGTTGCCGACTCGGCCATAACCACCAAGGTCAAGGCCAAGCTCGCCGATGAGCATATGGCCAGCCTGCTACGCGTCGGAGTCGACACCGACGCCAAGGGCGCGGTAGTTTTGAGCGGAAACGTCAGGACACAGAAAGACGCGGACAAGGCCATTTCGATCGCGCGCGAAACCGAAGGGGTAACATCGGTCTCGAGCACGATTCAAGTCAAGAAGGATGATTAGGATCTGTTCCGGGTCAAATAGGCGTTCGGCACCAAGGCGACGCATCCACGGGCCGGCCTCGATTCCATCAGACTCGAGGTCGGCCTAAGGCCACCGATCACGATCGAGCCTGGGGCCCGGCTTATCGCGGCCGCGAGCCTTTATCGCAGTACATGGCGACGTCCGACCGGCGCAGCAGGTCTTCATACCCATTTCCATCAACCGGATAAAGGGCCATGCCAATGCTTGTCGCAACCTCGATCGCGGTCCCGCCGATAATAAAGGGTGCGGCAAGCTGACCGCGGATCTTCGCAGCCGCCGCCGCCGCACTTTCCTCGCCGTCAAGCTCCGGCAGCAAGATGACGAATTCGTCTCCACCAAATCGACATGCGGTGTCTGACGCTCGGATGCAGGCTGACAGGCGCGCAGCGACTTGCTTCAGCAGCAAGTCCCCCGCGACGTGTCCGTGCGCGTCGTTGACGTTCTTAAATCCATCCAGATCGAGGAAAAGCAACGCTACGGGCTTGTTCTGCCGAGCTGCCCGTGCCACCGCCTGGTTGAAACGGTCCGAAAGCAAACGGCGATTCGGAAGGCCGGTCAGCTCGTCGTGATATGCGAACTGGCGCACCTGCACCACGGTCTCGTCAAGCAGAGCAACTCTTTTCCTAAGACGCTCTTCCTGTCCCCGGAGGTGATCGATCAGTCGAAGCGCAGCTCCCAGCTTCTCCTCGCTGGCCGTCAGGGCGCAACTAAGCGCTGCGACGCCCGAAAACGCCAGAGCTTCTCGGTGCCGCGGCGAATCTGAGGCGGCGCTCGCAGGTTCACGGGCCACGTCAAGCACGCCTTGCCCACCAGAGTGCGCGCCTGCGGCGGCACGCCCACCACCGTTCAAGGTTCCTGTTGTCGTCATCCGTTCATGCCCCCGCAGTGATGACAAACCCCCCGCCCCCGCTTTCCTGGCGACGGGCGGGACAAAACCCGAAAGTTATTGGCGAGGGCGGTTTTCGTCCGTGCGCTAACGCACACAGCCGCGTCGGGAGCCTCGCTCTTCATCACCTTCGGGATGGAAAGCGCCACCGAATCCAATCTTTACAGCGTGTTGGGCTGATCCCCCGAGACTTGGCCCCAGTTCGGTGAAACCGGCCCTATGTGTTCCAGCGAACAGATGAGCTCGGGCAAACGGTCGATCATCCGAATCTCGCACCTACATAATTGAAAAGACACACCATGAAGATCACAATGGCATCAAGCTGTTTCGTACTCGCCGCCGTTCTGGCTCCCGCAGCCGCCTTTGCCGGCGATTCGGACTCGGATCGCGCGCACCCGTTGACCTTTGTCGCCGACTCGGTCATAACGACCAAAGTCAAGGCCAAGCTCGCCGATGAGCACATGGGCAGCCTGGCGCACGTCGGGGTAGACACCGACGCCAAGGGTGCCGTGGTTCTAAGCGGAAGCGTCAGGAGCCAGAAAGAAGCGGACAAGGCCGTTTCGATTGCGCGCGCAACCGAGGGCGTAACGTCGGTCACGAGCACGCTTCAAGTCAAGAAGGATGATTGATTCCCGGTTTTAAGGCGAATACACCGCTCAATAGGACGTGTTCAGCGCCTAGCTCACGCCGGCCCGGATCGGCCTCGGTCTTAACAGACTTGAGGCCGGTTTTTTAGAATGCGAAAATGCGCCAGTTCATCGTGTAACCAACGCAATCGCCACTCCGCCCTGACAGTCCCGTTCGCTGGCGTGCCGGACATACCCGATTGATCCGGACAATCGGTTCGGTACAAGAAGCCAATGTCAAGATCATCCCGGATCATCCTTTTCGCCGCCATCGGTTTCAGTGGTTTCTTCTTCCTTGTCGCAGCGGGCCTGTTTCTTCTTGTAAGGGCCAACATCGACAAAGCCCCCTTGGAAGCGACCGCCTCAGGAGCTCTGGGGATGGAAGTCCGCGTTGGCGGCCGGGTGAGACTCGATATCGTCCCGCGCCTGCTCGTCACCCTCGAAGACGTGCACGTTCTTAACCGCGGAATGGAGGTCGCGTCCGCGAAGGAGGTCAGGCTCGGGATCAATCTCCTTTCTCTGCTCAGACGCAACGTCCAGGTTGAAACCTTCGCACTGAACAGCCCCAGGATCGCCATCGAGAAAGACAGCGACGGCCGGTACAACCTTGAGAACCCGGCAGCAGTCGAAGCATCGTTGCCCGCCCTAGATTGGCCAAACGTTTCGCTTTTGGACGGGACCCTCGTTTACGCGGACAAGCAATCCGGAGAAGGATTCGAGGCCGGAGAGTGCCGCCTGAACGCGCCCCGTCTGAGACTTTCGAGCGGGAAACGAGCGGATCTCATGAAGGACCTTCTATTCGCCGCGGAAATTGCCTGCGGACAGGTCCGTGCTTCGGGCTTCACCGTGTTGGACCTGAAGCTCACCGTCGACGCCAAGAATGGGCTCTTCGACCTGAAGCCGGTCACGATGCGTGTCTTCGGAACGCAGGGATCGGGGACTATACAGGCGGACTTTTCGAATAGCGTCCCCATTTACAACGTCCACTACCTTTTGCCGCAATTCCCCATCGAGGAATTCTTCAAAGCGCTGTCACCCAAGGCAGTCGCAGCTGGGCGGATGGATTTCTCCCTGAACCTCTCGATGCGTGGCGAGACCGTCAAGAAGATGCGACAGACGGCGCGGGGACAGCTCTCGCTTCGGGGCAAGGACCTCACGATCAGCGGCACCGATCTGGATCAGGCGTTCTCCCGATTCGAGTCCAGCCAGAACTTCAATCTCGTGGATGTGGGTGCCTTCTTCTTTGCGGGCCCTCTCGCGCTGGTGGTCACAAAAGGGTACAACTTTGCGAGCAACTTTCAGGGAACCGACGGTGCCAGCGAGATCCGTACCCTTGTCTCCGACTGGAACGTCGACCACGGCACGGCGCAGGCTCAGGACGTCGCGATGGCAACCAAGAAGAACCGGGTCGCCCTTCAGGGAGGGCTCGACTTTGTCGACGACCGGTTCAATGACGTGACCATGGCGCTGATCGACGCAAACGGCTGCGCCAAGGTACGGCAGAAGATACGAGGCTCCTTCCAGAATCCGGTCGTGGAGAATCCGAACGTCCTCACTTCCGCCGCCGGGCCTGCCCTCAGGTTGCTGAAGAAGGGGGGTGACCTTCTTCTCGGCACAAAGTGCCACGTGTTCTACGCCGGCTCGATAGCGGCGCCGAAATGAGACCGCGGCCGGTCCCATTCAGTCGCTACGCCCTCTTAAACCAACCGGTACTCGCGCCCGCCAAGCATCAGAACCGTACTACCCAGCGTGCCTGGGCTTGCCCCCGGCTGAATGCCTCGCCTTTGCGGTCGACATGGCAGGTGAAGGAAAATTCGCCAATCGTCGTCGGCCGCGCCCAGCGTAGTTCAGCCCTTGATCTCCAGCCGGCCAGGGCTGCGGCGACGTCGGCCCAATCGCCGCCCCCCGCCCCCTGCACGAAGAAATGAAGATCGCTACCAGCCCGCAGCGTCAGCCTGTCGCCGGTGAGCAGAACGTCGCTACCGGTCAGCCGTAGTTCCGCATAGTGCCCAAAGCCGTGCGGCACCACCGGAATGGGCGGCATCATTGCGACGACTGCAGATCCACCGACCACGCCGGTCGGACCATTGCCGGCATCGGCCGCGATCAATTTCCAGCCGACCCAAGCGCGCGCAGCCGGCCGCATTTGGCCGTCGGTGAACCATGCGAGGCGCTCGCGCGCGTCGCTTGGCGGGTCAGGATCAGCCGGGTAAGTCGGCGTGCCGCTCTGCGCGTAACCGGGGTCGCCCAGCGATACCGCCGCGGTAAACAGTGCCGCAATGCCGATAAGCGTCCGCATGGTGCTTGGCCTGTCGATGCGGGCTAGCAAAACGTGTGCGCCGCTTCATTGACCGACCGTAACGTCGATCGATCGGCAGTGACGCTGGAAGGTCACGCGACCGCTCGCCCGCTGATGAGTCTCAGCAAAACCATCACGATGGCGATCACCAGAAGTAAATGTATGAAACCACCCATCGTGTACGAGGTGACCAGCCCCAAGGCCCACAGGATAAGTAAGACGAAAGCAATCGTATAAAGCATGGCATCGGTCCCTTCGGTTAAGGTCGGCGGCGGGGCGCCGCCGATCGCAGCCCCGCATTCGCGCGGTGTATCGGTGAACGGTTGCCGATCATTGGCCTCATCATCCACCAGATCGCCGGCCTTCTCTGTTCGCCAGCGCACGTATCAATATCGCGCCGAGCACGGATACGAGCCGCGATCGTCGCGAACGCAACGACACGCTCAAGTCAGGCGCCTCTCTTCGAGTCCTTCATGTCCGCCTTGAAATCGCCAAACCTCGCCTGAGCCTGGCCGAGCGCTCTTTGAACCTTGCCCTTCAATTCCAATTTGTCGTTGCCCACCATCTTGCCCGCGACTTCCTTAGCCTTGCCTCCCGCTTCCTTAACGCGGCCCTTTATTTGGTCCTTGTTCACGATCATGACCTGCTCCCGAAGGGAAAATGTACGCCGGAAAACGGCCGGCACGCCGCACTGAAAAGCTGTCGATCAATTTAGGCGAGCGCGTCCCGCCAGTCTGCGTGCTGTCGCACCACGGCCACCGGCCCGCTTGCGTTCCCGGGAGAACACAACGTGCGGGAGCGGGGTTAGGCCTGGACCGCCGCGCCGCCAAGGCCAGGAGGACCGTTCCGAAGAATGCCGTCTTGCGGCCTTGGTCCGACAGGCTCGAGGTCGGTCTTCTGTTAAATTCGCGAAAGCGCGCAAGTTCGGCGCGCAACCATTGATTGGCAGTCACCGTTGCACCGTCCCGGCATCTCACCTTATACGGCTGACCGCTTAGGCTACTTTGCGTGGCAACCTTTTCAATGAAATCTTCCGTGGTGTTGATCAGGTTCCTTGCCGCCAGGTACCCGTACTTGTCGCGCAAGTGGGCTTGCGCCGCCTTCGGGTCGTGCCAGGTGCCATTGCGATAAAACTCGCATCCAGAACCTTCGACGTAGCCGAGGAGAAACTCGACTTCGACCTGCACGTTGATCGGCGGTTCCGCGTACACCACCGAAGGCAACAACAGTCCCAGCACCAAAAACAGGCATCCGGTCGATCGAGCCCTCACAGCTCCCTGTCCAGCGGCAAGTGCGATAGAAATTCGGCTCCGAATCTCTGCCAGCCGCTTCGCGCAGGCTCGATGTCGTATTCAACGATCTGCGAACCCTCCTGGGTGCGCCACACCAGGCCGGACGCCCCGCCTGTGTCGCCCGCTCGCCATGCGAGCGCGTAGGAATTGACGGTCTGCACCATGGCCTCAAAGCGCGTCGCAATCTGCTGGGCGAGTTCGGGACTGTCGATGATCAATCCGATCTCGGTATTCAGGTGCATCGATCGTTGATCGAAGTTCATCGAGCCAACAAATAACCTCTGACGATCGAATACGAACAGCTTCGCGTGCAGGGAGTAATTCCCGTAGCGGGAAATCGCGGTTGTCTGACCGCTGCCCTTGGCGTTCCCGAGCAACGACCGGATCTCATAGAGTTCCACGCCTTCTTCAAGCAAAGGACGTCGATAGGGCATGTATCCGGATTGTGCCAGCAAGCCGGTCGCGGATTCCAATGAGCTGGTCAGGATTCGAACACGCACGTTGCGTTGGCGCAGGTCTTTGAACAGCTGCATTCCTTCCTTGCCGGGTATCAGGTAGGGCGTCACCATCAGCAACTCGGAGTGCACCGCGCTCGCCGCTTCGGCCACCGTTCGGTTCATCAACCGACCCACCATCGAGCCACTTTCCACTTTCTTCTTGTCGGGGCTGTCGCTCACCAACTGCGCGTGTGCCCAGATCAGAGGCAAGCGACCGGAGACGATCTGGTCAAACGGTTCACCGCTTGCGATCCGCTGCACATAGTCAACGCCTTCCGCCTTCGACTGCCGGCGCTCTTCCTTCAGCTCCTCACGATGCTCGTTGAGCGTGGCGCGCGACGACTTTCCGCCTGCAAGCGCCTCGGCCGGGATCGCCAGGGCGTTGTTCCAAAATTCGTCGAAGGTCGCAGAGAGCTGTTTCGTGATGGGACCAGCGGCGAACACGTCATCGTCGGCGAATTGGGAATCGGGGTCGATCTGAAAGTACTGGTCACCGATATTGCGTCCGCCCAGGAGCGCTACGGCATTGTCGACGACGAGCAATTTATTGTGCATTCGATAGTCGAGTCGGGAGGCGTTGAGGGCGAATTCGACGGAACGGGCCAGGGTCGAATGCCCTCGATAGACGAACGGATTGAAGATTCTCAGTTCGATCGATGGATGAGCTTCAAGGTCGGTGAGCTGTTCGTCGCCCGCGTTCGTCTCGCCGTCATCGATCAGTATCCGCACGCGCACGCCGCGATCGGCCGCACGCAGCACGGCTCCAGTCAACAGGCGGCCGGTATCGTCTCCGTGGAAGATGAAGTATTGAAGATCGATGGTTCGTTCCGCCGCATTGATCATTTGCATGCGGATCAGAAACCCATCGGCGCCTACCGGAATGATGCGAAATCCGGAGTTGCCGCCATGCTCGGTTCCTGTATTGTCGAAGGCCCGACCGAGCCGGGTTTCCTCGGGATGAGCGAACGCCGAGGACGCGATTTTTGGAAAGTTGGAGCCAGGCGGGAGCGACGCGCATCCACTCAGGATGGCTGCGGTCAGTACCAAAAGCGAACGGTAACCTCGACCCATCATCACGGTACTCCGGCCAGGTTGCCCCGCCGCTCAAGGCCCCCGGTCGCAACGCTGGCGGATCCGCAGGACATGAACGGGCCCCTGCTAAGCCCGCGTTTCCGGTTCGAAACCCTTGTGAATCTCCTCGAAGGCCTTGAGCTCTCGTTCCGCTTGATCCTTGGTGATGCCATAGCTTTCCTGGAGTTGCCCGCACAACTTGTCGCGCCTGCCGGCGATCAGAATCAGGGTATCGTCCGTCAGCCTGCCCCATTTCTTTTTGACGTGTCCTTGAAACTGCTTCCAATTGCCTTCGATCATGTCCCAATTCATGGCGTTCCCTCGGTGATGATTTCGTGGGCTACGGCGGCGGCTGCATAGTCGGCACCGCACCCCGACCGGCCGTGGCGACCGGCGAAGGCGCTGTCGCGGCTCTCGGTCGAACCTGTAGGTCCGCATTGATAATCGTTACCGCGGTCGTGCGTATCCCAGCTTGCACATCCGCTCGCTAGAGCGGCGGCGGTGACA
>Ga0307475_10001132_pt1 | contig 15880 bp, 10 predicted proteins | sample atmos_gasesECM1C_FD_203317 | JGI IMG/M metagenome (GOLD analysis project Ga0307475, IMG submission 203317) | Hardwood forest soil microbial communities from Morgan-Monroe State Forest, Indiana, United States - atmos_gasesECM1C_515 | ecosystem: Environmental > Terrestrial > Soil > Temperate... | reverse complement strand
GATCCGATTTATCTGCGGCCGGCAGCGCCGGATTCGCCAGCGCCGCGTCGTACAGCGCCACCAGCCCGGCCCAGTCGCCCTGCGCCGCCAGCAACCGGCGCAAGGGCCAGAGCGGGGTCACGAACACCCGATCGGCGCGCGTGGATTCCACGTACGCGCGCGCCGCCAGGGCCGGATCGCTGTCGCCCCCGGCGATTCCCAGCAACAGATCGCCCATCGCGTGCAGCAGCGGCGCCACGCGCACGCCGTCCCCGTTCAGCGCCGCAGCCTCGGTGCGAAAGAGCTCCAGAGCCGCCGCGCGATCGCCGATCCAGGGCGCCGGCTGCGGGCCGACCTCCGGCCCCCCGGACGCGCGGGTGTCGGACGCACCGGTCCCGGCGGCGGATTGTTCGGTCAACGGGGGAGCGATCTCGACTGGCGCGGGACCGTCGCCGTCGGGGCTTCCTGCTGGCATTCGCAAGCGGGAGATTGCGATCCGAGGATCACCCTGTCAAATCGGGCCGGCGCTCCGCGCTTCGCCCGACGAGAACGGCGTGATAAAACCCGCCTCTCCCACCGCTTGCCGCTCTGTCGAGGACCGCTCTGCCGAACCTGTTCGTCTACATAGATCGGCGCGAAGGCGAACCGACGCCTCCGTCGCTGCTCGCGCTGCGCGAGGCACGTCGCGTGGCGCGGCACGCCGGGGCGACCGTGTACGCGGTGCTGCTGGCGGAGCCGCTGAGCCCGGCGGCGCTGGCGCCGGTGGCGCGCCGGCTGGGCGCGGCGGGCGCCGACAAGGTGCTGGTGGGCGAGGCGCCCGGGTTCGACGCCCCCGCCCTGGACGCCACGCACGGCGCCGCGCTGCACGCCATCGCCGAACGGATCGCGCCGATGATCGTGCTGTTTCCGGCCGGCGGCCCCGGCCCGGAGCTGGGCGCGCCGCTGGCGATGCGGCTGTCCGGCGCCTTCGGTGGCTGCAGCGATCTCGTGCTGAACCAGGAGACGGGCGCCTTGCCCGACGGCACGGGGCGCGTGATGCTCCGGCGCTGGCGCGGTGGCTGGTCGGGCTGCCGCCTGCTGGACGCGGTCGAGATCGAACGTCCGGTGGTGGCTATCCTGGGTCTCACGGGGACGGGCGCCGGCTCGGGCGCCGACGCCGGCGACGAGGAGGTCGAGGTGGAGATCGTCACCTTCCCGGCGCCGCGGCCCGCCGCCATCGAGGAGCTGGCGTCGGAGCCCGACGAGCTGGCGGCGCTGGAGCTGGCCGCTACGCTGGTGCTCATCGACGGCGGCGCGCGGCCGGCGGCGGCGCGCGCGCTGGCGGCCGCGGCCTCGCCCGCGCTGGCGGTCGTCGATGTCAGCCGCGTGCGGCCGGCGGCCCTGGCGCACGCCGCCCCGGCGGCGGCCCTGCACGTCGGTGAGCCGCCGCCCTTCACGTTCGGTTCGCCCGCGATGCGCATCGGCGTGGTGGCGGCGGACGGACGGGCGGCGGCGCGGACGGCCGACGTCATCTGGACGGGTCCCCCGACGGACGAGTCGGCGGGCTGGGCGGAGCTTGCGCGCGCGCTGGCCGGTCCGGACGACCAGGAGCCGGAGCCGTCATGAACATCGTGGTCTGCCTGCGCTCCGCGGCCAGCGCGCCGGAGCGCCAGCGGTGCAACGACCCCGCGCTGGCGCTGGCGCTTTCGCTGGCGCCGGCCGGCCACCACACGGTGGCGCTGCTGCCCGACAGCGCCGGGCAGATCGATCCGTTGCGGCGCGCGCTGGCGGCGGGCGCGACCCGCGCGGTGCGCCTGATCGACGATCAGATGAGCACCACCGACTTTCACGGCCTGGGCCAGCTCCTGGCCAGCGCGGTGCGCGCGCTCGACGGCGACATCACGTTGCTGGGGTTTCCGTTCGACGACGAGGGCGTGGGCGCCATGTCCGCCGCGGTGGCGAAGAACCTGGGCGCCGTACACGTGGCCCGCGTCGAGGCGATGCGCGCGGGGGCGACCGCTGGCGCCGTCGAGATCACCGTGCGCGGCGGTGGCCGCAAGCGGCGCCTCGGCGTGCGCGGGCCCGCCGTGCTGTCGGTGGTGGCGCCGCCCGACGCCGACGTGGTGCTGCCGGCGGCGCCGGCGCCGCCGGCCGATCTCGACGCCGCGATCGAGACGCTGTCGCTGTCGGATCCGGAGGTGACGGTGGTGCGCCGGCGCAGCGAGCACCTGGGACGCCCGGAGATCGCGTCCCGCCATCCGTCTCCAGTGAACAGCGCCGCCGAGCTGGTGGCGCGCCTGCGCGGGCGATAGCGGTCGCGCTGCTGGCGCGACTACGCCACTTCGCGGACCAGCGCCTCCAGGCGCTCGCGCTCGTTCAGCGACGGATCGTCCAAAACCCGCTCGAGCAGACGTTCGAGCACGACGCCGATCTGCCGCCCCGGACCGATCCGCAGGATGCGCATGACGTCCTGGCCGTCGACGGCCAGGTCAGTGACCTTCAGCGCGGCGTCGGCCGCCGCCACCTCGCCGATGCGGCGGCGCAGCTCGCCCAGCTCGACGTCGGGATCCTCGGCGAAGCCGCGGCCCGCGATGTCGCCCTCGCGCAGCGCGAACAGATCGTCGACGCCGCCCGGGCCCATGCGGCGCACGAACCGGCGCACGGTGCCGTCGCTCCAGTCGGGCGTGTAGAAGAACATGTGATGGGCGACGATGGCCACCACGCGCTCGCGCTCGGCCGTCGACAGCTTCAGGCGGCGGCAGATGGCGTCGGCCATCTCGGCGCCCACCACCTCGTGACGGAAGAAGCTGAACTCGCCCGGGGCGCCCTCGCGCGGCTGCTGCGCGCGCGGCTTGCCCACGTCGTGCAGCAGCGCGCCCAGCCGGACGATGGCGCCGCCGCGCGTGTTGTCGACGACGGACAGCGTGTGGCCGTAGACGTCGAACTTGTGAAACCGGTTCTGCACGACGCCCACGCCCTCCAGCAACTCCGGCAGCACCACCCCCAGCAGACCCGTCACGCGCATGAGCTCGAGGCCGCGCGACGGGTGGGGCGCGGCCAGGAGCTTGAGCAGCTCGTCGCGGAGGCGTTCGGCGGAGACCTTGCGCACCACGTCCAGCGTCGGGCGGATGGCGTCCAGCGTGGGCGGATCGACCTCGAACCCGAGCTGCGCCGCCTGGCGCACGGCGCGCATCGGGCGCAGGCCGTCCTCGCGGAAGCGCGCCAGCGGATCACCGACCGCGCGAACCAGCTTGCGCCCGAGGTCTCCGCGCCCGTCGAAGGGATCGGTCACCCGGCCGGCGAGCGGATCGAAGCCGATGGCGTTCATGGTGAAGTCGCGGCGCGCGAGATCCTCCTCCAGCGAGCCGACGTACGTCACCGACGACGGCCGCCGCCCGTCGACGTAGGCCCCCTCGCCGCGGAACGTGGTCACCTCGACGGGCCGGCGCGGCGTCGCGTCGGTCATCACCGTGACGGTTCCATGCTGAAGGCCAGTCGGGATGGCGTACCCGTGCCCGAACAGGGCCAGCACCGCCTCGGGCGGCGCGCTGGTGGCGACGTCGAAGTCGACCGGCGGCCGTCCCAGCAGCATGTCGCGCACGCCGCCGCCCACCAGGTGGGCCTGGTGCCCCGCCGCGACCAGCCGGCGGCACAGGGCCAGCACGTCGTCGGGGATCTGTCCCGCGTCGAGCATCGCCGGCTCCGTCACGCGCCGCCGCCACTATCCAGGGCGGCCAGCGCCAGCGCCGCCGCGCTCTGCTCCGCCTCCTTCTTGGATCGCCCGCCGGCGCGGCCGTACTCGCGCCCGTCGAGGAGGATGGCGACCTGGAACCGCTTGTCGTGGTCGGGGCCGTCCTCGCCGACGACCTGGAACTGCGGCGTCGCCTGCAGCAGCGCCTGCGATCGCTCCTGCAGGCGCGACTTGTAGTCGGTGCGCGCGTTCTTCTCCGCCTCTTCCAGCGCGCTGCCGAACATCCGCTCGGCCACGGCGCGCGCGGCGGCGAACCCGCCGTCCAGGTAGATGGCGCCGATCAGCGCCTCCAGCGCGTCGGAGAGGATCGACGGCTTGTGCCGCCCGCCGGCCTGGTCCTCGCCGCGCCCGAGGAAGATCCACTGCCCCAGGCCCAGCGACTCGGCGGCGCGGGCCAGCCCGGCCTCGCTGACGATGGCGGCGCGGGTCTTCGACAGCTCACCCTCGGACCGCAGCGGGAATCGCCGCATCAGCAGATCGCTGACCACCAGCGCCAGCACGGCGTCGCCCAGGAACTCCAGCCGTTCGTTGTCGGTGCGGCCGGGCTCGTGCTTCTCGTTCAGCCAGGACTTGTGCGTCAACGCCGAATCGCAGAGCGATCCGTCCGCGAAGGCATACCCCAGGCGTCGCTCCAGCGCGGCATGGGCAGGTTCGTCGGGCGAAGGCGCCATCGCTTTATTTTTACCATTCGAGCCGGCGGACGGCTCAGGGACCGGCGGCGATCCACCCGCCGCCCAGAACCCTATCGCCGTCGTAGAAGACCGCCGCCTGGCCAGGCGCGACGCCCAGGGCCGGCGCATCCAGGCGCACGCTGACGCTGGCGGGATCGGCGCCGGGCGCGATCCAGGCCGGCGTGGCGGCGGCGTGGTGGCGAATCTGCACCTCGCAGCGACGGGGATCGGCGCCGCCCGCGGCGGCCAGCCAGCGCACGTCGGAGACCAGCAAGCCCTGGCGCGCGAGCGCGGCGCGCGGCCCCACCACCACGTCGCCCGTCGACGGCTCCACGCGCAGCACGAAGCGCGGCCCGCCCGCCGCCCCGGGCACGCCCTTGCGCTGGCCGACGGTGAACCGATGCGTGCCCGCGTGCGCGCCCAGCGCGGCGCCGCCCTGGTCGCGGATGACGCCGGGCCGGCCACTGCCGCCGCGCGATTCCAGGAACGCCTTGTGGTCGCCGTCGGGGATGAAGCAGATCTGCTGCGAGTCCGGCTTGTCGGCGTTGGGCAGCGCGAACCGGCGGGCCACTGAGCGCACGTCGGCCTTGGTCATCGCGCCCAGAGGAAAGCGCACGCGCGCCAGAAGCGCGGGCGTGACGCCGAAGAGGAAATAAGACTGATCCTTGTCGCGATCGAGCGCGCGCAGCAAGCGCGGCGCCGTTGATCCGGGCGCCCCGGCGCCACCTTCGTCGCGCGCCAGCCGCGCGTAGTGACCGGTGGCCAGCGCGGCGGCGCCGATGGCGTCGGCGAAGGTGAGGAGCGGACCAAACTTCAGGCGCTCGTTGCAGCGCACGCAGGGATTGGGCGTGCGCCCCAGGCGGTGCTGGTCGACGAAGTCGTCGATGACATGGCGCTGGAAGGCGGCCGTCTCGTCGAGGACATAGTGTGGAAACCCGAGCGCGGCCGCGGTGGCGCGCGCGTCGGCGATGTCGCGCGGGCTGCAGCAGCGCCCGCCGATGCTGGCCGCCGTGCCGGAGGCGTCGGTGAGCTTCAGCGTCACGCCCACGACGTCGAACCCGGCCTCGACCAGCAGCGCTGCCGCCGTCGACGAATCGACGCCGCCGGACATCGCCACCAGCACGCGCTCGCGCGCGGGCGCCGTCACGCGCGCCGCCGCGGAGTCCGGTCCCGGCGCGCGATCTCGCGAGCCCACGCGCGCAACAATCGCCGGCAGCGCGGCGGCGACGCGGTCAACGTCGGCTTCGGTCGTGGTGCGGCCCAGGCTGATGCGCACAGCTTCGCCCGCCTCGCGCGCCGGCAGCCCCAGCGCCAGCAGCACCGCGGAGGGCGAGAGCGAGCCCGACGTGCAGGCGGCGCCCGTCGAGACGCGGATTCCGTCGAGATCCAGGTTGATCGCCACCAGCTGGCCGGGCGCGCCGGCGAAGGCGACGTTGGTCGTCCCCGGAACGCGCGCGCCGGCGCTGGTGTCGCCGTGCAGGCGCGCGCCGTCGACGGCCAGCAGCCGCCGCTCCAGGCGGCCGGTCAGCGCGCGCAGGCGCTCCGTCACCTCCGCCTGCTCGGCGGCGCACAGGCGGGCGGCGACGCCGAAACCAGCGATGGCGGCGACGTTCTCCGTGCCGGGACGGCGCTCGTGCTCCTGGTGGCCGCCCGCCAGCACCGGGTGCAGCGCCACCCCGCGCCGCACGTACAGGGCGCCCGCTCCTTGCGGCCCGCCGATCTTGTGCGCCGACACCGTGGCCGCGTCGACGCCCGCCGCCGCCACGTCGAACCCGATCTTGCCCGCCGCCGCCACGGCGTCGCAGTGGAACAGCGCCCCGCCGGCGCGCGCGATGGCGGCCAGCGCGGCGACGTCGGAGCGATTGCCGAGCTCGTGATTGGCCGCCGCCAGCGTCACCAGCACCGTGTCGGCGCGCAGCGCCGCCCGCAACGCCGCCGGCTCGATGCGCCCGCAGCCGTCGACCGGCAGCAGCGTCAGCGCGAACCCCTCTCGTCGCAGCTCGTCCAGCGCGCCCAGCACCGCCGGGTGCTCGAGCGGCGAGGACACGACGTGGCCGGTCACCTGCCGGCGCGCGCGCTCGGCCAGCGCCAGCCCGCGCACCGCCAGGTTGTCGCCCTCCGTGCCGCCCGAGACGAACACGATCTCGTCCGCGCCCGCCCCCAGCCAGGCCGCCACCACGCCACGCGCCTCCTCGACCACCGCCCGCGCGCGCCGGCCGTCGCGGTGGGTGCTGGACGCGTTTCCGACCACGTCACACAGCACGGCGGTCATCGCCTCCACCACCTCCGGCCGCACCGGCGTCGTCGCGTTATGGTCCAGGTACGTCATGGTGGCGCTCGCGCTCCCGCGAGCGGCGACAGATATATCCCCTCCCCCGCCCCTTTTCCACGCGCCGCCCCTCCCCGACCCTCCCCATGCTGTCGCATGGAGAGGGAGATGAGAATCCTCCCCTGCGAAAGGGGCGAGACCCTGCGATGGAGAGGAGACCCTGCGACAGATGAAAGAGCCCTCCTCCGCAACTGATTTTTTTGTCGCTGCGCCAGAGCGACCGAAGGGAGCGGGTTTACCGACGGGAGCGCGGGCTCTCCCGCGCTCACGTCTTGGGCGTCAGCTTCAGCTTCTGTTCGATCGTGACGGCTTCGCCGGTGAAGGTTGGAAACTTCCAGTGCGATGCGGTCGTGCGAAAGCAGTCGGTCAGGCCCTTGTCGACGCTGGGCGCGACCTCGACCGCCTGCACGTCGCCGGTGGGCTTGACGGTGATGCCCAGGGTCAGCGCCAGGCCGGCCTGCATCTGCAGAGCGGCGTTCTTCTTCAGCGCGCGCTCGTAACAGGCCTGCATCGCGGTCGCGCCCTGCATGACGATCTTGCTCGCCTGCTTCGGATCCAGCGTCGGCTGCAACTCGCCGGGCTTGCCGCTGCCGCGGCGGCTGGCGACCAGCTCGATGATATCGGGGTCGGTCAGATTCACCTTGCTCGGGTTGGCGATCGCCTCGGCCAGCTGCCGCTTCAACCGCGCCACTTCGTTCTTCGCCCCGGCCAGATCCTTCTGGCAGGTGAGGACCTTCTCGTTGGCCTCCATCAACCGCTGGGTCATCCCCTCGTCCGACCTCGAGCAGGACACCAACCACGCGAACGGCGGCAGCAAAAGCAAGGCGAGGTGCCGGAACCCTTTTGACATGATGGGACGATTGTTTTCACGGGGCCGCGCCCGGCGCAAGAAGTTCTTCCCGCTCGGGCCTGGTCGCACTGGACCCGGGTCAAACCCTCACCCGTCCTTGATCGGAAGCCGATTCAAGAACGGCCGCACCACCATGCCCCCGGTCAGATGGCGATCGATCACGCGCGCCAGATCCGACTCCGTCATGCGGTTGTACAGCACCGCCGACGGAACGTCAGGGCCCGGCCAGCCTCCCTGGGCCGCCAGCTGCTCGGTGTCGCATACCAGGATATTGGGACCCTGCAGGCAGTGGCCGAAACAGGTCTCCTGCCCGACGGTGACGTGGGCGCCGAGGCCCCGCTCGGCGATCGTGCGCCGCAAGGTTTCGTAAAGCACATTGCCGCCGCGCTTGTCGCCGCAGGTGGGACCCCGGCAGACCAGCACCGTCAGCGGGCGCGGCGGCCGCGCCGGCCCGTTCATTCCTTGGCCGGCGCCGCGGCCTTGCCTGCGTCCGACGGGGGCATGGCCTTGTCGCCGTCTTGGTCCTTGTCCTTGTCGGGCTTGTCGGGCTTGTCGGCTTCCTCGGTCTCGGCCAGCGTCCGCTTCAGCGCCAGGCGCAGCGCCGCCAGCGTCGACTTGTCGTCGGCCACCTCCGTCAGGTACGGGCGCTCGGAGACGCCGCCCAGGCTGGCGATGGCGTCGCCCACGGCGGCCAGCGGGGCGGGATCGCCCTCGAAGACGGGATCCGCCCGGTACATCGACAGGTACGCGCGCAGCGCTGGCAACGCCGCGCCCGCGTCGCCGATGGCCGCCAGCGCGCGGGCAATCTCCGCCGCCGTCGGGGGATCGGTGTCGGGAAGCCGCAGGTGATCGATCAACGCGGGCGCCATGGGCCGCGCCTTCATCACGGCCGCCGCGTGGGCCAGCGTGGCCACGGACTGGGCGTGGCGATCCTCCGCGAAGTCGGTGTGCACCTTCAGCGCGGCGACGTACTGGGACATGGCCGATTCGTCGCGCCGCTCGACCAGCGCGTCGGCCGCCTTCTGGTAGGCGTCGGGCGGCAGCCCCTCGGCCTGCAGCACCTTCAGCAGATCCGCCGTCACCGACGAAGCCGGCAACTTTGCCATCTCGCCGATGGCGAACACCTTCACGTCGGAGAACCGCCGATCCGGATCCCAGACGATCGACGACAGCACCCCCGCCAGCGTGGCCGGCTCGCCCGCGCCGTCCGGGGCGAAGCCATCGGCGTCGAACGTCGCCCCGCGCACCGACGGCGATCCCGGCAGCGCGGCGCTGTAGACACGCCGGCCGGTGGTGGCGTCCAGCGCCCCCAGCTGGCCGTCGGCGGTGACGAACACGATCGCTCGGCCCGTGTGGTCGGACGAGACCGCGTCGACCGACGGCTGGTTGTACGCCCAGCGCAGCTCACCCGACTGGGCGTCGAAGCCGAAGAAGAAGCGGTAATTGTGCACCGTCACCAGCCCGGAGCGAAAACGCGCCTTCTCGCCTTCGGGGGCGAGGCGCCACAGGATGCGGTTGCGATCGATCGCCGAGTAGTCGCTCTGCTCGGGCCGATACATGTCGTAGTGATAGAACGGCCGCACGAAGCGCGGCAGGCGGGCCTGGACGTAACCGGGCGACTGGCGCGACCCGGCCGCCGTGGACGGTTCCAGCAGGAACACGCCGCGCGAGCCGAACGCGAACCCCTCCGACAGCGCGCGCACGAACGTCGCCGATTCCTGGTTCGACAGCGCGCGCCCGAGCTCGTGACCGTCGGCCGCGTCCAGCAACGTCACGTACTGCGACTGCTCCAGGACAGCCACCAGGCCGCCCCGCGCCGCGGGCGCGCCCACGTTGCCGGTGCCAAGCTCGCGCCGCCAGCGCTCGGCGCCCGAGCGCGCCTCGAGCCCGATCACGGCGCCCGGGCCGCCGTGCAGCTCGGCGCCGCTGCGCTGGATCGTCAGCACCACCAGCGTGTCGTCGGCGGCGTAGCCGAGCAGGCGCTCGCCAGGGTCGAACGCGCGCTGCCACAGCACGGCGCCGCTGCCGAGATCGCGCCCGACCAGGCTGGCGCCGCCGCGCCCGGCGTGCACGATGGCGTCGGCGCCCACCTCGACGCGGCCGCCGATCTCGGCTGGTCGCGTCCACAGCGTCGACCGGGTGGTCAGATCGAAGGCCGCCAGGCGGGCGCCGTCGCTGCCCCCCAGGACCAGGAACGCCATCGCGTGGCCCGTGCCGTTCACCGGGCCGGGCGGCACCGGTCGCGCCCGGGCCAGCGCGGCCGCCACGTCCGCGGCGTTGCCGGCGCGGTCGGCGCTCTCGCCCGTGGTGGCGCACCCGGCGCCCAGGACCAGCGCCGCCAGCGCAGCGATGCGCGCGCGCGCCGCCCCCGTCATCGCGGCGCTCCCCGCTCGTCGAGCAGCTTCTGCGCTTCGCGCCGCGAGGGCCGATCATCCTTGGGCGGTACAACGGCGATGTACTCGACCAGCGCGGTGGTGGCGCCGGCCCCTTGCAGGCCGCCGATGGCGCGCACCACGTCGACGCGCATCTTGTCGGCGACGTCCTCGCGCTTGATGTACTCGCCCAGCGCCGTCGCCAGCACGCTGTCGTCGATCGCCCCCTGCAGCTCGGCGATCTTCGGGATCAGATCGTGCGGGGCCAGCACGCCCAGCGGTCCGGCGGCGCCGGCGTCGTTGCGCTTGAGCAGCAAGAGCAGGCGCGGCACCGCCTGCTTCTCCTTGCGCGCGGCCAGCGCCTCGGCGGCGGCGGCCCGCACCGTCACGGTCGGATCGCCCAGCCGTTCCAGCAGGGCGGCCGTGGCGCGCCGATCACCGAACGCCCCTAGCGCCTTGACCGCCCGCGCGCGCAGCTCGTTGTTGCGGTTGCCGGCGTAGAGCAGCAGCACGTCCAGGCTCTTGGGCGTTCCCCAGGGGCCAAGCGCGTTCAGCGCCGCCTGAGCCCGCGCCGGCGTCGTCCCGGCGGCCAGCAGCGCGGTCAGCGACTCGAGCGCCGCGAGGGCGCCCGACTCGCCGAGCTGCTTGGCCGCCGCCGCGGCCGCATCGTCGCTGTCGCCGCGCAGATCGGCGCGCAGCTTGTCCAGCGCGCCGGGGGGCAGCGCTTTCCCGCGCGGCGCCGCCATCGCGGGCGGCGCCAGCGCGAACACCGTCAGCAGGACCAGACCGGGGGATCTCACCAGACGTTCGTAGATAACGCCTCCCACTCGCCCCGTCAAACGGCGGTGGGTGTTTACTTCGGCGACAGGGCCACGCCCCGGAACACGTTGTTCGCCCCGGCGGTCGCGATCACCGTGCCACCGACGGAGCCGCCGGCGTCGATGAAGGAGACCAGCTTGTTTCCTGCGCTGTCGGCGGTGCTGGCGATCAGCGTGACCGTATCACCGGCCACGCTGGCGGCCAGGCCCCGGAATCCGATCGTCGTGCCGGCCAGGCCGAAAGTCGCCGACTGCGTCCAGGAACTGCCGCTCAGCTTCCACTTCTGCACGCCGCCACCCTTGTCGACCGCGCGATCGTCGGCCACGTAGACGGTGTTGCCGCCGACCAGCGCGAACCCGAACGGACTGGCGTTGTTGCTGTTCGGGATGAGATTGGTCGGCGCCGGCACGGGGATGATCGGCAGCCCGGCGCCGATGCTGAACACGGCGCTGAAGTTGGTCTGGTTCGACGTGCCGTAAAGCTGCCCGCCCGAGACCTGTATCCAGCGGACGTTGTTCAGCAGCGACCCCAGAAGCTGTGTCGCGCCGGTGGTGCCGATCTTCGCGAGCCAGACGCCGCCCCCCGCGTTGCCGCCCGCGCCCGACACCCAGACGGTGTCACCATTGGCGGCGGCCGCCCCCCGCACGTTGTTGCCGCTGAACGCTGCCGTTCCCAGCAGCGTCGAAGTGTCGACGTTGCCGGCGGCATCGATGCGCGCCACCAACCGCATGATCGCCGAGGCGTTGGCCCCTGCCACGCCGGTCGTGCCCGGAGTGGCCGCGTAGCCGGCCGTCACCAGGTAGTGTCCGTCCCCTGACAACGACAGCCCGCCTTCCGACGACGCCGTGCCGGAGCTTGCGAACGGCTGGTTGGTGCGACCCGTCTGCATACTCACGCTGGCCGAGATCGGCAGCGAGACGGTGCCGACCAGCGAACCGTCCATGCGCCTCTGCTCGATGGAGACGGAGGTGGCGGCGCTGGTGAGAGCGGTCGTCGACATGGCGTCGCCGACACGCACCACGGAGAAGGTGGGTGCGACGCAGGCGCCGGCCCCATCGCACGTGGCGCCCCCGTTCTGCGTGCAGGCCGTCCCGGCGGCCAGGGGCGTATGAACCGGCACGCCGGCGGCGCAGGCGTCGGCCGTGCACTGGTTGTTGTCGGACGGCGCGTCCGTGTCATCGCTGACCGTCGTGACCTGTCCGTTGCCGTCGCAGACGACGCGCAGGCAGTCGCCCAGCGTCTGCGCCATCGTCGGCGTTCCGAGCGGCGCGTTCATGACCGCGCAGACGCCGCTCAGGCAGGCGTGCTGCCCGCACTCCGTGCTGTCCCCGCAGTCGGCCGCCGTCACGCAGCCAATGCAGACGCCGACGCCGTCGCACACGCCAAAGCCGCACGACGTGCCGGCCGGCGCCGCGATCTCCGAGGGTGTCCCGCCCTGGCAGACGTCGACGGTGCACGCGTTCATGTCGTTGGGAATGTCAGCGGAATCGGTGACGGTCAGGACGCCGCCCGCGCCGTCACACTGATTGACCTGGCAGTCGCCGCTGACCTGCTGGGTGATGGGCGTGCCGGCCGCGACGAACACGACGCCGCAGGCTCCCGCCACGCAGGTGAACTGCGCGCAATCCGTGTTGACGCCGCAGTCGGCGGCGGTGAGGCAGGAGACGCACGCGCCGTTGCCGTCGCACTGCGAGCCGCCGCCCTGGTTGCACGCGGTGCGGGCCGCCACCGGCGGGTTCGCCGGGACGCCGTTCTGGCAGACATCGGCCGTGCAGGCGTTGCCGTCGACCGGAAGGTCGCTGGAATCGGCGGCGCTGACGACGTTGCCGAGCCCGTCGCACTGGTTGCTGCGGCAATCGCCGGCGATCTGCGCGCCCACCAGCTTGCCCGCCGCCTCGAACGGCGCGCTGCAGGCGCCGCTGCCGGGGTTGCACATGCCGTCGCGGTGGCAGGCGTCGGTGGCGGGGCAAGCCACCGGCGGCGTGCCGTCGCACTGGTTGTTGAACGACGCCTGCTCCGCCACCAGGCTGGGCAAGGCCCGCGCATCGATGGCGAACACGAACAGCTTGCTGTCCTGGCCAGCGACGAAGTCGTTGTCGCTGGTCACCACCAGCGTGTGCCGCCCGTCGGGGAGATCGGGCCCGAACGCCATTCCTTCGATCTTCTCCGGGAACGACGCCCCGGCGAGACCGAACGCCGGATCCAGCAAGTCGAGGAACAGCTTCTTGCTGACCGCGACCACGCTGGCCGGGATGCCTGTCGACGGCAGCGCGGGGACGAGGCTGATGTCGGTGGCGGCGGCGATGTCGATCAGGAACAGCTTCTTGAACGCGGCGTCGGTGCCGCCGTTGCTGTCGCGCTCGTCGACCAGGAACTGGTGGTCGCTGATGGCCAGGATCTCGTTCGTGCCCAAGCTGGCGTCCTCGAGTGGGTAGAGGAATTCGCGCGTCTGGCCGGTGTGTGTGTCGATCTCCAGGAGGCGGATGTTGGTGCCGATGCGCTTGTTCTTCGCCGAAAGCGCGCCGTCCTGGATCAGCGGGCTTTGCATCAGGCCGTACAGCTTGCCGCCGTCGGGGCTGATGGCCAGGCCCTCCATGCCACGGTTCGACTGCCGGCCCTTGGTGTTGGTCGGCGGCAGCTCGTTGTCTTCCACGCCCGGGTGATCGATCAGGAACTTCGACGGAACCGCCAGCGCGCGCAGCCGGTGTCCGTCGGCGCCGAACTCGTAGACGAACGGGCCGTATTCGTCGGAGGTGAAGAAGCTCCCGGTGGGGCCGACGCGCAGGCCCTCGACGTCCAGGCGGCGGCTGGCGGGCGAGTTGGTGGCGTCGAAGTCGATGTTGCGACCGGTGAAGGTCGGCTGGCCGACGCCCTGATCCAGCACCGCGCCCGCCTTGATCCGCGGCGTCACCTGCCCGTCACCGAGCCCCAGATCGAGCACGTAATACCGTTCGGTGTAGCTGTCGTCTCCCGCGTTGGGCCCGCGATCGGGCGCCATCAGGAATTCGTTGCCGGTGCCCGTGTACGCGATGGCCGACCCGATGCCGCCCACGGCGTTGTTCGAGGCGCCGTCCTCCAGCACCAGGGGGCTCACCGCCAGGCCGTCGGTCAGCGACGACGGAACCGTTCCCACTCCGTACAGATGACAGGCCACCTGGCTGGTGCAGGCGCCGGTGGCGGCGTCGCAGACGCCCGGGTGGCAGCCGTCCGCCGACGGACAGACGACGGGCTGGCCGGCGGTGCACGCACCCTGCATGCAACTATCGGCCTGCGTGCAGGCATTCCCGTCATTGCACGCGGTCCCGTCCGCGACCGCCGGGTTGCTGCACGCCCCGGAGGCCGGATCGCAGCTCCCCGCCGCGTGACACTGATCGGCGGCGGCGCACGTCACCGGGCTGCCGCCCGTGCAGGCGCCGGCCACGCAGCGATCGGCCTGCGTGCAGGCGTTGCCGTCGTTGCAACCCGTGCCGTCCGCGACCGCCGGGTTGCTGCACGCACCCGTCGTCGGATCGCAGATCCCGGCCGCGTGACACTGATCGGCCGCGGCGCACGTCACCGGGCTGCCACCCGAGCAGGCGCCGGCCACGCAGCGATCGGCCTGCGTGCAGGCGTTGCCGTCGTCGCAAGCCGTCCCGTCCGCGACCGCCGGGTTGCTGCACGCCCCGGTCGCCGGATTGCAAACCCCCGCCACGTGACACTGATCGGTGGACACGCAGGTCACCGCGGTGCCGCTCGCGCAGGCGCCGGCCAGGCAGCGATCGGATTGCGTGCAGGCGTTGCCGTCGTCGCAAGCCGTCCCGTCCGCGACCGCCGGGTTGCTGCATGCTCCGGTCGCCGGATCGCAGAGCCCGACCGCGTGACACTGATCGGCGGCGGCGCACGTCACCGGACTGCCGCCCGTGCAGGCGCCGGCCATGCAACGATCGACCTGCGTGCAGGCGTTGCCGTCGTTGCAGGCGATGCCGTCCGCGACCGGCGTGTGCTGGCAGACGCCGCCCGCGCCGCAGGAGTCCGCGGTGCAGGGATTGCTGTCGTCACACGAGACGCCGCAGGCGCCGCAGCTCACCGGCGTGTCGAGGCGCTGCTCGCAGCCGTTGGCCGCGGAGAGATCGCAGTCGCCGAAGCCGGCGGCGCAGCCGGTGGTGATCACCAGTCGCGGCGGCGTGCTGCTCTCACGGGCGCCCACGATCAGGATTCCGCCGTCGAGATCGTCCGACTTGATGATCCAGCCGTTGTTCGCCACTGTGCCGGCGGCGAACGCCCGCGCGCTGGCGGTGACGTCGAAGCTGAGCGCGCCCCCCTGCCCGGCCTTGAGTTGCGCCGTCGCCACCGGCGTCGGATCCCACGGGTTCGTCAGGTTTCCGTTGGGCAGCGGACCCACGTACCACTGATCGGACGCCGCGCAGTCAGTGGTCAGGTTGTACGCCTGCCGATCAGCGGCGCAGTCGAACGTCGCCTGCGCCTCGGACCAGGCGTGCGTCATCCGAAACAGCTGGATGGTGCGCGCGCGTCCCGACGTTATCGGGTTGGCGACGATCGTCAGCTCCAGGCGCGCGCTGCCGATCGCCGCGCCCGGCGCGACGGTCAGCGACAACGCGCGCTGATCGACCCCAACCAGGGCGCGCTCGACCAGCAAGAACGGAAGGCCGCCAAGGTTGACGTTCTGGATCGGTCCGCCGAGCAGCGTGGTGTCGCGCGCGAGCGGGAGCGCGTTGTTGCCCACGAACGCCTCGGGCACCACCGCGTAGCCGGAGGAAGCGTCCGTCGGCGTGGCGCCACCGCAACCGATGCCGGTCAACGCCGTCAGCGTCCCTACCGTTGCGAGCAGACGTATTCCAAAGAAGCCGCGAGATCCGATCATAGGCGACACCTCGGTTGGAGTTGCGGGTCAGGCGCGAAGCCCGCGCAACATGCCACCCATGGAACGTAATCGTCAATTCATTTCTGGAGGGTATTGTAACGCGTCAACTAGGCCCAACCACCGGCGAACATGCGGATTTTGGTTTTTTCGGTGTTGCCCTCACGAAAACTCTTGGCGGCGATGTCGCGCCTCAGGAAACGTTTCGCTCCTCACAGCTTGTGAGTGGGCAGAGATCCGGCTCACTCGCCGCCGCGAAAAATCCGGCGAAA
>Ga0307475_10001131_pt1 | contig 15880 bp, 14 predicted proteins | sample atmos_gasesECM1C_FD_203317 | JGI IMG/M metagenome (GOLD analysis project Ga0307475, IMG submission 203317) | Hardwood forest soil microbial communities from Morgan-Monroe State Forest, Indiana, United States - atmos_gasesECM1C_515 | ecosystem: Environmental > Terrestrial > Soil > Temperate... | reverse complement strand
GAGACCGCGGCGCGACTGCAGGCGCACACCCGAAGCAGCGACGAACGCGATGACACGATAGCCGTCGAGCTTCGGTTCGTAACGCCAGCGCGGATCGGATCGCGGCGCGTCGCCGGTTTCCGCCAGCATCGGCTGCAGCTGCTTCGGCGGCGCCTCCGCCGGGCCGGTCGGCGCGAGCACGAGCGCGTCGAGCCGGGCGGGGACCTTGAGCGGCGACATCTCATCGAGAGTCAGGCCCGAGAGCACCGAAGCGTGGCGCGCCAACACGTCGTTCGGCTGTGCGAAGCGGTCGCGGTGCTTGATCAGGAGCCACTGATTGCCGGTCCTGGTCTTCACCAGGGCAAACGAGCCTTTGAGCTTCTCGCCGCACAGCAGCACGCTCAGCTTCCCGGCGGCCAGTTCGGCACGCACGCGCGTTTCGGCCGCGGCGCGATCCGCGAACGAGTACTTCTGCCCTTCGTCCGGGGAGTAAACGCCGCAATCCCACACGATCACCCTGCCGGCGCCGTATTGCTTGGCCGGAATCACTCCTTCGAACGAGGCGTAGTCGAACGGATGGTCCTCGACCTCGACTGCCATGCGCTTGTCACTGACATCGAGCGAGGGGCCCTTGGGTACCGCCCAGGACTTGAGCACGCCGTCGAGTTCCAGGCGAAAGTCGTAATGCAGCTGGCGCGCTGCGTGCTTCTGCACCACGAACAGCAGCGGCCCGTGCCGGGCGTGCGCGGCCTGCGCCGGCGGTTCGGGCGTGCGCGTGAAGGTGCGCTTGGCGGCGTAGCGCTCGAGGGCGCGCTTGCTCACAGCAATGACTCCATCCAGCGCGCCACCGCGCGCAGCAAGGTGCTCCTGACTTCGGAGTCTTTGCCCCTGCGGGCCGGCACGTGAAAGGAGTGATCGGCGTCCTCGATGAGACTCAAGGAAGCCCGCGCGCCGAGCCGCACCATGAGCGCCTCCAGCAGTTCGCGTTCGGCGAGCGCATCGCGCGAGCCCTGCACGAACAACATCGGGATGCGCACGTCCGCGAGGTGCTGGGCGCGGGAGTCCCCGGGATTGCCGGCGGGATGCAGCGGGAAGCCGAGGAAGGCGAGGCCGCGAACCCCCGGCAATGGATCAAGCGCCTGCGCCTGCGAGGTCATTCGGCCGCCGAAGGAGCGGCCGCCGGCAAACAGCGGCAACGCGGGCGCGAGGCGTACCGCCGCGGCCACCGCCGCGCGCACCGTCGCATGGCACACTGGCGGGGGGTCCGGTCGCCGTGAGCGGCGTTCCATGTAGGGGAACTGGTAGCGCAGGGTGGCGATGCCGAGTGCCCCGAGCTCGCGCGCGGCCGCGCTCATGAACGGGTGCTCTATCCCCGCTCCGGCGCCGTGTGCCAGCACATAGCAGGCGTGCGCGCCGGCGGGCAGCGCGAGCCGGGCCGAAACCCGCAGCCCGCCCTGCACCTCGAACGTGAGAGGCTCACGGTTGTCTGAACTGTCCGGTGTCACTCATCAATCCTGCCTCGGGACTCGTACTCAACGCCAGCCGGGCGGTGCTCGCCGTCGCCTGCGCTCTGCTCGCGCTGCCCACCTGGTCCGATGAGCCCCCCGTCCCGGCAAAGGCGAGCACCGCGCAACCCAACGTGCATGTATTGCCGACGCCCTTCCTGATTCCGGGCCTGAACCGCGAGCGCACCGTGCGCATCTATCTGCCGCCCGGGTATGAGAGGAGCACGCGGCGCTATCCGGTGCTGTACATGCACGACGGGCAGAATCTGTTCGACGATGCGACCGCGTATGCCGGTGAGTGGGGTATCGACGAGACCTTGAATAAGCTGGCGAAGTCGCGTGGACTCGAGCTCATCGTGGTCGGCATCGACAATGGCGGCGCTGCGCGCATCCACGAGCTCAATGCCTGGGACAATCCGCAGTTCGGCAAGGGTGAGGGCGAGCAGTACATGGCGTTCATCGTCGAGGTGCTCAAGCCGTGGATCGATCAGCATTACCGCACGCGATCGGATCGCCGGCACAACGCCATCATGGGCAGTTCGATGGGCGGCCTCATCTCAAGTTACGCCATCAGCCGCTACCCGCAGGTGTTCGGCAAGGCAGGGATCTTCTCGCCGGCGTACTGGCTTGCCCCTCAGGTGTTCGCCGACATTGAGGCGCGGCCGCCGCCGCCGGCGGAGCGGATTTACTTCTATGCGGGCGGGAGCGAGGTGCCGAGCATGGTGCCGGACACGCAGCGGATGGCAGCCCTGCTGCGGCGCCGGGGGCTCCCGGCCAGCAACCTGGCGGTGCGCGTGAATCCGGTCGGGCGGCACAACGAGGGCGCCTGGCGCGCGGAATTTCCGCGCGCCATCGAGTGGCTGTTCCGCGATCAGCTGGCACGCACGCCTCACCGGCAACCGCGCTAGAGGAGCGGCGCTACTCGAGGGCCGCGACCCACGCGCCAAAGGCAGGCAGCGCGATGGGCTGCGACGCGGCGGCATCGGCAATCGCTCCCGGGCTCGACAACAGGGTCCGGTAGCGCGTCCCCGGCAGTCCGGCCGCCGGCGCATCGAGCCTGATGGTCTGCGGCCGCGGCGACATGTTCAGCGAGACGATGATCGTCCCGCCGTGCGCATCCACGCGCGCGTAGGTCAGCACGCTGGCGTTCATCTGATCCAGCATGACCGTGCGGCCGGTGCGCAAGGCGGAATTGCTTCGGCGCAGCGCGGTCAGGTGCTTATGCCAGTTGAGCATTGAATGCGGGTCGGCCGATTCGGTCTGCACGTTGACGGCGCGGTAGTCCGGCGGCACCGGCAGCCAGGTCTTCGGGTTGGTGCTGAAGCCGGCCTGGGCGTTGGATGTGTCCCACTGCATCGGTGTGCGTTCACCGTCGCGACCCTTCTCCTTCGGCCAGCCGGTGATGCCGATCGGATCGCGCACGTCCTCGACCCGCGTGGGGGTCGCAGTCCGCTGTCCGATCTCCTCACCCTGGTACAGCAACGCCGTGGCGCGCGAAGTCAACAGCAGCGCGGCGACGATGCGGGCGATCGCGTCGTTGTGAACTCCGTCGCCGAAGCGGTCCCAGCTGCGGATGTTGTCATGGTTGTCAAACACCAGCAGCGGCTGCGAATCGTGCAGCTGGGTCGCGGCCTCGATGAGACGCTGGCGGAAGCTGCTGGCATCGAGCTTGCTCCCCAGGCCGACGAGGGTATCCATCGGCAGCTGCAGCTCGTTATGCAGCGCACCCCCGTACCACGGATCGAGGTCGGCGGTCTTCGGCACGTAGGTCTCACCGATCAGCAGCCGCTCGCCCGCGTAAGTGTCGATCATGGCCCGCATGCGCCGGATGACGTCGTGAACCTCGGGAAGGTTGTTGGTGTAGATGTCGCTGAGGATGGGGTCGCCCTGGGCATTGGTGCCGCCGAGTGCCGGCTCATCGCGCAGTTTCACATCCTCGAACAGCGTGGTGATGGCGTCGAGACGGAAACCAGCGACGCCGCGATCCAGCCAGAAGCGCATCGCGGCGAACATTGCGTGCTCGACCTGCGGGTTACGCCAGTTCAGATCCGGCTGCTGCCGGTAGAACATGTGGTAATAGAACTGATGCACCGCCGGCAGGTACTGCCAGGCCGAGCCGCCGAACAGGCTCACCCAGTTGTTGGGGGGCAGGGGCTGGCCGGCGGGACCGGACTTGCCGTCGTTCCAGCAATAGAAGTCATGGTGCGCGGAGTCGCGGGAGCGCGCCGCCTCCAGGAACCAGGGGTGTTGGTCGGAGGTGTGGTTGAGCACCATGTCGAGCAATACGCGGATGTGACGTTTGCCGGCCTCCGCGAGCAGGTGGTCGAAGTCCGCCAGCGAGCCGTACCGCGGATCCACGTTCTGGTAGTCGGAGATGTCATAGCCGAAATCGACCTGCGGCGAGGGATACATCGGTGCGATCCAGATGGCATCGACGCCGAGCGCCTCGAGGTAATCGAGCCGCTGCGTGATGCCGTTGAGATCGCCGACACCGTCGCCGTCGGAATCCTGAAAGCTGCGCGGATAGATCTCGTAGATCACCGCGTGCTTCCACCACGGGTCCGGGTTCGCCGCGCTGTGCGCGCGCGCAGCGCTGCGCGGCGCCTCGGTACCCGCGCCGGCCCAGCCGGCCGGCAGGCAGGAGCCCACACATAACAGCATGCAGCCGAGCTTGCGCAGTGAGGCCGTTGACCGGGTGCGGGCGGTATGCATAAATCGCGCTCGTCGATTGCCGGGTATGGCTCGCAATAGTACGCGCAATTGGCCCCGCGAAATCATGCCACCCCTGTCGCCCATTCACCGGATCTTGATCGCCGCCACAGGACTGCTCGCGCCGCAGCTGTTCGCGGGGCAACTGACCGCGACCACGATCGAGTTCGCGCCGCGGGTCACGACGCAGCTGCAGCGCTATGGGAGCGAGGAGGGAGATGCGCTGCGTTCCGCGATTCTCGCGGCCGTGTCCCGCGAGACCGGGCGGGTCGCCACGCCCGAGGGTCTGGTGCTCACCGTGCTGGTGCAGGACGTTGTCCCCACCCATCCGACCCGCAAGCAGGCGAGCGATGACCCGGCAGCGGATGTGGTGCGGACGAAATATCTCGGTGGTGCGGAGCTGGTGGGTTACGTGCGGAACGCGAACCGGCAGCTCATCGCCACGGTCAGCTACCGCCACTTTGCTCCCACGCTGGGGCTGGGCTCCGCATCGCTAGACCCGTGGGCTGACGCGCGGCTCGCCATTGACGAGTTCGCCGCCAGATTGGCCGTGGCCTGTCGCGATCTGCCTCGTGCCGCCAAGCAGAGCCGGCACGCCCCTCAGGGCGGTGTCGGGCCTTCGCTGACGCGCACCAGGTCCTGAGGACGCAGCCATTTGCGAAACGCGCTCTGCACCGCCGCGGCGTCCAGAGCGATGTAACGCTGCGCGGCGGCGGTCGGCTCATCGAGCGCCAGACCCAGGTCGCTGCGCGCCAGCAGTCCGTGAGCGATCTGCTCCACGCCCGATTCGCTCAGGGGGAGCTGGCGCAGCAGGCAGGCCTTGACGCGGGTGAGCTCGTCGGCGCCCGCCGGGGTGTTTTGCATCGTAGTGACCTCGCGCACCACCATGTTGGCGGCCTTGACGACATTTTCGGGGTCACTGGCGTACTCAACCAGGTAGACGCTGCGCGTTCTGCCGGCCTGCAGCAGCGACTGCACCGAGTACACCAGGCCGGAATTCTTGCGCAGATCGATGCTCAGCCGCGTTGAATAGAAGCTTCCGCCCAGCACGGCGTTGCCCAACTGCAAGGGGTAGTAGTCCGGATCGGAGCGCGTGAGCGCGAGGTTGTGCGCCAGCACCACGCGATCCTGCACACGGCTCGCATCCGGCACCACGACGCTGCCCGGTCCGTTGGGAGGCGCGGGCGGCAGGTCGATGATGGGTGCGGGGCCGCTGGCGCTCCAGGCGCCGAAATACCTGTCGATGGCAGAGCGCGCGGCGGCGGGAGTGACCTTCCCGATGACCACGATGGTGGTGAGTTCGGGCCGGAACACCCTGTTGTAGTAGCTGCGTACCGCGGCCGGGGTGAGGGAGCGCACCGTTTCGGGTGTGGCCATGCGCAGACTGGGATCATCCGGCGGAAACAATGCCGCGCGCAGCGAGCGCTGTGTCAGGAAGCCGGGGCTCGCGTTGCGCGCCGCGACGCCCAGAGCCACCTGGCCGCGGATCACTTCCAGGGCTGCGTCGGGCAGCGCCGGATGCAGTTCATTGTCGGCCAGCAGTTCCACCGCGCGCCCGAAATGCTCCCCCAGAGACTGCACCGAGAAGTCCGTGCCGGCATGCTCGCGGGCGCCGATCGCATCGAGCGCCTGCTGAAACGCGACCCGGTCGAGCCGTTCACTGCCGTAGCTCAGGAGCCGCTCGAGCAGCTGCGCGACTCCCTCCTGGCCCGCGAGCTCTTCGGTCTCGGGGCGATTGCGGATGTGGCCGTACACGCTCACCGTGTCGCTGACATCCTCGCTCTGCACGATCAGGGTGAGGCCGTTCGGCAGGGTGCTGGTGATCGGGTGCAGGGTCGAGGGCGGCACGTCCAGGCGCTGCAGAGCCTTTTGCGCCCAGGCGGGCAAGGCAGTCGGGTGCGCCTCGCCCAGGGAAATCGCCTCCTGTCCGCCGAAGCCGCCGCGCGCGGCCATCGGCTGACCCGAGCCGCGCGGCAGCATGATGCCGGTGATGGCGTGATCGAGGTCGAGATACTGGCGCGCCACCCGGTTGACGTCCGCGACCGTGACCTGCTCGATGCGCGCCAGATCCTCGTCGGGAGAGCTCAGCCCGTACAGCGCCAGCGCCTCCGACCACACCGCGGCGAGCTCGGCGATGTTGTTGCGCTGGAACTGTGCCGCGCTGCGCTCCTGCAGCTTGGCCGCCTCGACGAGTTCCGGCGGCACGCCCTCGCGCGCGACGCGCGCCAGTATCGTGCGCACCTCGCGCTCGAGCGCCTTGGGATCATCTCCGGTGGTAAAGGAGAGAATCGCGTAGGCAAGGGCTGCCTGCGGCAGCGGATCGAGCGCGAACTCCGCGGCCACTGCCTTGCCCCGTGGCACCAGGCCGTACAGATCGAAGCGCCGGCTGCTGAGCACGTCCGCGAGCACCTCCAGTGCGGCGAAGTCGGCAGGGCGTGGACCGGGAGTGCGCAGCGCAATCATGAGCGTGCCGCTGGGCCGGTCGGTGTCCAGCGTGAAGGATATGGGTCGCACGGGGCGCAGGCGCACCTGCGGCTTGGGAGGCAGTTTCTTCGCCGCGATGTCCCCGAACAGCAGTTTCACCTCGCTCAGGGTCGCCTCCGGGTCGAGGTCCCCGGCGATCACCAGGATGGCGTTGTTGGGCGCGTACCAGGTGTCGTGGAAGCTCTTCAGCATGCGCGCCGTGGTCTTCTCGAACGACGGTCGGGTGCCGAGCGCATCGTGGGCGTAGGGGGTGCCAGCGAACATCCTGGCGCGCAACTTCTCAAACAGCACGTAGGACGGCTCGGACAGGTCCTGCGCGACCTCCTGCTCGATCGCGCCGCGCTCACGGCTCCACTCCTTCGGTGAGTAGAGCACGGCGCGCATGCGCAGCGCCTCGATGTGCAGCGCCACGTCGAGATCCTCGGCCGGCACCGTGAACAGGTATTGGGTCATGCCCTCGCGCGTATTGGCGTTGAAATCACCGCCGACGACACTGCCGATATCAGCGAGCTGGTCGGCGCTGAGGCCCGGGCTGCCGCGGAACATCATGTGCTCCTCGGCGTGCGCCGTTCCCGGGAACCCCGCGGGCGCCTCGTCCGAGCCCACCAGGTAATTCACCGCGGTCGCGACCACCGGCGCCAGCGTATTGCGCACGATGACGACACGCAGGCCGTTGGGGAGCGTAGCGCGCAACACCTCGGTGTTCTGCGCGGCGCTCTCGGCCGCGCGCGCGGCGCTGAGCGCAGCCGCCGTGCAGCACGCGAGCGCAATCAGGGCGGCGAGCGACGCCCGCCGTGGTCGGCGCCGGTAAGGATGCGGCATGACGGATCCTGGGTGTTCGGTAACAGCGCCAGTATATGCGATCACCTCATGCCGCCATGTTCCGCCACAAAGCATCTCCGCAGTGTCGCTTTTGCATCACCAGGGGCGCCGGCTCGCGCGTTCAACTGGTCAGCGTACCCGGAACGATGGGTTCCGCACTGACACGAAGAGGAGGCAACATGACTACATTGAAATCGAGGCTCCGGGCCGGCGTGCTCGGCATTGCACTGGCAGGGGGCGTGACGGTCTGGCCGGCGTACGCCTGCGGGGACGAGCCCGGTGAGGGCTCGAAGCAGTCGGACATTGGCGCGATGACTGGACTCGCGGTCGGTGCGGTCGCGGGCGGACCGTTCGGCGCGGTGCTGGGCGCGGCGGCCGGAGCCTTGCTCGGTGACCGCTATCACCGGCAGGCGCAAACCTCGGCGGCGCTGGCCGCCGATCTCGACCACAGCGAAGCGGAGCGCAGCCGCCTTTCTGAGAGCGTCGCGCAGCTCGACGGCTCGCTCACGCAGGCCCAGGCGCGCGGTGCACAGCTCGATCAGACGCTGCAGCAGGCTGACGAGCTCGCTCTCGACGTGAGCTTTCGCACCAATGACGACTCGATCAGCGCGCGCGTGATGCCGCCGCTGCTGAAACTCGGGGCACTGGTGGCGGGCATGCCGCAGGCCCGCGTGCGGATCGCCGGCTACGCGGATCCGCGCGGCTCGCAGGCCTACAACAGCGAGCTGTCGTTGCGCCGCGCTCAGGGTGTCGCGGCGGTGCTGATGACGGCAGGAGTCGCCCGCGAGCACATCCTCATCGAGGCACACGGCAAGACCGAGTCGAGCAGCGCGTACGGCGACTTCGACAGCTACGCGTTTGACCGCCGCGTAACGGTGCGCCTGGAACTTGCCGGGTCCGGCCAGGTTGCCCGCAGTGACTAGGGTGTGCGCCGCGCGCCCGCCAGGCGCGCCGCGGGAAGGCAGGCCCGCGGCGCGCGTTCGCGCTAGAATTTCCTGGCATGAATACCTGTGCGGCACTCTCGTGAGCACTGCCATCGTTCCGCTGGAGGGTCGGGTCGAAGCGCAGGTGTCCGAGCTGCCGGCCGAGCGCCTGATCGCCGGCGCGCCCGAGTTGCAGGTGCGCAATTTCTTCACCGACTCCAGCCAGCAGTTCTTCGCCGGCCGCTGGTCGGCGAGCCGCGGCAAATGGCGCGTGCGTTACACCGAGAACGAGTTGTGCGTGATGACGGCGGGGCGCGTCACGATTGAGAGTGCCACCGGCGAGCGCAGCAGCTTCGGACCCGGGGATGCGTTCGTGGTCCCCGCCGGCTTCGTCGGCACCTGGGAAGTCCTGGAGGACTGCTCGAAGATCTACGCGGTGTTCGAAGCGCGCCCATGAAGTGCGCGGCGCGCGCCGCGATCAGACATAACACTTGTTTCTTGACGCCCGTCGCAGATCCATGACGGGTTCCTTCACCGCGCGTGCGCCCGGTGCGACAGTACCTGAGCTTGGGTGGGAACTCGGTGAGCTTTGGAGGTCGGTCGTGGAAACCATTACTGTTGCTGCCACGCGCAGCAGCGCGTTCAGTCTGTCGGAGATGGAAATGCTGATCGGCAGCGCCATCGTGGTCGCGGTGCTGGTATGGATGGTGCTGTCGCGCGTGCGCCGCGACCGCAATCAGCCGCACGCTTAAGGGCCGAGCCGCAGGCTCGAGCCTGCCGGGCGCCGCGGCGCGCGCTCCGGGGGCGAACACGCTGAGCGCACGCCTGCGGGCGCGGCTGCCCGCGGGCCGCTATTGCCCGCGCAGCACGGCGGTCAGCGTGCTGAATATCTGATCGATCTGCGACGGCTCGATGATGAGCGGCGGGGAGAGCGCAATGATGTCGCCGGTCTGGCGCACCAGCACGCCACGCTCGAAGCATTTGATAAACACCTCGAAGGCGCGCGCGCCGGCTCTGCCGGGGATGGGTTGCAGCTCCAGTCCCAGGATCAACCCGTAATTCCTGACGTCGATGACGTGCGGTAGCTCGCGCAATGCATGGGCGGCGTCCTCCCAGTACTGCGCCAGGGACTTGGCGCGCGTCAGCAGACCCTCACTCCGATAGATGCCCAGGGTGGCCAGAGCCGCCGCGCAGGCCACCGGATGCGCCGAATAGGTGTAGCCGTGGAACAGCTCGATGCCCTCCGGGCCCTGCATGAACGCCTCGTAGACGGTCTTGCTCACCAGCACGGCGCCCATCGGCACGCAACCGTTGGTCAGTCCCTTGGCGAGGGTGATGATGTCGGGCGTGACGCCGAACTCCTGCGCTGCAAATGGCGCACCGGTGCGGCCGAAGCCGGTGATCACCTCATCGAAAATCAACAGGATCCCATGCCGGTCGCAAATCTCGCGCAGCCGCTGCAGATATCCGCGCGGCGGGATCAGCACACCGGCGGAGCCTGCGATGGGCTCGACGATCACCGCGGCAATGGTGGATGCATCATGCAGCGCCACCAGCCGCTCGAGCTCATCCGCCAGCGGCGCTCCGTGCGCCGGCGCGCCGCGCGAGAAAGCGTTCCTCGCCGGATCATGCGTGTGTGGCAGGTGGTCGACCCCCGGCAGCAGCGCTCCCGACCAGGTCTTGCGGTTCGGCGCGATGCCGCCCACCGAGATGCCGCCGAAGCCGACGCCGTGGTAGCCGCGCTCGCGCCCGATGAGACGCGTGCGTGAGGCCTCACCGCGCGCGCGGTGCCAGGCGAGGGCGATTTTCAGGGCCGTGTCGACGGATTCCGATCCGGAGTTGGTGAAAAACACGTGATCGAGCCGCTCGGGCGCGATTTTCACCAGTTCGTTCGCCAATGCGAACGCCCCCGGGTGAGCCATCTGGAAGGGCGGCGCATAGTCCATGGTCTCGAGCTGGCTCGCCACCGCCTGGGTGATCTCGCGGCGGCCGTGGCCCGCATTCACGCACCACAGTCCCGCGACCCCATCGAGGATCTGCCGTCCCTCGGGGGTCCAGTAGTGCATACCGCTCGCCTTCGCGAGCAGCCGGGGTTTCGCCTTGAACTGGCGGTTGGCGGTGAAGGGCAACCAGAACGCTTCGAGTTCCGATCGGCTGCTGGGGGCGCTGGCGTTCGACATGACGGGGCTCGATGCAGGTGGATTCGGCGAGATGATAAATAAAGTGGACAAGACCGGCCACCGGGGCGATATTTTCACCCTTCTTGTCTAAGATCCTAAACACGCTGAGCATCGACGTCGGTGCGCGCCTGCGCGGTATCCGGACCGCGTTCGGGCTGTCGCAGCGCGAGCTTGCGCGCCGCGCCGGGGTGACCAACGGGCTCATTTCCCTCATCGAGCAGAACCGCGTGAGCCCCTCGGTGAGCTCGCTGAAGAAGGTGCTGGATGGTGTGCCGATGTCGCTCGCCGAGTTCTTCACCATGGACCTGAGCGCTACGCCGCAGGCTTTTTTCAGCGCCGACGATCTGGTGGAGCTGGGCAATCCGGAAGTCTCCCTGCGCCTGGTGGCGGCGCAGCGCCCCGGGCGGCAGCTGACGGTGCTGCACGAGCGATACGCGGCTGGCGCGGCCACCGGCGAGGAAATGCTCGCGCACCGCGGCGAGGAGGCGGGCGTCGTGATCCGCGGGCGCATCGAGCTCACGGTGGGGGGCGCTGCGCGTGTGCTGGGACCCGGCGAGGCTTATTATTTCGCCAGCCAGCTTCCGCATCGCTTCCGCAACGTCGGGCGCGAGGCGTGTGAGATCATCAGCGCCTGCACCCCACCGACCTTCTGAAGGCTCGCCGCAGTCATGAACGCAATACCCGAGACGCAATCCTGGCACGAGCGTGCCCGCACGCTCAGTTTCCGCACTCAGGCCTTCATCGACGGGCGTTACCTCGATGCGGCTTCCGGTGCCACCTTCGACACCATGAATCCCGCCACCGGCAAGCTCCTGGCGCGGGTTGCCGCCGGTGATGAGGAGGACATCAACCGCGCCGTGAGCTCTGCCCGCGCCGCATTTCGCAAGGGCGCCTGGGCGAATTTCGCGCCCGCGAAGCGCAAGAAAATCCTGTTGCGCTTTGCGGACGCGATCCTGAGGCACACCGAGGAGCTCGCGCTGCTCGAGACCCTCGACATGGGCAAGCCCATTTCCGACAGCCTCAAGATCGACATCCCGGGCGCGGCGCGCTGCCTGCAGTGGTATGCCGAAGCGATCGACAAGGTGTACGACCAGGTGGCGCCCACCGGAGCGCGGGCGCTCGCGCTCATCACGCGCGAGCCCATGGGGGTCGTCGGGGCGATCGTGCCGTGGAATTACCCGCTGCTCATGGCGGCCTGGAAAATCGCCCCCATTCTCGCGGCGGGCAATTCTCTGGTGCTCAAGCCCTCGGAAAAGTCCCCGCTCACCGCGCTGCGGGTCGCAGAGCTTGCGGTCCAAGCGGGAGTTCCGGCGGGGGTGCTCAACGTGGTGCCGGGCTTCGGGCAGACCGCCGGCAAGGCGCTCGCCCTGCACATGGACGTCGACTGCATCGCCTTTACCGGCTCGACTGCGACCGGGCGGATGATCATGCAGTACGCCGGTCAGTCGAACCTGAAGCGCGTGTCGCTCGAATGCGGCGGCAAGTCGCCCAACATCGTGCTCGCGGATTATCCGGATCTCGACAAGGCGGCAAGCGCCGCCGCGGACGCCATCTTTTCCAACCAGGGCGAGATGTGCTCCGCCGGTTCGCGCCTGCTGCTGCAGGAAGGCATCAAGGACGCGGTGCTGGAGAAAGTGCAGGCGCTCAGCCGCCAGCGCCAGCCCGGCGATCCGCTCGATCCGGCGACGCAGCTCGGCGCGATAGTCGACGAGACGCAGATGAAACGGGTGCTGGGTTACATCGAGGCCGGCCGCCGCGACGGTGCCAGCATCCGCGTCGGCGGCCGCCGGGTGCGCGAGGACAGCGGCGGTTATTTCATCGAGCCGACGGTGTTCGAGGGCGTGCGGCCTGCCATGGCGATCGCGCGCGAGGAGATCTTCGGCCCGGTGCTGTCGGCCATCACCTTCAAGACCGTCGACGAGGCGATCGAGATCGCCAACGACGTGATCTACGGCCTCGCCGCCGCGGTATGGACCCGTGACATCACCACTGCGCATCGCGTGGCGCGCGCGCTGCGCGCCGGCACGGTGTATGTCAATTGCTACGATGCCGATGACCTGACCGTGCCGTTCGGCGGCTTCAAGCAGTCGGGCATGGGACGCGACAAGTCGCTGCACGCGCTGGAGAAATACACGGAGCTGAAGACGACGTGGATCGACTTGTCCTGAGCTGTCGGGGCTCGCGCACCTCATGCGCGAGCCGCAGCTCGTGACTCCGTCACCCCACAGGTTTCTCGCCAGCGCGCCCCGCGGCTTTGCCGATCTGCTGGTGCGGGAACTCGGCGCGTGTGGCGCGGCGCAGCTGCGCGAGCGCTCGAGCGGCGCGGCGTTCACGGGCACGCTGGAGAGCGCCTATCGAGCCTGCCTGTGGTCGCGCATCGCCAATCGGGTGTACCTCGAGCTCGCGCACTTCGAGGCGCGCGACGCGGATGAGTTTCACGCGGCTGTGCGCCGCATCGACTGGGCGGCTCATCTCGGACCTGGGACTACGCTGGCGTGCGATTTCAGCGGGCGACACCCCGCGATTACTCATACTCACTTCGGGGCGCTGAAGCTCAAGGACGGCATCGTCGATGCGCTGCGCTCCGCCACCGGCGCGCGGCCCGACGTCGCTATCGAGCGCCCGGGTGTGCGGGTGCACGCGCATGCGCGCGACGCCGACATCAGCGTGTCCATCGACCTCTCGGGTGAGAGCCTGCACCGACGTGGTTACCGGGGCGCGGCCGGGGAGGCGCCGCTCAAGGAGAACGTCGCCGCGGGCGTGCTGTTGCGCTGCGGCTGGCCGGAGCTCGTGGCGCCGGGCGCGGAGTTTCTCGATCCGATGTGCGGCTCGGGTACGTTGTGCATTGAAGCGGCGCTGATCGCCGCCGACCGGGCGCCCGGGCTGACGCGCGACTATTTCGGTTTCCTCGGCTGGCGCGGCCACGATGCGCCTTTGTGGGCGCGCCTGTGCGCCGAGGCGGAGGCGCGCGCGGCCGCGGGCGAGGCGGCGGCGCAGGTCGCGGTGCGCGGAACGGATCGCGACCCCACCGCCATCCGCAGCGCGCGCGACAACGCCGCGCGCGCCGGTGTCGGCCGGCTGGTGCGCGTGGACACGGGCGTGCTGGCCGAGGCGGCGCCGCTGGCGGAGCGCGATCCGGATCGGCCGGGACTCCTGTGCACCAATCCACCCTATGGCTTGCGCCTGGAGGGGCCCGAAGGCGCGCGGGCGCTGCACCGTGAGCTGGGCGCCGTGCTGCGCCAGCGTTTTCAGGGTTGGAACGCCGGGGTGCTCACCGGGGCGCCGGAGCTCGGCAAGGAGCTGGGCCTGCGTGCGCATCGCACGCACAGCGTGTGGAACGGCGCGATCGAGTGCCGGCTGCTGCGGATCAACGTGGTGCCCGACAGCCAACGCGAGCCGGGAACACTCGGCAAGGGCGCGGCGCACCTCGGGGACACTCCCGGGGCGGGCATGTTTGCCAACCGGCTCGGGAAGAACCTGAAGCGACTGCGGAGCTGGGCGGAGCGCCAGGGTGTTTCATGCTACCGGGTCTACGACGCCGACATGCCGGAGTACGCCTTCGCCATCGACGTGTATCGCACCATCGAACCGGACGAGTTGTGGCTGTACGTTCAGGAGTATGCGGCGCCGGCGGAGATCGAGCTGCAAGCCGTGCGCAGGCGGCGCGGCGAGGTGCTGGCGACGCTGCCGCGAACCACGGGCGTAGCCCCCGAGCGCATCCGTGTGCGCCTGCGGCGCCGCACCCGGCGCGGCGAGCAATACGACAAGGTGGACGAGCAGGCTCACTTCCACGTCGTCACCGAGGGGGGCTTGAGATTCCGGGTGAATTTCGCGGACTATCTCGACACCGGACTGTTTCTCGATCAGCGCATGACGCGCGCCAGGGTGCGGGACGCAGTGCGCGGCAAGCGTTTCCTGAACCTGTTTGCCTACACCGGTACCGCCACGGTCTATGCCGCAGCGGGCGGTGCGGCGAGCACCACCTCGGTTGACCTGTCCAGGACCTATCTGCAGTGGGCGCAACGTAACCTCGCTCTCAATGCTCTGGCGGGCGAGGCGCATGCGTGGGTGCAGGCGGACTGCCGTGAATGGCTGGCGGACGCGGTGCGCGGATCTGAGCGCTTCGATGTGGTGTTTCTCGATCCGCCGACTTTTTCGAACTCCAGGCGCATGCAGGGTGTGCTCGATATCGAACGCGATCACCCCGAGCTCATCGACGCCTGCGTGCGGTTGCTGGCGCCCGAGGGGCTGCTGATCTTCTCGACCAACGCGCAGCGCTTCCGCCTGGACGAGCAGCTCGGCGAGCGCTACGACATCCGCGACGTGTCGGCGGCGACCTTGCCGAAGGATTTCGAGCGCAATCCGCGCATTCACCGCTGCTTCGAGGTGCGGCCCAGGCTCTCCCGGCCCGCAAGCTGAGCCCTAGCTTTCCACCAGGGTCTTCAGCCTCGACAGCACCTGATCCCACTGAGCGGAGACGCGGCCGAGATACTCGTGCAGCTCATGCAGCGGCTGCGGATCAAACTCGAAGCGGCTTTCGCGCCCCGAGCGAACGCTGTGCACGATACCGGCGCTCTCCAGCACCCGCAGGTGCTTGGTGATCGCCTGCCGGGTCATTCTCGAACCACCGGTCAGCTGAGCGATGGAACGCGGCGCCCCGCCGGACAGCGTCGTGACGAGCGACAGGCGTGTCTCGTCACCCAGCGCCGCACACACCGCGGCACGATGCCGCCGCTTCGCGGCGCTCATGTCACTGCCGAGGCGCGACATGGCTCTCGATGTTCTTCATCTGCTGAGTCCAGCCGCCGTCATTCATACGGAACGCTTCCGCGCGGCGGCTCGCGGGCACTTTGTCGAAGCCGGACTCGGTGAGCAGCAGCAAGGTTCCGCCGGCGATCTTCTGCAGCCGGAACTCCACCAGCGTAGGCGTCTCCTTCGAGTAGTCCACCTTCGGATCGATGCCGTACGGATGCCAGGTAAAGCTGAAGAGACTCTCGGGCTCGATCTTCTGTATCAGCGCCTGCCAGCGGACATGCTCGTAGCCGCGGACCGTGATCTGGCCCTGCGACAGCTGGCCCGGCACGAACGGCCCCTCCACCATCACGCCGAACCATTCGCCGAACTCGCGGTGATCGGTGAGTGCGCGCCATACGCGTGACAGCGGCGCCTTGAGCTCGATGCGTTTCTCGATGCGCTCATTCATATTGGCAACCTCCGAGTTGCATATTAGCGCGGCCCATGATGATACGCAACCTTGGGGTTGCGGGATGCCGCCCGG
>Ga0307475_10001130_pt1 | contig 15885 bp, 14 predicted proteins | sample atmos_gasesECM1C_FD_203317 | JGI IMG/M metagenome (GOLD analysis project Ga0307475, IMG submission 203317) | Hardwood forest soil microbial communities from Morgan-Monroe State Forest, Indiana, United States - atmos_gasesECM1C_515 | ecosystem: Environmental > Terrestrial > Soil > Temperate... | reverse complement strand
ACCACGGGCCGACAGCGATCGCCGCGAGCCAGGACCCGGCGAGAAACCGAAGAGATAGCCGTGCACGGTCTACTCCTCGCGAGCAACGACCTTGGGCGTTTCTTCCAGGCGAAGAAAGTTTAGATAGGTGAGCATCGGCGACGTGTATTTCTTTTTCATAGCCGCGCCGCACGAGCAGCGGGGATTCTTTCCTTCCTCGCTTGCGCCGCTCTCGACCAGTACCTCGCATCCGCAAGCCGGATTGGTGCAATGCCAGCGGTCTTCTGTTTTCATGCGCATGGTCGCTCCCTTGCCACGCGGGGATTCCCGCGCTCTTTTCCGAGGGGTCTGTACTATATGCCATTAGTAAATACACATTCAAGTATACTTCATATTTTTCCGGCAGCCGCCAGTCAAGCCGCGGTACTTCTTGAGGCCGGACGACCCCAAAAGGGGAGAAGGCGCACCGCCCACCGCGATTGGGCTTGGACGGGGGTTGCGGCGGGGACAGGTGTCCCCCCACCCGGGTGTTTTGTTGAAAGAGGCTCTAAGTTACTCTAAATAATAGGCTTCACTAACTACCCTGCCGCAGAAGAGGCTCTAAGTTATTGATTTCATTAGGGTGGCAGAGACAGCGTTTTCTAAAGAGGCCGCAAGCTGTTGGGATTAAGAGATTTTCCGGAATCGCGAATCGCTTTCTGAGTATGCGGGGAGGGGAAGAATGCCGGGATCGAACCGAGTCGGGGAAGAACGGGCACGATTTTACCCATCAAGATGATACACAAACAGGTATCTCCCGTCAAGGGAAAAGTACGGCTGGCGCAAAATGGGTGGATATCGAATCGCTGCGCGACGTTAGACGTTAAAGGAGCGGCTCGCTCCAGTTTTCCAGCGTTTCCTTGACCTTGTGCAGGAATTGATGGGCGACGGCGCCGTCGACCACGCGGTGGTCATAGCTCAGCGTCACGTAGCACATGGAGCGGATGGCGATGGAGTCGTTGATGACCACCGGGCGCTTTTCGATGGCGCCGAGGCCGAGGATGCCGACGTTGGGCTGGCTGATCACCGGCAGGCCGAAGAGGCCGCCGAACACGCCGGGATTGGTGATGGAGAAAGTGCCTTCCTGCACCTCGTCGGGCTTGAGCTTCTTGGTGCGCGCGCGCTCGGCGAGATCGTTGAGGTTGCGCTGGATGCCCAGGAGGTTTTTTTCGTCGGCATTCTTGATGACGGGAACGATCAGGCCCCAATCGAGGGCCACGGCAATACCGATATTGATTTCTTTGTGGAGGATGACATTAGTGCCGTCGAGGGAGGCGTTCATGGTGGGGAAAGCGCGCAAGCCGGCGACCGCAGCTTTGATGAAGAAGGGCATGAAGGTCAGCTTGGTCTCGTAGCGCTTCTCGAATTCGTCCTTGGCCTTGGCGCGCAAGGCGGCCACTTTGGTCATGTCCACTTCGTCGACGGAGTAGACGTGCGCGGAGACGCGCTTGGAAGCGATCATGTGCTCGGCGATGCGCTGGCGCATGATGCTCATGGGTTGTACTTCGTAATTGCCGAAGTACATTTTTTCGCGGGGCACGGCGGATTCAAAAGCCACATGCACCTGGCCGCCGGACGTCGCGGGTGGCGGTGGCGGGGCGGCGGCGCGTTGCGGAGCTGGAGCAGCAGGCGCATATGCCGCTGCGGCGGGCTCGGCGGCTTCTGCGGATGGCGGCGCGCCGCCGGCGAGATAGGCTTCGATGTCTTGCTTGCTGATGCGGCCACCGGCACCGGTACCGGGAATGGTGGCGAGATCGATGCCATGTTCCTTGGCCATGCGGCGGACGAGCGGCGAGCTGTGGATGCGCTCTCCGGCGGGACGCGAGGACGAAGGGCCTGGTCCGGAAGCGGCAGCGGACGCTGGGGCAGCAGGTCTGGGGGCTTGCGCCGGCGGCACAATTTGCGGCCTGGCCGCAGGCGCGGCAGGCCTTGCGGGCTCCGCCGCTTTCGGTGCGGGTGCCGGAGCAGGAGCCGCAGCTTTGGCGGCGGCAGCGCCATCGCCAGCGGCGTCGATCACGCCGACCACGGTCTGAATCGGCACGGTCTTGCCTTCTCCGACCTTGATCTCTTTCAGCACGCCGGCGGAGGGCGAGGGAATTTCCGCGTCGACCTTGTCGGTCGAAATTTCAAAGAGCGGCTCGTCGCGCTCGACTTTGTCGCCGGGCTTCTTGAGCCATTTGGTGATCGTGCCTTCAAAAATGCTTTCGCCCATCTGGGGCATTACGATGTCGACTGCCATTTGCGTTCTCCTCTAACCTGCTCAAATCGAAGAGCACAGCCAAGATTCATCGCGCAAAACACGCGCGATGGAACAGAACAGGCTGTGCCACCAAAGCCTAATACCGAGCCAGCTCCTTTGCGGCGGTGAAAATTTTTTTCGCGTTCGGAAGAAAATAGTCTTCTAGTGTCGGCGCGTACGGCACAGGCGTATCGAGCGACGTGACGCGCATGAGCGGGCCGTCGAGATCGCCGAAGGCTTTCTCGCAAAGAATGGCGGCGATTTCGGCGGCGATGCCGGCGGTCTTGGTGTCTTCGTGCACGACCAGGACTTTGTTGGTTTTTTTTACGGACTGCAAGATGGTTTCCTCGTCGAGGGGCAGCAGGGTGCGCAGGTCGATGACTTCGGCTTCGATGCCTTCCATCGCCAGGGCTTCGGCGGCTTCAAGCGAGGTGTGCATCATCGCCGCGTAGGAAAGAATGGTGAGGTGGCGACCTTCGCGGCGCACCGCGGCTTTGCCGATGGGCACGGTGTAGTCCTCGGCGGGCAGCTCTTCCTTGATGCGGCGGTAGAGGAACTTGTGTTCGAAGAAGAGCACCGGATTATTATCGCGCACCGCGGCCTTGAGTAAACCTTTGGCATCGTACGGAGTGGACGGATAGATGATCTTGAGGCCGGGTGTGTGCACGAAGTACATTTCGGGATTCGCGGAATGAAACGGTCCGCCGTGCACGCCTCCGCCGGAAGGACCGCGCACGACAATAGGCGCGGGGGCGTTCCAAAGGTAGTGGCCCTTGGCGACGAAATTGGTGAGCTGGTTGAAGCAGCAAGCGATGAAATCGATGAACTGCATTTCGCAGATAGGGCGCAAGCCGAGATAGCTCATGCCGCAAGCGGCGCCGATGATGGCGCTCTCGCTGATGGGCGTATCGATCACGCGCTCCCAGCCGAAACGCTCGAGCAGGCCTTCGCTGGTCTTGAAAGCGCCGCCGTAGACGCCGACGTCTTCGCCGATGACCACGACGGCCGGGTCGCGCTCCATCTCTTCAAACATGGCTTGCTTGATGGCTTCGAGAAACGTGACCGGGCCGTTGCCGCCATTGCTGCCCGCCGCATTGCCATTGGGTTTGCCGCTGGCCATCGATTATCTCCGCTTGCCTTGCATGCGCCGGCGAAGCGCTCCGGCTCCGCGAGCGCTGGCGACTTTCGCTGACTTCTTAGCAGCCGTTTTGACTGGACGTTTGGGAGGGGCGTTTTCTTCGTTCTCCGCCTTTTCCTGCGCGCCGGCGGTATCGCCAAAATGAATCGGAGCCATGCCGCCGCTCGAACCTTTGCCGGCGCCGAAACCTTCGACGGTCCAAACCGCGGAGACGCTGGACTTCGGCGGCATGACCTCGCGCTTGTCACGCTCCCATTTGGGCTGAATCTTGTGGCAGGCGTCGCCGGTGCAGTACACGCCTTCGGCTGCGAATTCCGCGGGCGGCATGGGAGAATTTTCGGCGAAGTCGCGTTCCATTTGGAGGAGCGCGTCGATTTTGTCCTCGATCTCTTTCTTGCCCCTGGCATCCAGCAGTTTTTCGGACATCAGGAATTTTTCGTAGAGCAGGATAGGATCGCGCGCTTCCCAATACGCGCGCATCTCCTTCGGAACGTACTCGGCGGGATCGTGCTGCGCATGGCCCAGGCGGCGAAACGTTTTGGCTTCGATGAGGATCGGGCCTTCACCGGCACGCGCACGGTCGACGGCTTGCTTGGCGGTCTTGTACATGGCCACAACGTCGTTGCCGTCGACGATGTAGCTGTGGATTCCGTAAGCTTTGGCACGGTCGGCAAGATTTTCGAGCGGCACCTGGCGCCGCACGGGAGTCGAGTAGGCCCACAGATTATTTTCCAGAATGAGAACGAACGGGGCCTTCTGCGTGGCGGCGAAATTCAGGCCTTCGTGAAACACACCGGTGGAGCTGCCGCCGTCGCCGATCCAGGTCATGGCCACAATTTTCTGGCCGAGATAGCGGCCGCCAATGGCCACGCCGGCCATCACGGGAATCAAGTCGCCGAGCATGGAAATCGGCGAGACAATGTGCAGATTGTCCAGATCGCCGAAGTGGCTGGTGCCGTCCTTGCCTTTGGTGGGCGAATCGTACTTGGCCATGTGCTGCATGAACACGTCGCGGGGCGGCACGCCCTTGACCAGCAGCGCGCCGATATTACGGATCATGGGCGCAAGCCAGTCTTTTTTCTCCAGCGCGTAGGCGCTGCCCACGGAGATGGCTTCCTGGCCGAGGCTGGAGTACAGGCCGCCGACGATTTTATTCTGGCGGAAGAGCTTGACCATGGTGTCTTCCACCGCGCGGTTCAAGCGCATGTAGTAGTACAGGTCCAGATATTGCTGGCGGGTCAGATCCTTCTTCACGCGCTCTCCGGTGGTGGGCCTCACGATGAGACTCGTTCCTGCACAGCCAGGATTGGCTGTGCCACTGGCGCTGCGACATTCTGCGATACTTCCGTCTCGCGCAACAGCTCGAGCAGGTTGTCGAGCGATGCAGCTTGCATGTCCAGGCTGAAGACTTCGCTGAAATGTCGCGTCAAACGCGCGACGACTTCGCGAGAATCGACGCTGCGGCCCAGGAGTTTCTCGAGCGATGTGGCTTTGCGGCCGGCAATGCCACAGGGAATGATGAGATCGAAAAACCGCAAATCGGTCGAAACATTGTAAGCAAAACCGTGCGAGGTCACCCACCGGCTGATATGCACGCCGATGGCGCCGAGCTTTTCCGCTGTTTCTGCTCCGCTCTGTGACCTCTGCGCTCTCAGTGCGCTCTGCGTCAATTCTTTCCTGGGCGCAACCCACGCCCCGGTCTTGTCCGTCTCGCGACTCGCTGCTACGCCGAAATCGCCGGAAGCGCCGATCATTACTTCTTCCAGCATGCGCACATACCAGACCACGTCGCGGCGAATGGCCGCCAGGTTCAGAATCGGGTAGCCGACGATTTGCCCCGGGCCATGGTACGTGACGTCCCCGCCGCGGCTGGTCTCGTAAAACTCGACGCCCTTTTGCCGCAGCACGTTTTCGCTCGCCAGCAGGTGCTCGCGTTTGCCGTTGCGCCCCTGCGTAATCACGTGCGAGTGCTCGCAGAGCAGCAGCACGTCGCCGATGGCATCGGCTTTGCGCGCGGCCACGGTGCGCTTCTGCAGCGCGTACGCTTCCGCGTAGCCCATGAGGCCGAGATCGATGGTGAGACAGGTGGCCATTCTCGGATTAGACGTTGATCTGCAATCCGCGCACGGAGGCGAAGGCATCCCCCATGCCTTCCCACACCGTGGGATGCGCATGCATCATGTTCATCATATCGTCGATGGTGCCTTCGAGGTGCACCACCGCGGCGGCTTCCGCGAGAATCTCCGTGGCCAGCGGGCCGATGATGTGGATGCCCAGCACCTCACCGTATTTTTCCTCGGAAACAACTTTGATGAAGCCGCCGTGGCTGCCAAGGATGGTGGCCTTGCTGTTTCCGACGAAGGGGAACTTGCCGGTTTTTACGGCGTAACCTGCGTCGCGCGCCTGTTTCTCGGTCAAGCCGATGGAGCCGATCTGTGGCTCGCAGTAGGTGGCGTTGGGGATGCGTTCCTTCACAATCGACGGCGCGGGTTTTCCGGCGATGTGCGTGACGGCGGCGATGCCTTCCATCATGGCCGCGTGGGCCAGCAGCGGCAGACCGAAAACGATATCGCCGATAGCGTAAAGGCCTTTTTCCGCGGTCTCCATGTAGGGGCCGACGTGCACCGCGCCGCGCTCGACCTGGGCTTTTGATTTTTCCAAGCCGCAGTTGTCCGTCATGGGTTTGCGGCCCACGGCCAGCAGCAGCTTCTCCGCTTGCAGCGTCTGGCTCTTGCCGTCTTTGTCCTTGAAGGTGACGGCGACGCCTTTCGCGTCTTTCTTCACCGAACTCACCATGGCCTGCGTGTAGATGCCGATATTCTTCTTGCGGAAAGTCTTGTCCAGCTCCGCGGAAATCTCCTCGTCTTCCACGGGAACGACGCGGGGCAAAGCTTCGAGGATAGTCACCTGCGTGCCGAAGGAATTGTAGATGGAGGCGAACTCGACGCCCACCGCGCCCGCGCCGACGACGATGAGCGTCTTGGGAATCTCCGGCAGCTCCAGGATGGAGCGGTTGGTCAGGATCGTTTTGTGATCCGGCTCGATGCCCGGCAGCGCGCGCGCTTCCGAGCCGCTGACCAGCAAAACGTTGTAAGCTTCGATCTGCGTGGTCTTGCCATCTTTTTCGACGCTGACGCGCCCGGGCCCTTCATAGCGGCCCCAGCCCTGCACCCATTCCACCTTATTCTTCTTGAAGAGGAACTCGATGCCCTTGGCGTGCTTTTTGACGATTTTGTCCTTGCGGGCCAGGATGTTGGTCCAATTGATCTTGAGTCCGCTGACCTCGAAGCCCAGCTCCGCCGCGTTTTTGAAGTGATCGTAAACCTCGGCGTGGTGCAGCAAAACCTTGGTGGGGATGCAACCGACGTGCAGGCAGGTGCCGCCGAGGAACGGATCTTTTTCGACCACCACGGTCTTAAGGCCCAGCTCGCCGGCGCGGATGGCCGCTACATAGCCGCCCGGACCGCTGCCGATAATTGCCACGTCGTACTTTGCCACGCGCAGTCTCCCTTCCGGAGAGCCAGAACCTGTCACGGTGCCAATGGGAACCAGGCTGATCGAACGCTTGCGGCCGGACCTGACGAGAAGGACCGTATCGCGATGAATTAAGAATTTTAGCAGCCGCCCGCGCGAGCCGCAACTTGAGGTCAAGCTGTTTGCAGACTCAATGCCTCGGTCTCTCTGTGGCCAAGTACCGAACTACTGCAGCAAGGAAGGCCGCAGCTTGGCCACCCAGACGGCCAGGCCCTCGGTCGGCACGGCCTCGATACCCGCCTCGCCGAGGGTGTCCAGGACGAAGCGGTGGCGGTCGTTTTCGCGCGTTAGCCGCACATCGGTGATCACGGCAAATTCGGTGTGATAGTTGGCCTTGTCAGCGATGTGTTTCACATTGTAGGTCAAGGACTTGGCGTCCTGCGGGGCGCGCGTCACGGAAAGCGTGTGTACGAAGCCGCGCGTACCGTTGCGGCGGTAGCTATAATCGATGCGCGCGGGATCGCCGGGAAACGTGAATTCCGCCACGCGCACGGATTTTTCGAGGCGGTCCCAGATGCGCCCCTGCCGGAACACCTGCGCGCAGTAAGAGCGGATGCTCGCGCGGCCGCCAGGAAGCCCGGGGCGGCTGCTGCTGCGCGGGATGGCGACATGATCGGCATAGAGCCGCTCCGTCTCGGCGTCCAGGTCATCGGCCAGCACGCCTTTCTGCGGCGCAATTTGCAGCGCGTTGGAAAGGGTTTCATCCCATTTGCTTAGCACTCTTTGCCAGGGGATTTCGGAGTCATCGCCGCCGTTTGTGCGGCCGCCTGTAGCGAGGCGATTCTCAAGATCATCGCGGAGCGCGCGCAGCAGCGTTTCGTCCGCCCAGGGATGCAGCCGGCGCACGCGGTTGTATTCGTCCTGATCCTCGATCAAGCGCAGGCGCCGTTCGCCGGTCTCCGGACTGAAGACCAGCACTCCGATGTTCACCCATTCGTCGCGCACCAGGTTAGGGACGTAGCGCAGGATGTGGTAGGCCAGGGCCTGCTCCGGCGGCCGCTGCGCCGGAATTTCCATGATTTCAGCCATCGTTCTCCTCCCCGCATCGAGCGCCGCAACGCGGCGGCGCGCGTCACCGCCAATTTGGAAACGGCTGCCGCGTGGTGTTCTTCGCGGCGAGCAACAGCTCCGAAACGCGTGTCCGTCGGCGATACAGCTGTTCAAGCAGGTGCATCACCGCGTCATAATCGTCTTCGTACCACTCCGGCGGAATTTTGATGACCATTTCGGAGAGGACCCGTTCGGTGATGCTCTTCTCCAGGCGTTTCAGCCAGGGAGCAAACGACTCCATCCCGATCACGCCTTCGTACACGCGATTCCGCGCATATAGTCCCCGCAGCGGCGCATCCGGGTAATTCCACTCTCCGGCGTTGAAGCAGAAACCCTGATCGATCATAACCGCTTCGCAACTTCCGCTTTGACCCTCATCGGTTTCGTGGCCATTGCCCTGCGCAAATGGCTGGTGCGGTTCCTCACGAAAAAACAGCGTCTGCCGGCCATTGGTGTTGCAGGTCCACTTATCGAAGACGAGCATTCCCGCAAAAGCGTACAAATTCTCGACGGCGCGCAGTTGTTCGTCGGGAAGAAAGTCGTGCAGCGTCAAGCGCCGGGGGTCGCCCGGATATCGCGAGCCGAACTGCGGCCCCGCCTGGCAGGGCACCCGCGAGCGCGGCATCTCCATGCACAGTTCGGGCGTCAGACGAATCAATTCTTCGCTGACGTGAACAATCTCTGCTGCTGTGGTCGGAAGCCCCCGCCGCGCCGCCAATCTTGTTCCAAGCAGTTCGTTCACCAGAATCCGCCGGTGTTGCGGATTGTTTTGGAACTTGACGACGTAATAGTTTCCGTCGGAGCAACGCATCAAGTGCGATTGCGCTCCGCCGCGCATGCGCCGTATCTGCTCGGTGGCGAACAGCATCGCGCATTATCCTAGAGGTACTTACTCCTTCAGGTAAGCAACTCCTGCATGCAAAAATCCCCTCGCGGCGCAAGTTCCCATTTTGCGCGCCAGCGAAGTCCTTTATGGAATCCGCACGCCCTTGCCCGGCGGTCCAAATCGGAACTCACCTCGTCCTCAAAAAGAAAGGACCCCAACTCTTCGCTGGAGTCCTCGTCGTCGAAACTGCTTGCCGCGCCGGGCCACACGGGTGGCCGTCCCGCTAGCGCCGCTTCTTGCCCTTCCTTTTCGCGGGTTTCTTCTTTGCGGCCTTTTTCTTTGCAGCCTTTCTCTTTGGTTTTGCTTTGGTCTTTGCCTTGGCTTTTTTCCTGGGAGCCTTCTTCGCCGGCTTCTTTGCCGCCGGCTTGGGAGCCGCCGGTCTGGCCGCGGGAGCATGTACCGTCTCCGGCTCTTCTTCGCCGATGATCAGCTCTTCCTCCTCGGTCTCCACCACCTCGCCGACGGCGAGTTCGTCGTCTTCTTCCAGCCCTGACAGCTCGTTGTCGTCTTCGAAATTATCCTTCTCGAGGTCCATTCCATCCTCCCCTGCGGGAATCCTCCCCGAGACTACGGGGCAGGATGCTGTGCGGCCGGAGTAAACGCGCGCTCCAATGCCTGCGCCGTTGTTATCGCACTCGCCCGGAGTTGTCAAGCGTTCTGCTAAGCTGGACAACAGGAGAAACGTATTTTTCCGCACGCGCGTTCTCTCCGGGACGGAGAGAGCGGGGCTGCGACAAGCGCTTGGAGTTCATAACTAGCTGAATATAAAGCGATTAGTTCTTAGTTTCTGGTTTGGGAGATGCCTGCGCCACGTTGGTCGCGGGCCGCGACGCCTTCTTCGATTTCGTCCGCGCGCGTGCCGGTCGCGCCTCCGGAGCCCCGCCCAGCGTATAAATTCGCAGCACCATACCGCGACCCACATGATTCGATCTCAAGCGGTTCCACTTGCGCACGTCGTCAGGGCTTACGCTGTAGCGATCCGCGATTCCCAGCAACGTGTCGCCGCGCCGCACGCGATAACTCACCAGCCGCCGCTTGACCTCCGCCTGCGATTGCGTCGCCGGAATAATCAATTTCTCTCCAGCGCCCAGCGCCGCGCCGTGCTCCAGATTGTTGGCTGCCGCGATCGCCGCCGGCGTCACGTGATATTTCTTGCCAATCGAAGTCAGTGTCTCGCCTGCTTCCACCCGATGCCGTCTCCAGCTCACCCATTTGTCCGCCGGAATGTCCGCGATCTCCGCGGAAAATCGTTCCGCGCTGCCGGCCGGCAAATGCAACTCGAAGGCTGGATCGTCCGGGGTCGCCAGCCGCAGCAGGGAAGGATTCAGCGTGCGCAGCGTCTCCACATCGACGTCGATAGTCTCCGCCACCAGCCGCAGATCAATGGCGCGTCCCGGCTTCACCACGTCGGTCGGCACTGGCGCCTCGGGATCGGCCTGGATTCCGTAGTGCGCCGCGTCTTTGGCGATGAGGGTAAGCGCGACGATAATCGGCACATAATTTTTCGTCTCGCGCGGCAGCACGTTGCGCTTGTACAGCTCCCAGAAGTCCGCGTAGCCGGTGCGCTCGATGCCTTTCTGCACGTTGCCCGGTCCGCAGTTGTACGCGGCCATGGCCAGGTACCAGTCGCCGTAGATCGCGTAGAGATCGCGCAGATGCCGCGCCGCCGCGTGCGTGGCTTTCTCCGGGTCCTGCCGCTCGTCCACCCACCAGGTGTGCCGCAGCCCATATTGATTGCCGCGCCAGGCCACGAATTGCCAGATGCCCCGCGCCCCAGCCCTCGACAGCGCCAGCGGCTGGAAAGCGCTTTCCGCTTGCGCCAGATAAATCAGATCCTGCGGCAATCCTTCTTCCTGCAGCACGCGCGAAATCATGTCGCGGTAACGGCCGGCGCGCCGCAACCCGGTTTCCACAATGGCGCGGCCCCGCGGAGTCTGGAAGAAATTGAGGAAAGACAAAACCTGGTCGTTCACCGTCAGCGGCAAATCGTGCGAAAGGTTTTTGGCTGCTTCCTCCGCGCGCTCTTTCAGCCGCGGGTCGACCGGAAAGGTCATCTCCGCGACCTCGTCGATGGCTGCGGGCACCGCGGGCGCTTCCTGGAAGCCATCCCCGGCGCGGAAGGCCTGCAACTCGTCCGCGTAGACGGTGTCCACCACGCGATGGAACAGCTCGCTCAGTTTCGGGTCGCTATTCAGGTCGTAGCCGCTCTCCAGCATCCAGTCCACGGCTACATCGAAGTCCTTGCGCGCCGCCTCCAGGTGCCCGGCCTTGTAATTCTGCTCCCCGGAGGCAAATTTCTGCTCCACCCTGGCGATCAAATCTTCCTTGGTGCCGTGCAAGGCGGCCACCAGCATCACCACCGACCGCCGTTTGGGTGCGAAGACCGGCAAGGGTGCTAACTCCAACCGAATTGGGGTTTTGTCCGCGGCAATCGTAGCCGCCGGAGCCGCAGGAGTGTTTCCCTGTTTCGCGGGCGTAATCGTCGAGCCAGGAACCGGAGCGCGTGCCACGGACTTCTTGGCCGCATCCTCGCAGCCAGCCATTCCCGCGATTCCAGCCAGCAGAATCGCGCCGGCAACAAGTCGGCTCCTTGTGGTCATCCAGCTATGGTAAGTAGGGGCGCGTCGGCTGGTCAACGTATTCCGGCGTCAGGGGGTTGACCGTCTCACTACACAGTCTAGGACGCTGCGCGGCCGTTCGTGGCCACGGCTTTCAGCTCTTCCACCACCCGGTCGAGCTCTTCTTCGGTGTTGTAGTAATGCGGGGAGAGCCGCAGCGCGGTCGCCGCCCCTTTCTCATCCATATCGATGACCGCGTAGGCCCGCAGCGAAGCCGAGCTGTTGATCCCGCGCGTGCGCAGGAGTTTCGCAAGCTCCCTGGCGTCCCACGCCGCCACCTCGATGGTGACGATAGCGGCCAGATCCCTGCCGCGGTCCAGCACGCGAATCCCGCCCAGTCCGCTTAGTTTGCTGCGCAGAGCCGCGGACAGCTCTCTGGCGCGGCGTCCCCCGCGCTCCACGCCCACCCCGAGCGCGTAGCGCGTTGCTTCTCCCAAACCCAGCACCAGGCTGTACGCGAACTCCCAATTCTCGAACCGTCGGCCATCCGGCGCCGGCGCAAAGCTGTCCGCGGACACCCAGTCCGCGCCGCGCATGTCGATGTACAGCGGAAAATCGCCGCGCTTTAGGGCCCGGTCCGAGACGTACAGGAATCCAATTCCCCGCGGACCTCGCAAAAACTTTCGCGCCGTCCCGGAAAAGAAATCGCAACGCAATTTCGCCACATCCATTGGAATCTGCCCTACGGCCTGGCAGCCATCCACCAAATAGGGCACCCCGGCCGCTTCCGCAACTTCCCCAAGCGCCTCGACCGGCTGCATCAGGCCGGAATTGGTCGGAACCCAGGTGACCGCCAGCAAGCGTACGCGCGGATCGCGCAACAGTTCCTTTGCCGATTGCGGATCGGCGCCTCCGCTCACCAGGTCGGCGGCGCGCCGCACTTCCACGCCCTGGCGCCGCGCCAGCGATAGATACGCAAGCTGGTTGGAGATGTAGTCGTTGCGCGTGGTGACAATCACATCGCCGGCCTTGAAATCAAAGGCCGACAACGCCTGGAAAAAAGCCACTGTCGAGTTTTCCACCACCGCGATGTTACGCGGCTGCGCGCCCAACACTCTTGCAACGTTGGCGTACGCATCGGCAACGGCAGCCTCCGCATCGTCGGCGCTCTCATAGCCGCCAACATTCGCCTCGCGATTCAGGTGCGCGGTGATGGCATCCAGTACGCCGCGCGGCATCAATCCCGACGCGGCATTATTGAAATGGATTTGGTTGGCGCAACCCGGCGTGTCCTCGCGCCACTGCCTGACAAGTGCATCCATCGGACTCGTACCTCACCAACGCAACGCACGGCCAACGATATTCCCGGAGCGGGGAAAATGACTAGTGACAATTTGGCGGGTTCACACCGGCGCAGGTCTCTCGCGCTGGCGGGTGGCTTGTGCGCCGAGAAAATCCAGGATGACCTGGTGCGCCGCCTCGGTTTGATCGGTCATGAAAATGTGGCTAGCTCGGGGAATCATGGCCAATTTCGCGCCAGGAATGCGCGCCGCGATCAGTTTGGCGTTTTCCGGCGGCACCAGCCGGTCGTTTTCCCCGTGAATCACCAGCGTCGGCGCGGCAATCTGGCCGACCCGGCTGTACGCTTCCCAGGCCATGATGGCCTGCAATTGCGCAAAATAAGCGTCCGCGGGCGGATACCACTTCCGGCGCACGGCGGTGTCTTCTTCAATTCGCTCCGCCGGGGTTCCCCGATCGTAAATGAAAGGGCTGATGGCCTTCGCGAACTGCTCGGGATCCGGCCCGCGCGTCGTCAGCACTTGCAGCGCTTCCTGTTCCGCACGCACTGCCTGCGGCCCGCCCGCCGCGGTGCAACCGAGAATCAGCGAGCGCACCTTCTTGGGATATTGCAGCGCAAACTCCTGCGCGATCATCCCGCCCATGGACACGCCAAAAATGTGCGCGGTATTGATCCGCGCGGCGTTCAGCACCGCCGCGGCATCGGCGGCCATCTGCGTGATGGAGTACGGTCCTGGAGGGGCTTCGCTCCGGCCCACTCCGCGATTGTCCAGCGCGATGGTGCGATACTTTTCGCTCAGCGTCGGACGCGAGCGGTGCCATGCCTGCGACGGCCACCCCAAGCCCATGATCAACAGCAGGGGCGCGCCGCGTCCCTCTTCGTCCCAATGGATTCTCGCTCCCAAATTTTCGACAAAGGGCATGGCGGCTCCAGCCATTCGCGGCCCGCAGGGGACAACAGCGGGCCATCGCGCGTGAAGAGATTGGCCTAAAACATCCTGAGAGGCAAGTTCCGGGTTGGTTTAGGCCGCTGGAGTTGTGTGGGCCATCCAACATAACGCCGGAATTGTCAGGAGGTAAATCAGATCCGCGCGGAACTTTACTTCGCCTTTTCCAACGCTTCCGTCAGGGCGGGCATGATCTCGAAGATATCGCCCACCACGCCGTAATCGGCAATTTCAAAAATCGGCGCGTTCTGGTCTTTGTTGATGGCGACAATAGTGCGCGCGCCTTTCATTCCCACCACGTGTTGGATCGCGCCGCTGATGCCCAGCGCCAGATATAGTTTCGGAGCGACGGTTTGCCCGGAGCTGCCGATCTGCCGCTCCATCGGCAGCCAGCCTTCATCGCAGATCGGGCGCGACGCGGCGATTTCTCCACCCAGCGCCTTGGCCAGCGCTTCGGCTTGCGGGATATTTTCCGGCGCTTTGATCCCGCGGCCAATTGCAACAATCAGCGGTGCTTGCGTCAGGTCGACCGCTGACTTCGCTTCCTTGAACAAATCGAGCGGCTTGGTACGAATCTGCTCCGGTTTCAAATCAACGGTCACCAAATTGACGGGCGCCTTGCCGGAAGGATGCGCCGCCACCAGGTCGGACCGAAACGCTCCCGCTTGAAACGAAGCAAACCAGGGCGCGGCGCCCTGGAATGTAACGTCGGCGGCGGTCTTGCCCTGAAACATTTGCCGCACAAAAACGAGTTTCCCGCCTTCGTTGCGATAGCCAACGCAATCGCCAATCATGCCCTTGCCCAGCATGGCCGCAAGTTTCGGTGCAAAGTCGCGCACCTGATACGTGTGCGGGAACAGCACCAACTCAGGCTTTGCCGACGCAATAACTTGCGACAGCGCCATGCAATATCCGTCCGGCGTGTAAGCCTCCAGCAAATCGTGTTGAACCAGCAGCACCTCGGCAACGTTTTTCGCCGCGAGCTCGTCGGCCAGCCCGACCACGCCCTTGCCGATCACCAGCGCGCTCACTGCGCTCGAAGTATCTTTGGCGATTTGCTGCGCCGCGGCCAGCGTCTCGAAGCTGGTGTTGTTCCACTTCCCCTGCCGCTGCTCCGCGATGACCAGAATTTTCATCTCAAATCACCCGCGCCTCAAATTTTAGCTTCTCCACTAATTTGCTGGCCACTTCCTTTGGCGTGCCGGTCAGGAATTCGGTCTTCTTGGTCTTCGTAGGCACATAAATCTTTTCCACCTTCTGCGTAAGCTCCGCGGAAACACCCAGTGACTCGCGCGCGATCGTCGTGATCTCCTTCTTCTTCGCGGCCATGATTCCCTTCAGCGTCGCGTAACGCACCTTATTGATGCCGGATTGGATGCTCAGCACCGCGGGCAGCGGGCACTCAATATGCTGGAACCAGCCGGCCTCCAGCTCGCGCTTCAATCTCATTTTCTGCCCATCGACTTCAATGGCCATAATGATGGTCGCGTGCGGCACATCCAGCACGCTCGCCAGCAGCACGCCCGTTTGCCCGAATCCCTTGTCATCGCTCTGCAGACCGGTCAGCACCAAATCGTGTTTCTGCTGTTTAATGGCCGCCGCAATCGATTTCGCGGAGCCCAACGGATCGAGCTGCGCGAAATTATCGTCGGCAATGTGAATTCCGCGATCCGCGCCCTTGGCCAGCGCCTCCTTAATCGTTTGCTTCACGCGCTCCGGCCCCATCGAAAGCGCGATCACTTCGCCGCCGTGCTTTTCCTTCAGGCGCAGCGCTTCTTCCAGCGCGTAGCTGTCCGGCTCGTTCATCTCGAAACCGATATCGGATTCGCGAATCCAGTTTCCGGCGATGGACAACGGCGCGTCCTTAGCGGGAACCTGCTTGATGCACACGATGATATTCACAGGACTGTTCCTAATTAATGCGATTGTTAAACGGCCCGAGGTGGCTTGACCAGACGAAAAAACGCTACTTACCGGACCAGCGCTTGAAAATCAACGCCGCGTTGGTGCCGCCAAATCCGAAGGAGTTCGACAGCGCGTACTCAACCGACGCCTTGCGCGCGTTGTTGGGCACGTAGTCCAGATCGCAAGCTGGGTCCAGCGTTTCCTGGTTAATGGTTGGCGGCAGGATCTGATCGCGCAACGCCAGCACGCAGATGCCCGCCTCCAGCCCGCCCGCCCCGCCGAGCAGATGCCCGGTCATCGATTTCGTGGAG